>Ga0080064_1000215_pt1 | contig 169281 bp, 183 predicted proteins | sample Subgrocontami54m_FD_69260 | JGI IMG/M metagenome (GOLD analysis project Ga0080064, IMG submission 69260) | Subsurface groundwater microbial communities from S. Glens Falls, New York, USA - GMW46 contaminated, 5.4 m (SPADES assembly) (version 2) ...
GAGTTCCCTCCGGGTAGCCCCCCACTCCGCCCCAGCCGGTAGTCCACTTCTCACGCGTGGCGATGGTGTCCCCACGGGCCGCCCCCTGCCCCACGTAGTACCGACCCGAGAAATTGTGCCACCCCCTGATCACCAGGCAGACACCGGAGAGGCCCTGTACCACTGACTCGGCAGCAGCGACGAGGGCAGGGGCTGTATCACCTGGGGCATGCATGACGAACTTGAGGTTAGTCAACTCCGGCATGTTGTTCATAATCCACTGCGCACTCAACTGGGCTATGCCGTCCCGTTCGTCGGCAGTGGGCTTGAAAGCAGCGGCCATCTCCGCGGGGATGTCCCTGCCATCGGGCCAGGGCTGCGGCCAGTCGAACCTCCCGGTAGTGGTGCTTTGTACCACGACAAGCCCGTCCACCTGGTCACCTGTTATCCCTGCGTCCTCCATGGCTCTTCTAGCGGCTATGATGGCGCTGGCGCCCACGCTGGTCTGGGGATCACTGTCCCAGCGCCGGGCTGTGGGGGAGACCGCTACGCCCACGGCCACTGACTTCGCTCTGCCTTCCCATACTCCTAACCCCGGCTGCGTCCGCATCCACTGTGTCGGCATATCCTGAACTTCTGGTGCCATTGCATTACCTCCTTTATCTATTCCCGATAGTATTTACAACGGTGGGCAGGCCTAGCTGCCAGCATCGCTACGATCTGTCTCCAATTATATTTCCAGGCCCTACCACCCGGAACTCTGGGACCTTCTGGCCAGTGGCCTGAGTCGTCTCGAACACCACCTCTACAGGGGCATCCATCGGCGCCTGGTCCACGGGAGTCCCGGGCAGATGTGATATCAACGTGATCCCAGTGTCATTCCCAGCGTCATCCAACAAATGTATTATCGCAGCGTTGAAGGGCTGGTCGTCAAAGAGCAGAGGAACGTTGGTGTCATGCATCACCGCGTAGCTATATACGATGCCGCGGCCGCTCATCTGTTTCCACCCCAGCTTCTCTCCTGAACCACACTGTGCGCAAGTCGCCTCCGGAGGTTGCTGCAACCTATCGCAGGCCGTGCAGTGCTGTATAACCAGCCTCTCTTCGTTACAGGCATCCCAGAAGCCTTGGTCGACCGCTTCGGGTACTGGGCTTTGTTTTGGCATAGTTTGCCTCCTTCCCTAATATTTTGCTCGTTAATCCTAACGCTAATGATATAACCTTGAGGTTGTCTAAGATAACCGTGCCAAGCTGCTGGCCAGGCTACTATAAGGTCCCGCACTGAGTTTCAGGTTGCTGACTCTTTTTTGACTAAGGTGGAAGGAGGTGCCGCTACTTGTTCTGGCAATCAGACTTAACAGACCGAACTATCTACAAGCACAAAAAGACCCTGCAACAGCAATTCGGTGCCATAAAACAGGGCTTCTCAGTTGACTATTCGCGTTACCATCAGCCATTGCCAGCTCAACCTCTCTCCCGGTGCAACTCCCACTGGACTCCACAACCTAGCTACGCCACAGTTGGTATCTCAAGAACATCTTGTGACTCACCTACCATTTTTATCGTCCTTATTGTACTTCGGTACACTCACGTTGTCAACGATTTATTGTTCGGTACTCATTCTTTGCCTGTGCAGCTTTCTGAACGAACACAAAAATATGCTCGGCCGTTAATTACCTTGCAAATAGTTGCTCATACGAATAAACTCAAAAAAGAGACAGATACAGACTATGCATAGGTGGTCTACAAAAGGTTGTCACGGGTAATGTTCGGAACTTTCAAAGGATTTCAGGGCTGGCGGTAGAGAACTGGCTGGAGGAACAGAGCTAATATAGGTTCGATTACAAAAGTCAAAGTAACAAGTCCATAATATGTGTAGCTTGCCCAGATTACGACGGAGGTCGAGATTTTATGTCAGCAGATAATCTTTCTGAAAACCTGTACATTGTGCTTCCAGCCGATGAGCCTGATGTACCGGAAGGTGACGAATACTTCACGCGGGCCATCGTTTACGCGGGCTCTACGGAAGACGCCATCGATAAGGTCTGTTCCTATATAGACTTCTGTAATGAGGCCGAAGACGCGGAGGATGCTCCGGAGGCCGATCTAACCAAAGAAATGATAGAAGAGTTTGGCACTATCTACTACGACAAGGAGTCTATGCAGGCAACGCTGCTGGCACAGAATGCCCAGCGGCCCGGCGAGGATCTGTTCGACGCAGATGATATCCTGGTGTTCGAGACTGAATGGTGGGACACCTCAGAATAATAGTTTCAGTCAAGACCTTCTTCTAAATACCGAAAGGACGATCCGATATGATTGAGCTGATTATTTTGATCCTAATAATCTTTTGGCTGTTAGGATACTTTGGCCCATCCCGAATTCCTAGTATTCCAAATACCGGGGGAGTGGTCCATCTTCTGCTGCTTATTGTCCTGGTCCTGCTGATTATCAGGCTTTTGTGAAGAAAGAGAGAATCTGCAGCATTATACTTGGTCGAATTCAGTTCTAGAAATGCCTAGGTCACGGAGAATAGAGCTAATAGTTCCTGGTCTCAGGTCTCTGCTACCCCAATTCGGTATAATAGTTCTGCCTCTTGTTACCGGTCTTCTCCAGATCTCATGGTCGCCTTTACCTTGACGATCAAATTCGCATCCCAAGATCCTGAGCTTTCTGGTCAGCTCGCGATAAGTCACAATAGAATCCAGCCTATCAAGCTACAACCACCAGCATTTCGCTGGTAATGGGTGGCTCTGTTACCTCCTGAGAAGCAGCCTCCACCTCAGGAGGCAGAGGGTCACCATGTTCTTTATATGACTGTATGAAGGCTGTAGCCACGCTCTGAATGTTCTCCAGGGCTTCGGAGACTGTGTCACCCCATGCTCGGCAACCCGGGAGGATTGGTACTTCTGCTAAGTACTTATCCTCAGTATCTTCGTCTGGACCGCGCAGGACTACAGGGAGTTTATAAAGCTTCATAGTATGTCCTCCATATAGCTGTCTATCACAATGAAAGTATAGCAGAGAGCGGAAGGGAATTGGAAAAGATTAAATCAGCGGGAGAAGCGTAGAGCACTTCCGGTTAAAACATCAAGCTCATCGTCCTCAGTTGGGCTGTACTACATTCTACAACCATAGTATTATTCAGTGGTGTTTGGATTATCTAAGATACTACTGAGAGGTCGTATTTTCTACGGATGGTGGCTGGCGATTGCCGGCCTTCTCGGCGGCGCTATGCAGGGCCTTTTTCTCGGCTTTGGCTTCAGCGCCTTCTTCTTGCCAATTCAAGGGGAGCTTAATACCTCCCGGGCGGCGCTCTCCGCTGCCTTCTCACTGAGCCAACTGGAAGCAGGACTCACTGGCCCTCTAAACGGATACTTGATTGACCGCCTTGGTCCGCGACGGATCATGACAATTGGGTATCTACTTTTCGGCGCTGGTTTCATTTTTATGAGTCTTGTCCAGTCGATATACTGGTTCTATGCTGCATATATAATCCTGGCTATCGGGTCTAGCCTGTCCGGATTTCTCCCGATCTCCGCCACTATGACCAGTTGGTTCAGAAGAAAGCGCGCCATGGCAGTGGGAGTTTCTGGGTCCGGCGAGGGGTTAGGCGGTATCCTGGTACCATTACTGACGTTATCCATCACTACTTTTGGATGGCGGACAACCGCCCTGGCTATAGCCCCTATTTTGATAATAATAGGCCCGCTCCTCGCGAGCCTTTTTCATCGCCGGCCGGAAGACTTAGGACTCCTGCCGGACGGTGATCTTCGCACTCCACCCACAGCAGCCCAAACAGCACAATCTAACAATGCCGATAAATCGAGCATCTCCGATAGTAATATAGCTGAGGATAGCATAACAGAGGAGCCGAGCTTTACAGCGTGGCAAGCGCTCCGTACTCCAGGATTTTGGCTAATGTCGGCTGCTCATTCTCTAACACTCCTGATGGTCACTGGAGTCAACGTGCATCAGATACCTGCTCTGGTAAACACCGGCTTAAGCTACAACACGGCTGCACTGGTCCTTTCCGTTAATACAGCCTGTACTGTAGCAGGCCGGCTGGTATTTGGCTTTCTCGGAGATTACTTCAACCGGCAGTATGCTCTGGCAGGATGTTTCTTATTACAAGCAGCAGCGGTCATTGTCCTCGCTTATGCACATTCGCTAGGCATGGCGCTGCTGTTTGCAGTGCTGTATGGCTTCGCCTTTGGCGGACGAGGCCCATTGCTCATCTCTATCCGAGGAGACTTTTTTGGCAGGCGCTCTTTCGCCACAATCATGGGGATGTCACAGACGGTGCTAATGGTGGGGACCATAACCGGGCCGGTATTTGCCGGCTGGGTTTATGACGTGACCAGCAGCTACAAACTAGCTTTTCTGTTAATGGCTGCGGTTAACACTTTTGCTGTCGTACTTATACTTTTGGCGCGTAAACCCTCTCTCCCCTCAAAGACCATTAAGGCCACCTAAGGTCTATCCTTGACGATGCTATCACTCAAAAATGCCCTAAAGCGTAGTCTTTGGGTCTAGCCGTCAGTTCACCAGACCACACGGACCAGCGGATGGTCTCTAAGCGCGCTGTCGCGAGTGATTAGTGGCGCATCATGCACGATGGCCACGGCGCCGATCAGACGATCATGCATCTCTGGAATATCACCAAGCTGCCCGAATGCCATGAGGTGCCGCCTTGTAAATGCCTCAAGACGTAGGGAGGAAGCGCGATCCACCAATCTCAGAATCTCCTCCACTGACAACCCTCTACGAAGCTTGCCGGTAAGATAGTGAAGCTCTGCCACTACTATAAAAGGTACCAGCCCCAGTGCCTGGCCCTGCTCCAATCTCCGCAAGGCGGTGTTTGCATTAGTACCGAGACGATCAGGGTCGGTCCAATACCAATACAATGCATGTGTATCCAGAACATAGACCGATGGACTATGCTCACTTATCATCAAGAGGCCTCGGCTCCCAAAGCTTCTTTGCTGCCTCGAAATCGTCCCAATCGAGCTTTGATAACTCTGAAAGCGCTCCCCTTGTGCGCCCCATTCCGTCTATGGATGCAACTGCATCTTCGATTTCTACTGGCTCAATACGAGCTACTGGCCGGCCGTGCGCCGTAACAATGAACTCCACGCCGGTCTCCTGCACCTCCCTAAGCACCGCGCTCACGTGAGTTTTTAGCTCTCGTATTCCAATGGTACGGATAAGTCCTGGCATATCTTGTAGTCACCTTTCATAAAAGTAACTACATTTTAGCACAGCGTCTCGGCTATAAGAAATACCGACCTCTCCAAAAGTCGTGGCAATGGCTTTGCTTAGCGCCTCCCATGCAACTATGATCTTTAAGAAATTAATCTGGTACTGAGGGACGGGCCGCCGCCGTGAACGGCGGGCCTGGAGAAGCTTACAGAGGCCTGGCCTTCAGGCCGGCGGCTCATCCTCCCTTTCCCGGCATACCGAATTAATTAGTTAAGTTTCAACTGACACAGGGGCCCGCTTGACGGGCGGAGTAGCCAGGAGGATTAAGGCCGCCGAGACTATGCTGGCGCCGATGATAATGCTGAAGGCGAAGTTATAGCTGCCTGTAATATCAAAGCTAAAGCCTAGCAGGAGTGGACCGCCAGCGCTGAAAACGATCTGTAGTGGCAGTGCCAAGCTTCGGACAGCTCCCAGAGACAGCCGGCCATAGTAGTTGGCAAACATCATTTCCGTCAGGATCCCGCCGCCTCCCTGCGCAATTCCATACAGCGCAAAGCCGCCATAGACCATCAAAATGTTCTGGGCCAGCACGATCATAATGACGGCCACAACCTGCATACAAAACTTTACGAAGGTCAGCACTCGCACATCGTACCGCTCAGCGGCCAGGCCCCAGATTGGGTTCCCGAAAAGACCAACGCCGGAGCGAACGACAAAGACCGAGGCTGCGACTCCGGAGGAATATCCCAGGTCCAGCAGGTAGGGGATGAGGTGAAGATTGATACCCATCGCGGCCAGCCGCGACATCCCGAAGACAACGACAATGACCCAGAAGGCCCTTGTTCGGATGGCTTCAGAGCGACTCCAGTTAACATTCTCACTGGAAGCTACGGGGGTTTCAGGCCGTTCCCTACTTACCTCTTGCGTATCAGTTGGTGCTACCTGCGCTGCGACCGGAGGCAAGGTATCACCGTCGGGAAGAAGTCCCATATCCTCGGGACGCCGTCGCATAAAAAGAAAGGCCGGTGCAACCACGAGGACCCATACAAAGACTCCAAAGATGGCCCAAGTCTCCCGCCAGCCAAGGTTCAGTATTGTCCACGTAGCAACCGGAATTACAATTACCGTGCCCAGGGAGCCGCCTAGTCCGGAGATAGCAAAGGCCCGTCCCCGCTTGCGGATAAACCAGTTAGCTATGGCAACGTGGGTAACCAGACCACCGAAGCACAGAACGCCTATCGTTACCACAGCCCGAAGGATATAGAACTGCCAGAGCTCTTGTGTGAAGGCGACGGCGATAAAACCAACGCCGGCTATCAAGGCTCCTACCACCATGAGAATTCTGCCGCCATGGCGGTCTACGAGTGGACCGATGAAAGGCGCAACTACTGCTTCCAGGATCTGCTCGAAGGAGCGCACGCCGGAGATCATACCTCTGGACCAGCCCAGGCTCTCGGTCATCGGCTTGATGAAAACGCTCAGAGTAGAAGAGACCGCCTCGGAGTGAATGAAGGCAGCCAGAAAGGCTACACCGACTATGTACCAGCCGTGGAAAACCGGTTTGCGCTCTCGATCTGCTTCCACTATCTTAGCCTTCTCACTCCTTTTAATTGCCGTGCTATCGCCAGCATTATAAGGGAACCTCTGCTTCAGGACAACGTTATCCCGCCGCTTTTTACTCCAAACATGAAGAAATATACCAGAGTATGAATCCTGGATTTCACTTGCTTGCGTAGAAAATAGCAATTGTACTTGGTCCGAAGCCCGTAGAGACGCAACATGTTGCGTCTCTACCCAACGGACTCCCACCGCTGCGGTTATTTTCATCTCTTCGGGGTGCCCCGACAACTCGGGGCATGGTGGGTTGCTTAGAAAATAGCAATTGTACTTGGACTGCGGCCCGTAGAGACGCAACATGTTGCGTCTCTACCCAACGGACTCCTACCGCGGCGGTTATTTTCATCCTTTCGGGGTGCGGGTTGTAGCCCGCATGCGAGGTTCCGGGAAAATAACGGCTTTTCGTAGGCTGAGGCCCCAGGGCGGGTACAAGACCCGCCCCTACGACTTCTGTTACAAAATCCAATCACGTCGATGCGCATTATCGATCTTGACGAACCTGTAGGACTGGTCTATTATTCGACCAAATAGACCGCCCCTTGAGTGATGAATGTCTGGGGGACTGCGAGAGGAGGGTTCGACTATGCCTAGCGAGCGTGTGCAGCGTCGCATAGAACACTTATTAGAGCAGGCAGACCAGGCCGTTGACCAGCTCAGATGGAATGATGTTCGCGAGCTTGCCGAGGCTATTCTCAGTCTGGACCGTGAGAACGTCGATGCGGTAACTTACCTGGAAGCCGCAGAACATAATTTGGCCCGTCAGGATGTTATTCCGGCAGCAGCAGCATCTGTGCCTCAGGACCCTGTACTCATACCAGACGCAGGGGCGATTCGCGAATCGCGTGCGCACCCCACCTCCTTTGTCAATGGCCGCTACGTGGTAATACGTTTTCTTGGCGAGGGCGGCAAGAAGAGGGTCTACCTGTGTCATGATACCCTTCTTGATAGAGACGTTGCCTTTGCCCTTATCAAGACCGAAGGACTGGACGAAGTCGGCCGGCGACGCATCCTGAGAGAGGCGCAGGCCATGGGCAGACTGGGAGACCATCCCAACATAGTTACCGTATACGAAATTGGCGAAGAAAACGGCCAACCGTATATAATCTCGCAATTCATGGCCGGCGGGGATGTAGAGGGCCTTATCGAGAAGGCCGAGGGCCACAAGCTGCCTATCGAAAGGGCCCTTGAGATAGCTAAACAGGTGTGTAAGGGGCTGGAGCACGCTCATGATAAAGAAACTATTCATAGAGACATTAAGCCGGGCAATGTATGGCTTAATTTTGATGGTGTAGCCAAGATAGGTGATTTTGGCCTGTCGGTAGCGCTGGACCGCAGCCGGCTCACTCAGGTTGGCATGATGATTGGCACGGTGTCATACATGCCGCCGGAGGCCGCCTTAGGCGGAGGAGGAGGGAAATCGGACAAAAGGAGTGACCTTTATTCCCTCGGCGCTATGCTATACGAAATGGTGTGCGGGAGGCCGCCCTTTATAGGTGATGACAGCATCGGCGTCATTAGCCAGCATATAAACACGCCGCCGGTTGCGCCTTCATGGCACAACCCGCTCTGCTCGCGCCCCCTGGAGGCGCTCATAATGAGACTCCTTGCCAAGAACCCGTCAGAACGCCCGAACACGGCCTCAGATGTCTCGATGGCCCTGGAGTCCATCAATTTAACTGCCCCCGGAGATGAGCCGGTGCCGGATGACTCTCCGGTGTTAGATCGAATGGCCGGCGGCGTCTTCGTGGGCCGGCAGACGGAGATGGGAGAGCTAAGGGCATCTTTGGAGGAGTCTCTCTCAGGCCGGGGCCGGCTAATTACCCTGGTGGGTGAGCCTGGCTCCGGCAAGACCCGCACCGCCCAGGAGCTTGCCACCTACGCGGCGCTTCGGGGCGCTCAGGTGCTTTGGGGCCGCAGCTATGAGGCCCAGGGTGTGCCGCCGTACTGGCCCTGGGTGCAGGCTATCCGGTCCTATGTGAGGGATCGCGACCCGGAGCAGTTGCGTTCAGAGATGGGTTCCGGCGCCGCAAATATCGCTGAAATCGTTTCTGAGGTGCGGGAGCGGCTGCCCGGCTTACAACAGTCCACGGTTCCAGAAGAGGCCGATACCGCTCGCTTCCGCTTATTTGACGCGGTTGCCACTTTTCTTAAGAGCGCGTCCCTGGCCCAGCCACTGGTTATCATCCTCGATGACCTTCACTGGGCCGACCAGCCATCGCTCGCGCTGCTGGAGTTCATCGTCAGGGAGATCAGCGGGGCACGGCTGCTGCTGGTGGGGACCTACCGAGACATGGAGCTTTCGCGCCAGCACCCTCTTTCTCAGGCTCTGGGAGAGCTGGCGCGGGAGCGTCTGTTCCAGAGAATCTTGCTGCGCGGCCTCAGCCAGGATGACATCGGCCGCTTCATCGAGGCTGCCTCAGGTACTAAGCCGCCGGACGGACTGCCCGAAGCGGTCTATACTCAGACGGAAGGAAACCCCTTCTTCGTCGCAGAGATAGTGCGCCTTCTGATGCAAGAAGGGGAGCTGAAACCGGGTGGTCAGCAACCCGCTCATGGTGAGCCGAAAGTTTACCCAGAGCAGAGCCGAGGGGAACCACGAGCGCCCAGTCCTTCGACAAGCTCAGGACGAGCGGGAGAGAGCTGGAGGGTGCGTATCCCGGAGGGCGTGAAAGAGACCATCGGACGGCGGCTGGACCACCTGTCCGAGCGCTGCAACCAGACCCTTACCGTTGCGGCGGCCATAGGAAGGGAATTCGAGCTACGACAGTTGCTGGCATTGGTGGGGGGCCCTTCCGAAGCGCCGGAGAGTCGCCTATCCGAAGACAGGCTGCTGGAGGTGCTGGATGAGGCCCTTGGCGCGCGCGTGATCGAGGAGCTTCCCAGGAGCGTGGGCCGCTATCAATTTAGCCACGCCCTCATCCAGCAGACCCTGGCTGAGGAGCTGTCCACCACCAGAAGGGTGCGGCTGCACGCTCGCATCGCAGAGGCCCTGGAGGGGCTTTACGGCCCACAGGCCGAGGCCCACGCCTCGGAGCTGGCCTACCACTTCGCTGAAGCGGCGACGGTGCTGGGCCCTAAGAAGATGGTACGCTACTCTCTTCTGGCCGGCGAACGGGCCTTGGCCGCTCATGCTTTCGAGGATGCAGTGGCTCATTTACAGCGTGGCCTGGAGGCGAAGGAGACCGCGACCAGCCCACGAGCGAGTATAGACGCGGAGACCGCAGCCCTTCTATCCGGACTGAGCAAGGCCCAATTGTCTCTGGGCCAACTCCAGGAAGGGATGGCCAACATGAGCCGCGCCTTTGACTACTATGAAAGTATTGGAGAGCCGGACCGGGCTGTGGAGCTGGCATCCTACCCTGTAGTCGCTTACCAGGGCCGTCTCCCGGAGCGAGCCCAGCTTGTCCGCCGCGCCCTTGCATTAGCGCCACCTGATTCCCTTGTAGCTGGACGGCTGCTGTCGGAACAGGTGCGGCCTCTGGCCCTTGAGGAGGGCAAGTACGAAGAGGCTTTAGAGTCCGCCCGGCGGGCACTGGCCATAGCTCAGCAATACCGTAACCCTGCGCTGGAGGCCCATACTCTGGCGGTGACCGCGAGCATCCAGGGGTACTACCGGGACTGGAGCACCGCCAAAGAGACCGGCCTACAGGCCATCGCCCTAGCCCAGCGGGTGGACGACCCCTGGTCCGAGGCCTTGGCCGGTTTCTGGACCATCTCGGCCCTCCTCAGCCTTGGCGAGGCCGAAGAGGCCCGCCGCATCGCTGAGCCGACCCTGGCCGCGGCGGAGCGAGTGCGGGACCGCTGGCTGCTTTCCCTGGCCGTGGGGGCCAACGCTACTGTCTGCCGCGCCCATGGAGAATGGCAGGCAGCCCGTGAATTTTGGAATCGCCGCGAGGCCATTGTCAATGATGGTAACGCTCTCGGCGGGCTGGCGCTTTTGGAATACGAGACTGGCGACTTCTCCCAGAGCGAAATCTACCTGGAGCGGTTCATCGCCAGAGCCATGGCCCCGGGGGCAGCCCTGACAGACAAGGTCACTGCGGGTGGTACGCTCGCGCGCATGGCTTACCTAACCGGTGACGCTTCCCGGCTGGACCTGGCCGGGTCCTTGGCCCGTTCCGGCCTGGCCTGGCACGTGCTTGGCACTGTGTTACTCGCCAGATTTGCCCTGGCGCTCATCGCCGTAATACAGCGGGATGCAGAGGCCGCTCAAGAGCAGTATGAGGTCTTGCGGTCACAGGGGGAAAGGGCACAGTTTGCTGGCAACGATCCGTCAGCTCAGCGGCTCCTAGCACTCCTTTGCGTGACCATAGACCGTCTGGACCAGGCAGCAGACCACTTTGAAGACGCCCTGGCCTTCTGCCGCAAAGGCGGGCTCCGACCGGAGCTGGCCTGGACCTGCTGCGACTACGCCGACCTCCTGCGAGCGAGAGACGCGACCGGTGACCGCGAGAAAGCCGCCACTCTGTTGGAGGAGTCCCTACACATCTCTACGGAGCTGGGCATGCGCCCCCTCATGGAGCGAGCGCTCTCCAGACGGGAAATCCTCAAGGCATAGTTAAGGTGAGGAGAGCATTGGCCCCCAAGGGGTGCTAGGACACGTTGGGTAGAGACGCAACATGTTGCGTCTCTACGGCGCGCGTCCGTTAACCATTGTCTAGTTACAAGCCGACAACCCTAGTCTTTCCGGCCGGGTACAAGGGTGAGACATGGTCTATTCCTGTGGTCTTATATATCAAACTCCAAGGACCGTACCACTCGGCTATAACCCCAAGGGGTACTAGGACACGTTGGGTAGAGACGCAACATGTTGCGTCTCTACGGCGCGCGTCCGTCAACCATTGTCCAGTTACAAGCCAACAACCCTAGTATTTACAACACATCTTCAGCTACAGGTGCAATTGCGCGATCAAGAGGTTAAAATTCATTATGGCATCTCTACGCTCCGATACCAGCACCCAGTAATGTATTTGCGATGAACGCTGAAAGGTTTAAGGGCAAATACCGGATACAGTCAATCCGCTTGCCGGCATGGGACTATGCAAGTTCTGGTTGGTACTTCGTCACCATTTGTACCGCAAACCGTCTTCCTCTTTTTGGCGCGGTGGTAGACGGCGTAATGCATAGGTCGCCTGTCGGTGACATTGCCCACCATTTGTGGCAAGACATCCCTAAACACTTCCCTCATGCGAAGTTGGATGAATTTATAATCATGCCCAACCATCTGCATGGCATCATAGTTATACAACCTGGTTCTGGTGTAGGACATACACCCGAAGAGATGTCTCCTGTAGAGACACAACATGCTGCGTCTCTACAGGAGACGTCTGTAAATGTCGCTCCTCTGCCGGGACGGTTTGGGCCTATGAGAGTTGGTTCCATTTCCAAGATAGTCCAGGCGTATAAAGCCGCGGTGACGCGGGAGGCGCGCCGTAACGGTTATGACGCTTTCAGTTGGCAGTCCAGGTTTTATGAACATATCATCCGCAGTGATGGACCTTTGGACAGGATACGCAATTATATTTTTTATAATGCCTTAAAGCGGGACGCTGACGAATACTATGTATCGAACCCCAAAGGACCATAACATTCGGCTATAACCCCAAGGGGTATTAGGACACGTTGGGTAGAGACGCAACATGTTGCGTCTCTACGGCGCGCGTCCGTCAACCATTGTCCAGTTACATGCCAACAACCCTAGTCTTTCCGGCAGGGTAGAGGGGTGAGGCATGGTCTATTCCCGTGGTCTTTTGTATCGAACCCCAAGGGACTTTAACACCTGGCTATAACCCCAAGGGGTATTATGACACCTTGGGTAGAGACGCAACATGTTGCGTCTCTACGGCGCGTGTCCGTCAACCATTGTCCAGTTACATGCCAACAACCCTAGTCTTTCCGGCAGGGTAGAAGGGTGAGGCATAGTCTATTCTCGTGGTCTCTTGTATCGAACCCCAAAGGACCATAACATTCGGCTATAACCCCAAGGGGTATCAGGACACGTTGGGTAGAGACGCAACATGTTGCGTCTCTACGGCGCCCTTCCGTCAACCGTTGTCCAGTTAAGCCAACAACCCTGGTCTTTCCGGCAGGGTAGAGAGGTGAGGCATGGTCTATTCCCGTGGTCTTTTGTATCCCACCCCAAGGCCCATAACGCTCGGCTATAACCCCAAGCTGGATTAGGACACGTTGGGTAGAGACGCAACATGTTGCGTCTCTACGGCGCCCATCCGTCAACCGCTGTCCAGTTACACGCCAACAACCGTAGTCTTTCCGACGCCCTCACAATTACAGTTGGTGGGTATTTGCAAGAACCGGATAACTCTTGCCTTCAACAATGCACTAGGCGTAGACTTAGGTCATGACGAAAAACTTACCTCCCGAACCACTCAGCAGCGAGATTACCCCGGAAGCGCTCTATCTGAGCCGCCGTGAGTTCATCAAGAACGGCGCTTTTATGCTTGGGACCGCGATGGCCGTAGGAAGCAGCTTGTCGTGGCTGGTGGGCCAGGGGCCGCCGCCGGAACAGCCGGAGACGCCCTCCTTAGTCGACGCCAGCGTGACTACAAACTCATATATTTTCGATGAGGCGGTAACGCCGTATCAAGATGTCACCACCTACAATAACTACTACGAATTCGGCGTGGGAAAGGGCGATCCAGCGCGGAGAGCGCATGTCTTGCAGACCCGCCCGTGGACGGTTAGCATCGAAGGCGAGGTAGCCAAGCCACAGGTAGTAGATGTAGACACGCTGCTCAGTTGGTTCACTCTGGAGGAGCGCGTTTATCGCATGCGCTGCGTCGAGGCATGGTCAATGGTCATCCCCTGGCTGGGCTTCCCTCTGGCCGACCTAATCAAGCGCGTAGAGCCGACCGGAAAGGCCAAATTCGTTGAGTTCACGACGCTGCAAAGGCCCGAAGAGATGCCGGGACAGAAGTCGCCCATCCTGGACTGGCCCTACGTCGAGGGGCTGCGCCTTGACGAGGCCATGCACCCGCTGACAATGCTGGCTGTAGGTCTGTACGGCAAAACGATGCCAAATCAAAATGGGGCGCCCCTACGGTTAGTCGTACCCTGGAAGTATGGCTTTAAGGGTATCAAGTCCATCGTCATGATCAGCTTCACGGAAACGCAGCCGGAGAATACCTGGGCGATTGCGGCCCCGACCGAATACGGGTTCTATGCTAACGTAAATCCGGAGGTAGCCCACCCTCGCTGGAGCCAGGCAACCGAGCGGCGTATTGGCGAGCTGCAACGGCGCAAGACCTTGCCCTTCAACGGCTATGCGGAGGAGGTTGCTAGCCTGTACTCAGGCATGGACCTGCGCAAGAATTTCTAATGGTAGATAATCGCGCCTGCTGGCTTGCACCTGCACCCCAAAGTATGAAAATAACCGCAGCGGTGGGAGTCCGTTGGGTAGAGACGCAACATGTTGCGTCTCTACGGGCTTCAGACCAAGTACAATCGCTATTTTCTAAGTGATCAACTGGAGAGTCCACTAATGGCAACCTCTGACCGACCAGTGCCTGTTCAACCCCAGACCCCTAAGCCTCGGCTAAGACCGCGCCGTTCGGAGCCGATGCCCTGGCTCAAGCCTGGAATCTTTTTGGGCGGCCTCGTACCTTTGATATCACTGGGCTTGCGTTGGAGCCAGGACGCTTTGGGAGCCAATCCCATCGCCCAGATCCAAAACGAGCTGGGGCTTACCGCGCTCATCTTCCTAGTTGCCGTTCTGGCCTGCACCCCGGCCAAACGAGTCCTGGGTTGGACCTGGCAGATACGGGTACGCCGTGAGCTGGGACTGTTCGCCTTTTTCTACGCCTCGCTCCATTTCCTTAACTATCTGGTGCTGGACCAGTTCTTCGATTTCGGCGTTATACTTGAGGACATCGCCAAGCGGCCGTTCATCACCGTTGGCTTCGCCGCACTGGTGCTGCTAGCGCCTCTGGCCATCACTTCCACAAACGGATGGGTGAGGCGGCTCGGCTATCGCAGATGGGAGCGCATTCACAAGCTAGTGTATGTGGCCGGCGTCCTGGCGGTCATACATTTTATCTGGCGCGTCAAGATCGACGTCAGCCAGCCGTTGACCTACGCCGCCATTGTAGGAGTGCTGCTGGCAGCGCGCGTGGTCTGGTGGCTGCGGAAACGCGTTGCGTCTTGAAGGAAAATAATGTACACTAAGCGTACATTATTCTTGGGAGTAAGTCACCATGGGACAGTTAATCCGCGTTGGAGTACGGGAATTCCGCGAAGATTTAGCTGAGTATCTGGACTCGTCTACACCCGTTGCTATTACAAGGCATGGGCAGACAGTAGGCTATTATATCCCGGCTCGCAGGCAGGTCCAAGAACAGGAATTACTGGCGCTGAAACGGGCTGTAGAACAGCTTGAGGCCCTTTTGGTAGAGCACGGGATCAGCGAAGAGGAGGTCGTCCGTGAATTTCAGGCCCGCCGCGCAAGGACTTAGAGGGTTAGTGCTGGACGCCAATATCCTAGTACGGGCAGTACTCGGACGGCGTGTGCTCTCCCTTCTGGAGGCGTATATTGATCAGGTTACCTTCGTCGCGCCAGAGATTGCGTTCAATGATGCATATTTCCATTTACCTCATATACTGACGCGGAGAGGTCTATCGTCGGAGGCTGTCTCTCAGCTACTTGAGAAGGAGATTTTGGGCCGTTTGCCCATGCTCGTAACTTCCGTTCCTCATGAAATGTATGCTGATTTGGAAGCTGAAGCCAGGAGACGTCTTTCCGGCCGGGACGAGTCGGACTGGCCTATTTTAGCTCTAGCTCTAAAGTTAGGCTGGCCTATTTGGACCGAGGATCAAGACTTCTTCGGGAGTGGGATCGCTACTTGGACCACAGACCGGGTAGAGATATACCTTAAAGGAACTGCTTAGAATGAGCGACTACCATATCAATATCTTCCACAGCGAAGAGGACGGGTGTTACATCGCTGACATCCCTGACCTGAAATACTGCTCCGCCTTCGGTGATACTCCTGAGCAGGCCCTCGCCGAGCTAGGAATCGCTAAAGCGGCCTGGCTAGAAGTCGCCCGCCAAGAAGGCAAAACCATCCCACCACCACGCTACCGTCCCGCTATCTACCAGGGGACGAGGTAAGAGTGGCAGGTAGGGACCATTGACATTCAACGAGTTGGTATGGCTCTTGGAAGAAGATGGATACAGGCTTGTGCGGGAGAAAGGGTCAGTACGCTATTATGGGAAACCTGATGTAGCAAGGCTCATAAGGATAGACTATCATGGTTCCAGAGAGGTCCCAAGCGGGACATGCAACGCTATCTTAAAAGCTGCTGGACTTAATAGAAGGCGGTGACTATGTTAGACCTGAAATACTCCCTGGTGATCGAAGCGACGGAGGACCCGACTTTCTTCGGGTTCTACTCTCCTGATCTAGAAGGTTTCAGTGGAATTGGACATTCTATAGAGGACTGTATCTATCAGGCGAAATGGGGAATGGAGGAGCATATTGCCCTGCTCAAAGAGAGGGAAATACCGATACCCAAACCCAAGTCCTATCCAAAAATTGTCATTCAGAATGAAAGTAAGCTGAGACCGACAACAAGGCGGCAGGCATAGCAGCTAACTCAGAGAGGGATGGGTGTGTTAGACAGCAAGGAGGTGGCTCTAGGGACCAATACCTTCTCCAACCCCGGCGTCATCATGCGTGTGGCTCCCATGATTATACCCACGTCGTCATGCCCATGTTCGTTCAGTAGTAGCCAAAAAGGAGGCCATAGCGATGATTACTAAACAACTTGAATACGAAGTCGTCGAGAATTGGGGCGTGCTGCCCGACGGCTGGCGATGGGGCCAGGTTGGCGGAGTGGCCGTGGACTCTCAAGATCGGGTGCACGTCTTTACCAGGACCGAACACCCTCTCATGGTCTTCGACACAGATGGAAACTTTCTCTACTCCTGGGGCGAGGGGTTCTTTGAAGATGCCCATGGCATCCATATTGCCCCGGATGATACTATTTACTTGGCCGACCGTAGCCCACAAGTCGTGATGAAATTTACTCACGATGGGGTGCTTCTCTTCACCATGGGAAACCGAAATCAACCCTCAGACACCGGATATACCGAGGAGACCCGCAAGGTCCTATATGCCGGACCGCCATTCCATCATCCGACCGACATCGCGCTCTCTCCCCAGAACGAGATCTACATCTCGGACGGCTATCGCAACTGTCGGGTTCATAGGTTTTCGCCGGATGGAAAACTAATCTCCTCATTTGGCGAGCCCGGCGGCGGCCCGGGAGAGTTCGTATTAGTCCACAGCGTTTGGTGGCACAAGGACCGTCTCTACGTAGCGGACCGGCAAAACGACCGCATCCAGATCTTCACTCCCGATGGCGAACATCTGGACACCTGGTCTGGCTTCGCCCAGCCGTGCAAGATCTACATAGACTCCGAGGATATCATGTACGTAGCTGAGCTGGGCGCTCGCGTCAGCGTGCTTGACCTTCAGGGAAACGTGCTGGCCCGATGGGGAGGCGAACGCAGCCATGAGCCCGGCCTTTTCTGGGGACCGCATGGCATTTGGACCGATTCCCATGGAGACTTGTACGTATCCGAGGTGCTGGAAGGCCAGCGAGTCCAGAAGTTTCGACGGAAACGCTAGGCGAATGCCGTTAGAATATGCGTCGGCCTCCTGAGGTCATCGCAGGCCAGCGTGCCGCATGACGATACGGATTTCGTCGTAACTTACCTCACCATCGAGGGCATCGAAGACCGGGCGCAGGAAGGAGCCGCCGACCTGCATTACCACTGTCTTTATACGGTCATAAGACTCTTGGCTTACCCAGGCCGCTACCGATTCCGGTTTTCGTTCCCCAATATAGTCTTCAAGGTAGCCTGCCACCGTTGAGCGCGCCCTCCCTGTTTTTGCTGCTACCTCTTCCAGCGAGCAGCCCTGATCGAACAAGACGAAGGCACCCTGCTTTTCGGGGTTTACCTTAGCTGACTTTGCTGGCGCTGGAACGGCCTGTCCCGTAGGGGCGAGGTCACCTCGCCCAGGTCTAATAACCGTTCGGATGTCCGTGTCGAGGCCATGCTCGCTACAGTAAGCGCGGATCGCAGCAACGAATTGGCCGCCAAAATCAGCCACCTTCCTATCGCCTATGCCGCGCACGCGCCCAAAGGAGCTGATATTCGCCGGACGTGACCGGCCCAGGTCACGCAGCGTAGCATCACTGAGAATGATGAAAGCGGCTACGCCGCGTTCTGCTGCTATAGCTCGTCTAAGCTCTCGCAGTCGCTCAAAGAGGCCGCGGTCTACATTCTCCCAGCCAGCTTCTTCGCTAGATGCCTGCTGCACGGTAGTTTTCGGTGCCAGCAGTGTTACCGCCACTTTTCCTGACAGCACATCGTGAGATGACCGCGATAGTCTGAGCACAGGCCGGTCGCTGTTAGTGCGCTCAAGAAACCCCTGCTCCACCATTTGATATAGGATGTCCCGTACCACATCTTTAGAAAGCGACTTCAAGATGCCGTACTCTCGAAGCTGGTGGTGACGGCTCTGACGGATCCGTTCTGTGTTTGCGCCAGTCAGGACATCGATCACGTAGTTGACGCCAAAAGCAAAGCCCAGTCCCTTAATGCAAGAAAGGACCTGGCGAGCGATTTCGGCGCTATTCTCCAGGTGCTCCGGCGGAGAGAAACACATATCGCAAGCGGCGCAGTCCTTTCGATCATAGTCCTGTCCAAAATAGCGAGAAAGGGTCCTATGGCGGCATTCCTGGGTGCTGCAAAAGCGCTGCATATCACGCAAAAGCTCGATCTGGGCCTCGGTGACCTCAGCCGTCTGAGCAGACTCTTCCACGGTTCTCGATAGGAGCGACTCCCAGCGGTAGAAATCTGCGGGGGTATAGAATAGCACACACTCAGCTTCCAGGCCGTCACGACCTGCCCTGCCGGTCTCCTGCTGGTATTGCTCCACCGATTTAGGCGTGGCGGCATGAATGACACAGCGCACGTTGCTGCGGTCGATTCCCATCCCAAAAGCTACCGTCGCAACCACCACATCGATCTTTTCAGCGGCAAAGTCCTCCTGAGTCCTGGCACGGGTCTTCGAATCAAGGCCGGCATGGTAAGCGGCCGCGTTGACACCTTTGGCTTTCAGCATAGCCGCCATTCGCTCAGTGTCGTTCCGGCTAATGCAGTAGACTATTACCGCCTCGCTGGTGTGGCGCTGAATAACTTCGAACACCTGAGCATCCAGATCGGCACGCGGGATGACGCGATAGACGAGATTCGGTCGATCGAAGCGACCAACGAGAACCCGTGGCCTCTTCAGTCCAAGCTGGGCGATTATGTCCTGTCTGACGCGGTCTGTCGCGGTCGCCGTGTAAGCGTGAATCGTAGCCTCAGGAAAATACTCTTTGAGCGTCGCCAGTCTCCGGTATTCGGGGCGGAAATCATGGCCCCAATGGCTTATGCAGTGCGCTTCATCGATGGCAAAGGCACGGACATCCAATCGCTTGGCCAGCGACAGGAACCCGTGGGTTAGCAGACGCTCCGGTGCGACAAAGAGAAGCCGGTACTTTCCAGCAGCTATTCCCGACTCTATAGTACGGCGCTCAGCATCGCTCAGGCCGCTGTGCAAGGCCGCGGCCGGATAGCCGCACGCCTCCAGAGCGTCTACCTGGTCCTTCATCAAGGAGATCAGGGGTGAAACGATAATATCGGTACGGTTTGCAACCAGCGGAGGGACCTGATAACAAAGAGATTTTCCTCCACCCGTCGGCAAGACCACCAGTGAGTCCTGATGCTCCAGTCCGGCCTGGATAGCCTCCATCTGGAGCGGCCTCAGTTGGTCATAACCCCAGTACTTTTGTACGGCCTGGATAATAGCTTTATGATCAATAGACTGTTGACTAGAAGCAGACATCACACTTTATACTTAGATAAGACCCAATTTATTATTTCGTGTCATGGCAAACGCTCGCTGCTGTCGGAATAATAGCACCTATGTGCCAATCTTTCAATTGCTAGCTAAGGGATGTGACCAGATTTTGTAACGAGGAGTAGGGGCTGAGCTTTCCTCCAATTCATTGGTGCAATTAGTACGATCCGAATTCTCCCGTGCCAGACGTTACCTTCGAGGACCAGCTGACCCTACGCCTAGGAGGCAGGGAGTTCAAGCTGTATTATTTTGGTCGTAACCACTCGGACAGCAGCTTAGTGCTAAGCTATCCTGCCCGCCGCGTGATCTTTGCTGTAGACTTCATTCCAATCGATGATATTCCCTTCGGCACTCGAAATCAGGACTACGTAGCAGAATGGATAGAGTCACTGCGAAAGGTAGAAGAACTTGATTTTGATGTAATAGTTCCCGGCCATGGTAACCCTGGACAAAAGGACTCGGCGCGGCTGGTAAGCGAGTATTTCCAGGACCTCGTCGTAGCAGTAGAAAATGCCGAGAGCAGGGGGCAAACACGAGAGTCGCCCCGAATGGTCTCAGCCGTGCGAGCAGCTCTTTATCCAAAGTACGGCTCATGGGCTAACTTTGGGCCTGGACTGCCCGGCAACATAAGAGGACTTTACGAATATTGGGACCGCATGGGACGCTTTCCCATCAGATAGCTATCGGGGGCGATTCCAGATTGGGGCCGACTGAATGCAGGACTATACGCGGGCTTTCCTCTAAGGAAAGCCCGCGTTGCAATTCTTAAGGAAAGAGATTAGATAATACCTAACATCAGATCAATTAAAGCTGTCACCACCACCAAAGCCACCACCGTCGCTGTGACTATCTCCGCCACTCCAGTCGCTCGCCCCTGGCGCTTCATGACCTGGTCCACCGCCGCCCTCAGTCGAGGAGAACATAACACCACCTAGCGTCATTATCCACAACCATGCAGGTATATCATGCATATATGCTGCATCCAAGTCGCGGTTCTTTCTGTAATATCTCCCGGCGAGCGAGCCCATGACCCACGACGCTATGAATATGACACCACCAACAATGAGTATCGTTAACCAAGAAACGTTACTGGCAAGAGCCAAGTAGACCCCTAATCCCGCAATAAGCAGAAGTATTATCCGAAAGCCGTTTTTAGAACTCATTTTCCTCTCCTCTACCTGCTACCTGCTTATCAACCCAAGCGCGCTCAACACTATACACCTCAGAGCTTCCCAACGGCCCCTCGGGAATTCCCCCAACTTTGGCAAAGCCAAATGGAAATCACCGCTTTATTATCTCCTATCCGGCTGGTTATGTCATGTTTCAACCCTAGTCTATTTTTAAATACATTTAAAAGTTGCAGTTTCGTAACAATATGTTACAATACAGCAGGCCAACTTAATGATATGACCTGTGGGGGCGATGACCCTCTGCCTTCAGACCTGGACGCCTAATAAGGCAGAGGTGAGCTAGTGGCGTAACCGACCACACAGCGTGCTTTAAATGTACGCGAGGGTCGGTTTTTGTTTTGCTATGATAAGTCCTTTGAGGGAGCAGCAATACAAAGGTGCAAGAGATCAAGAAAATGCGCGTGAGCAAGAAAATTGATATGATGCTTCCACGCTCTGATGTCATGTCCAGTTTGGAGATGGAATCAGATAGGGAGCAATTGCTTCACATCATAATAGATAGCGCAACTAGACTATTGGACGCGGACCGAAGCACCCTTTTTCTGGTTGACCGGAAGCAGAGGCATCTCCGGGCCGAAATAGCCCAGGGACTAACATCATATGAGATCCGAATGGCCCTTACAGAGGGTGTGGCAGGACACGTGGCTACCACGGGAGAGACGTTAAATGTTCCCGATGCATCCGGTGATCCCCGATTCAATCCTTCAATAGATCGTCGGACAGGGTATGAGACTAAAAATCTTTTGTGCATGCCACTCAGAGACCCTGATGGTGACATAGTTGGCGTCATCGAGGTGATGAATAAGCGGCATGGCATCTTCACTGAAGAGGACGAACGGATACTTGGCGATCTCTGCTCACAAGCAGCTATCCTGGTCGAGACCTTAGAATTCTACAAAAGCTGATGCAACACTGATTTTATGGTTCATCTCTGCCGGCCGGAAAACGTGGTAAGCAGGCTTGCCAATCTTATTTATCTGAGTCACGTGAGTGAGGAAAAGAATAGCATATGACATCACCTGAACTGGAAAACCTGCTGTCCCAAGCCCAAAACCTGGAGCCTCTTAGTCGCTATGACGAAGCTCTCCAGCATCTGGAGACCGTCTTTACTCGTGCAGAGCAAGAGGGACTGCTAGCCTTTCAAGCTGCTGCCCGGTACCATCAGGCTAAACTCTTACGCATCAAAGGCGAGTTAGGTCTAGCGGAAGAAAGAGCAAGACAGGCTTCCGAGCTATTCTCCCGTATAACTGACTCTGCCGGACAAGCCCAGTCCTTGCTGGTCTTGGGCGAGATCTTTTCTGACCAGGCCAAGTTCAGAGAATTCGAAGAGGCGTGCAGAGAGGCTGTTTCCATTAGCCAGAGGGACTCTAATTTATCGGTAGAGGCCAGAGGTCTCACTTTGTTGGGTACTGCCCTGGTTTATCAGGGAAACATTGATGAAGCTGTGTCTTTCATCGAGCGAAGCGTTAATCTTTATAGGCAAATTGGCGATGCTCGTGGTACCGCTACAACTCTTTTAATGCTGGGGCGTACTGACCATATACGGGGACGTCTCGAAAACGCCACGAGGTCCATCCAGGAGGCCATAGATAGCTTTGAAAGCCTGGGTGATAGGCGAGCGCTGGCCTCAGCATACTTCAACCTGGGCCTAATCGGTTTCGAGCGTGGACAGCTAGACCAGGCCATGGACTTTGCCGGAAGGGGCATAAGATTTACCGAAGGGTCCGGCGAAGTGCCTATGCGTATGCGCTGTATGCTGCTGCTCGCTCAGATCGAAGTAGAGAATGGTAGATTTGATAATGCCATATCCAGACTTAGTGACCTCGAAGAGTTATGCGCAGTCCACGACCAGCAGAGCGTTCTGCCAGAGGTCTTGCGTACGGCAGCCCAAGCACGGCTCGAAGCTGGGGACTTACAGGAGGCGGAGACCTACGCCAGACGGGCCAGAGAAGTAGTAGCAGAAGAGGATGCCTATTCCCAGGGTACCACGCGCCTTGTGTTGGCGTTGGTATTGGAGCGCCAGGGTATATCAGATGAAGCTGAAGCGGAGTTTGGCAGGGCTATGGAAGCGTTAGAAGAGGCCGGAGAGCCTTTTGAAATCGGTGTAGGGCATCTGTCTTTTGGACAGTTTCTATTCGCCAACGACCGTAGGGACGAGGCTCGGGGTCATCTATTGCAGGCCAGAGATACATTTGCCTCGGTTGAAGCCCAGGGTAAAATCGAGCTTATAGATAGTGTATTGGCTACGCTCTAACGACTAGGGAGCTCACGTCGAGGTTCTCTGCAATTTACTTCTATTGAATACCTCTCCTAATATATCAGTGTTACATTTTTAACACATCCGCTATACAGATGTAGTCTTGATTTATTGGTTTGAAATTATTTTCAGGCAATGGGAGACCGACGAATCCCAGGTTATATAGTTGCCGTCAGATTGTTGAGACACAGAGTACGTATTCTGGCAACACTTATCGACAAAGAATATGGGCATAGCAGACTCTTCTCCTCCACTGCAGATTGGTAGCCATGTCAAATCCACCTCAGACCAACAGACAATTACGCGTTCTCATTACGGATGATGAACCTGCTATTCGACACCTCCTCTCTGAAGCGTTAAGCAACGAGGGCTACGAGGTCAGAGAGGCCCTGCATGGACGCGAAGTCCTGGACACCCTTAAAGTATGGCAGCCCAATGTTATCGTGTTGGACCTTATGATGCCTATTATGGATGGTTGGACATTTCTGATGGAGAAAAGGCGTATCGAGAGCGCAAATATACCAGTCATAGTCATTAGTGCGCATAGACTTGTCGAAGGCGAAGCAGAATCCTTAGGTGTTACCGCGGTCTTTCCTAAGCCATTTGACCTTGACGAGCTGCTGGACTGCATAGCCAGGACCACTGCAAGTTCCACTCCATAGCTAGCCGGGTATATGGAACTTCACTTCAGGGATATTAGGTGTAAATCATTAGGAAGGCTTGCGCTATAGCGCACTTAAGGTCCTGTAGAACATAATAGCCAATTGCACCCATTTAATCCTACCGGTCCCTGCTCGCATGACGGCCCGGGACTGGCTTAGCGCGAGGTAAAGTAAGGATAAGAGGTATTGATAACAGATTTAGTACTGCCATACCAAAAAATGCTGGGCTGTACGTACCAAAGTTGTCGAATACAAGACCGACCAGCACCGGACCGATGACAGCGCCCAGGGTATTTACCAGGATAAAGGTCCCCTGGATAGATCCTAAAGCTCTCGTCCCAAAATACTCTGCCATAAGCGCAGGACGCAGCGGGATCGGCCCGCCAAACCCCGGACTGAATGTTATAAGAAAGGGTATAACCAGCCATAAGGGACCTAAAGCTGCAAACATCATTAGCCCGGCACACTGCAAAGTAAAGCAGAAAGCCAGCACTTTTCGTTTGTCCAAGAAGTCTCCAAGCCAGCCAAAACCCATGCGTCCAGTTAAGCTCATCATAGTAAGGCCGGTTACAGAAAAAGCAGCTAGCTCTGTAGATACTCCAGCGTGTTGCAACGCCGGGACCTGGTAAATCAGTATCGCATTATTGGAGAGACTCGCAAAAGTCATTGCTCCCGTCAACTGCCAAAACATGCGGCTGCGCACTGCCTGGCGGACTGACATTCCCTCTAAAGCTAGCTCTTTAGCCTTCTGTTCGTTCTCTACGTCACTTAGTCCGGCGTCATACCCTGGCGCGTGCTCTGCTCCGTCGGGCCACATACCCATAGGCTCTGGTCGGTCTCGCATCAACTGCGCCAATGGCAGACATATAGCAACCATAACCCCTGCCATGATCAGCAATGAGGTGCGCCATCCAAAGTTAAGGACCAGTGCAGCCACTATAGGTACCACCACTCCGCTGAAACCTGCTCCCAGGGTCATAAAGGCAATAGCCCGGCTGCGCTTCCTGTCAAACCAGCGTGAGATAGCCAGTATACCAACAACACCACCGGTCGAGCTTGTTCCAAGTGCAATCAGACACATGGCTATATAAAAGCTTGGAAGGTCCCACACTCTGGAGAGGAAAGCAAGTCCCATGCCCACTCCCACCACCCCTATGCTCATTATCTTTCGGACTCCAAACCGGTCTACCGAATAACCGACAAGCGGTGCCGCAAAAGCCCCTACCTCAGACCTTAATGCCATTGCCAGTGCAACTTGAGTGTTAGTCCAGCCAAACTCTGTGAGGATGGGTGTGAAGAAGACGCCGAAGCCATAGAAGAAAGTGGCGCCTGTAAGAAGGTTTATCGCGGCCGCAGAGAAGACTATCCACCAACCGTAGAAGATAGGTCCGCGTGGAGCGGGTCCTTTGTCTGACATTTAACCTCATCTGACAAAAAATGACTGGGATAATATTGGCTATAATAGCACACTTTCCAGAATAATTTCTGTTACAGGAAATATTTAATAACACTTATCTAAAAAGTAGAGATGTACCATTAATGCTACACTTAGCGTGTAACAGTTCACCCGGTGATCCATCCTTCGAAGATCGTCTTGCCTTTGTGGTCCGTGTAGGAACTGGCGAGCCAGTGTTCAACGCTGATGACCCAGCTTACAGCTTAGTAGCTTGATGATAGAGATAGTGATGCTAGATATTAAAAGAGCGCTTACCTCTTCTATAATAATCGCCACATTCCTGATTGTGATGGCATGCACCGCCGCCACTGAGACTGCTCCTCCTTCGAGGACTTCACCAGTTACAGAAAAATCTCCTATCGCCACGTCTATGGCTGAGCTGCCAGGCAAGTGGGAAAAGAAGGCGCCCATGCCAACCTCAAGAAGTGAGGTGGCTGGGGCAGGGTTGAATGGGAAAGTGTATGTAGTAGGTGGGTTTATAGATAACGGCGTAGCTCCCGCTGTGGAGGAATATGACCCGTCTACTGACACTTGGAAAACCAAAAGCCCGCTGCCGATGCCTGTCCATCATCCGGGAATGGCTGCCCTCAATGGTAAGCTCTACCTGGCCGGAGGGTTCGACGTATCCGGGCGACCTCTGAACCTGGCCTGGAGCTACGATCCTCAGGCTGACAGATGGGATAATATCCCACTAATGCCAACCCCCAGGGGCGCTCTGGCTGTGGTGACATCCAAAGGTCTTATATATGCAATTGGTGGTATTGCAGGGTCCGACCTGGGCGCCAACGAAGCCTTTGACCCAGCTACCAATATCTGGAAGAAGCTGGCGTCCATGCCTACACCAAGAGACCACCTTGCAGCAGCAGCGATGGAGGGGGTGATATACGCAATTGGCGGCCGGCTTGGCAGCTTCAGTCGAAACCTCGACGTGATTGAGGAGTATGACCCAGCCACCGACCGCTGGCGCGCCAGGGCCAAAATGCCCACGGCTCGTAGTGGATTGGCTGCGGCTCCAATCTCAGGGATGATATATGTGTTTGGCGGCGAGGGAGACGAAGGCGCCTTCGAGGAGAACGAGGCATATAATCCAGCAACAGAGGTATGGACATCCCACCAACCTATGCCCAATCCACGTCACGGACTAGCTGCTGTGACCGTGGACTCCGGAATATACGTAGTAGGCGGTGGGCCAACTCCTGGGGGATCATACAGCAACATAAATGAGGTGTTTATTCCATGAGCGTCTCCAACGACGGTTCTTGATAAGCAGTGCAGATGACTCTATACTATCTTCCACTGAGCTACTTTCACAAAGTAGGGATACAAAAGAAAGGCTGGCTATACGTTAATTATGAACATTGGAGTTCGGGCTAAGCGCGTCGCATGGATGCTTTGGGGAGTCGCCACCCTGCTTGTAGCCGTCTCCTTCCTTTTCCAATTCCTGAATAGCTCTACCGCTGCTCCATCTAGCTCCGGCTCCTTTTGGCTAGCGACCATCGTCCCCCTCTCTATTGCAACAATTGGCGCTTTAGTAACATCAAACCGACCTGAGAATCCCATTGGATGGATTTTTGCCCTGATAGGGGCACTCAGCGCCCTTCATGGCTTGACCGGCGGGTATGCAATCTTTGGACTGCTGGCGAGACCTGGATCTGTACCGGCCTCTGAACTCATAGCGTGGCTTTATGATTGGCTCTGGATACCATGGGTCGGTACCATGCTGACTGTAGGGACTCTGCTCTTTCCTAACGGTAAGCTCTTGTCCCTTCGCTGGCGGGCCGCTGTCTGGTTATCTGTTGCCGCTATGGTAGTCGCGGCTGTGGTGAGGTCTTTTCTTCCCGGGCCGCTTGAGAACTTCCCTACCATAGACAATCCACTGGGGATTGATAAGCTGTTGGGAGCACGGCAGACCATTGATATTCTCAGCACGCTTCCCTTCCTCGGCGCGATACTACTGGCTCTGGTGTCCCTAGCGCTGCGCTTCCGCAGGTCCAGTGGAGATGAGCGCCTACAAATGAAGTGGTTTGTTGCTGCTGCCAGCCTTGCCGGTTTCGCCATCATTGTCTACGGCATTACCGAGATGAATGAAGATCTGGTCACTCCCGGTCTCATCAAATTCAGGGAAGGGCTGACAGTATTAGGGATATTGGCAGTCCCGCTAGCCATGGGAGTGGCAATCCTAAAGTACCGCCTGTACGATATCGATCTTGTTATCAACCGAACTCTTGTCTACGGCCCCTTGACTGCTGTATTAGCTGGTGTGTATATGGCTGGCATTGGAATCTTCAAAGCCCTCTTCACTAATTTGACAGGGGAAACTTCCGATGCTGCTGTGGCCTTCACTACCCTTTTCGTTGTGGCGCTGTTCACGCCAGTCAAGAACCGCTTTCAGTCCATTGTAGACAGACACTTCAAAGAGACTCCTGACCCAGCCAAAGACCTGAAGAGACTTGAGCAGGAGCTTAGGTCGGTTGTGGATGTGTTCGAGGCCTCTCGCATTACGGGGCGCTTGCTCGATGAGGCTATAAAGGCTTTCGACGCAGAGGCGGGCGCTGTATATCTGAATATTAATGGACAGATGGTCGTCGCTTGCAGCAGAGGAGAATGGAATGGACACGCTGAGATAAGGGTGCCACTAGAACACGATGGCCGCCGCTTCGGAGAGCTCTCTCTGAGGACTCAAAACGGAACAGCCCGCTATACAGCCCAAGACCTTGCAGTGCTCCAGAGTTGTGCCAATCTGGTTGCGACGGCGCTAAGTTTTGCCGAAACAGAGAAGAGGTAGTAGCAGTAGGGACGAGTAACTGCTGAGCTACCGAAAGCTAAGATCGAAAGTGGGTGAGAAAGGATTGAGGAAGCGGACGCCTTCTAGAGAGCTGCCGTGCTCTGCGTCCTCGGTAAGCACGTAGGGTATCTGATTCAGCTTGGCTGCGGCAGGCTGAAGCCTGGAGCATATGCCTCAATGCCGCAGGCTTCAGCTTGTGGTGGAGTCTCTTCCACCAGTCGCCCATTACCCGATTAGGTTGTTAAAGATCATAAGGCCGGGCTTCTGTAACCTTCTCTGGTCCCAACCTTCACGGACGACAGTGTCGCCTGTGGCGAGCGGTGGTCGCCTCCCAGTATTAGATTAATTTCTTAAGGATCATTACAGCCTCTTGTTGTAGTATAAAGTCATGGACGTCTCTCAAACACTAGCCTCCTTAAACTGGGTGGACTGGGGTATAATTATCCTTTTGCTGTTCACCGTGTCGGCAGGATTGAACCGCGGCTTCCTCCTGGGCACTCTTGACCTTCTCTCCTTAGGAGTAGGGATAGGAGCAGCGATCGTGGGATACAGGCCCGTTGCAGACTTTATAGTTAGAATTATAGAGGTACCGCGCGCGCTAGCAATTATGGTCGCCTTTATACTTCTCTTTCTAGTTGCACAGATCATCTATTCCATTATCTCTGACCTCATCTTCCGTCCACTTCGGCTGTTCTTAGGTCCGGGCCAGTTTATTGATAGCATCCTGGGAATCGTCCCTGGGGCAATAAGTGGTCTGGTATTCTCCACGATCCTCCTTCTTCCCTTCGCCACTATAGCCGTAACCCCAGGTATATCGGCCAGCATAGAGAGATCGGTGATCGGCAGCAGGCTCGTTGGCGCCGCAGTCAACCTGGTCCCTGCTATAGACTCCCTCATAGGACGAGACCTGAACGAGGCATTGTCCTTTCTTACCCCTCCGCAGACAGATGAAGGCTGGGACATAGATTTCGGAGACTCAGGGCGGCTTACGCCAAACCCTACTGCTGAGCAAAAGATGCTGGAGTTAATCAACATGGAACGGGCAAAGGAGGGCTTGCATCCACTGAGGTTCGACGAAGAGCTGAGAGAGGTAGCCCGAAGCCATAGCAGAGAGATGTTCCAGCTTGGCTATTTTTCTCATACCTCTCCGGTAACCGGCCAGCCATCCGATAGAGCAAGGAAGGCGGAGGTATCTTTCATGGTCTTCGGTGAAAACCTGGCTTATGCTCCCAACGTCGATATAGCCCATAGCGGCCTAATGGACAGCCCGGGTCATAAGGCGAATATTCTACAACCCAGCTATGGCCGCGTTGGCATCGGAGTCATCAAGAGTCAAAATCGCGGGAGCATGTTCACCCAGAATTTTAGGAATTAGGTATTGTTGCAGATCCGTAGGGGCGCACCTGCGTGTGCGCCCTTTTCGTCGGCTACGATGAGTTTCAATACAAAGCCGGCGGTCCGCTATGGACGCCGGCTTATATAGACCTGCTATATGTCTATCCGCGGCACTCTCTGAAGTGGTTGCTTTCCGGGTGTCGGCCCTCCGGCCCTATGTATATCTTTTCAGTAGATATAGGACGGCCGTTTAGCTCCAGATCAAAGCCCACACAAGAGCCACCTTCGATGCTGAAATGTATTCCATCCCCACCATTATAGGTCTTGAAGTCCAACACCAGAGTCTGACCGCCGTCCAGCACGGAATAGCTGTCCCCGTCCTCCAGGCGGATCCCTTCAATCGAAGTGAAAACTCCATCGGTATGGAGGCGCGCTTTGAAATTGTGCCGCGCGCGGCCCGTGAGTGATTACATTCCACCCATTATCATCGTGCGAGATGTAATAGCCAGCGGGGTAATGGTCCGGAATTCTTTCCGCCTCATCCTCAGTCGCTTCAGTCGTTCCTGAAGCTGCGAGGGCTGGAGCTACTCCCATTATCAATAAGAGAGCTAACTACGGCTAGAAGGCTGTGCAAGAGTTTCTTTTTCATAACTGGTCTCTTTTTCTATTTTTTGTAAATATTTCATAAGCGGTTGGGGACTACCTAGAGCTGAATCCCCAGGCATGATGCCACAGACTTCTTGTGGTGAGGCTCTCGAACCATAGCCTGTTGGTGATATCAATCTCTTGGCCTAGTTGGTCTTTGTGTTTTAGGGTCCTCTGGAGTGAAGACCCTAACCAGACCTGGGTCCAGAGCGCCTTTCATGGTGTAACTAAAGTCGTCTCTTCCCTCCACCGCGATCCTTACACTTTTGTCCGAGATCTTAATCTCTGCTTGATAACGCACGCGCATCCTGGCGCCATCTGGCTTGAGAAGAGGCCCAGATCCTGTAACCTTGATAAGATCACCATCGACCTCAAGAGTCCGCACGCCACCGTTGTAATACCCCATGTCGGGGCAGTAGAACCGCAGGTTGCCTGCTACCCTGTCACCGCGCTGCGCTGCTCGCAGGTCTAAGGTGACAACATCACCCTCATCCTCTACAAGCTGCCCTATTGCAACGACAGCTACTGTTGTAGCCTCGCCTTCACCGCTAGGACGCTCTGTGGATGGCGCAGCGCTAACAGAAACTGCTGTCAACACTGAGCCCATCAACCCCAGAGCTACTAGAACACCTAAGAACCGTTGCATATTCGTCCTCCTTTTTATTAGTTAGGACTCTACTACGTAAGCCGGCATCACGCTGAAGAAGTCCTGTTACACTAACTTAGTCGCTTAAGAAGCTGAAAATGTACGGGCAAGATGATTTTTTACGAACTTGTACATGATCTCCGTAGGGGCACACCTGCGTGTGTGCCCTGTCCACTCTGTTTTGGCAGACACATAGAGCCTGCCCTGAGCGCCGTCCTGAGGTTCTCGAAGGGGCTCTCGAAGGGTCTGCCTATGTGTTCATAGGCCATCATAGTAGCCCCTCACAATGACATTGGGGGCAAAAGGCCGTACATTTTTGATGTAAATTACGACTATAATTATAGAAGAGCATTAGTTATCGGATGTCCTTAAGGAGCCAGAGTGCAAAAGAGCACTGCCAATGTAGCTAAATTGGTCCGTATGGCCAAGGAGTACGATCAGGAGGCTTTTGGGGAGCTTTACCAACTGTCGGTACGCTCTGTGTACCGATATCTATATGCCAGAGTTGGCTCTACTGATGCAGCAGAGGACCTGACCCAGGAAGTTTATATGGCTGCTGTATCAGGAATAAAAAACCTAAGAGTAGAAGATGAAAACGGCCTCTATGCCTGGTTTTTTCAGATAGCACGCAACAAGCTGGCCGACCATCTTCGCAAACGCTACCATAGGCAAGAGACGAGCTTGAATGAGACCGACTCTTGGGAGGCTGACACACCCTCTCCAGAGGGCTTTGCGGTGGAAGCAGAGGATAGAGCAGAGGTGTTGCATGCTCTAGAGCAGTTGACAGCCGAGCAGCGAGAGGTAGTGCTGTATAAGTATGTGCTGGATTACGACAATCAAAAGACAGCACAGATGCTAGGAAAAAACACCAACGCGATCAACCAGTTGCACCACCGGGCGCTTGCAAGTCTGCGCCGTATACTCACCGGAGAAAAGAGGCCACAACCATGAGCCTAGAGCACGATCCTATCTTTGCCACAGTCCTGGAAGAATGCTCCCAGCGGGTCAAGAAAGGTGAAGACCTTGAAGGGTGCTTGAGAGACTATCCTGCTGCCTATCAGGAGGAGCTCGCGCGCCTGGTCCCTATGACAATGAGGTTCGATACTCTAATAGAAGACCCTTCGCCGATCTTTCAGGCCCAGCTTGAGCGACAGCTTTCAACGGCTGTAGCTGAGTCAAAGAGCGTCCGGCGGACCGGAAGGCCAGGCTCGATCTTTGGTGGCCTTTTCAGCAGGGCACTGGCGCTGCGCACAGCCGCAGTGATGGCAGTCACCTTTCTGGTGCTTGGCGGCGCAAGCATAGGAGCCGTACAGGCCTCCGAGTCGAGTCTTCCGGACAGCCCCTTGTACCGGATCAAACGGGCCAGAGAGTGGGCACAGGTGACTCTTGCTCCTAACGATGAGGTACGAGTAGCAGCATACGCCCAGCAGATAGACACCCGCGCCCAGGAGATAGAGCAGGTGGTCCAGATACAGCGTGACGATCAAATCGAGACCTTAATCAATCGCTTGATTGAGACCACCAGGCAAGCGGTAGACAGGGCCCTACGTCTAAAGGAGCAAAATAATCCTCGGGCAGCGCAGCGCGCTTTATCGGCCCTTCAAAAAGTAGAGAAACAGATACTGGTTCTGGCTCCCCAAGCCCCTCAAGAGATGCGCCCGCGCCTTAGGCGTCTGTATGTGTTTATACAAGAGCAGAAGGGGCGTCTATCCGGAGATACCAGTACCCCGGACATAAGGCGTAGAGATGCCAATAGCTCGGAGATAAGACCTCCAATTGCCAGTACCCCGGACACAAGACCTGAAGCTACCAGAACGCCGCTCACAAGACCTGGAGCTACTGGTACCCCGGACGTAAGACCTCCAGTTACCAGTACCCCGGACGCACGACCCGTAGTTACTAATACGCCGGACACAAGACGTCCAATTAATTAGCCAATACTCCACATAGGCCCTCTCAATAGGATTGTCTGGAATAATCAACCTGAGAGACCGCCCTGGCCGGGGCGCAACGGAATGACATTTGATAACACGTATACTAATTGCTTTATCTACTGTTCATAAAAGAATAATAATTGTAAATTACACGAAACGCTGGTTGCCAAAGGAGAGGACAATATGACGACCCAAGAGCTAAAAACTATCCAGGAACGTAACGTAAAGGCCTTAAAAATGCGGCCAAGTATAGGCCAAGGGACGGCCGTAACCAGGGTAAGAGTACGCAGCGGCGTTACCTGCGACATAGAAGATGGCCAGTGGAAACTGGTAGCAGATGACATGCCCGGCGACGGAGGAGCGGGACTGGGACCAGATCATGGCGTGCTTGTGAGAGCCGGCCTGGGAAGCTGCCTCGCTATGGGGTATATTATATGGGCAGCGCGACTGGATATACCTCTGGATGACGTTCAGGTAGTGGTCGAGACCGATTACGACGCTCGTGGCATGTATGGCGTTGACGATAGTGTCTCGCCCGGTTGGGGCGCGGTCCGATACATAGTTAATATCAGCAGCCCAGCGCCACAGGAGCAGATAAAGGAGCTTGTAGACACAGCCGATCGTTACAGTCCGATTCTTGACGACATGCATCGTGCCGCTAATATAATCAGGCAACTTCATATAACTTCTTCGCAGGAGTAGAGCAATGGAGCCAAAACTACACAGACGCGTGCAACGTTATGGATGGGACCTGGCCGTAGACTCCTATGACAAGTACTGGGTGCCGGTGCTTCGAGATTGTTCCGCGAAGTGCATAGCCCTGGCGGATCTAAGACCTGGTGAGCAGGTCTTGGACGTAGCCACAGGTACAGGTATAGCTGCAATAATGGCCGCCCAACGGGTGGGACAAGAAGGTAAGGTAGTAGCCACAGATTTGGCGGAAAAGATGATAGATCGAGCGCGCACCGAGGCCCAGCGCGTAGGGCTCGCTAACATGGACTTCCAGCGGATGGACGCAGAGGAGCTTGATTACCCAGATAACTCTTTCGATGTAGTGCTCTGTGTGCTGGGACTTATGTACCCGGCATATCCACTGAAGGCTATAGAGGAGATACATAGAGTGCTAAAGCCTGGCGGCAGAGCTGCTGCATGCGTGTGGGGACGACGAGACCGTTGCGGATGGAACGCGGTATTTCCTATAACCGAGGCAAGGGTAAAGAGTGACGTTTGCCCTATGTTCTTCGCACTGGGGCCAGAGGGAGCGTTATCTGGCGCATTTCAAAGAGGCGGCTTCAAAGTGCCTCCCGAAGAACGGGTTAATAAAAATATAATATGGAAAAACGAAGAGGATGCCTGTGGAGCCATCTTCCCCGGTGGGCCAGTGGCCCTGGCTTATTCCCGCTTCTCGGCTGATGAAAGAACCGAGGTCCATGGAGAATACATGGAAGGTCTTTCACCCTACTACCGGGATGGGGCCTATCACGTCCCAGGCGAATTTGTGTTTGTCACTGGAATAAAGGACTAGGGCAATCCAAGTGGAGGAGCCTTGATGAACAAAGACTCTATAGTAAGCGAAGCGATCATTCGCGAGAACGCAGAGATCTGGGACCAGAAGGCCGAGTTTTGGGACGACTACGTGGGGCCTGAAGGGAACGCCTTCCACCGCGAGCTTGTAGCGCCGTCTCAACTGCGGCTGCTCCGGCTGCTGCCGGGAGAGACTGTGCTGGATATCGCCTGCGGCAATGGCCAGTTCACGAGGACCATGGCTGAGATTGCCGATAAGGTCATAGCCTGCGACGTCTCGCCGAAGTTCATCGCCAGAGCGCGGGAACACGGCCAACGGGCTGGGATTACCGACGGATGAGGCTGGACTAATGGCTCTCGATGGGCCTTTCGACGCGGTGGTCTGCACCATGGCTATCATGGATATACCGGTGATAGAGCCAATGCTACAAGCAGTACGAACACTGCTGAAACCTCAGGGGCGGTTCGTTTTCTCGGTAATGCATCCTGCCTTTAACTCGAACGGTGCTCGCAAAGTAGAAGAGCAGGAGGACCGACATGGAGAATTAAGGGTCGTCCGTTCGATGAAAGTGACTTCCTACTTGGACCTACCCCTCCAGAAGGGCACCGGCATCAGGGGCGAGCCGGCGCCTCATTACTACTTCCACCGTCCACTTCACCGCCTGCTAGGAGCCTGTTTTGACGCTGGGTTGGTGATGGACGGTATAGAGGAGCCAACTTTCAGCAGCCCTGGAGAGGAGCGCCGGGCTTTCGATTGGCGCAATATCCCACAGGTCCCGCCGGCGCTGGTGGTCCGGCTTCGCCCTGGTGCCAATTAAGTCTAGCAGCTTAACTGCCCCAAACTATACCCCAATCTCCCTCGTCGCCTCGGCCAGGGTCCTTCAAAAGAGCCGCCACTGAAGCCAGTATAAGTAAAGGGGCCGTCCACTTCGCCGCTGCCCTGGATTTGAGCGCCGTCACCCAGATCAAATGTCAAATTAATGACTCCGCGGGCAATTGCGGAGAAAAGAGTACGGCGAGAGGGAGGTTTCGCTCGTAGAGGACAATACCTTCCTCCTCAACCACCTGGATCAGGGAATAGCCCCCCTGCTTCATCTTTTCGTACTCCGAGGGTGTAAGAATAATAATATCCAGAGGCCCATGTCGCTTTCCTCTCAACAGCCTACGTGCCTCCCAGGTACGGTCCAGGCGGTCTAAATCGGTTTCCATAATGACAAGAAGGTCCACGTCGCTCTCCTCATCGGCTAGGCCGGTAGCCTGGGAGCCGAAAAGGATTACCTTCTCAGGGTCCAAAGCCTGAACGACATGTTCTACCAATTGATAAATGAAGCTCTTGCTATCTTTTATTGCCATCGCAGTGTTGCTCTAATACTTGGATATGTTGATTTCTACCATCTTGTCCGCGATTTATCTACAGTCTAAGACTCTATAACGAGACGGCGCCCATGATCAAGCGTGATAAGGAAAGTCGAAGCTTTCGAGACGGCGAACTATCGCCATTTGCCAACCGCTTTCGAGCCAACCTTAAAGAGGAAGCCACCAGGGCCTGCTTTGTGAGCAACTTCTATGAGCGTAGTTCCAAGGGTAGTCTTGCCCTCCGGAGAAATAGCCACGTATTCGCCGTCGTGGTCCGCTTCCAGCGGCTTTCCAAACTTTTCGTAGAGATGGTCAGCGAGTCGCTCGAGTTCATCCTGCTCTGTGGTTATTTTAGATCTCTAATATTTAGACACGTTAATTTCTACCATCTTGCCGGTGGTTAAAAATATGACGCGCTCAGCGATGTTGGTAGCCCTGTCCGCCAGCCGCTCTAGGTCATGGGCCACCCAAAGCAAATACGTTGCTCGTTGAATAGTCGTTGGGTCCTGTATCATGAGTACCAGCAGCTCCCGGAATACCTGGTCATACAAAGCATCAACTTCATCATCATCGTTGCATACGCGAGTGGCCGCGTCTATGTCTCGTCGGACCAGGGCATCCAGACTTCTACGCAGCATATCACTGGCCTTCTCAGCCATTCTGGGGATGTCTATGAGAGGCTTTATAGGGGGATCGTTCCCCATCATCAGGCTAATCTTCCCTATGCCTTCGCAATAGTCTCCCATTCTCTCTAGCTCCACCGATATGTGAAGGACTGAGACCAAAACTCTCAGGTCCCGGGCCATAGGCTGCTGAGTGGCCATAAGCTCCAGACAATGCTCCTCCAGTTGGAACCTTTTCTCGTCAATTAGATCGTCATCCAAAACAACCTGTCTGGAGCTTTCCAGGTCTCGGTTCTTTAGAGCTGTTACCGCTTTATCGATGGCCTTCTCCACCATGCTGCCCAGCACTAAGAGTTCGTCTTGTAAGGCATTCAACTCTCGATCAAAGTCTTCTCTTGGCATTTCTTTCCCTCTCCTACCCAAAGCGCCCGGTTATATAAGCTTCTGTCCGTTCATCCTTCGGATTCGTGAACATTTCCCGGGTGTCAGAGTATTCCACCAGTTCTCCCGCTCGGTCCTCTGCCATCATCATGAAGGCCGTTTTGTCGGAGACTCTTCCTGCCTGCTGCATGTTGTGGGTGACTATAACTATGGTATATTTTTCCCTGAGTTCCTTAATCAGGTCTTCGATCTTTGAGGTAGCTACCGGGTCCAGGGCCGAACAGGGCTCGTCCATCAATAACACTTCCGGCTCCACAGCCAATGCCCGGGCGATACATAAGCGCTGTTGTTGACCTCCGGAAAGAGCTGCTCCAGACACTTTCAGTTTGTCTTTCACTTCGTCCCAAAGGGCAGCCCTGTGTAAGCTGGCCTCTACGACGTCATCCAGAAGAGCTCGGTTCCGCACCCCCTCCAGCTTTAGTCCGGCAGCCACGTTATCGTATACTGACATCATGGGAAACGGGTTGGGTTTTTGAAAAACCATACCTATGTGCCTTCGGACTTGGACCGGGTCAATCTCTGGCCCGTAGATATCCTCCTCATCTAGCGTGACCCTGCCCGTCACTCGGGTGCCGGGTGTTACTTCGTGCATTCTGTTGAAACACCGGACCAAGGTGCTCTTCCCGCATCCTGAAGGACCTATGATGGCGGTGACTGCTTTAGGATGGATCTTCATAGAGACGTTTCTGACGGCCAGGAATGACCCGTACCAGGCAGAGAGGTCCTCGGCTACTAGTCCACCAAGAGGAATCCCATTACCGGTTGTGGTCTCATCCTCAGGTATTACCGGTTCGCTAGCTTCTGCCATTGGTGAGGTGAATTTTGATTGACCTGTTGAATCCATACTACTCCTACCGTCCTAGCGTAGGCCCTCTGACAACTTGCCGCGCCAGGAAGCTTAAGACTCCTATGACTATTATCAGCACTAGGGCGCTGCCCCAGGCCTTGGTGTGCCAGTCGTCGTAAGGCGCTACTGCGTAGCTATAGATTTGAATAGGCAGGGCAGCCATGGGGGCAGAAAAGTCCAGGCTGAAGAACTGGTTGCCCAAGGCCGTGAGCAACAAGGGTGCTGTTTCACCCCCTGCCCTGGCTGTCGACAGCACCACTGCCGTAATAATACCAGATTTGGCCGTGGGCAACACGACCCGTAAAATAGTTTTCCACCTGGACACCCCGAGAGCCAGCGCCGCCTCCCGTAACATGTCTGGCACAAGGCGCAGCACTTCTTCAACCGTCCTGCTGACAATCGGCACCATTATGATGGCTAGGGCTACAGACCCTGCAAGACCATTATACTGCCCTATGATCTGGCGCACCAGCAGAGCCCAGACAAAGACCCCAACCACTATCGAGGGCAGGCCAGCAATAAGGTCTATAGTAAAGCGTACTAGGCTAGCGAAGGGGCCTCTCCCGTACTCTGAAAGATAGATCGCGCTGCCAATTCCCACCGGCACACCAATCAGGGAGGCCACACCGAGCATGGCCAGGCTTCCTAAAATGGCTGGCGCCACGCCGCCACCTGACTCGCCATATGGAAGAGGCCTGTTTGTGAAAAAGTCTAAATTCAGGGCAGGGGCGCCTTTTATTATGATGTACGCTAGGATGAAGAACAGGATCGCCACAACAGAAGCCGCGCATGCGAAGATCACGCCGGTCATGAGCCGATCAATCGCATAACGCATCCTTAACCGACCGGCGACAGATCTGCTCAAGCGACCTGTCTGCAACGCTCGTTCCGAAGTATGCAAAGGAGTCTCGCCTTCCATTAGATCAAATCCGAAGTCCTAACGGACCTCGGGCCATACGCCATATTAGCACTCTACCCAGGGAGTTGACCACTACTGAGACGAGCAGCAGCACGAGGGCTACCGCGACCACAGCGCTAAAATAGATTTCTTTGTCCGCTTCGGTGAACTGGTTAGCGATAGCTGAGGCCATGGTGTAGCCAGGAGTAAACAAGGATGGAGAGATTTCGTTCGAGCTGTTCCCGATTACCATGGTAACTGCCATGGTCTCGCCAAAGGCCCGAGCAAGTCCCAACATCACCGCACCCAGGATGCCGGTACGCGTGTAGGGTAGAACCGCTTTCACGATCATCTCCCATTTGGTGGCCCCCAGTGCAATCATGCCCTCCCGCTGGGTCTCAGGTACTGCCAGGATTACTTCCCTTGATATTGCCGCAATTGTGGGCAGAATCATGATGGCAAGGATGACTCCTCCTACAAGTAGGTCTTTTCCTAATATTGGGCCGCTAAAGAGGGATCCCACGATGGGAACCGGACCAATCACATCACGCAGAAACGGCTCGACGTACGCTCTCATGAAAGGAGCTAGAACAAAGAAACCCCACAATCCGTAGATTATACTTGGGATGACTGCCAGCATCTCAATAAGGTAGCTGATGGGCTCTCTCACCCATCTGGGAGCATATTCGGCCAGGAACAAGGCGGCGCCAAGCGCGATGGGCGCAGCCAGCAGCAGAGCCACCAATGAGGTCATCAATGTCCCGTAGATATAGTGGGCGGCCCCAAACTTTTCAAACACAGGGTCCCATACCGTGGTAGTAAGGAAGTCAAGGCGGTACTGTAACACTGCATCCTTTGCGTCGTAAAACAAAATTATGACCAGGAGGACCAGCACTACTGGTCCTCCTGCTGCTAGAGCGGTTACGATCGTCTCGAAGATTTTGTCTGCTAGGTTCGTGCCGCGACGGTCAACAAACCGTGCTTTGGACGACAATAATCCCTGTCTTTGGGTCCGGCGAACGGTCCTCACAAGCTACCCTATTGGGTGCGGGAAGGCCTTCTGGCCTCCTACCGTAATAGACAGTATCTGCCCTTCCGCCTTCTTCACTATTTCATTCGGCAGAGGAGCATAGCCCAGTTCCGTGTTGAACTTTTGCGCATCATGAGTGGCCCACCAGAGCATCCTGGTCAGCGCCGTAGCCTTTGCTTTGTCTGTCTGGGTCTTGTAAGCCAGGAGCCAGGTGAATCCGGAAATCGGGTAAACACCATCGCCATCCGCGTTTACTATCGATGCCCGCAGGTCTGGGGCAATGTTCTGAGCGGCCCCGGCAGCGGCGGCCGTGACCGAGTCCAGGCTCGGCTCAACGTACTTGCCAGCCTTGTTCTTGACGTTGCCCACTCCTAGCTTGTTCTGAACAGCATAGATAAGCTCTACATAACCGATGGAATATTTGTTCTGTTTAACCTCGCCTGCAACGCCCTCGTTGCCCTTGGCGCCCAGGCCCACAGGCCAGTTCACGGAGGTCCCTACACCCACTTTACTCTTCCATTCAGAACTAACATTGCTGAGATAGTCCACCCAAATATAAGTAGTGCCGGAGCCGTCCGAGCGATGTACGACGATCATATCTTTATTCGGCAGGTTCACACCAGGATTGTCGGTCGCTAACGCCGGATCGTTCCACTTGGTGATCTTGCCTAAGAATATACCAGCCAGGCTTTCCGCTGAGAACTTTATAGAAGTGTTGCCCAGTTCCGGGATGTTGTAGGTGGCCACTACCGCGCCTAGGGCCGCGGGGACATGATATATCTCGCCAGATTTGGCAAGCTTCATCTGCTCTTCAGTCATGGGGCCGTCGGTGGCCCCAAAGTCGACTGTGCCGTCAGATATGGACTTAATACCACCCCCCGAACCGATGGATTGATAGTTCACCTTCACTCCCGTTGTTTTCTCGTATTCATTGAACCACTTGCTGTAGAGGACAGCGGGGAACGAGGCTCCGGCGCCGTTTAATGCCTTCGCCTCACCTTCAAAAGCGGCTTTGACAAGCCCAGTTCCATCGGCGGCTGCCGAACCAGGTGTTGGCATCGCGGCGGGCTGAGTAGGAGTGCTCTGAGTCGCTGGGTGGGGCGGAGCTGACGGCGAACACGCTGCTGCGAGAAACAAGCTCCCGAGCAACAAGGTAATACAATTCCATTTACTTATGCTACTGATGATGGCTGACTTCGATATCATCTTGACTCCTTATCAACTTTCGTATTTGTGGAGTTGTTACATCCGCTACCCAGATGGGCCGTGTCATTTATAGTGTGGACAACCCGCATGTAATTCCACGAGCGCACTACGCTCACCGAGCCATAGTCAGGATGAAACCACATGTCCTTCGTTATATCCAGAATTTCCGCTATGTAACCATTGATTACGGTGCTGTCTGCCACCAACACTATCCTTTCACCTATATGGTAGTCCAGGACTTCATCTATAGCCTGGCTTATTCGTTGGCGGAACTCTTTACTCACTTCACAGAATGGGAAGGCGGTCCACTTGCCGGTATTTGTAAAGGCGCGCTCAATTTCATCCTGGTACCCTGCCAGGGCCTCTCTAAGCGCAGGGACCATAGTATCTTGCGGCTTGTTGGCAAAGAACCTAATGCCACTAAGGTCCATCATAGTGGTGACCACAAGATCATGAGGTACGGCGATAATCTCAGCAGTCTGAAGGCAACTGCCGCAAGGACAAGAGTAGATGGCAGATACCTTATAGTCCTGGAGTTTTTTAGATAGAAAAAAAGCCTGAGAGAGACCCTTCTCACTTAGGTTATGTTCATGGAAACCGTCTTCGTGGGCGATGTGTATATCGCTAGGTTCGGCATGGTGGACCATCCACAACTCACTTACACTCTGCTGGCCCACTAAAAGCGCACTGTTTAAAATTTTGCTAACCGGTCTATCGTAGGTAGACGACATATTGGCAGTCATTGACCTCCATACCTATTTTATACGAATCTCTTTAAGAGGCCGTTAATCAAATATTAAGAAATCATTAACGCCATTCTACTCTGATATTTTCGGCGTTCCCTCTGATCAACCCGAGACCTTATAGCCAGGAACAAGCGGTCCTGCCAAACATCGTACTGGACCTCCGCCAACTGGCCGGACTCCTCTACTATCACCGGTTGCCCATCGAAGCATGATAACCCCAATGTAGATCCAGCCTCCAGCCACTCGCCTATTTTGAAGAGACGAGCGCTACGCCCATCCACTGTATACCACCGTTGTTTTCTACCCATTTGGTTTATCTCGTGTTCCTCCTCTAAATCCATGTGTTTGGGTCTTCTGCTAGAATTGGCGACTTGTCCCATACATAGTCGCATGCCAGGCAGCGGTATTGGTAGGATATTGCCCACCAGCCATAGCCGGACTCTTGATAAACGCCGCTCAGGACAGCCAGTTCTGACTTACACCTGTGACATCGAATTTCCTGCTTACCGGCAAGGGCATTTACTATGCCTGCCAATATAGAGAGCAGCTTGTACAAAGGTCCCCTTGACTTTGGGCCATCATCTTGCATCTCTTCGGATACCGGCGGTACTGGCGGCAACCATGAAGGTCCGTCATAGGTAGGGCCTAAGCTATCCTCGGTTATCGAGGGCCCTTGGGTCTTTTCCTCATCCCTTATTAGTATCGAGTTCATTCTTATCACCTCCTTTCTCTTATATTTCACTTACAAGTGTAGCCATCCATCTTGAACGCGCTTTTATCACCAAGTTAAATCTTGTTTATAGTTGGATTAACAAGCATACTTTGAGATAGAGGACCGTCCCCCAGCGATCCGGGAGCTTGCTGCCCATTCTGAGGTCTCAGCCGTTGTGACTATTAGCCCTTTCGCAGCCACCTGAACCGGCCCGTCAAAGGACTCCTGGGCATCCTGAACCAGACCGCGCGTCCACTCCTCATCCTGTCTTGCCAGATGAGTAAGAACCAGGCGCTTGGCTCTCACTCGCGCAGCCACCATCCCCGCCTGCCGAGCCGTCAGATGTCCTGCTCGCTCAGTAAGGGCGCCTTCTTCTCTTGCAGTAGCCTCACAAAGAAGGATATCCACGTCATTAGCCAAACTGAACAGGTCCGGGCAGAGCTTAGTATCACCGGTATAAGCAAGGCTGGCGTCTGAGCTTTCGACTCTATAACCAAGGGCAGGAACAGAGTGCACAACTGGATAAGGTATGACCGTCAAGTTACCCACAGGTACTGCCTGGTCCGGCTCCAACTCTACGGGGATGAAAGCCGTAGTGAAAGGGTTTCCAAGACGCTCAGACCCTGGCCGACCATAAGCTTGCGAGAGGGTATCTAAGACTTTAATGCCGCCAGGCGGGAGGTACAGAGGTATACGGCCTACCTGATTGATGTCTATCCCACGCCAGGTGAACCGAATAAGCCGGTAGGCATAGGAGAGCAGGTCTAATGTGTGGTCGGCGTGCATGTGGCTGATGAAGATTGCGCTTACATCGCCCGGATTATGTTTTTCTTGTAGCACAGGGACAAGCCCTGGGCCGCAGTCGAGCAATATCTTAGCGCTGCCTTCTGATACCAGATAGCCGGAACAAGCGCTATGGGCGCCTGGGCTACCGGCCCAACTACCTAAAATTTCAAGGTCCATTCGGTCCTATCCTCCTTTTATCAGGGTACTCGATTAGAGTTTTAGTCCTATATCAAGACTATAGGCTGCCCATGAACAGGACTTTATTGAAGTGTTAATAAGGGGTTAAGACTTGAAGAAGAAATAATTAAGCCCTCCTTGTGGGAGGGCTTTCATAGTGTCCTTTTCTGTCTTGTGCAGGCGATTAGTTTTTCACATTCGTTCTGTTATTTTTTTGTCAGCATTGACTTTTATTGTTATGTAAAGTATATTAATTACAACAAGTGAGCGCGACGCTTGTTCCGCGGGATTATGGCTGCCAACTCTCCAAACGGTTGAAGGCGATTGACTCTCATTATCCGCAAGCCAGGCCTGGCCCACAATTGAATAATGGCGCAGCAAACAACTGCGTTACTACAACCTATTACTAGAGGAGTTACATGCAATTCAGACAATTCAGAAAAAATGGTGCACGATTCGCAGCTATAGCGGCCGGGTCACTGCTAGCTTTGAGTACTATCGGCGTGCTTCTAGCTGGTAGGATCGGCCCCATCGCCCCAGTGAACAATATCACAGCCGAGGACGTTCAAAATCTTACCAATGCCTCTGCTGAGCAACCGACGGATTACGGTCCCTTCAGGCTCATTCCCTCGGACCATCCTGAGGCCGCCATTCTTCGCAAGAAGGCGGAGCCACCAACTGCCGAGCAAAGGGCTGCAGTGGCGAGCAGAACTCAGAGCTTGGAAACAGCAAGGCAAATCATTCCCACACTTAAAGAGCCGACCTTACCGGCAGCATTTACTTTGCACGGGGTAGATGCTGTTAGCACTACTTGGCGCAACTTCTACGGCGCTGATCTGATCTACCGGGACGCGGCCAGCCAAAGAGATATTTCCCTGGCTCAGAAGGTAGTTCTAGAATTCCCAATTTCAGTAGCTAAGGATGTTGCTGATCCAACTCGGGACCTGGTTCTTGGGCAAGTCGATGGCCAGCCCGCGCTGATCTGGCAACCGAGGGCTAACATACACCAGGGAAACACACGAACGATACGTTGGGTGCGGGGCAACGTGGAGTTCACCCTTAGCGCCGACGGCTTTCTGGACACGGACAGCGTCCTCCAGATCGCCTCTTCTATTAGCTAGACCGATTTCGGCACGGTGAAGATGAACTCGCTGCCGCTGCCCTCCTGACTCTCTGCCCTTACCTCGCCGCCATGGACCAGAACAAGGTGCTTAACTATTGCCAGGCCCAGCCCGGTGCCGCCATCGCGGCGGGAGCGGTCGACTTTATAAAACCGTTCGAATACGTGTGGTAAATGCTCTCGTGGTATCCCTACTCCAGTATCCTCTACTTTTACCTCTACCGACCCATTATCGACCTGTGCCGATACCCTTATTTTTCCACCTTCAGGAGTAAATTTAAGAGCGTTATCTATCAGGTTCACTACGACCCTCCGCAGCTTTTCCTCTTCACCTAACACGTCCGGTATGTCAGCAGGTATATCTATATCTACTGTCACTCCTTTTGAATTAGACTGTAGGTGGAATTGGCTCCTAACGCTATCTATCAATTCCCAGAGACTTATGGGAGCTGCATTCAGCGCCGTCTGGCCACTTTCCAGACTAGCCAACTCCAGAAGCTCGTTTACCATACTGGTCAAACGGTCAACTTCCTGATGAACCCGCCTTAAGAAGTCTATAGCTACCTCTTGTTCTGCTAACGCGCCGTCTTCTAGAGTCTCAACCATAGCCTTGATCGAAGCCAGCGGGCTGCGGAGCTCATGTGACACATTGCTAATAAACTCCTTACGTGTAGTCTCGATCTGTCTGATTCTGGTCAAGTCATGCAAGATAACCAGTACCCCCATAGCTCCATCTTCTATTAGAGGAGTCGCTATAGCGCTTAAATAACGGCGACTGGGCAAGATCTCAGTTTGACCGCTCTGCTGCTCCCTGGTCTCCATGCTGTCAGAGACCAAGCGCTGTAAGTCGTGGTCTCTGATAACCTGCATAAATCGGCGACCTCCAGCCTGCGTCGCGCTGATATTTAGCAAAGACTCAGCGGCATTATTAAGCATGGTGATCTCTCCACTTGCCCCAACAACAACTACTGCATCTGCCATGGTATCCAGTACCGCGGAGAGCTTGTTTCGCTCCTCAGACAAGTCCAAAACAATAGTCTTCAAGGCCGCAGCCATGCGGTTGAAGGCATCAGCCAGTTCCTGAGTTTCATCTGAAGCTACGGACTGGACCCGGTGCTCCAGGTCTCCCTCAGCAATTCTGCGTGCCCCTTCCGTAAGTGTCCGTACTGAGATGGATGTCTGACGAGCAAGAAAGTAACTAAGAGCGATGGATAGCAAGGCCACAACCAAGGCAGAGATACCGACAGTTGCGCCGAGACGATTCAGGTCCCCCTGCACTTTCTCGACCGGCACTGCTATACGTGCAACTCCAACCGGCGAGCCATTTAGCTTTATAGGAACAGCAGCATAATACATTTCTGATTGGACTGTGCTGCTAATCCTGATACTTGTACCAAGTCCCGAACTAATAGCGCCTAAGACCTCCGGACGATCGCCATGGTTCTCCATGATCTTAGGGTCTTCCCAGGTATCTGCCAGCACTGTACCATCTAGCCTAATAATCGTAATCCTCGAGTCTAGAATAACAGCGGCTCGTTCCACTTCCTCTTGAATGACATCCTCAACAGAGGATTGAACCAGGGTAGGAGCGAGAGTCTCTCCTAAAAGAGCTGCCTCCTGGGCTAAACGCTGTTCGAGATTAGTTATATAGTAGTCCCTGAGAAAGTTAACCAGATAGAGGCTAATTGCTGATATGGAGACCAAAATAAGAAGGGTATAGAGTATGGCGATGCGCCACTGGAGAGAATGCGGAAGTGGTGGAAATCTCATCCCTCGAAGCGGTAGCCGACCCCACGGACGGTAATGATTCGTTTTGGACTGCTGGGGTCTTCCTCTATCTTTTCCCGCAGCCAGCGGACATGGACATCGACGGTACGACTATCGCCGAAATAATCGTATCCCCACAATTGGTTTAGAATCTGCTCTCTGGTAAAGGCCCTGCCTTTGTTGGCCATCAGTAGCTCCAGTAAGTCAAACTCCTTGGGCTTCAAGCTAAGTATAGCCCCTTTTAACTTTGCAGTGTGGCTGACCAGATCGATCTGGAGGTCATCGGCCTTGAGGACCTCCTCTCCATCCGTCGAAGTGGCTGGCACCATTCTAGAGCGGCGCAACATCGCTCGTATTCTGGCTGTTAGCTCCCTCATGCTGAAAGGCTTAGTCACATAATCGTCAGCGCCAAGCTCCAGTCCCAGTACTCGATCGATCTCCTCTCCCTTAGCTGTCAACATAAGAATAGGTATGCTCGTCTCGCTGCGCAAGATACGGCATACTTCGAGGCCATCTAGTTTCGGTAGCATGACATCCAGAATAACCAGGTCAGGCTTATTCTGCCGCGCAGAATACAGCCCAGCCTCTCCATCTTCAGCAGTATATACCTGGTATCCCTCTCGCTCGAAGTTGTACTTCAATGCCTTTAAGAGGTTTTCTTCATCCTCTACAATCAAAATAGCATGGGTCGCCAAGTCAAAATCTCCTGTGCGTTATATAAATATAATTATTGAGTAATCTAAGCTAATAATACTTTAGGAACTACCAACATTCAGGAGGAACATTCAGCCATTCCATTAAATCGTTTCTGGAATTGGAGCAGTCCATTAGGCCGCGCAGGTGGCTACTCTGAAGGATTATGGTAGGCTCCTTGGATAGTTGGCGGGCTAGTTGGGCAATCATGCCATCGTCTATGGTATTCCAGCTTTGCGAATATCCAGTTACGGCTATAATCTTGCCACAAGCTTCAAGCTCGAGGATGAAATGATCGCCTCTGCCTTGCCGCTCATTAAAACCTAGTTTGCTCATGAAGGCTCGACGGAAATCACGTAACGCGATTGGCATGGTCTACACAGGTTGAATATACTTTTCCAAGTAGGCTAAGCGGGCAATTAGATGGTCATCTAAGGCAGACCGATTACTGCACATGTAATCAAACCAAGTCAACAAAGCCTGCTCAAGGTCCGCCACGGCTTCAGTTGGCGATTGCCCAATGCCAAAAATTGCTGTACGACCTTCGGTTGCTTTCCATAGTCCATCAGTTAGCAGGATGGTAATAGGCAAATTACGGACTAGCCTATAGCTAGTATCCGCTAAAGAATTCAACTCCGTCGTCGCTATAATCGGAGTTACAAGCTCCGCATCGGAAACTAGCTCACCCCTGCGCCATGCCTCGCGTCCCTCGGCGACCGCGGCGCGCTCTTCTGAGGTCTCAGGCTCATCATCGATAGGCGCAGTAAGGAGCGCGCGCAGCACGGGATCGGAAAGGCCCTGCAAAATGCTACGGACCAGTTCCGGGTCATCGCGTAAATATTCCAATACCTGCACGGCTGGCCCAGAAGAACTCTCCGGAAGCTCATCTACAAGCTTGTGTAATTGTTCTTTGGTCGTTGTCATAGCTAACTCTTCCTGCTTGGTCTATCGTTGTCTTGCCCAGGTGAAGCTAAGTTTTGATATCTTGTGGGGCACTGTGTCTGACTGATGTCTTAGCCAACATATTCTTCAATTACATCGCATAATCACCACAAGTGTACAACGGCAGAGTATCCTTATTCAAGGACTCGCTGGGTGGTTTATGCATCTTCTACTTTATTCTTATCCTTCATCAGAGCTCCTTTATGTTGTTATATCCGCTAACCTAAGACTACTATTATCACTTTAGCCCATAATAACAAAACACCGCGTCAATCTTCTCAAGCAACGCAGTGTTCAAGTTTAGCGGTTTATTTATAAAAGTGGTGCCCCTGGGGCGACTCGAACGCCCGACACACGGTTTAGGAAACCGTTGCTCTATCCTCTGAGCTACAGGGGCAGGTGTGCTATGTACTATTCTATCCTCCTTTAAGGCGCTATCCTGTTTTACCTTCGATGGGCCTCTTGTAGCCGCATTATCCACTAAGGACCCACCCCGGACGATAACGCGAAAACGTTTTTGGAGCGAGAGCGGCGCCAGATACTATATTAACCCAATTTTATACTCAGTTCCAGTCTAGATCGCCGTTCTTGTCAGGGGTTTGTAAGGCACTCCTTGGCTTAAATCCGCACTTGCAAAACAGCTCAATGTGACCCACAATTTAATTAATATCTTTTTGACTTTGTTCGAGTGGGCATTATTGCCATTATTATTGTATAATTTTGGGCAGATGTGAGTGAGAAGGAGGCAGTGATTAGCATATGGCAATGTCAGTAAGCTATATACCTTTCATAGGTAAGATATTGCCTCCAAAGACCAACGCTGAGCTGATAACACGACAGCGGCTCTTGGATGTCATCCATAGAAACTTTGATCGTAAGCTAATCACCATCTCAGCCCCCGCAGGATACGGCAAGACCACTATTGCAGCATCTTTTGCTCAGGATGTAGACCACCTCCCTCTCTGCTGGTATACCCTGGACGAGACTGACCAGCAATTAGACCAATTCCTGATTTACCTAATACACTCCATACAGAGGTGTTTTCCCGAGGTTGGCAAGAGGACCCTGGGAGTGTTAAACAACTCTGCCTCAGTTAGCTCGCAATACAATGAGATCATAGGCACACTGGTAACGGAGGTCTATGAAAACATACCAGACATCTTCCTGATAGTGTTGGACGATGTCCATTGCATAGAAGCAAGTCCTACGGTGAAAGCAGCTCTTGACCTTTTCCTCACCCAGGCGCCTGATAATTGCCGCGTCATTCTTCTCAGTCGTATTCCGCCCTCAATTCCATCGATCACGCGAATGGTAGTAAACCGGCAAGCTGCCAGGCTTACGGCCAGAGACTTGGCCTTTAATGACGAAGAAGTTAAGCAGCTTATCACAGCATTTGGTCTGAACAGCACCCAAGAAATCGAGAGCATGGTCAGAGAATGCGAAGGTTGGGTAGCCGGCATAGTGCTGGCCCTTCTTGGCGGCAGAGCTACCACCTCTCCGGTCCTAAACAACGATCCGGGTGGAGACCAGGAATGGTTCAACTATGTTATGTCAGAAGTATATGAAAGGCTTCCGGAAGACACACGGGATTTTTTAACCAGAAGCAGTATCCTTTACGAGCTAAGGCCTTCTTACTGTAACGATATCTTAGGGATAACTGGGGCCGACAGTATATTGATGTCTTTGTCCGACTCCTTACAGCTAGTGTCACGCCTAGGGGGTGAGGACCTTTACCGGTATCATAACCTGTTCCAGAGTTTTCTGGTTAACGGTCTGAGCAAAAATAAGGCCGAGTTCTCAGGTCTGCACCGACGGGCTGGCCTTTATTTTATGAAAAAGGGGCTTTGGGAGGCCGCTATCTATCACCTCTGTCTGATAGAGTCCTTCGATGAAGCTGCGGAAGCTATACAAAAAGCAGCAGTAGAAGTCTACGCCGCTGGTCAGTGGAACCATCTGGCAGGATGGATAGACAGACTTCCAAAAATTATCTTAGATACTAATCCTACTCTGTTGATACACAGGATAAGGGTTGCAGTGCAGATGGGAGAGAGTGGTCTGGCAATGCAGCTTTCCAGCCAGTCCCTTGACATGCTGCGAGAAGGCCCAGACCATTTGTTAGCTCAGGCCCACGTAGCGCGGGCTGCTGCGCTGCGCCTCCAGGGGCTGCTTGATGGGTGTTTGGTTGAGTGTGATATTGCTATTCGACTTATAGAAGAGCCTTCAGATAAGGCTGCAAGGCTTACACTAGCCGAAGCCCACCATTTTAAGGGCACTGCATATGGACTGTTGGGGAAATTTGAGATGGCAAAAGAAGCCCTGGAGAAAGCCCTTGACCTTTATCAACAGGACGGGGACTTCTATCATATATCAAGCGTCCATGATCATTTAGGAATAACTTGCCGGTCTCTAGGAGACTTCGGTGAGGCTACCGCCCACTACAGCAAGGCGCAAGCTGGATGGCAAAAATTGGGCAATAACGGGCAATTAGCCTTTACCTTGAATAATTTAGGCAACCTTTATTATAAGAGTGGACACCTGGAGCTGGCAGAGGAAACCATAGCTCAGGCTGCAAAATACGCACAGGACGCGGGAGCCACTGTAGCCTTAAGTCTAATTTGCAATTCTCACGGTAAGATACTATCCCATTTGGGACAATATCAGAAAGCTCTGGCGGCCTACCAGGCAGCCCTAGCAGCCGCAAAGGTAGCTTCTGACCATAAGAATACGGTTGATGCAACCGAGGGCATGGCCCTTAGCTACTTAGCATTGGGGCAGACAAAACGTGCACAACTGCTAATCGAACAGGCAAAGGGGCTAGCAGGCACACACAGCGGTCCGCAGATAACCGGCAATCTCTTAACTTCAGAGGGACTTATTCACTGTGTGATGGGCGAGTACCACCAGGCACGAGAGGCTTTGGAAGGCGCTATAAAACTCTTGGAAGATAGTGACAGCCTAAACATAGCACGCTGTTACTTCCACACGGCCAACCTAAATTGGTCCCAGGGCAACTCCAAGGCTGACTATCTCATACAAAAAATAAACGAGCTTCTGAGCACTCCAGGGACAGAGGCCTCGCTGCTGTCAGAGGCACGCTTGTGCCTACCCTTCGTACGACACGCTTCAGCCAAAAAACAGGGTAAGCTAGCTTTCAAGCGCATCTTGTCCTCTCTCGAGGAGCTCGACCGCGAGGCCACGGAAAAGAAGACCTATGTAATCCCAGAGACCAAGGGTAATTCTAACATGCCTGCTATATATGCCTACTGTCTTGGAAAGACCAGGGTCGAGATCATGAATAGCAAGGCTAAGGAAGTACAGTGGGCGAGTGAGAAGGCGAAAGAGCTGCTCTTTTATTTGTTGTCCCGAGGCGACTGGGCCCGCAAAGAGGAGATCATAGATGCTCTCTGGCCGGAAGTTGATCCTGCGAAAGGTGATTCGATCTTCTGGACTACAGCATACAGGCTCCGCCGAGGTCTCTACCCAGAATGCCTGGTGAGGGACGGGAGCTTCTACAGGCTTAATCCGGAACATACCTACTGGTCAGACGCTAAAGAGTTTGAAGATCTTATAAAAAATGCCTTCAAGAAAAGCTGTGGCGATGACGAGAAGATCGATAACATAGGCAAGGCCCTTGAGCTTTACAAAGGACCATTTCTACCAGAGATATACTCCGATTGGTCGGAGGAGAGCCGAATTCGACTTCAAGACCGATATCTGTCTGCTCTCATCACCCTAGCTCGTATATGGCTCGATAAAGGCGCAGTTGACCGGGCGGCGGAGCTATGCGACAAAGCCCTGGAGACCGATCCTTATCAAGAGGATGCCTATTTTATTAAAATACGCGCTCTCGCCCTGGCGGGACGTGTGCCAGAGGCATACGGAGCATATCGGCGATATATTAAAGTAGCGGAGGGGGAGCTTTGCATCCCTCCTAGCGAGCGTATAGTAGAGCTTCATAATCAAATCGTGCAAGGTAAGCTAGTTCCAGTTACCATCTAAACAACTTCAAGCTAAGACACGGCAGCGGCCACTGAATTCAGTGGCCGCTTATTTTTTTGCCAGGTGGTTGTAAGGCGATAGTCAGTCAATAGTCAGTGGTTAGTCAGGCAGCATTGTTAGTATTGTCCCATAAGTAAACAAGAGTATGAAAAGGGAGGTCAAATCAAATGGTTCGATGGTATAATCCCACGCTGGTCCGTATTGCACTTATAGCTATCTCGGTGGTAGCTTCGCTAGCCGTTGGAAGTGGCGCTGAAGTAAAAGCCTGCTGTGAAGGATGGGGTGGTCCGTAACAACTACCTAAAACTCGCATGGTTACGCCTTAGCCTGTAGCCTAAAATGAAATTGCGGTTAAGCAATTTAAGTTAAGCTCTCTGATCAGAAGATAGTCAGAGAGCTTATGCTTTTTAATCAAATGGCGCCATTTAATGAGGTGTAACGATTTGTTGTTGCAATTACAGAGAGAGCAGGTATAAGGATGTAGGGGCAGGGTTCATCCCTGCCCTTAACCACTGTAGTATTAGATAAATAAAATAATCTAAACAAACCAGTAGGATGACTATCCCTTTAGAGGCCTCTACTTATACAGCGAGATGGGCGGGGACAAGCCAAGGACAAGCCCCCGCCCCTACCACTTCTGTTACAAAATCTGGTCAAACCCATTTAATGCTTGACATAGCGAGCGGGGGCTGCGTATTATTCCTACAAGAAAGTTTTGGGAGGTGTGGTATGCCAACATTTATTGATCGTCACGATGGGCTTAATCTACCGCCAGAGGCTGTACAGGGACTGGTGGCAGACATCAAAGCAGGCAAGCGCCACGATGACGGTTTTAAGCCAGTTAATGCTTATGCGAATTCTCAAGGAACAGTCTTCTGCGTAAGTGACGCCGCGAACGCGGAGATAGTCAAGAAACACCACGAGAGCATGGGAATACCCTGCGGTGAAGTCATTGAGGTGTAGTCCTTAGCGTAATTGCCGCGCCGCCTGTAGAATTATAGACCGGGTGAATATTCTTTAATTTATATAAATACTTTAAGTAGAGACGCCGCATGCGGCGTCTCTACTTAGTTGCAAGCAGAAAAGTGCACCATATATAGTATAACTATCGGTTAATGCTCTGTTGCTTTCTTAAAATTTGATCCTTCTCCAGAACAGGCTAAGCCAGCTTAATCACTAGGATGTATGAGCATGAGGGTGTATACTGAGATACCAGAAGAGATATGCTTGCTTGCCGTTCCAGGCAGCGGCTTACAGCTTCTGGAAGAAAAAGTACCAAGTTTAAAAGGATACGAAGAGCGGGTCCAGGAGATAATGAACACACAGGGCCAGCAATACTACATATAATAGAGGATAAGAAAGGACAGGGATATGACAGCTTATAAGTATGTTGGTTCAAGGATTCAGAGGCCAGAGGGGTTCGATAAAGTAACAGGCAAGCGTACTTATGCAGTGGATATAAAGTTGCCACGTATGGTCCATGCAAAAATACTGCGCAGCCCTATGGCCCACGCTTTCATCAAGAATATAGACACTGCCAAGGCCAAAGCTTATCCGGGCGTGGTGGCCGTTGTCATAGGGCGAGATGTTCCGGAGATCCCCGCCGACACCGGGACCAGATACGAGGCCGCCCTCGCGGTGAACGAGGTCATCTTCTATGGCCAGCCGGTTGCGGCTGTCCTCGCGGAGGAGCCACATATAGCCGAAGAAGCGCTCGATCTCATAAATGTTGAATATGAGCCGCTGCCCGCAATCATCGATCCGGTCGAAGCTGTAAGTGAGGGCGCGCCGCTGGCGCGAAGGAGTCTCGGCGAGATAGACCGTGAGGAAGAGCGGACCCACCACGTAGACTCAGGTCCCGCAGGTGGAGAAGAGGCTATTAGTGGGACTAATATAATCCAGCGCCTGATGTACCAAAGAGGAGACATTAACAAGGCTTTCGAAGCAGCGGACCTGATAATGGAACACGAATGGCGTGCTTCCATGACTCACCAGGGCTATATAGAGCCACAGGCCTGTGTCGTAGATTGCACACCATCGGGAGACTTCACCGTTTGGGTCTCCACACAAGGGCCCTTTGCTGTGCGTGAACAAGTAGCCAAGGTACTGGGAGTCACCGAAGTAAAAGTAACAGTAGAGCCGGTTGAAATGGGTGGTGGTTTCGGCGGAAAGACCCAGGGCGTTGGGGCCGTGTTAGCGGCTATTCTGGCGAGAGAGGTAAGACGACCGGTAAAGTATGTAATGAGCCGCAGTGACGACCTAAGAGCAGCTAACCCAGCGCCTCAAGCCGTGATCCGGCTAAAGACCGGAGCCACCAAAGATGGGAAGCTTACGGCAGTGCAGGGTCAGGTGATTTGCGACGTCGGCGCCTTCCCCGGAGGCCCGTTGATGGCTATTTGCAATTCAGTGGGTGGATTTTACGACGTAGACGCCTATGACATCGAGGGGCTGGAGGTAATGACAAACAAGGTATCTGTAGGAGCGCTGCGAGCCCCCGGCCAGCCCCAGGGCGGCTTCGCAATAGAGTCACAGATGGATATGATGGCCCATGAGCTCGGCCTGGACCCCCTAGAATTCCGCATCAAGAACGCCGCCAAGGACGAGACTGTCCCGCCTAGCGGCCGCCCCTGGGGATCTATGTTCTACAAGGAGCTGCTAGAAAGGCTACAACAGACAGATCTGTGGAAAAGCCGGGATAAATTGGGTCCCAATCAGGGGATAGGTGTCGCAGGCGGGGGCCGGATGAGCGGGGCTAACAGAGGAAACTCTATAGTAGTCCTCAATAAGGACGGCACCGCGAGTGTGATAGTAGGTCAGGCTGACATAACCGGTATCCACACTTCTTATGCTCAGATAGCCGCTGAGGAGCTTGGTATTCCTATAGACCAGGTCCAGGTGTTCGGAGGCAGCACTCGTTCTGCACCTTACGCGGGGACCAGCGCAGGCAGCACGAGTCTCCGCAGCGCTGGACGTGCGGTGCAGCAAGGGGCACAGGATGCCAAAAACCAATTGATGGTTATGGCCGCCAATGCTCTTGAGTGTAACGTAGAAGACCTGGAGCTTGCATCAGGCGATATCACCGTAAAAGGGTCGCCAGAAAAGAGAATTAGCATTCAAGCCCTGACCATGCAGACCGCCGGTTTTGGCACGGTCTTTCCTAGCATCGTGGGAAAAGGCAATACGGCCGCAGGACGGCCAGTGCCAACCTTTACCGCGGTGGCTGTAAAAGTAGAGGTAGACCCTGACACCGGAGAAGTGACGATACTGGACGCGGTCTGCGTAGAGGACGTTGGGCAGGCCATAAATCCTACCTTGGTGGAAGGGCAGATCCAGGGAGGCCTATCCCAGGCCCTTGGAATCGGGCTTTCTGAAGAAATGCAATGGGACGAAAAGGGTATCCTTCGCAATCCCACTCTACTTGACTACCGCATTCCGACCGCATTGGACCTGCCGAATCTCCACGCGGAACTTATGAACTTCGGCGCTGGCCTAAACGAGCTTTACGGAGCAAAAGGCGTAGGCGAGCCACCCATTATAGCTGGCGCAGCTGCCCTGGCCAACGCGGTATATAACGCAGTTGGCGCTAGAGTCCACGTGATTCCAGTAACCGCAGAGAGGATCTTAAAAGCTTTAGAAAAGGTTTAATTCACCCTATGCCGGATACCATCAACAACCTAGGCAAGATAAGAAGAATACAGCAGCTAGCTACCGAAGAAGGACATTTTACCCTATGCGCAATGGACCATCGGGGGTCGATGCGGCAAATGCTCAGCCCAGAGGCCCCCGAGCAGGTCTCAAATGATGAGCTGACCAACTTTAAGATAGACCTTTGTAGGGCCTTGGCCTCTGAAAGCTCGGGGGTATTGATCGACCCTGAGTACGGCGCCCCCAATGTTATCCTGAGGAAAGCTCTTCCAGGCCGGGTAGGACTATTAGTAAGCCTGGAGAGCACAGACTACGCCGGTGACAAATATAATCGTGTAGCACAAATACTGCCCGGCTGGGAACCGGACAAGATTGCAAGTATGGGCGCCTCCGGTGCTAAGCTCCTTATATATTACAGGCCAGACGTAGAGTCCGTAGCAGAGGCGCAGCGCAAGATAGTTAGCTCAATGGTCGAGAAGTGCCGGGCCGCCGGCATACCTCTTATAGTAGAGGCTGTGGCTTATCTGACCCAAGAAGAAGAGGCGGACCCAGAGTTATTCTATGCCCGCAAGCCCCAGCTTGTTATCGAGTCGGCGCGACAATTGCACAGCCTCGGTCCTGACGTTCTAAAGCTGGAGTTCCCATTACACGAGGATCTCCCCTGGGATGAAGATGCCGGACTGCAAGCATGTAAGGAAATTGACAAGGCTGCCGGCTCTCCCTGGGTCTTGCTCAGTAGAGGCGTTCCTTACGATGTTTTTGAAAAGCAAATTAAAGTAGCTTGCCTTGCCGGGGCCTCCGGATTCCTGGGTGGCCGCGCCATCTGGCAGGAGGCGGCAGAGATAGCTAACTCTGAGCAGAGATATGTCTTTCTAACCACAGTAGCGGTGGAACGCATGAAGACCCTATCTAGCATAGTGAAGCAGTATGCTCGCCCCTGGTACGAGAAGGTCTCTGTGCCACAGGAGACGCTCCCACCAGACTGGTACAAACAAGGCTAGATGCAAAATGGCTAAATTAGATCCAGAAGAAAAAGAACTGCTCGATTCTTTTGAACGCGACGAATGGCAACCAGTCAGAGACCTCGAAGGAGAGATAGAGCGCTATCGCAAGTATGCTCGTGCTACCTTCAGGAAGGACAAGCGGGTGAATATTCGAATCTCAGGGAAGGACTTGGAAGCACTTCAGAAGCGAGCGTTAGAGGAAGGTATTCCTTATCAGACTCTTATGACAAGTATATTGCACAAATATATAAGCGGTCGTCTAGTGGAAAAAGATAGCTAACATTAGACGATCGTGTTGTCTCTTCCATGAGTAGGAATGAAGTAGCTTAGAAGGCAGTAGGAGGATCAGCCAGAGGTCTATCACTTATGATCTTTTCTGTCTTCATCTCCTCCACCTCTTCTTCAGTCAGGTCTAAGAGGTCTCTGAGAAGGTAGGAGTTATGCTCCCCGAATAGGGGAGCGTGTCTGCGGGTATTAGTTGAAGTCTTGGAAAGATTGAATGGGGCAGGCTTTCTGTATGGATAGGTCCCCGCTTCCGGATGGTACACCTCTTCAAAGAAACCTCGAGCCTGGAAATGAGGATCGGAGAAATGCTCGCCAGGTCTCATAACTGCGGCTGCGGCTGCGCCGGCCTTCTGCAATAAGTGCATGGCATCCATCTTATCTTGTGTCCTGGTCCAGTTGGCAACTACCTCATCAAGACTATCTTGGTTCTGTAGACGCTGCTCCAGGAAGCAGAACCTGGGGTCGACAGCCAGTTCCGCCCGACCTATCGCATGGCAAAACGCCCTCCAACCTTCATCGTCATCTATCGCAATAGTGATCCACTCGTCGTCGCCAAGGCAGGGATAGCAGCCGTGTGGGGCCATGTTAGAATGCCTGTTGCCCATTCTCTCCTGGACCCGGCCGTTCATACCGTAGTCCATGAGCGCTCCTCCTAGCGCCCTTATAGCAACGTCCATTTGCGACATTTCTATAAGCATGCCATCGCCGGTACGCATCCGGTGACGCAGTCCCGCCATAATCGCTGCTGCGGCCAGAGTTCCGGACGCAGGATCGGGCCACGTGAAGCCCGCTACCAGAGGTTCTTTGTCCGGATACCCTGAGAGGTATGAGCCTCCTGCCACTGCCTCAATTGTTGTACCGTAAGCCGAATAGTCCTTATACGGACCAGAGCTTCCAAACCCCGGCATGTTCAACATTATGAGTTGTGGATTGGCCTCTCGAAGAACGGGGTAGTCGAGGCCAAGGTTACTCATAACACCGGCGCGGTAGTTGACCAGCACGACATCGCTTAGGACAACGAGCTTCTTGAACATCTCTTTACCCTTATTAGCCGTTAGGTCAAGGGTCAAGCTAAGCTTGTTGCGATGACGTTCGCTGAAGGAGCCGGAACGGTTCCACGGCCTCTCTCCAGGCTCTCCATTGGGATACATCATGGCGCCGCCGGGTAGAGGACTGATGCTACCCCTCGACGTATCGGGCCTGCTGGGAGGCTCGACTTTGATGACCTCTGCTCCTAAAGATGCCAAAATGTTACCAGAGACCGGGCCGGCCCAGGCCACAGATACCTCTATTATTCTGATACCTTCAAGAAAAGATGTTGTTTTCATGAGCAATCCCCCAGACAACGCCAAAGATGCTACTTTAGAGTCAATCTACGTGAGCTAATACTAAATTACTTCTTCTTCCTTTAATTTTGCCAACTGTTCCTCGCTCAGGCCAAGAACACCACAGTAAATCTCGTCGTTGTGCTCTCCAAGAAGAGGTGCTCTATAGTAGACCATTTCAGTATCGCCGATCTTAAACGGAGAGCCTGGATAAAGGAGCGTTCCTGTCTTAGGGTGTTCAATCTCCTTGAAAAAGTTCTCATTTCGCAAATGATCAGAGTCGAAAAGATCGGCTGTAGTGTTGAGCGGGGCCCAAGGAAGCCTCCTTTTTTGTGACTCTTTAAATATATCTTCCTTGGGTCTCGTCTCCATGAAGCCCTGTATTATTTCTCCAAGCTCGGCTCCGTGAGACCTTCTCTCTATAGGTGAGGAGAACCTGGGGTCGTGCAACAGTTCCGGCGCGGTGATGAGGTCTGCAAGCGCCTCGAAAGGCCGAAGCATCGCCTGCATATAACCATCCGCCGCCCGATATAGGGACGGCGCTCCGCCGAGAGCTGCTGAGGTGTTCCCACTGCGCTGGCTGTATTCACCTTTATATAGATGTTGCAGGTAGTTCATGTTGATATGATTGGCAACGGTCTCCACGATAGAGACATCTACCTGCTGGCCTTCGCCGGTGAGCTCTCTGCAAAGGACTGCGGCCATTGTCCCGGTAAAGGCGTGGCCTCCCGCCCAATACTGAATGATCCCCTCATAAACCTTGGTGGGTGGTCTGTCCGCGTCGCCGAAGATAGACATCAAGCCGCCAAAGGCAAAGCAGTTTATATCCGAAGCTTTGTAATGTCTATAAGGGCCGGTCTGGCCAAAGGGAGTTACCGAGGTCATTATTAGCCCAGGGTTGATCTCGCTCAGGTGAGCATAGTCCAGCTTCCAGCCTTCCATAAGATCCGGAGTATGGCTCTCAACAACTATATCTGACGTCCTCGCCAGCGCTCGCAGCAGGTCTTGTCCTCTTGGCGACTCCAGATTAAGAGTAATACCCTTCTTAGCGGTGTTCAGATAAAGAAAAGTCCCGCTGGCTTCCGGGTCTTGCTCATTATTAGCAGTCTCGTGAGGCTCGTCCTGAGCCAAGTCGAAGGGTTGGTCCTGTGGGGGCCAGGTCACATCGCCACCGTCAAGGGGTTCTCGAAGGGGAAAAGGCCCAATGTGGCGAGTCGGGTCTCCCACACCGGGCCTTTCGACCTTAATCACTTCAGCGCCCATTTCGGCCAGCAGCTTGGCGCAGTAGGCGCCAGCTATGTTCTGAGACAAGTCCAGTACCTTTAGCCCATCTAGAACGGGGTTACTCATCGCTGCCTCCTCCTGTTTGGTGAGTCCATAAAGTCTTCAAGAGAGATTATCTCTGGGGAAAATGCTCAGGAGTCAGAACAGTTAGGCCATACTGTTCAAAGTGACGATCAAAAGTAAAGGCTAAAGATAAGCCGAGCCGCTCCATAATGACAAAGCTGGTGCCATCGGTTAGAGAATAATCCTTATCGGTATAGCGAGAGACTATATCACGAGCCTTTTGCTCGTCAGAGGCCCGGACTCTGATGATAGTAGTAGTAGTGCTCTGGGCAATATCACGCAGGAAGGCCCGAGCACGCTGGTGGCCTAACCTCACAATAAAAAGGTTATGACTCTCGGCAGTCAGAAAGTTGGTTGTATATAACCTGACGTGTTGCTGGGCAAGATATGTCCAAATAGTTCTAGCTTCTTCGTGGTGCTCATCATTAGTGTTTGCAACTGCTACAAACCCGGAAGAATCCACCAAGACTTGGCGGCTACGTGATGGTGGTATGTAAAGGCTGGTCATCCTCCATGAGCCTGCGCCAAATATTCATGTTTCTTGGAGGCATCAGTAGGCTCATCTGAAGTTGCTGACCCGACAAGATTATACAACGGGTCATCTATACTGAACCCTTTGCCACTACTAGCCCGTCTTTTCCTAGCGGACTTTGGAGGTCTCACTTCCAGTACCTCTTTGCCATCCTTAGTAAGGATAGTGACCTGGTTGCTTTTCTGCACCTCCTCTGCCAAACGTATCAGTTCTGGTATATTGCTAATATCTATATGTTTTACTTGTTTATTAAGCATAGTTATACCCTCTTAAATGGCTAACAGGAGTATTATACCACACGAATTATAGTATATTTATCGAACTACGGAGCAGGCGCGACTATATCATCTTGTCATAACACACTCCATAAGTTCGACCTGTGACAATCTTATTTCTGAACAGAAGTACAGTCAATGGTATATATTCGTTCAATTGCCCTTGACCCACCTTGCTGCCCACACCGCGATCTTTATCCCTTCTATTATTAGAATCTAGCGCCGGCAGTTACATGCCCTTGAACATAGGGTCCCGCCTCTCGGTAAAGGCGCTTCGGGCCTCTGAGCGATCTTCTGAGGAGCTGAGGATTAGCCCGGCGTTGGAGGTCATTACCATGGTGGTCTCCAGGGAACTGTCCACGGCGGCCCGCATGATGCGCTTATGCACCCACTGGGTAATAGGCGAGACCTTCATGATCTGAGCGCACAGGTCCCTGGTGAACTCCTCCAGCTCCGCCGAGGGGACCAGGTGGTTCAAGAGGCCCCACTGGTATGCCCGCTGCGCGTCCAGGAACCCAGTATAAGCAAATTCCAGGGCCCGGCCCAGCCCCACAATCTTGGGCAGGTAATAGCAGCCTCCGTTTTCGATGATCTGCCCTACCTGGTGGTAGGTGATGAAGCGTGTATTCTCAGATCCGATGCGGATGTCGCAATGGAGGGCCATATCCATTCCAGAACCCGCGGCGGGGCCGTTGATCATGGCTAGGGTGGGCTTGCGGATGAGTGAGATGTCTCTGTGTATCTTGGTGAAGCCGTGGAAGAAGCCCTGCCGTGAGGCATCGGAGCCCTCCCTTGGGCTACGGTTGCCGACGAGGTTATCACCGGGGTCTTCTCCCCCATCCCTCCTTTGGTCTGCCCCGGCACAGAAGGCGCGTCCCACACCCGTGAGGACGATGACTCGGACGCTGGGGTCATCGTCCCCAGCCCGCATATACTCCCCCACCTTGGAGACAGTGCTTCTCTCTTGCGAATTGCCTACGATGGCATTCATGCGCTCAGGGCGGTTAAACTTTATCCATAGAATGCCGCTGTCCTCCGGCTCATATAGCAGATAAGGTACTAACTCCGGTCCCATGGCTTACATCCTCCTAAACTATATTTGGGCCACACATGTCCTTACCCTGTCTATCTCGTTACACCGCCTCCTCACTGCCCCTTGATCATAATACAAAAACGAGGGTGCGCGTGACAACCTGGCTCAATTGTACTTCGGGTCGTCAAGTGGTTCAATAGGATCAGCATTCACGTAAGGGCGCGCGATTTGCTATCGATGTCCATATTCCTATCGTAATATTCAGATGAAATCATTCAATGATACTATATTCCATAACCAACAAGCGCGATAATAGCTCTATATTTTAGAGGAGATATAGCTATGAATTGGGATGAAGCTACAGCCCAAGACTTTATTAAGAAGCTGGAGGAAGCTGTTAAACGTAAAAGAGGGGGAGGGGATTTCCCATGTCCCCTTTGTACAAATAACGAATGGGAGGTTCCGCCAGGCTTTACAATTTCTACGCTTCAATCGGAGCTTCCAAATCTATCTCTCGGTGGGCCTAGCATTCCCAGTATTCCTATCATCTGCAAGAATTGCGGGTTTCTAGCTCAGATCGCACTTGGCCCACTTGGGATGTTTCCAAAAGGGGAGAAAGCTATGTTAGGGGCACAGAGTGAGCACGCCAACTAATCCGAGAGGTGGGATACAATACGAGCCGCAATCGGCGCTTTTATATAACCCAGTAGTAGAATCTGTGGTGATTAGTCCCGACAAATTAGAGTTGCTACTCCGTGATTTTGACGAGGCTAAACAAAGAAAGACTATTAGAGAAGTGCTTCCTTGGATCGGACTGACTGCGGGATGTCTCTTTACATTATTGACTGCCAAGGAATTTAAGGATTTTATGAATGTTCCTGCTAGTACATGGGCAGGGGCTGTCCTTGTTGGATGTCTTGTTTTCGGCTTGATAGCCATAAGAGAAATGATACTCTGGATAATGAGCGTCAGGAAAGCATCTCCGACAGCGCGTGAGTTTGTGCAATCTTACTTAAGAGAATTACGTGGACCGACTCCTTAAGTCTCTTTGTATTCTTGCATAAGAGGACATTCTAGGGGTTGACGAAGTACTTATGTGTGCCCTAGCTCGCCTCACAAATGAGATCGTTAACTGCCGCCGCTGTCCCAGGCTGGTCCAATACCGCGAGGAAGTGGCACGGACAAAAGTACGCCGCTACCGGGACTGGGAATACTGGGGAAGGCCGGTCCCCGGTTTTGGCGACCCCAATGCACGTCTTTTAATCATCGGTCTGGCGCCAGCGGCTCACGGCGGGAACCGCACCGGAAGAGTGTTTACCGGCGACAAAAGCGGCGACTTCCTGTACGGAGCGCTACATGAGCACGGCTTCGCCAGCCAACCAACAGCAGTAAGCCGCGACGACGGAATGGAGCTGTGGGACTGCTACATAGCCGCTGCCGTCCGCTGCGCCCCGCCGGATAACAAGCCGAATTTAGAGGAATTCAGCAATTGCCGGCCATACCTGCTGCAAGAGCTTAGCCTTTTGCCCAACCTGAAGGCCGTGTTGGCACTGGGACAAATCGCCTTCAGCGCCTACTTAGCAGCCAGAAGAGAGCTTGGTCTGCCGGTCCCGCGTCCAACGCCAAAGTTCGGTCACGGCGCAGTATACATGCTTCCCGATGGAATAACCTTGCTTGCCTCCTACCACCCAAGCCAGCAAAACACCCAGACCGGCAGGCTTACCAGAGAGATGTTCCATGATGTAATTCGGAAGGCCAGGCAGATCCTGTCCTAGTGGCTGCGGCGATAGTTTAGTAATGCCTTCGAGTCCTTCCAAAGAAGTATAGGCGACGCCGTAGTTCCTTGAGGCTCTCGAAAGGAACGGATCAAACCAACCCTTTGTTCTTCATAATAAGCGCTCCCACCAAAGCTAGCCACCCACCTATACTCTGCGCTACTATAGCAGGACATAACTGACAGGGAGAGACAAACTAATGCGCATCCTGGTTATGGGCGCTGGAGCTATAGGAAGTGTCTTTGGTGGCTTGTTAGCCAGAGCAGGCCATGAAATAACTTTGATTGGACGCGCTCCACACATGGAGGCAATCCAGGAGCATGGACTGGTCATTAGCGGTATCTGGGGCATTCATATTATAGAGAATATCGCCACGACAACTGAAGTTGGCGACTTACCAAAGGACTCCAGGTTCGACGCGGTGCTAATAACTACCAAGGCTTACGATACTGCCTCGGCGGTGGAGTCGGTACTCCCTCTAGTAGGTCCGGACACTCTGGTTGTCTCCCTCCAGAACGGCCTCGGCAACCTGGAGACCATAAGCCGCATCGTTGGACCGGAGCGGGCGGTAGGAGGGCGGGTAATATTTGGCGTTGACATGGTGGAACCGGGCCATCCTCATATCACTGTCTACGGAGGCGAAGTCCTTCTCGGCACATCAGGCGGAGTTATACCGGAAAGCGTCCAAAAGCTGGCCACTGCCTGTGCCGCGGCCGGCATTCCGACCCAGGCAGTGGGCAATATAGAGGCCGCCATATGGGGCAAGACCCTGTATAACGTAACTTTGAATGCCCTCTCCGCGCTTCTAAACGTTCCCTACGGCGCGCTCCTCAATACCGATGCCAGCCGCCTGCTGATGGGAACGCTTATCGATGAGACCTTCGCGGTAGCCAATGCGTCCGGCGCGCCCCTTCTCTGGGAGACTCCGCAAGAGTACCTGCGAGCGCTTTTTGAAGAGCTCATCCCGCCCACTGCGGCCCATTACTCCTCCATGCACGCCGACCTCCGCAAAGGCAAGCGCACCGAGATCGATAGCCTGAACGGCGCGGTCCTCCGCCTGGGCTGGGAGCATGGCATCGCTACTCCGGTCAATGCAACCCTAACTCTGCTTATTAAAGCCGCGGAGGGACTTGGTCCAGCCGAGCATAAATAATTTATCAGATAGGTTCATTGTCGTTATAATAAAATTATGATAGGATGAACGATGCCAGTCTGGGTGTTCCTAGATTTCAAAGATAACAGTGGGGCTAATCAAATTGAGGACTGGCTCAATGGGCTAAAGTTAAATGTCAGAAAACAGGTGAAAGCTACTCTTAAGGCAAAGCTCGACATCCATCAACACCTACCAGAGCTAAGGGAGCCTGTATTCAAGCCCTTACAAGGGTATGACAAGATTTTCGAGATTCGCTTCAAGGCTAGCAGAACGGAATGGCGTCCTTTAGGATGTTATGGTCCAGAGCGGCGCGAATTTACTCTATTGGTAGGAGCCAAAGAACAGAATAATAGATTCGTGCCAAGAAGTGCGCCAGACACCGCCATTACAAGAGAGACATTGATTATGACAGATCGGAGGTATGTAACACCACAATGCCTACTGCCCTAGAGATGACCAGTGATTGGCAGGATACGGAATTCCGGCATCTTTATTTGTCCGCTCATATTAAAGAACTTATCGCTTTGCAGATCAGGACAATGCGTGAGAAACGCGAGTGGACTCAAGGGGACTTGGGCGCTAGAGCTGGAATGGCCCAAGAACGAATTTGCGCTATGGAAGACCCTGGCTACTCTGGAACTACACTTAAGACTCTCAAGAGGCTGGCAGCGGCTTTCGATGTTGCCTTAATCGTCCGCTTTTGTCCATTCAGCGAACTTACTGAGTGGGTGGCAAACTTGAACCCAGATAAGATTACGCCACTCAGCTTTGAGCAAGAGAGCATACATTCTGTCGGCAGCGCTACAACCGCCGTTAGTAATCATGGCCTCGCCAGTGTTTCTGTACAAGTAAAAAATGCTGATCGCATGATGACACAAGCCAGCGCAGTAGAAGATGGGATCGAAATAGTATTCGCGGACGGCTGTAAAGGTCTAGTTCCTTTTGCAGAGATACCAGAGATCAAAGACCTCTCTGAGCTAGCGGGCATGGAAATACCAAATCCTTATGAGGTCATTTTGCGAAACCAAAGTGGAGAAGCAGTAGAATTGCCTTGGGACTTCACCCGGCATTACTGTGACCCTTTCTACCGTCCCCGCGTCGAAGCTATCGACAGAAAAGGCACGGAGGTCCTCGCCGCCAGGGTTCGCGCCTTGCGAGAAGCTCAGAATTTGACGCAAGAGCAGCTTGCAGCCGCCGCTGGCATAGGACGAGTAACATTAGTCAGGATTGAGAATGGGGAGCAGTCGCCGAGATTTGAGACTTTGGCCGCACTGGCCCAAGCCTTGGGCCGACCGGTTCGAGAACTGCTTGTGAGCAGCTAAATACGATGATGAGAGTGAAGCGTCTGGATATCCATACAAATACTATCGAGGGGTTTTGGAGTCAACTAAAGCGGAGTATTGATGGGACTTACTACTTACCACAGCACATTCTATCCCGGCGCAAATACTTTGATATTATGTCTTTTTAATACTTCCTCGATAGCCTTGCGCTCAGGAAGGTCTGTCGTGTCTACTCCACCAGAGACATTCATTAGATCGATCCCGATGGGAGTATCATCAGCCGCAAAGAAAATGTGCCTTTTGTCATCTAAGTTTTTCCCGTATGCAAATGCTTTATTAGTAAATTGTATATACATCCCGTCTGACTCAGGATACAAAGTAAGTTTAGTGATCATATTCTAGTCTCCTTCTATCACCCATAGGTTTTTGATGATTACTAATGTCTGTCCTCTTTCCTCGAAATACACCATCAAAGGTTTTCCGTCTAATGCCTGCCCACGAATAGCCTCGTCGCCCCAGGGCAGAGTCCACCTTGCACTATGATTGAGTACAGCATTGATTACATCATTACGGCTTAGATTTTGTAACTCTAAACGGTCATCTGCCATATCTAGGAACACAAACCGTGTATTAATATCAGCCAAGTATGTTGTATCTCACTATTACTCCCAATACCCCCCTGCCCCGTTACACAGGTGCAGGTGCATGTGCGCTGTGTATATAGCCCATGGCTATATACACATGAGTAGTTTGTCATAGGTAGTTTATCATAGTCATAGTAGTAGTCAAAATGTCAATCTAATTGTCAAGACATTTAGATCACAAAGGTATAATAGTACGGCAAAAGGCCGTTCCGTGGTACATGTGTTAAGCGTTACATCACCTTCGCGAGCTGCGCGAGGCCAAAAACCCAAGAGGTCCTCGCCGCCGCCGCAAGCATAGGACGAGTAACGCTAGTCAGGATTGAGAATGGGGAGCAGTCGCCGAGATTTGAGACTTTGGTCGCGCTGGCCCAAGCATTGGGCCGACCGATTGAAGAACTACTTATGAGTAGTGAGAACTGATATAATACATGAGTATAGTATATGGGTAACGGGATGGCAGACCACTAAAATCGAAGTACTCGACTTATCGGTAGTATACTTTATCGAGAAAGGCGAAACTTTAGCAATCATCACCAATGTGCGTGATGTTACCGGAGGTGGATAGATATGATCATAAAACTTACCTGGTATTCCGGTTCGGATGCAGTTTATATAGAGCTTAGCGACAAGCCGTTTGCATACGGCAAAGAGTTAGATGATAAAAGACATATTGATTTTGCTGCCGACCACACGCCTATTGGGGTGGAACTAATGAATATTTCAAGCGGAGTAGAAACCACTAATCTACCTGAACAAAAGGCTATTGAGGATGCTCTTGATAGTCGCAATATCAAGGTCTTTGTACAAAAAGTGCTTCGGACAGTACCTAATCCACATTAGTTATCGATTAGGTATTCTATGATGATGTTCGCCCTGCAATCCTAATGAGATAGAAGCTCCTCCACCAACTCGTCTATCCTATCTGTTACTCCATCCTATCGTCCGCGCGTCGAAAACTTCCGGGTAGATGGCATGAAAACCCTCGCCACGATTCGCGCATTGCGAGAGGCCAAAAACCCAAGAGGCCCTCGCCGCCGCCGCAGGCGTAGGACCGGTAACCCTGGTACGGATCGAGAATGGCGAGCAGTCGCCGAGATTTGAGACTTTGGTCGCTCTAGCTACAGCGTTGGAAATACCGATTCATGAACTGCTTGTCGGGAATGAAGTACGATGAGAAGAGTTAAGCATTTTGACGCCTACTTGATGAACTGGAATGCAGACTTATAGGGATAAACCTTATCTGTTTAGGGATACGCTGTTGAAGTTTCTGGCGTTTGAGAATTTGTAGTATCGGGAATTAACTGCGAATCCATAAGGTTAGCAGGTGACGTGGGCAGGAGTTTAGCTTCATGCCTTGTCGATGCTTGACGGTTGGTAACATGCTTGTTACCATTATGCTATGCTGGTACGGTTCACTCATGAGGCGCGCCTGGAATTTCGGGCTATGCCACCTCCTGAGCGGGAGGCGATGCGCAATGCTATCGGCAAGCTAGAACAGGCGGGTGAGAACTTGGCCTACCCGCACTCCAGCCACGTCCGGGGTGTAGCGAACCTGCGGGAGCTGCGCCCGCGAGCAGGCCGGAGCCCCTGGCGTGCCTTCTACCGCCGGATCGGCGCTGAAATTGTTATCGGCGCCTTCGGTCCTGAGGCGAAGGCTGATCCGACCGGCTTCAAACGTGCCGTCCGCGCTGCAGCGGAGCGGCTGGATGTGCTTGATGCAGAAGCATAGAAAGGAGAACATGATGAGGGACTTAAGCCACCTACCCACTGCGGTGGAAGTCTTCGCAGAAATGGATACTGAGATGGACGCCGAGGCGCATGCCCGCTGGGAGCGGACCGCCCTCGCCCGCGCAGTCGCGAATGCGGTCGTGGCATACCGCACTGGGCACGGCCTGTCGCAGGGGGCGTTAGCAGCCAAGATGGGAATCAAGCGACCGGCCATTTCGCGGCTGGAGTTGGGGGAGCACAACCCCTCTATCGAAACGCTGGAACGGTTGGCCAGCATGCTCGGGTTGCGCTTTATTGTTGATGTTGCTCCGCCGGGGCGAGTGGCCGCGGCACTTCCACCGGACGTGAAGGTCGTGGGCGACATCACCGGAACAGACGGCACCAGAATTCTGGTGGCGGCGGGCTAGAACGCGGGACATTGTCCTGTCCGATCCGCTAGTTATTGGTCACGGCTCTTCTGGGATGGATTCCCCGTGCTCTATCATGCTGGCCAGCGTCATTTGCAGCACTTCGATGTTCACCCTGCAATCCCAATGAGATAGAAGCTCCTCGAGCAACTCGTCTATCCTATCTGTTACTCCATCCTATCGTCCGTGCGTCGAAAATATCCGGGTAGATGGCATGAAAACCCTCGGCACCAGGATTCGCGAATTGCGCGAGGCTAGGAACCTCACCCAAGAAGCCCTTGCAGACGCTGCTGGCATCGGGAGAGTAACGCTAGTACGGATTGAGAATGGCGAGCAGTCGCCCAGATTTGAGACTTTGGTCGCTCTGGCCCAAGCACTGGGCCGACCGATCCAAGAACTGCTTGTTGGCGGTGAAGCTAGATAAGAAGTGGGATACCAGCCCCTAAATAAAATTCACCACTGGGAATATCAATCGTTTTCAATAAATTTGGATTTGGCTTGTAAGTAAACGAATATCGTCCAAATTGTTCGTCAAAGAACAGTACCCCACTTATTATTGGATACAACCCAAAAAGGCCATACTCCTTATCAAAAAGGCACTGGTCCAGCTCGTCAGAGTTTACAGCTGCGGTAAACTCACCAAATACGGCTATAATGTAGGAAATATCATACTGTTCGACCAAAGTTTTGTAGGAGGCAGCCTTCTGCCAGATCTGATTATATAAGCGATCATCATTCGGTTTTTGCCAGCCCATCCACATGCCCCCAGGTTGCACTCTCTCCTTAATATTATCCTCTGTTGTCTTATCTAGATGAAAATTAGTTAACTCAACAATTGCTTTGAACGAAGATGATCCATCCATTACACACCAATCTGGCGTTTTTGTACCTAATGCGTACTCATATCTGACATTCAAGTCATTGCATACAAGATATGCTCCCAAAATCAATTCTCTAAAAGTATGCATAACTTGTACTTCATCGCTAAGTTGGTCACTAAACTTCTTAAGGAACTTTCGCGCATCTTCCTCTGGGATGTACTCAAAACAACGATAAATCATCGCATTGATGCTCTTATTACCCGCTATCTGACCGTACTTCATGTCATTTTGCCCCTTACAAATATCTATTTACCTTTTTAGTATAAGATGCAGTTTACATACAGCTTAACGACAAGCCGTTTGCATACGGCAAAGACTTAGATGATAAAAGACATATTGATTTTGCCGACCACACGCTTATCGGGGTGGAACTAATGAATATTTCAAGCGGAGTAGAAACTACTAATCTACCCGAACAAAAGGCTATTGAGGATACTCTTGATAGTCGCAATATCAAGGTCTTTGCATAAAAAGTGCTTCAGACAGTACCTAATCCACATTAGTTATCCATTAGGCATTCTATCATGATGTTCGCCCTGCAATCCTAATGAGATAGAAGCTCCTCCACCAACCCATCAATTCTCTGTGCAACTCCATCATCCCTTAGCGCCTGCCGTATACGCCCCCTTGCTCTCACGAAGTGCTCGCCCTCCCGCAACGGCACTACAGCCGCGACTTCTTCCGCTCGCTCAGCCGCTTTAGCTAGAGCTACATGTAGGTCTAGCTTAATATCAAACGTAGGCAACCCAAGCTCAAATGGCAACAGAACAATATGGCGTGCTCCCCATTGTCCTCTGGACTGTAGTGCCTCTATACGCTGCCTCATGATCTCACTGTTTAAAAAGGCTGTTAAGTAGCGACCTTCTTCAATACTTCTTACAGCGGCCCAATAAAGCACATGGCCCGTTATAGCGTCCTGTTGCTGCAAAAGAGCAGCGGCAGGAATAGTTCCTGATGTGGTATAAATCACCCGCAACTGTGCTGGCGGTAGCTGGGCAATCAGCTCATGCTGGTAGTCCCATCGCTCTATGAGGCTCATCGAATTTCGCCCATGCTGTCGCCAGGTGGCTTCAGCCTTCTCCAGCCAGCCGGCCAAGTGAATGTGTCCTCCCCGTTGGGCCGCGTCTGCATCCAAAAGCCTTTTGTTATCTTTATCCCAGGGAATAACAGCCAAAGCCGGCTGTAGCAGCCGGAAAGGGGCTACCGATTCACCCAGGTACAATGACCTTAAAAACTGTGCCTCAATATTGCCGCGCATAGCGGGCAGGTCTTTCCAAGGTCGTTTTTCCAGATTAGTCCGTATGCTCTGAACTAGCGGAGCAGCAGGGTCTCCGCCTAGCATTCCCAGCGGGGCACGCTCTACTACACACAGCATGCGCGGCACCAATGTAGCTCCTTGCCTGAAGATATCCCGATAGGGTGAGCCACCTTCTTCATCACTGATAGAGGGCCACGGTGATTCCTGCCACTGTAAGTACCTTTCCGCCTCTGCCAGTGTTGCATCTCGATACGGAAGCCTCCCAGAGGCAGACATGATCGTCTCGGGGAGAGCGCCAGAGGGAACGCTTTCTGCAAAGAGAACACAGGATGGCACCGGAAAGAGCGGCTGTACATCGTCTGAGAAGGCCCAGGCAGCGGTAAAGCGCACCGTAGCGAAGCTCTCAAGAATCTGATTGCCTTTTCTTCTAGCGTACTCACCGCTTCTAAAGCCGCTGAACTGTCGGCGGCTCATGGCAGCGTAGGGCATAACAAAGGCAATTCTGCCGCCTGGCTTTAGATACAACTCCACTGAGCGAGCAAAAAAGTATGCGGAGAGGTCTTGGTGGGTAGCCATCTTCCCGCCTGTCCATATACCGCGCCGCTGGCATTCATCTCGGAACCGTTCCTGATTTGGACGGGACATATAACGGTATGAGAGCCAGGGCGGATTGCCTATTATGACTTCGGCCCGCTCGGACTCCTGGGAAAGCCAGACCGGACGCACCAGGTTGCGGGCCACAAAACCCCATATATGGTCTCTGTTTTGCTCTTGGAGCTTACGTAGCTCTTCGTATGTCTCTATCAGGACACCGACTTCATACTTTCCCGGTTCGGGGTCCTGCAAGCTGAGCCAGCCCGATAAAGCAGCGGCTGGCGCACTCTGGCTACTCAAGTCCAGCATCATTTCTATCACGCGATCGAATAGTCCAGGCTCTCGAGCTACGCCGTAAGGGAAATGCAGGACAGGGCCATCAGGGACCTCTATGAGCACCTCTCGCTCTGCCATGAAGCCGCTTGTATTCCACTGGAGAGAGTCGCCTAAATAGACAGGTATGTTCAGGGCCGGCCTATTCTGTAGCCGCTCCTCACCGATCGCTAACAAATATGTCACGCGAGCGATCTGCACTGCAACTGGATGAACGTCCACACCCAGTACCAGATTAACGCATCGTGCAAGAGCATCCGGATTGCTCAGACCAGCAGCGTCAGCCGCCATCAAGAAATGACGCACCGCGTGGAACAGAAATGTGCCGGATCCGCAAGCGGGGTCTAACACCCTTTGCTCCAATGGCCTATCGATAGCCTCTCCACATATACGCGCCGCTAGCCAGTCAGGAGTATAGTATTCTCCAAGATCGTGCCTTTGCTCAGGATCAACCAACGACTCATATAGACCTTTCAGTACGTCGGTAGATACATCTCTCAAGCGGAATCTGGCTGCCTGAAGAGCTATGCGTTTTACCAGCTCTGTTCCCTGAGCGGTGCTGAGAGGCCAGTCAAAAAAGTCAGACTCAACGACTCCGGATATCCCGGCCTGCTGGAAGGGACGTCCAGTCAACAAATCACGCGGGTCAGGCATAGGTATACCGAGGACGTGGACTGCCATAGTCTTGGCAACTATAGTCAGATAGGTATGTTGAAAGAAAAGCTCGTCATTGTCTACCGAAGCGCCATAGACTCGCTCCAATAGCTGCGCCCACAGGTCACGCTTTAGCTTTGGTTCCGGATGCGTAACTGCCTCTGCCCATAGTGCGGCCAGTTCACCTTTCGCTATATGCCATGCTATACTGCCTCTGCCCAGCTCGCGGGTTACTATTTCAGGCGTTGGTGACAGGTCTGCTGACACGGCCACCGCGGTGCTGAGCCATACAAGCAGGTCATTGGGAACCCCAGCGTTTGGCGTATAGGATGGCAGGCTCCGTAGCGTGCTGCCACGAAGATCATAGGTTAAGAAAGTAGCTCCATCAGTGGCAATTCCAACAAAATGGCTGTCGCTTTGCGCCTCACGGTCACCCAAATAACGTAGTATTTGCCCCTCGGCGTCTTGCCTTTCACGGCGGAGATCGCTCTTAAATTCGAAGACTGTGCGGCCCAGCAGTGCGTCTATACGTCCTCGCACCTCCGGCACGGCACGCTCAAAGTCCACCTCAGTGCTTTGTGCGCCAAGTCCATTCACAAGTAATTCGTACACAAGCGCCCTTACCTTCTCATGGCCCGGTCTACTGAGAAGTTCAAGGACAACTTCGCGCTGTTTTTCGAGCGTCATCGAAGGACTAGCCATACGGCTTTACTCCCTCCCTACCCTTAACATTCATTAAAAGCTCTTTAATGCTCTTGCCGAGCCCAGGATGCAGCACGTCCGGAGCGATATCAGCCAACGGCACAAGAACAAAAGCACGCTCTGTCATGCGTGGGTGTGGTATGGATAGATCCTTGAAGTCCAAAGTCAGGTCGCCGTACATGAGGATGTCTATATCGATCTCACGGGGGCCGTTGACGAAAGTAGGGGTACGCCCAATCTCTTTTTCTATACCTTTCACCAAGACCAGCAATTGCTCTGGATGAAGTGCTGTAGATACGAGACAGACGGTGTTTAGAAAGGACGGCTGGTCCGTGTAGCCCACCGGCTCGGTCTCATAGATTGGCGCGGTCTTTACCACTGTAAGAAGCTCTCCCAGTAGACCAATAGCGCTGCGAAGGTTGGCCTCTCTATCGCCCAAGTTGGAGCCTAGACCCAGGTATACATCCATTCCTAAGCTAAGCCACTTTTCAACAAGTCTTTAGCAGGGATAGGGGTAATGCTACCTCGTACTATAGCGTCAGCCATCCGGCAGACACGCACCATCTCCTTGACATCGTGGACACGGACTATATCCGCGCCACCTGCGATGCTGAGGGCCACAGTAGCAGCGGTACCCTCCATCCTATCGTCTACCGGAAGGTCCAGGACGCGGCCGATGAAGGACTTGCGGGATGTCCCTATAAGGATAGGAAAGCCCAAAGTCTTGAAGTCGCTGAGGCGCTGCATTATCACTAGGTTTTGCGCCCAGGTCTTGCCGAAGCCTATACCGGGGTCTATGATTATGTTCTCTTTCTTAACTCCTGCCATCAGCGCTGACTCTGCCAGCGCTTCCAGAGAGTTGATCATATCGGGGATTAGGTCTGTGTAGACGGTGTTTTCTTGATTATGCATTATGATGAATGGCACGCCACTATTTGCGACTAAAGAGGCCATTTCAGGGTCTTTTGAGCCACCCCACACGTCGTTTACCATGCTGGCTCCGGCATCCAGCGCCTGGCGGGCTACCTCGGCCTTATGGGTGTCTATGCTTATCGGAACGTTGATGATTTTAGCCAGCAGCTTGATTACCGGCACGACCCGCGCTATTTCTTCTTCTGCCGGCACTGGCTTAGCATCGGGGTAAACAGAGGTTGGTCTGGTGGACTCTCCGCCAATATCGATGATGTCCGCGCCGTATACAGCCATGTGCACAGCACTGGCGATGATGCGCTCAATATCCCTGTCTAAGCCATCGCCGGAAAAAGAGTCCGGCGTGACGTTTATGATGCCCATTACATAGGTGCGGTGTCCCCACTTAAACCTATAGTCGCGCCACTCTGTAATATGGGACGCATCCACACCAGTGTTCTCCATGTACTAGCTCACCTTTGCCTTGAAAATAGCTTGGTGGTGTTGTTCGAGTCCGTTGATAACCACCGCCCGTCCCTTCGAGAGCCTCAGGGAACGGGCTACACTAGCTCATTTTCATCCTTTGGGGTGCGGGCGAAGCCCCCATGTCCGACTCGGATACCATACCAGCAGCAAGAGAGCAGATAGCATAGCAAGCCCCGCGCCGAAATAGAATGGAGCGCTGGCCCCAAACCCTTGAAACGGTCCGGCGCCCTGCCATAATAGTCCGGCAATAATACTGGCAGGAAGCGCGGCCACTCCAACTACGGTGCTATGTGCGCCATAGGCAGTGCCCCGCATGGCCGGAGGCACTATATCTGAAATCAACGCCTTGATCACTCCCTCAGTCATAGCATAGTAGACCCCATATATTATGTAAAGAAGCCATACGTATGAGGCTTCACCAGCAGTAGCGAAGCCCAGGTAGACTAGCGCGTAAATAAGCCATCCTACTCCCAGCATCTTCCTGCGTCCCAGCTTGTCTGACAGTGCGCCTGCCGGCGTCGCCAAAGCGGAGTAAACAAAGTTAAAGCCCAATAGCAGCAGGGCTATGTGGAACACCGAGAGTCCAAGGTCTTGCGCTCTCAATACCAGGAAAGCGTCGCTGGAATTACCCAGGGTGAATATCAAAGAGATAGCCAGGAATATCTTGAACCTGGTGTCCAGGCCGCTGAAGCTTATACGAGGCGGGGCCTCTGCCTCTCCGCTGCTTCTCTTAATGTCCTTTACGAAGAAAATTATAACGATCACGGCCAAAAGAGCAGGCACTGATCCCACTAATACCAGAGTCTGAAAGGTAGCTCGCTCAAAGGACAGGTTTGCCCCTTGCATCGCATAGATTATGACCGTTGCCAGACCCAGCCCAACAAAAGCGCCGGCGGTATCCGCAGCCCTATGAAAGCCAAAATTCAGACCCTGAAGGTGTTCTGGAGCGGAGTCGGCGATAAGCGCGTCCCGAGGCGCAGTGCGTATCCCCTTGCCCAGCCTGTCGCTGAACCGTATGAATAACACAGCCCACCACGACGCGGCAAAATACAAAAAAGGCTTCGAAAAGGTTGAAAGCCCGTATCCGAGCAAAGTCAAAGGCTTCCTTTTACCCATCTTATCGGAGAGCCAGCCTGAAAAAAGCTTGGTTATGCTGGCGGTAGACTCGGCCACACCCTCTATTATCCCGATAGGAGCAGTGGACACCCTAAGAACGTTCGCCAGAAATAGAGGCATTAAGGTCACGGTCATCTCGCTGCTTACGTCGGTTAAAAAGCTTACTATGCCGAGGAAAAGCGTATTTGTAGAGAGGGAGGGTTTCTTTTCTCCTATGACCTGTTGCTGGGCGCCGTCTTGATGCTCTTTCATCTCTCTACTACCCCCTAAGAGACTATATAACCTATCTTTTCTCGTATGCTGACGGGAGTAAATCCGTAGGTCTTAGGGACAGCATCCAGGTCCGTCTTATTATCTAAGCTGGCCATCTTTAGCTCTTCCAGGGTAGCTGGAGGGTCCGGCAGCGCTTTTTCCATTGCCCATACCGCCGGCAGCATCATAAACACCGGCAGATGTAGCTTCCAGCGTTTCAGCTTCAAGGTCTGAAAGATAAGGTCTAATATCTGGTTATACGTCAGGTGCTCAGGCCCACCTATTTCCACAGTACGTCCCACTAGCTCTTCCGATTTTAGGGTACGAAGGATACACTCTGCTACGTCCTCTACCCAGATCGGCTGGTAGGTAGTATTGCCTGAGCCTGGCACCGGCAAAACCGGGCCCATATTGAATATACCCATTGGAGGCTTTTTGGCTAGCTTGGCAAAACGATTGAAGAACTCGTCCTCAGGACCAAATATCATGCTGGAGCGCAGGATGGTGTATGGGAGGCCGCTTTTTTTAACCTCCTCTTCACCCAGCCACTTTGTATAGAAATACTTGTGCTGCGGATATGGGCCTACTCCCAGCGCGCTCATATGAACAAAGCGTTTCACTTCAGCAGCCTTGGCCGCAGCGACCATGTTCCTGGTACCGTGGTAATTGATCCTCTCGAAGGTCGCATCTCCACGCTCACGGATGATCGCCACAAGATGCACCACCGAATCAACGCCGTCCATGGCTCCTTTCAAGGACTCGGCATCCGTCACGTCCCCGCGCCATATCTCTACCGGTAGATACTGTAATACCGACAGATCAGCAGAACTACGTACCAAGCAGCGCACTTCCATACCGCTGTGTACGAGCTTCTTGGCCACGTACCTGCCTAAAAACCCTGTAGCCCCGCTGAGAAGCACCATCTTTCTTGAGCTTTGAGAAGCAGTCAATCCGTCACCTCACGCCTTCAAGGTAGCAGAGCGAGTATAGAGTGTCAATGATCGGGTTGATCATATACGACCTGTACTACTTACAACTTGCGACTTAGCCCTTGCTGCTAGTCGTGTCAATGATCAGGTTGATTCATATCCGACCCGTACTCTATAATGATAGTGCTGAGGTTGCGCGGCAACCTCTTTTTATAATAAAAAACTCCATCGAAGATGCCGATCTATCGGCGCTGGACTAATAGGAAACTGTGGTAACTAAACGAGACTTCTACGATGTACTGGGAATAGAAAAAAACGCCTCTGAAGATGATGTAAAAAAGGCCTTTCGTCGCCTGGCCTTTCAATACCACCCCGACAAGAACCCGGAGCCCGGAGCAGAGGACAAGTTCAAAGAGATCAACGAAGCATACGAGATCCTCTCCGACTCAGACAAGCGCGCCGCCTACGACCGTTACGGCCATGCCGGAGTAGAAATGGGCGGACGAGGCTTCGAAGGCACGGACCCCTTTGCCGGCTTTGGTGATATCTTCGACGCCTTCTTCGGCGGCGCCACGCGGACACGCCAGACTCAGACCAGAGGCAGAGACCTTCGCTACGACCTTAGCGTCTCCTTTGAGGAGGCAGTATTTGGCAGCGAGAAGGAGATAGAGGTATCTCGCGTTAGCACTTGTTCAGCTTGTAGAGGATCTGGCAGCCAGCCTGGCAGCCAGCCAGCCAAATGTGCCAACTGTAATGGCTCAGGAGAGACAAGGCGAGTCCATCAGAGCCTCTTCGGACACTTTGTCAACGTGGTGACCTGCGAGCGCTGTCACGGTGAAGGTAGAATTGTCACTGACCCCTGTAAGCATTGCAAAGGGGCAGGCCAGGAGCGGATCAAGAGCAAAGTTGCCATCGACATTCCGGCCGGGGTGGACGAAGGCGCGCAGATCAGACTAAGCGGCTATGGCGACGCCGGCCACCGTGGAGGACCCGCTGGAAATCTGTATATTGTAATGTCCGTGAAGCCACACGAATTCTTCCAGCGTAGAGGCAACGATATCCTCTATACCGTAGTGCTGAACTTTGCACAAGCCGCTTTGGGCGATGAGCTGGAAGTGCCAACCTTAGATGGCCCGACAAAGCTGAAGATAGAGTCAGGCACTCAAACCGGCAAGCGACATGTTCTGAAAGGTACGGGCGTGCCTCACCTCAATCAGAATGGACGCGGCGACCAGATAGTCACCGTCTTTGTCGAGACTCCTGAACAGCTTACCGAGCAGCAAAAGAAGCTTCTGAAACAGTTCGCCGAGACCTTAGGCACACCATCAGAGGACCATCACGACAAAGGAAAGGGCTTCTTCGATAAATTGAAGGATGCACTAGGTTAGTTAAGACTATCTGGTTTTGCATCTTATTCCTGTAACCAGTATTTTTCTTAGCCGTCACTACACGCTATTTATGGTAATAATATACTTGACACATCATGGGTGATGTTATATGCTTATGTTAATAAATGTAAGGACAGAGTGCAATATGACAAACCCGCCTATGATACTCCAAGAGGCCATGCTATACTTTGCGGATGAGAGAGTCTGCATAGACTTTGTTGCCGATCTCAGGTGGCCTAATGGCGTAACCTGCCCACATTGTGATGCAACAACAGTTGCGCATATTCAATCGCGCCGGATATGGCAATGCAAAGGTTGTAGGCGGCAGTTCTCGGTCAAGGTAGGAACCATCTTCGAGGATAGCCCAATCAGCCTGTCGAAATGGCTACCTGCGATTTGGTTGATTGCTAGTGCTAAGAACGGCATTAGTTCCTATGAGATTCAACGTTCTTTAGGCGTCACACAGAAGTCCGCATGGTTCATGCTTCATCGCATTCGATTGGCAATGCAAGCCGGTACTTTGGAGAAGGTCGATGGCGAAGTCGAAGTTGATGAAACCTTCATCGGCGGCAAGGCTCGATTCATGCACGAGGACAAGCGAGAAGCTAAAATTAAAGGACGCGGCAGTGCTGGCAAGACTGCGGTTCTTGGCCTATTGGAGCGTCACGGGCCGGACGGACACAGCGCGGTCCGAGCGCAAGTTGTGCCTAACACTAAGAGACAGAGTCTTTCGCCAGAAGTTCGCAAGCACGTCATTGAGGGTTCCAGCGTATATACGGATGCTTTGAAGTCCTATGACGACTTGGCGATTGATTATGTCCATGAGGTTATTGACCATGCTGAATCCTATGTGCGCGGCGTAGTCTATACTAACGGTATTGAGAACTTTTGGAGCCTTTTGAAACGTGGGATCAAAGGCACATACGTGAGTGTTGAACCATACCATCTATTCAGGTATCTTGATGAGCAGGCATTTCGGTTTAACAGCCGGAAGGCCACCGAATTCGATAGGTTTCAGTTTGCCGCTAAGTCCAGCTATAGGAAAAAGGTTGACGTATAGCGCGTTGACTGGCAATATAGGCTCTAGGTGAATCAAGCGGCCACAACGCGGTCGAAAGAGGGCATATCTTGACAAGCAGGAGACGACAACAACAAGACAAGGCGGCAAAGGAGCAGATTGTAGCTATCCGTTACACTACAAGCAACTTAAGTAGGGTAGTACATGGAGATGGCGTCTGGGGTGGCATAACGCCACATGGATACATAAACTTAGCATTTTTCAGTGAGCGTCAAGCAATACCAGACCAAGCTAGAATGAGAGTTAACGTAGAAAAAGGTATTGCTGAAGAGATTCAAGATGCTACAACTACTATCTCTATGCGCGGTGTCACACGCCAGATAGAGGTAGAAGTACTGGTGAATATTAATGTTGCTATAGCCTTAAGAGGATGGCTAGATAATAATATTAAGATGCTTCAACAAAACTTGGTAGAGCCAGAAATCCAACCAGAGGGATAAATATGACTACAACAGCAACAATAACATCAGCATATGAAGAACCACATATCTCGGTAACTGCCAGCAACTACAGGAACCCAATATCATCCGGCGCGGTCGTTGGAGGGATCAGTAAGGCTTGGCTGTTCATGGGGGGGTACACAAGTACCATCGTTAATTTGGCCCCAGTAGTTGCTGATGGTTTCCACCGTCTTGCGGCTCAATGGCATGATGCAACTGACATGTACTCTATTGACAGTCAAAAAGTAGCACATCCATCGTATCTTCGGATTATTGCATTTGGCAAGGTAATGATTCCCTATATTCTGTCAGACCTTGCAACAAGAGGCGGTAGCTGGTACAGTGCGCTAGAAGCTCTAACTGGTATGTCCCCTGTGGGGCCAGAAGATACTGCCAACGTAAGACTGAGGAAGGCAGCGTGGCTGCGATGGGGTAAAACTAACGGTTATCTAGGGGTAGGTTATGTATCTTACGCCATTTCAGGAAAGCTACTTTCCCAATTTGCACCGTAGTGACTATCGTCTTACAAGTCCTGAAACAGATGAATATAATTGCTTTGCATGGGCCGCTCACATAAATGATAACAGGTGGGACCCGACGAATAATTGGTATTGGCCCATTGGTGTACCGAGGAGCGTGACTCTGCCAAGCGCACAGGCCGCGTATGAAAGTCTAGGGTTTGAGTTATGTACCAGTGATGCTTTAGAGAATGGCTACGAAAAGATAGCTATTTATGTCAAGGATGACGGGCAACTTGCCCATGCTGCGCGGCAGTTGGCAAATGGTAGTTGGACAAGCAAGCTTGGAGATTGGCCCGACATCGAACATGCTACTCTCACAGCATTAGAAGGGTCTTACTATGGGCATGTTGAAGCCATACTAAGAAGGCACTCAGATGGGTAAAGGCGCTAAGAAACAGATACCACTTATCCCAATGACAGAGTTTCAAGAAGCACTAAGTAACGTTCTGTCTACCACCAAAGAGGAATCCGATAATCAGCTATCAGCGCTGCAAGCCTCCAATTCTAAGCGTCGTACCGGAGCCAGGCGCGGCAAAAAACCAAAAAAGTAGAACCACCCCAAAACTCACTTCCAAAATCCCATGATGTGTCAAGTATATTATTAACCTATTTATCCCCAAGGAATGAAGTAAATAGAAAAGGACGCAAAGAAGTTGTCCGCTATTTCACTGATGAAGATGAAACTGAGGCTGCGAGTACACCTGACAGCGTACAAAGAGCACTGAGCCTTTTCGGGGCTTGGAGCGATATCGATTCTGATGATGCATTGGATGAGCTAGACCGCATTCGCCATGAGAGCACGCGAACCCCGCCAATTGACCTAGATTTGTGAAGCGCTATTTAAGGCCGCATAGGCCAGAAATGATTGAGGTGCAGGTCCTCATTCAAGCGAATTTCATTACAACACAACGCAGTTGATTTCTCGGTCGCGCTTCGTGCCACGACTCAGCGCTTCGTGCCGCTCATACAAGTCGAAAAGTCACCGAGTTGAGAGATGAATAAGAAGCCTAAAGCCATTGTCGTGGGTGGAGGCATCGGTGGCTTAACCGCAGCTATTGCGCTAAGTCAAGCAGATGTTGACGTCACAGTATATGAGCGTTCCCGCGAATGGAAAGAAATCGGGGCGGGCATAGTTTTGGCGTCGAACGCAATGAAAGTCTTCTCTCAACTTGGCCTGGCAGGCCGAGTAGCGGCTCACGGCGTAACATTAGCTAGCGGCTCTATCAAGACATGGAAAGGAGAGGTGTTAGTCGCGGCAGCAGAAGAGACTAGGGAGTTTATCAATGCGTGTGTCCACAGAGCAGACTTACAACGAGTGCTGGTAGAGGCCTTAGGAGAAAACAACATCAAGTTGGGCCATGAATGTATCGGTTTCGAACACCACGAAAATGGTATCGTGGCACGGTTTGCCAACGGAGAAGGAGTGAAAGGCGATTTCCTGGTTGGAGCTGACGGCATTAACTCCGTAGTGAGAGCCAGCATTCATGGACTAGAAAGACCTCGATACGCGGGATATGTAGCCTGGAGAGCGGTGACGCTTTTTGAAACGGAATTGGCGAGTTCAGAAAGCTGGGGCAGTGGCAAGCGCTTCGGGATAGTACCTATGGGGAGCGACCGAGTTTATTGGTTTGCTACGAAGAATGCCCCAGAGGGGGAGGTACAGAGAACAGAGGGACTCAAGCAAGAGTTGCTTGAGCTGTTCAAAGATTGGCATCCACCGATCCAAGCAATCATCAAGGCCACGGATCCCGATGTCATCCTAAAACACGACTTGTACGACCGCAGGCCGTTGAAAAACCCATGGGGAGAGGGACCGGTTACTCTCTTGGGAGATGCCGCCCATCCGACTACACCAAACCTCGGTCAGGGCGCATGCCAAGCCATAGAAGATGCCTATGTCTTAGCCCAGCAACTGCGGAGCGCCCCGGATATCGCAGCCGCTCTTCGCCAGTATGAGGCCAAGCGTATCCCGAGGACCGCCTACATAACCAATCTCTCATGGAGAATCGGGAAGATTGCTCAATTACAAAACCCCATAGCCTGTTGGATCAGGAATAAGCTTCTCAGGACTGTGCCCTTCAGTATTCAGAGAAGACAGTTAGAGAAAGTACTGAATTTGAGATAAAGAGGTTACTAACACTGATGATTACTAGGTTTGCTTTGTGGGCGTGGCCGCGTATGCTCCACCTGGGGCGCTTATGGGCCATCGGGGCGGTCTCTGGTCTGATTGCCGGCGCGCTGGTTGGCGGACTGGGCGGCCGCATAGCTATGCGCATCAGCGCCATGGCTGGGGGCGAAGCCATCCAGGGGCAGCTAACTGCGAATGAAAACATCGTGGGCCAGATCACCCTCGACGGCACCCTTTTCCTCATCATATTTGCTGGCATGTTCCAGGGGCTGATTGGCGGGATACTCTACATGGCGGTGCGCCGCTGGCTCCCCGGGCCCCAGCGATGGCGTGGACTGGCCTACGGTATCCTCCTGCTTCTGGTCCTGGGAAGCGTGATCATTGAGAGTGACAACCAGGACTTCGTTCGCTTCGGTCCGCCGCTGCTGAATATCTTCCTCTTCGCCTCCCTCTTTCCCCTCTTCGGTCTGGCGATAGCTCCTCTGGTCAACTGGCTGGATCGATCCTTCCCGCCAGCCACCACTGCTCGCCTGGGGAAAGCAGCCCTTCTCTATCTCTTAGCGATCCCCCTTCTGTTCATCCTCGTTGTCGGGTTTGGGTTGGCCGCCATCCCGTTCGCTGCAGTCCCTGTCGTTATTGGCCTTGCCCTGGCAGCTCTCGCAAGGGCATTCGATGGGTCCTTGCCACTGGCCTCTCGGATCGTGCTGGCAAGGCGACCTTCCTCTATCCTCTGCTGGCTATTTTGTTCCTATTCCCGCTAATACCCGTTATCGGGGGGCTTTTTGAAGCATCGGAGCTTCAAGAACGCCTCGTTTCCCCGATGTTCCTGATGTTCTACGCCCTGGGGCTGGTGCCAACAGACCAGCGCTCGGAAGGGTCCCTCCTTCCGTCGCCAAGAGGACCACTAGCGATGGCAGTCGGCTACGCTTTCCTCGGCCTCGCGGCGTTTATAGGGCTTTTTTTGACTGTTACGTCGGTTACCGAGATCTTGGCCGGGCGATAAATCTTCGGCTCCTGGGGTTGGGCTACCATCGACCACCGGTTATCCTCATTTAATAGACACCATAGTTTTAGGTTAGTACCACGAAGATCTTTAGATGCCCGGTGAAAACAAACTACTCCGATCTTAGCTGTACTTCTTTAGAAGAATAAATACCATGCCTATAGAAAAATGGCTTGAGATAAGCATTAGAGTCTCTTCAGCAAATGCAGATCTGATCGCCGAATACCTCAGCCCACTATCCTATGGCGGAGCTATTGTTGAACAAGAGGTGCTGTCGGACGAGGAAGAGGGAAACGTGCTTGGCCACAGCCTTTACGCAACAATTAAGCTTTACAGCCTTCTAGAACAAGGCCCCGATGAAATGGTCTCTGTTGTGACAGCTAAAACTCAAGAGATACTGCCCACAGAGGACTTTCTCGTAACTTATACAGAGATCAAAGAAGAGGAATGGTCAACTTCTTGGAAGGCATGGTTCAAGCCTATAAAGGTAGGGCCATTAATAGTTACTGCGCCGTGGATTAAAAAGAAGGACCATAGGGGGCTAATACCAGTTGTAATAGACCCCGGAATGGCCTTTGGAACCGGCTCTCATGCCACAACCAGGCTGTGCCTGCGGGGCATTGTAGACCATCTGCGCCCAGGAGATCGGGTGTTGGACGCAGGCACCGGCTCCGGTATCCTTGCGATAGCTGCGGGAAAGCTGGGAGCGTCCTTTGTCTTCGCCTTTGACGTAGATGAGGTAGCAGTAAAGGACGCCAGGCGTAACATCGAGGCAAACGAGCTTTCCAACCTCATAGATGCAGAACATTGCTCAATTAGCGATATTAGCCCTGAAATGAGCGGCAGCTTTGATCTCGTAGTCGCCAATATATCCTCACGGACTGTTGCAATTCTGGCCCAAGACTTGCGAGCACAGTTGAAGGATGGGGGGACGCTAATCGTGAGCGGAGTAAGCTCGACTAATCTTAAGCTAGTAGAAGAGAGTCTGCGAGAGGCAGGAATGGTTAAGCTGAAAGTCAACCGTCAGGGCGACTGGCGGTCTATCACCTGTAGGAGGGGCTAAATTTAAGGAATCCTTCGTTCCACCCACTCTATTCCATTTACGTTAGTACCTCTTACTATAACATCCCAATGCAGATGCGGGCCGGTGGCAAGGCCTGTGACGCCGGACAGTCCTATAATCCCTCCCTTTCCTATCTTTTGCCCTACGGTTACATTGATCTGAGATAGATGGTAGTACCCTGAGAATATTCCCATTCCGTGGTCTATAAGCACTGCATTACCCCTAACCATCAATGGCTCTGCAAGCACCACAACGCCTGTAGCGCTGGAAACTATAGGCGTACCCACATCCACATCGAAGTCCACTCCACCGTGATGGTCTGATACCGGACCGCCATTATAAGAGCGCCCTGTGCCATAGCGGGAAGATATTTCAGCTTGCGCCGGATAGATAAGGGGACCGTCCCAAAGACGTTTTGGGTTCACCACAGAAGTAATTCCTACAACGCGCTGCTTCTCATTTGTCATAACCCCCGAGTCCAGCAGGCCACCCTGTGAAGGAGGTATCCATATGCTCTCCACTGGAAAGCCGCCGGGCACAACCTCCAACTGGTAAGTGACCTTATGTTCTCCTCCCTGACGGTCTTTTGCGGTTATATTTACGTTTCTAATTCCAACTGGACTATTAGCAGCAAATCCAAGGATAGACCAATAAAGACCGGGACCAGTGTCGCTCAACCCCCACTCTATAGGTCGCCCTGCTATATTGCCCGAAATATTACCCTCGAAGTTCAGCGACACCCACAGCACGGTCACATGGCCCTGGGCCACCCTAGCGGGAGTAGAATAGACTTGTAGCGGTGGAGTCGCACTGGGGACAGCTACAGGAGTAGTCGACGGTGTGGGAACAGCAGCAACAGGGGTAGCTGATGGCACAGCAGCGGCAATACTGATTGGAGTAGCTGAAGCGGTAGGCTCAACAACTACAGTAGAAGTAGCTGAGGGAGTAGAAATGACAGGCATAAACGAAGGCACTGCATCGCTAATCTTTGTAGCGGTAACTGAAGGTGTTGCTTGCATTTCGCTGCTCTCCACCGATAGTTGTATACAAGCAACTGGACCTACAGATAACGCTGCCAACAGCAGGATAACTGGAGCTAGAGCCAAACGCTTAACGGCAGCGCTATTTCTTTTGGGAGTAAAATCAGGTTAAGGTATAGTTAACATGTTTATGCAATCAAATCCTATTATCACATACTACGCTTATATCCCCAAATCATAGCAACCTGCACTCCATTCCACTGATTATTAGGAATAACCATCCCGACGACGTAATATGCACCAATACTTTACAAATTTCCTGTAGGGGCGCACCTGCGTGTGTGCCCTTTTGATTTAACCACACAACGGTTTCGATAGCCTGAATCAACAAGAGAGGAGCGTCCCGACAAGTCGGGACGCTCCTCTAAGTCCAATAAATATTAAGTTGTTAGAGGATATTACCTCATAAGCCGCTTGAACCTTACTGGGAGACCAAAGTACGAGCCAAGTAAGACACCAACCGCTCCACCAAGAAGCATCATCATCAGCGTTGTGTACTCCGATGAGATCGCCAGGGTATGGAACTCTGGTCGCACCGTTACACCCACTAGCGCGCCCGCTGTCAGGCCACCAAATAATCCTATCAGGATACCTTTAGCAGCTATATCCTCAGAATGGACCATAGCCCGGTCGTTTTCTGCGTTATTGGACTCAATATCGGGCATCCTGTCGAATTCAGGCTCATACATCAATCCCAGGACAGCGCCGTATACTGCATGCAGCACTAAATTGCCCAGGAACGGAAGCGGGCCGGCGCCCAGGTCCATTCCCAAAAAGCCGCCGCCAATGAGCGGAAAAAACACCGCTACTGAAAATACCCACGGCACCACCGAGAACAGGACTCCACGGAGCCAGCCGGAACCCATCAGCCTGGGCTCCGCAACGAATGCATATATGAGGGCCAGAATGATACTCATAACAAAGTGCGCGCCTATCGATAGGTAAAGCAGGTTCTGGGCCATATCCAGGACTCGGTTATGAGTCAGGTTATACAGCCACTGGGCCATAATAGCCCTGCTCGAAGTCCCATCAGCGACATCACCGGCAATAATCGTCGATATCCCGTAAGCGATTGCGAATGTCATAAGCATCGCCATACTGGCAATGAAGCCAGAAATTATCGCTCTTGGAAGCCTGCCGCTCATATTGTCGGTGGCCTCTATTTCCTGGTCTAAATCGTCTATATGTTCATCTCTGGCATAGGTTATGCCCCTAGCAGAGCCAGTGTCTATCTCTGGTTCTGAGATTCTCTCTCTTCTAGTTTCCATCTTCCCTCCCTTGCGTTTATAGTTATTCTAGGAATTTATTCACTGCTCTCCATTAACCAGCAGTGCAAATAGGGTTTTTATTTGGATGCGCACTTGCTACAAGCCCATAAAAAGGCTCCTACTCTAATTATCCTGCTGGAATTGGGGATAGTCAATACAAGGGTTAAGTAGATGTATAAAGAATTCGTATTAAATGAACGATGGAGGTGGACTGAGGTTTAGGTTCCAAAGGCGCTAGACGACTATTTTGCCAGATTAACCATTATCTTCCGTGGCATTTTTTGTATTTATTGCCACTCCCGCAAGGACATTTTTCATTCCGACCGATCTTGCCGGGGTGTTTTTGAACTATAGCTCGCTTTTCCTGGCAGTCAGCACAAGTACACGCAGCGGGGTGTTCGGCGTACCAAGTAGCTCTTGGCATAACGACTAGTCCTCCATGGCGAAAAATTTACGACGTCCAAAGCTTAGCTGTTTTCACGTTGTTGTTGGCGATATCTTCTAATGAAAGATTCCTGAATGTGAGTAGCCACAAAAGTTTTGTACGTTCCAAAAGCATCAAAAACATAGCCAAGTCAAAGAATTATTTGTGCTCATCAGGGCTAATCGCCAATTATTATGTTATCGATAAGCCTGGTAGCGCCTATCCTTACGGCTAGAGAGACTAAAGCCGGGCCATCTATCTGCTCCAGCTCCTGGAGGGTCTCCGGATGGGAAATTGAGACATAATCTATATTTGCTGGAGGTTCAGACTCAATTAAGGAACGCATTTCAGAACGGATGCGCTCAGCATCCCGTATTCCTTTGCTATGCAGCTTTTGGGCTAAATCTAGAGACTTCCAAAGCGCCAGGGCCGACTTACGCTCTTCCGGTTTCAGATATACATTGCGACTGCTCATAGCCAGGCCATCATGCTCTCTGACTGTGGGACATACTATCACTTCCAGTGGGAAGTTGAGGTCTTTCACCAGCTTCTTGATGACCACCACCTGCTGAGCATCTTTCTGCCCGAAATAGGCCTTGTGAGGCTCTATAATATTGAAAAGCTTAGCTACAACGGTTGCCACACCCTTGAAGTGGCCGGGTCGAACAGATCCTTCCAACCTCTCGGTGACGCCGCCCATGTCAACCCAGGTATCGAAGCCAGGAGGATAGATCTCCTCCGCGGATGACGGCATAAACAGCCAGTCAACACCCTCGGACTCCAGCAGGGCGATATCCCTTTCAGGGTCTCTGGGATAGCGGCTAAGGTCCTCTTGCGGCCCAAACTGAGTAGGGTTTACGAAGATGGTAGTTACTACATGCCTGTTCTCGGCCTTGGCCCTGCGCGCCAGGGCCAAATGGCCTTCGTGCAGATAGCCCATGGTGGGAACGCACCCCACAGACCCCTCGGCTTTATAGCGGGTTTTTTTGTAATCGGCGATGGTGGTGAAGATTTCCATAATTAATTGCATTTGGCTTTTTTTACCAGAAGTAGTATACCAACTATTGCCGGCGATTACTCCAGTTCGGGACTATTTGCTTAAATTTTGCCCCAATTTAGCTCGCAGCCTGTGCAGTAACTTTTCCAGCTATCGATTCCTCTTCTCAAGCTGATACCATCAATGGTATCATGTGGGTATGGAAGTACTCGTCCACACCGGTGCTGCCGAGGAGTACCGGGGCCTACCGGAGCGCGAGCAGGATGCAATGGACAACGCAATCGCAAAGTTGCGGGCGTTGGGTGATCAACTGGGTTATCCACACAGCAGTGCTGTCAAGAGTGCAGATAGACTGCGCGAGCTGCGGCCGCGGGCTGGCCGAAGCCCCTGGCGTGCTTTTTATAGATGCATTGGTGATATAGCGGTCATTGGGGCCTTCGGGCCAGAGGCCAAAGTAAATCCAAGGGGCTTTCAAGCCGCCTTGCAACGGGCGACCGATCGGCTGGCGACATATGAGACGAAAGAGGGATAAACATTATGGAGAATCAATGGATCAACTCGAGAGAATTGCAGGAAGAGCGTTTTAGCAAAGACCCGGCAGCTCGGGAGCGCTGGGAGCGGACCGCGCTGGCTCGATCGGTTGCTATAGCGGTAATACGCTATCGCGCTGAGCATGGATTGAGCCAGCGAGCCTTGGCAAAGCACTTGGGAATGCCGCAGCCTCATATTGCCCGGCTGGAGCTGGGAGAGCATAACCCGTCGGTGGACATGCTTCAGAGACTCGCGCAAGGGCTAGGGCAATGCTTCATCGTTGCGGTGGCCCCGGCGGAACGCGCTGAGGAGTTAGCCTTGCCAGCCGGTGTTCAGGTGCTCACGGATGTCCGAGCAGCGGATGGAAGTCGTGTGCTGGCTGGTAGCAGCTAATAGAACGGATCGTGTGATGAACCGGAACCGATAGAATATAGCATGATCTGCATGTCAGAGAAAGCCTGGGCTAGAATTGACGGTGTTAGCCAAGGTTCGACTGGATACTGAGATGTCTTACAAATATAGCCTACTTAACCATACTTTTCTATACTAAGCAGCATAGTCAGTTTAAAACAACAGGCCATACCTATTTTTGTTAGCACGGGCCTTAAACCAAGGCTAATAACTCTAGCTATGGCACTAATGCTAATACAAAGTGTCCTACACTGGTATCTATAGAGGTTTGCACACTCCTTGTAGCGCCAGTGTTAAGGTCTATTATGTCTATTGTACCACCAGCCTTCAATATCATAGCGGTAGAAGGCCCGTTGTGGCTCAGATAGAGCGTATCTTCTCCTAGTTTCACATCCCGCTCTACCTGCATGGTGGACAGGTTGAAGACCACAAGCCCCTTAGGATAAGGATTGCCGTAATCGGCATATCCTACTAACAGGCGCTCCTTATCGAGCTGGTACACTTGCCCAAGTGCCACCCTCGCCTCCGATGTAACTTTCGCGCTCTCCAAAGAGCCGCCAGCTTCTTGGTATTTGAACCTACCGTCCATCAGAAGAGACCCCAAGTATCCGGATGGTAGGACAGTGCTAAATGCTATAGGCACTGCAATCCTTATCTGAGCCGGAACGTCTTGATAGGTCCCTCTTTCCAGGTCAGTAAAGTGTCGCTGCGGCACCGTTTTTCCAGAGGGGTCCATGACCGTGACCTCTCCAGAACGAGCGCAAGTTATCATTACAGCTTCTGCTCCTATCGCGCTCAGACGCGGAACTTGGCAATCCCCACCGGGTGAGATTAAGTTTGTCTTGCCATCAGTGCTGTCCATGTCCAGAACGCCTATATAGCCATTCCAAGTTAGATAGTATAGATAGCGGTCGTTGTTTGATATAACCATCAGCGAATGTTCGTAAACCTTGTAACCTAGCCGCCCGTGAAGGGGTATTTCCCGCTTGACCGCAAGGCCGTTATTTGTGTCAAGGACAAAAAGTGTAAGGTCGGATGACAGCAGTACTTCACCGGCGCTCTGGCGTGTTACAGCCAAAGGGTAGCCACCTGTTGTTAGGTCAAAGGATCCCTTTGACTGCCCAGTTGACAGGTCAAACAACTCAAGCTTTCCGGCCAGCACCCCAGTTAAGAACAACACCAACATCCTGATATTCTCTGTAGGTCTGGCCGAGTCCCAGGTCAAGGGGCGCAATATAAGACTGGGCGTTAGAAGATGTACTAGCTGTCTCGCTGCTTGGCAAAGAAGAATTGTCTAGCGTAGCAGTTGCAACGGAATTCCACTTTATGGCAGCCACTGTCAAAAGGCTAAATACCGCAATTAAAGTTAAGGAGAGGACTCCGTGTCCCCGTAAGCCTTCCAATCTTTTCATCTTACCCTTCCTCCTGAGGATATAGTTCCATTGAAAATGACATCCACTTATTGTTCGAGGTCCGTGGAGACCCAGTATATTGCGTCTCTACCTCTACGTGGCTCGCGTTGAGTCGTTATTTTCGTCCTTTGATGTCGAGACATAAGTCCCTATGTAGGATTACTTGGGAATAGGAATGAGTTGAAACGCGCAACTCCGCTCGGCTATAAATTCTTTCTGTGTTACGTCCAAAACCCTTATCACCTGGTTAGCGCAGTATGTGCCATCTTTGGCCTCGCTCATCACATAGGCATAACCAGTGTTGAAAGAATACTTCTGCTCATATGGGGATGCCATCCAAGTGCCAGAGTCTAGATGGACTATTTCCTCCAAGTTCATCGCATCGTAGACATACAAGCCGCTGTATTCCCTAACCTCGTTGTCGCCAATGGAAGTCGTTTTCTCTCCAGTTAACAAGAGGGTGCTTCCATCAAGTGCGAGCCAAGCCCTGCTTACTGGCAATTCTATTCGGTGCACTAGGCTAAGGGTGCGAGTATCGATAACCTGAAGGCCTAGCGGCGTATCACTACTGTACCACCAACCTAAATCATGTCTGAGCATCTCTTCTCGTGATCCAGTCACGTAAAGGCGAGAGCCATCGGCACTTAACAGGGTCTGGCGATAGGTGCCAGACCCAGACTTGGCGGAGGCAGAGGGAGTCAACCAGCTCAGCAGGCCCTCCAAGAGTGAGGAAGGACGAGCAGCTATGCGTTCTTCTCGCGCCACTCGACCTTTAACAAGGTCTACGACGGTTATCTTGTCCTCCTGAGGATGCGCTACGTAGAGAAGCCCCCGAGCTATGTCCCAACTGAGCCCTGCCACATAAAATCCATAGGATATATCTTGCGTAGCTGACCTGGACTCTTCAACGTTGCCTACGGACACGCCCGGAAGTGGCGCCTCAGCCAGGATCCCGCCGAGAGTTGCAGACACTAGCAACACCGAGGGTGGGCCTTCCGACCTGCCATCACCGTTGTTCACCGGCAACCCATATATGCCCATAGTGTTTCCTCCATTCAACACTCGCATCTCCCATGGTTGGTAGTCTTCAGGTAGGTCTGCAAGTTTTGTCGAGGTACGCGTGCCAAGGTCATAGCGATATAGCTTATAGTTACTAGGCATGCCATGCGGCCCGCTGCGAGGCCGTGTTCCATCCAGTAGAGGGTTCCTCCGTCAGGGCTAAAAACCATAGGGACGAACATCTGGCCAGGAAACGTGATACTTGTGACCTCATCAGTCCAAGACTCAAGATGAATGAGGTGCAGGACTCCAACATCTCTTTCGGTACCGGCGTCTCGCGGGCTCCCGCTAGGCCAGGTAATAACCGCTAGCAGACTCCCATCAGGGCTAAGGGCAGAGCTGTAATGGTGACCAAGGCTTATAGGCTCGTAGCCGGGTAGTGATATTAAGCTTGCAGGGTCTACAGGCCGGACATGGAGCTCCGAAGGACTGCCGAGGTCGACAAGAAGCAGTTGGGCCTTTTCTCGCTCTATAAAAGGACCAAAAGATTTGTCATTAACGTGTGTCTCAATCTCTGAGCGAGTGATGGACTGCTCTTGTACGATAGATGGCTGAGGCGCTTCTGCCGCTGAATATCCACCCAATACTCTCATCACTAGCACAGTAATCAAAATGGAATGCAAGATTAATAGTCGACGTACCATTAGCGTCTCCAAATTAGACTAAACAGGACGCTGCCAGTCAGAGAGCGCCATTATACTCCTTCGTAACACACGGCGGCTGCGCCACATTACCGCCGTCGCAACAACTATGGCAGTCAATGGCCATATCAAGGTGTTTTCAATGACCGAGGTTGTGCTAACCGACTTGTTCGGCTCCGGAGCGAGGTCTGCTGTGTTGGCTTCATAGCCACCAGACGATCGCACTTGTAATGCAGGCATAGGATGCTCTGCCCATACACGGATTTTCCACTCCCAAATGCCATCCTTAGGCAGCAACAGACGAGCGGTATAATGTCCTGTAGGACCGGAGTCTTGGGCGGGCACCACACGCCGCTCGCCGCTTCCTTGATGTATCAACTCCACTTGAGCTTTCTGACCGGCCAGCGGCGTATGGCCGTGTTGGCGTACCATAAACCCGATGGTGGCCTCTTGGCCGGAAATTACCTCCGGCAGGCTATCCAGAGTGACAACTAGCCAGCCACCTGCATGTGCTGTGAGGGGCTTAACGGTGAAGAGCACAAAGATCGATATCAACAGCGCACGTATCATCCAAATCATGATTAACCTCCTGAATATGACTGTGCCGTTTTTTCTCTACCTATACAACTGCCAGTGGATATCGGTTCCCCTTCTCAACAATCGTCCATGCAGTTTGCGACCCGAACCTACTAAGGATGAAAATGAATTGCCGTAGCCCGTTCCTTGAGGCTCTCGAAAGGGCGGGCGGTGCCTTCGAGAACCTCAGGCAACGCCCTTGCCGCTGAGATACCTGTATTTTCTAACTAGGCACATTAGTTACCGTACCGAGGCGGCTATCCGCAGCGCTTCATCCCGGGTTAGATGTCCTTCCAATCTTAAAGTCAGAACCTCCTGCTCCCATAGCAGGGTATTTGCCGCCAGGCGGACCTGCTCCTGCTTAATATTGCCGCTAGGGTCTCGATAGTAAAAGAAATGTAGGTCTCCTGATATCCAGAATCCTGGTGCGCCGTTTACCATCACTCTCTCTAGAGTTACTCCCTGGGGCAGTCCCTTCCCGAATATAGCGCCTTCTTGAATATCGCCGCGGAACTGAGTGAACAGCAGAGCAACACCATTATCAGCAGCCGGCAAACTTGGGCGCGCCCGATACAGAAAAGATACCTGACCATCATCTGGCGGGATGCTTACAAAGGTCTCATCCGGCTGCTCAAGCTCTTCTGCTGTGGGTTTGAGAATGATATAGGATACAAGAGCCTGAGCTTCCTCAGGCGATACTGGCCGTCCAAGCCCCATAGGAGATAGAGTTGGCGCGAGCGCCGGAGTTGGCTCAGGAGTGTTGTTCTCTTGAGGGCTTGGCGCTGGTTCAGCAGGCATATACCATATCCTGATGCCTCGCAGCCCCAGGCGGTCGGCTAGCGCAGTCCGAGCTTCGGGAGAGAAGGCCAGGGCTGCAAATGCCACGGCTAATGTAAATATAATGATTAAAGCCGCTGCCCGGCGTGGCTGCCAGAGCATTGTCCACCAATAGGATGGCATTGCCGGTCGGGAAGCCAGTCGCTCACGAAGGCCGATTGTTAGGTCCGGTGTTGGAGGATAAGAGACAGATGTCCCCACGTGCTTAAGCGCACGCTCCAGGTCTTCGTTAGATAGTCCAGTGGTAGGCTGATACATACGATTATCCTCCATGAGAGCCTCCTGGAACTTCTGTGGGCGCTACGAGCAGCTCCTCTCGGAGGCGACTTAGGGCACGGGACAAGCGTGACTTCACAGTGCCGCGCGGGCATCTCAGAGTCTCAGCCATCTCCGATTCCGTGAGCTCCAGGAAGTAGCGGTAAGCGATGATAAGCCGGTCTTCCTCCCGGAGCCGGTTAACCGCAGCCAGCAACTCATGGCGCTGTTCATTCGCGAGAACTGTGTCTTCAGGAATAGGCATAGTGGTGTTCTGACTGCCCGGAGTTTCGGCCACACGCAAAGCCAGGCCAACTCGACGGCCGGCAGCCTTGCGACGGTTCTGCGCCTCGTTGGCCACAATACGCAGCAACCAGGGCCGAAAGGGCGCTCCAATACGGAAGCGCGGCAAGGCATAGTACGCCTTTACCAAAGCGTCCTGAGCGGCGTCCTCCGCTTCATCAGGCTCGGCTGTTATCAAGTAGGCGACTCGGAAGGCTAGATCTTGATAATGCTTCACCAAAGTCTCGAAGGCGTGTACGTCGCCAGCTTTAGCCTGCTCGACAAGCTGGCTCTCCTCCAATATCTACCTTCTTCCAAGTATTTTGAGGACTCTAAAGCCTAGAAATGGGCACTGGATGCAAGATTGGCCTGGGTACCACTAATACAACTGAAAAGGAGTATCGGTTCCCTGTTTCACGCAATAATACCAAGCTGTTGGGCCCATAAACTGGCGAGCTATCAGGCGAACGTCCAAACTCGGATTATGCGCTGCCTGACTGGGAATATATGGTCGCTGATGACTCAACTGGTATAACATGGGACTATCGTCCTCCCTATAGTACCAGAAGGGGAGAGACTAACTAAACAGCGCCCACAGGACCGCGGTCCTGTAGGCGCTATGTGGCCGACTGACCTAGAGTGTCTACGGTATTAGCACACTGTTGTAGGCATCAATGTTGGTTTTTATACTTCTAACCTTGTCTGACCTGAAGTCAGTTACGTCTACAAAGCCACTCTTCCTGAGCACGAGTGCAGCGGATGGCCCGTTGGGGACAACCCACAGTGCGTCTTCCGCCAACGTGACGTCTCTTTCCATTTTCATGCTGGAAAGATTGAAGACAACGAACCCAGCGATAGTATCTTCTCCGTAGGTCCGATAGGCCACCAGGAGGTGTGCAGGATCAAGTTGGTACGTTTGCCCCACCGCCACACGCCCTCTAGGAATGGCTTGAACGCTACTCAGGGAACCATCGGTGTTTTTAAACATAAGGGTTCCCGTGGCCAGAATACCGCCGATCTGTCCGGCGGGTGTCAGAAACCCGGCATTTACCCTCACAGTGTTTTTCTGTTGAGCAGGAACATCAGTGTAGAGGCCCCGCTCATCACCTGAGAAGAAGTTTTGCTCGCGTACGGTACCAGCCTGATCAATGATCTGGACATCCCCCGAGTCCGGGCATGCCGCTATTATATAGTCTGGACCCAATGCGCTCAAAAGGGCACGTCCGCAGCCAGCCGGAAGGGAAGCACGGGTACCCAAGTCAGCAACCCCATCCAGGTCGACTACAACCACCTGTTTATCGACTGTCAGGTAGTAGAGATACCGCTCACTGTTGGAAAGCGCCACGGCAGATGTATAAAGCTTATAGTTTATGCGGTCTTGCAAAGGGATGGTGCGCTTCAATACGAGATTAGCAGAGTCCAGGATGAGCAGCCTCTCGTCCCTCACACCGGGAGGAGGCTTTAGTCCTCTCTTCCCAAAGTCTATTAGAATCTCCGTATTCAGAACGACGGCATCCGATACCAGGATCTCGTTTCTCGTACTACGCGTCACGGCCATTGGGTAGGTGGCAACGCTGAAAGTCTCTTTCGTAAGGCCTGTTGTTAGATCGAACAATTGGACCATTCGGTTGTCTGCGTTCTCAAGCAGAGCAACACCAACGTTTTTTGGTTCTCTCTGAGGGAACGATGCACCCGAAGTCCTGAGCAACTCGCCAGATGCCTGAATATTAAGCGGCACGGAGGCGGGATTACTTGGATTTCCAGTAGCTGACGGCATAGCCCTGAAGACTGCGACGACAAGAACAAAACTCAGCATCGCTGTCATTGCTAGACCGACTTGTGTAGTACGCTTATAAGCAGGCAATTTAGCTAACATGAGACTATCCTCCTCTCTATAGTATCAGAAGAGGAGAGGCTAACTAAATAGCGCCTACAAAACCAGCGGTCTTGTAGGCGCTAAGTGGTCGACTGACCTAGAGTGTCTACGGTATTAGCACGCTGTCGTAGGCATCGATGTTCAGTTTTATACTTCTAACCCTGTCTGACCTCAAGTCTATTACGTCTACAAAGCCACTCTTCCTGAGCACGAGTGCAGCGGACGGCCCGTTGGGGACAACCCACGGTGCGTCTTCCCCCAACTTGACATCTCTTTCCATTTTCATGCTGGAAAGATTGAAGACAACGAACCCAGCGATAGTATCTTCTCCGTAGGTCAGATAGGCCACCAGCAGATGTTCGGCGTCACGTTGGTATACCTGTACGACTGCTACACGGCCTTTAGGAATGGCTTGAACGCTAAGGGCGGCGGCCTTCTTGGACGCAGGGTTTTGGTTACGGGCGCCACAGCCACGTTCCCGCATTCCGGTCGCCTATGGATCGCCCCTTACCAGTTGTGATATAGCCGCAAGCAACTCCGCCTTCGTCTTCCCCATGACTGATTCTCCGAAGCGGTTAGAGTGCTCAGGCACAACCCGCCCCTCCTTGATAAACAGCACTCCAGCGGCCGGCAATGGCAGGAAGCCTTCGGGCCGTCCAGCCACGGGTTGAAGGAGCAGGACGACATCGTCCCCGCTTAGAACCAACTCGTTGTTATCGTCCTGAATTAACGCTTCGGCTAGCGAGCCGCCAGTGCTGTGGAGCATGGGCCCCCCCGATTGAAATAGGGTTAGGGATTTCGTGGGAGCGCCTTTCAGGACCTGCTCCACCCCTATTTGGGATGTGGCCAGCGGAGTGGTTCCACCAAAGGGGTCGGGACTGAACAGGGTGTGTTCGACACGACCGACGACGATGACTTCCGCTTGAGCAACTGCCTCAACGAGTGATGCCGGCCCCAGGCCATACGCGGGCAAGCTTATCCGTGGAACCGACCGCGGATCGCGCCCCTGTGCAACGAAATCGGTGACAAACCGGTGCTGCATGGTCCGGCCGGCCGTGATGCGCTGCGCATACTCGGTATCACTCCCCCTGGACAGTGGGGGTTTCGGCTTGGGATCCGGCGGGCCGGCCACCACCTGCGCCGCGACCAGCGCTGCTGTGACCGCTAGGCCCACGCCGAGCAACTTTGACCGGAATTCGATTCGTCTTATACCCATGTTCAAACCTCCTCTGAGAGCCTCGGCCACTCTACATGTTCCAGTTGTAAATGCAGCGGACACCGCCGTACTGAGTGGCTCCTGAGCACGGCGGCAGATTTCCGATGTCAATAGAGGTTGGCGAAGTCAGTGTGGTTCCGTCCGTCATCAACACCGAGTCCAGTGTATGGTGGTCTAAGCCGAGTGTATGCCCCAACTCGTGTGCGATAACATAGACCGCGGCGTTCGGGTTCAACTCCAGTTCGCTCCAGTCTATATTGCAAGGCGCGCCTGTGCAAACTGAGCCGTCGGCCCTTAAGTTCCTTGCCCTGCCATCTGGAATAAAGGGGTTGGTCTTCATGAAAATCCAGGAGTCGTTTGGCTGAGGGTTCCAGTCAAAGATCTGTGGACCCGCGGAAACTGTCCAATTAGACCCCGCGGTGGTTGCTCGGTCCCGGAGAGTCTGATTATTCAACTGGTCTATCATCCGGAGACGGAGTACAGTGTTGCCACCTCCCCAGTTGGTTCTGCACAGCAATGGTGTCCCTGCTTGCCAGCAGTCCCCACCGAAAATTTTATCCCCAGCTTCGACCTTACTGGTAAGTGTGACGACCCCGACAGTTGACGCCAGGAAAATCGCGGTTATCATCGCCCAAACCAAAACTTTGCGAACTTTCGCTTCCATGTTTCCTCCTCTCGATTTTAGCGCCGCTACGGGTCCCAGTGATATTGACGGGACGAGCGGCTATAATCCTGACTTTGCGGCGTGTTATTCCTTCAATCACCTCCCTCTCAGCGGGACCCACTCGTTCGTCTAATGGCCACCGAGACGTTTATCAGCCCTCTATATGACTCACTGAACGTCTCTACTGAGGGAGGCAGCTCTTCGCAAATAGGGCAAGTTGGCGAGATAAATAGCAATAGATTCATTGTAGACTTGGAGTCCCTGTTACTTTTATCTAATAGTCTTCGTGTTTCTTGTAATTCAATGATAGAACAACAGTGGTCTGATGTCCTTACGGAAATCCGCCAGTAAAGCTAACAATTCAATCAAACTCCACATGGTTTCTATAAAGTGAAACTAACAGTTCCGCACGCGACCTGGCTCCAAGTTTGCTTAGGATAGAGCCAATATGCTTTTCTATTGTGTTTTCTGTTAACGCCAAAGTCTGAGACATTTCTTTATTCCTGTATCCACCCTCAAGCAGTTTGAGTACATCCTGCTCTCTGGGTGTAAGGCTGGCTAGTCTACCGCCAAATTCTTTATTCCATAAGGTTATTCGTCGGTACTGCGCTGCGGTGAACAAGATTCTGCCTGCGCGTGCTTGTTCCACCGCTGCCAAAAGTGCTTCCTGGCCTATTTGTCTCGTGAGAAACCCGACCGCACCAGACTTCCGAGCTTCAGCTAAAAGAATATCCCAATCAAAGTCGCTCAAGATTAGTACTCCCGTGCTTGGCTGGCTTGCTGCTAGCTGGCGACAAAGAGAAAATGCTGACCTTGCTGGCAACTCGGCATCTATCAAGGCGGCCTGAGTAAAGATATTTGAAGCTAACAGCAAAGCATCCTCAGGACTAGATGCCTCTATGATATTGACGGCAAACTCCCTGGATAAAATACTTCGGAGTCCACGCCTGAAGATCATGGCTTCACTGACAATCATCAAGTTAGCTTCTCGGTTCTCCATTGGCGTACCTCCCTAATTCGTTGACATAACGGTACACCAATATCCTTACAAAGCCCTGACAGTTGAAGATCACTACCTGGAAAACAGAATAGTTAAGAGGCGAGGAGGTAATTTCAGAGAAGTAATAAGAGGGGGCAGAGCTGGACTACATTTACTAGCCCAGTTCTGCCAGGTGCGCTCTCATCTCTCGCTGAGTTATCTTTAAATACTGGTCCGCGATGATCTCAGCTATCTCTTTATCTGTCAGGCGGAGCTTGAGTATATTGAGGGCGTCCTCGGGAGTGGAGCCGTATGCCAGCTTCTTTTTGCCGTTTTTCATGGCGAAGAGGTACATGTGGTGGGGGGTGTCAAAACTGCTCATGCTTTCACCAGGGAGCCTTCGTATTCTCCTGAGTCGCCACGCAGGTGCGACGGGAGCCTGCTGTTGATGTCCCGGTCATATTTGCCCTTGAGAAGCTCCTTGTAGAACTTATAGTCGATGCCCTTTAGCTTCTCATCATGAGGAAAGCGATGGTAATTGTCCTTTGACATCATGCTTTTACCTTCAGCTATCAACTGATAGCCCAGGGCCGAGCCAGGATAAGGGGCGTAATATGCAATAGACGGCATGACGCGGCGCATATGCCTTAGCATCCGAATCGTATCGAAGGCATCTTCATGGGTCTCGCCGGGAATAGCCAGCATTATGTTGGCCCAGAACTTAGGCGGCTCTTTGCCCTCGCGCGCTAAATCGTCGCCAATCCTGTTCAGGAGGTCTATGGCAAAGTAATTGTCCTCTGCGGTGCATTCCTTGTTGAGTATGTTTAAGACGCTATCGCTACCTGACTCAAATCCTATAGAGACAGTGGTCCAGTTGGTCTCTTTAACAAGGGCCTCGAAGAGGTCGGGCCACTGACGGACTGTATCGGAGCGGGCGGCAGCCCAGTAGGGCCAGGGCTTATGGGCCAGGCGGGGATATTTGTCCAGCCACTCCCTCAGCCAGGATGGCTGCTGAAAGAACATAGAGTCATGGATAACAACCGAGCCGAGGGGGCCGTAATGGTCGTCGAGATAGTTAAGCTCCGCTATAACGGCTTCCACCGGCTTGCGGCCCATGTTGGGTATAAAAGAGGACTCGTTACAGAAGACACACTGCCAGGGACAAACCCGGCTGGTAATGATGGTGGCTACCGGTCCAGGACCCCAGCCGCATTCCGGCTCCAGAGGCCAGGGGTAGTCGGAAAGATGAGGATTAGGCCAGAGAGTACGGTCAATCATCGGCCAGTCGGCCATAGACTTGGAGCCTACCCCGGTGACAATCCTGGGAAAGGATAGTGGGTCTTTTACCAGGTCTACTATCGTATTCTCTCCCGGACCCTGGCAAATTATATCGAAAGCCGCTATCTCCTCCATCTCGTCGGGAGCAACTGTAGCGTGCATTCCTCCGGTAATGACAACTCCGTGAGGATTGACCTTCTTAAAAGCCTGGGCAGCCTTGTAAGCGAAGGGGAAGGTATAGCTCCTGACGTTCATGATGAGCATGTCGTAGCCGGCAAATCTGCGGTCCAGCTCGCGCCAGGAGCGCAGCGAGCGGAGGGAGAACATATCGGTGTCAACTCCACCGTCTCGAAGGATAGTCCTCAAAAGTCCCATACCGTGGTCCTGCCAGCGGTCATGGGCGCCGGCCGGGCGGACGAAAACGCCAAGGTCTCCTATATCCAGCCAGACTCGTTTTATCTTATCCGACGATGGAAGAGATGGACTTGGAAGTGGCGTGGGCCCTCTTCGTGAACCGAAGCTGGGCCAAAACTTTATCATATTTATCTCTTTCTGCCCTCACTTATTCTTAAACGGCTTGAAGCTGCCAAGAGTCAGATCTAACCGGACATACTTTAGGCAGCCTTAGTGAGAGGCTTGTACCAAGGTTAATCAGAATACCGATAAATCGAGTATCTTCGATATTAAACGGTTTTAGCTTACCTCTAGCTCAATATCGTGTCAACAAAGGTGTGTAAGGGGACCAAGAGATAATGAATTCTTCATTCCGGCAGGATCAGCCGGTAGCCTACTTTACGTACAATCTCGATGCAATCATAACCCCTTGCCTGTAGTTTGGAGCGGATGCGCCTTACGTGCGTCTCTATGGCCCGCATCCCTCCATAGAAGTCTTCGCCCCAGAGATGCTTAAAAATGTCCTCCCTGGTTACCACGCTCTGTCCATGTGAGACCATAAAAGTAAGGAGGCGAAGCTCAGTGTAGGTAAAATCTAGGTCTTTGCCTTTGACTTGCACCTTATAGCGGTCAATATCTATCGAGACCTGGCCCCAGTTCAATACCGAGCTACCGGACTCAAGGCTATTCCGAGCACTTAGACGTCTCAGGCGAAGTAATACTTCCTTGGCTGTCCAAGGCTTTAAGACAAAGTCATCCCAGGAATAGTCCTCTACCTTATCCAGGCTATTCTCCTCTAGCAAGCCTACTAAAGGAATTCCGGACTCAAGGCGCAAGGAGCTAACTTTCCTTAATAAAGAGGGATTTAGTGAGCCCTGCACCACCAGTACACTGGGTGATAACCGGTCTAGCTCATTTGGCGTTGGTACTGATGTGAAGTGGTGCATCCGGCAAGACTCCAGCTCTAGCGATTGAGACAACCTTAATATCTCAGAGTCGCCACAAGCTATGAGGAAAATACGCCTGCGCCGCTGGGCCTTCGAACTCTCCAGAAATACCAACCTACCCTCATTTATTTGGCTCTTCGCTAAAGCGGTCATCTATGTCTGCCGTCTCCATCACCGTCCGTGGGCTTGGAGACAAAGCATTTTGGCCCTTCGCCATACCCCTTTCATAACCAAAAGAGTTTTTTACCATGATTTAGGTCCTCGCAAATATCTAGGTTACCGAGCAGGCCATCAGCCGCGAGGCCGGATGTGTTCTAATTAAACGTAATGGCAGGCGGCCAGCCGTCCACCTCCGAAGTCACGCAGTGCCGGCTCCTCCTCGCTACAACGATTAGTGGCGAAGGGGCACCTGGTATTGAATCGGCACCCGGGAGGAGGGTTGGATGGACTGGGTAGATCGCCGGCAAGAAGGGTCACCTCGCGACGTTCCTCAAGCACAGGGTCCGGTATTGGCACGGCCGACAGCAGGGCCTGGGTATAGGGATGAAGCGGCCGGTGCAATGAGAAGAGCGATCTGCCGGTGGATTTTTTGAGCGTGCCGCATAGGTTATCTCCTTAATTTCTTTTAGAGTCTTAAAGCTGAATCCTTGCTAAGAGCCAGCCGCCACTCCCCCGTGCCACCAATGACAGGCTTGCCCTGCGCACTTATCTTTATCTCATGAAGCAATATAGCCATCTTTGCCTCTCGCTCTAGCTCTAATATCCTTGCCTCCGCAAGCAGTTCTTCCATCATCGTGTTACCTCCTGTATTGTGGTGAGTCGGTCCGTACATATTGTCGCTACCGCCACTCAGCCTTTAGACCGCTGCTATAAGGCTATGTTAATAGGCTTATATTTCCGCCCAATAACAAAAAAGACACAAAAAGGCCGCGATTATGTTAAGAGTATGCTTCGAGAGTGTTTCATTTTTTACTTGTTTTTACTTGACAAAGGGGTACTATATGATATGATTTACTGCGGAGCCACAAATCCCGTCAGGGAGTGTGAGCCATGGTAAGTACATAACAAAAAAGACCGCTTGGATCTTAAGACCGAGACGGCCAAGAATTGGTGATGATCCCACTTCACAGCCTCTCTCATTGCGCGGGGGGTTTTATTTTGCCTGAAATACAGGTAGAAGCAAGCCTCATGGAAAAGGGTATGGGCATAACCGCTGTAAGTGGTGTTAAAGTAGGCCATTATACGGACCTGGATGCAGTCACAGGCTGCACCGTAGTGCTGTGCGAGGAGGGAGCCGTTGGAGGCGTCGATGTTCGCGGATCGTCGCCGGGAACAAGGGAAACAGACCTCTTGCGCCCAACAAACTTTGTCCAGGAGGTCCAGGCGGTTCTGCTAAGTGGCGGAAGCGCTTACGGCCTAGATGCCGCATGCGGTATTATGACGTACCTGGAGGAGCGTGAGCTGGGATTCAAGACCAGGCATGGAGTTGTGCCTATAGTGCCGGCGGCTATTCTGTACGATCTTGGAATAGGCAACCCTAAGGTGAGACCAAACTCTAGAGACGGCTATGAAGCATGCTGCGCTGCCACCTCTGCTGAAATGGAAGAGGGAAGCGTTGGCGCCGGTACTGGGTCTACCGTAGGAAAAGTCCTGGGCATGGAATCGGCCACTAAAGGTGGTATCGGCACCGCATCCATAGCGCTCGCAGACGGCACTGTAGTTGCCGCGGTGGTCGCAGTGAACGCCTTCGGGGAGGTAGTAGACCCGGCTACGGGCGAGATACTTGCAGGTCCCAGACATAGCGATGCTGAAGGCTTTCAAAGCACCCTGGAGGTCCTGATAAAAGGTCGTAAAGCTTTTCGGCAGGGATATCGTGACGGCGAGTCTACTTTGGCGACCGAGCAAGTTGAGGATGCTGGGGTTAATACCACTATCGGAGTAGTGGTCACAAATGCTACCTTGACCAAGGAGGGGGTCAATAAATTAGCCCAAATGGCGCAAGATGGTCTGGCAATTGCCATCCGTCCCTCTCACACTATGGGCGATGGAGACACAATATTCGCCCTGGCGACCGGCAAGGAGCGTGAACCGTACGGTGACATCACTGCTCTTGGAGCGGTAGCGGCTCAGGTTGTAGCAGAGTCTATAGTACGAGGAGTTATGAAAGCAAAAGGCCTTGGGGGAGTCCCCGCAGCCTCAGAGCTTGGTATAAACTAGTTCCCTCTCCCTCTGGGCCGATAGGCTCGCCTCAGGAGAGAGAGGGTGAGGGTGAGGGCACTCCTCTAGCCAAGAGATTGTCTAAGGACTCATTAAATAATGATCGTGAAAGAAAAGACCATAGGATTCATAGGTGCAGGGACAGTTGGAAAAGCCCTTGGACTACTGCTGGAGCGCCGAGGTTACAGCGTGGTAGCCACGGCTAGCAGAAGCTTTTCATCATCCGAAGAGTTAGCGTCCTTAATAAAGGGCTGTAAGGCTTATAGTGACCTTCAGCAAGTAGCTGATGCTTGTGATGTGGTGTTTATAACTACGCCGGATTCCGCTATCGAAGAGGTAGCGAGCAGGATCAAATGGAGAGCAGGACAGTATGTGGTGCACTGCTCTGGCGCTGACTCGCTGGACCCTTTGATTTCAGCCCAAGCCCAGGGAGCAGCAATAGGTGTCATGCATCCACTACAGAGCCTGGCTACCTACCAAAAGGCCATAGCCAACCTGCCCGGGAGCACCTTCTCGCTTGAAGCCGCTGGGTCCCTGCTGGAGTTTCTGAAGGTAGTGGTCGATGACCTGGGTGGTAAATGGGTCCTTCTCCAGCCGGGAGATAAGGTGCTGTACCACGCAGCAGCGGTAATAGCAAGCAATTATCTCGTCACCCTAGCAAAAGTAGCGACAGATTTATGGCAGGCTTTTGGTGTAGACCAAAAAGAGGCTTTGGATGCCTTAATGCCGCTAATAAGAGGTACTGCCAGCAATCTAGAGGAGGTTGGCCTGCCTCATGCCCTGACCGGACCGATTGCCAGAGGTGACAAAAGGACTGTCAAAAAGCATCTGTTGGCCCTTCAGGCTATGGCGCCAGATATGCTTGGAATATACGTAGAAATGGGAATTCGCACAATACCAATAGCACTGGAAAAAGGTCGTATTAGTAAGCTAGACGCCCAGGAGCTTTGTGAGCTTTTGCAGGGCTACCAAAGGGCAGTCAAATCTAATGAAACCGCGGAAGCGGTTAGCGCTCTCAGCAGCGGGAGGATATTTGAATGATCAGAAATATGCTCAAAAGCAAAATTCATAGGGCCCAGGTAACGGATGCTAACCTTCATTACGAAGGTAGCATAACCATCGACAAAGACCTCATGGATGCCGCGAACATGATAGAGTACGAGATGGTCTATGTGTTGAACGTCAACACCGGCGCTAGGTTTGAGACCTATGCGATAGAAGGCCCTGGCGGGTCGGGTACTATATGTATTAACGGCGCGGCAGCACGCCTCGCGAGTCGTGGAGATGTGGTCATTATACTCACTTACTCCCCTATGGAAGACCAGGACGCCAAGCAGCATGCACCTACAAAGGTATATGTAAATCAGTGCAACCAGATTACATCCGTATGCTCTGAGCACTAATAGTATACAAGCATTAAGACCATTAACATTTATTAGGCTTGACTACACAATAACTATAGCAGCAAAAAGGGCGTTGCCTGTCTCCGAAGGCGACTCGCTGCGGCGAGAGGCTCTCGAAGCATGTCCTGAGCGCCGTCCTGAGGCTCTCGAAGGGCCTCATCGAAGGGGCACCGCCCGTGTCCTAGTTCGAGAACCTCACTACAGGTTTCGAGAACCTCGAGGAACGGCCTACGCTGTGATTTTCAGAGCCGTGTAAGTATATAGAGCTATTTTTATCAAGCCCTCGGCCTGAGCTGGTCGAGGGCTTACCAGCCTACTCGTAGTGAGCCCTTCGACGAGGCTCAGGACAAGCTTGTCGAACTAAAGGTCAAAATTATGAGGACTACAATCAGCCAGATCAAGGAAATGAAGGCAAAGGGAGAGAAAATCCCGATGCTGACCTGTTACGATTACTCTACCGCACGCATCCTTGATGAGGCCGGCGTGCCAATGCTCCTTGTGGGTGACAGCCTCGGAATGGTGATGCTTGGCTACGACTCTACGGTGCCGGTTACCATCGATGACATGCTTCACCATACGAAAGCGGTCACGCGAGGGACCAAGAACGCCTTAGTTATCGGAGATATGCCCTTCATGACCTATCAGACTGGTCCGGTAGAGGCCATGAAGAACGCTGGCCGCTTTCTGCAAGAGGCAGGGTCTCAGGCGGTAAAGCTGGAGGGAGGCGAGCACATGGCAGATACCGTGAGACGACTGGTAGAGATAGGCATCCCGGTGCAGGGACACATAGGGCTCACGCCTCAGTCCATAAACCAGTTGGGCGGCTACCGCGTGCAGGGACGCAGCGCCGAATCGGCTAGGAAGCTGCTCAACGATGCTGTCTGCCTTGAGCAGGCCGGGGCGTTTAGCCTTGTCCTGGAAGGCGTGCCTACACAGCTCGCCAAACTTATAACCGAGAAATTAAGCATCCCGACTATAGGGATTGGCGCAGGGCCATACTGCGACGGGCAGGTACAGGTTATCCACGATATGCTCGGCCTCTACCCAGACTTTGTTCCCAGGCACGCCAAACAGTACCTAAAGCTCGGCAATCTTATAAGCGATGCTGTAACCGAGTATAACCGCGAGGTAAAAGAGGGAGCCTTTCCAACAGCTAAAGAAAGCCACACTATGGATGAGCGGCTTCTGGAAGAGCTCAAGTAAGCGCCCCGACTACCTTCTCAGAACTACCTATAAGCCCCTTATCTCTCTTAAGCCGCAGCTTATAGACTTGGCTTAGTAGCCATTAGACTTCAAGGTTATGACTAGTTGTTGTTGGATTATAGGGGAGTAAGACTTGTCCGTCCAAAAGAATAGATTAGGTATTATTTAATGATCTAATCTAACATCTAATGAGCAGATCTATGAATGTAGGGGCAGGGCTGGCTTGTCCTGAGGCTCTCGAAGGGTCCCTGCCCTTAACCACTGTAGTATTAGATAATACAATAATCTAAACAAAACCAGTCTGCTAAGGGATAATAAGGTGATAGGATGACTATCCCTTTAGAGGCCGCCATCTACTTATACAGCGAGATGGGCGGGGACAAGCCACCGCCCCTTCGACTCTACATTAGGAGGAATAGCCGATGGCATTAATCAACTCGGTCCTCGGCCCTTTAGACACCGCCGACCTAGGCTTTACCTTAAGCCACGAACACGTGCTGACCGCCTCCGCAGGTATTCAACAGACTTTTCCTGAATTCATCGACCGGGCTGGAGCGATTGAGGAGGGCGTGACCCAGTTGCGAGCGGCCTATGCCGAAGGCGTCAGGACCATCGTGGATGTCACCACCATGGACCTGGGGCGCGATATCCGGCTCCTGGAGGAGGTATCCCGTCGCAGCAGCGTCAATATCATTCCAGCCACCGGCATTTGGCGGGATATTCCGCGGGTCTTTTGGGGAGCGGCTCCGGATACAATCGCACTGCTATTAATCCGGGAGATCCAGGTTGGAATCGAAGGCACGGGAATCAAGGCTGGAATTATCAAAGTAGCCAACGACGTAGATGGTGTAACTCCCGAAGGAGCGGTAATCCTCCGGGCCGCGGCTAGAGCGCAGAAGGCCACGGGGGTACCTATATCCACCCATACCTGGGCGCCGGAGCGGGTGGGAGAGCAGCAGGTGCGCATATTCGAGGATGAAGGAATAGACCTAAACAGAGTCTACATCGGCCACAGCAACGATACCACCGATATGGACTATCTGCTGGGCCTACTGCGTAAGGGAGTCTGGCTCGGCCTAGACCGCTACCCAGGTGGCTATAGGCCTGACTCTCTCAATTGGGAGCAGCGCACCGAGACACTCAAAAAGCTGATAGATGCCGGCTTTGGCGACCGGATCATGCTCTCCCATGACTGGGCAGTATACCTCTCTATCTTCCCTCACGAGATGCAGATAGCACGCTCGCAGCTAAATCCCGACGGATATCTGTTCATCACACGAAAAGTCATCCCTCGTCTTAAAGAACTGGGAGCAACAAATAAAGATATCGAAAACATCTTTGTGAACAATCCGCGATCCTTCTTCGAAGGCGGGGAGTAGCTGTAAGTACAGTTGGGCCAGCGCTTTGCAGATCTTGTCCACTCCCTCTAGGTTGGCTCAGTTTCTGAGTTAGACCTGGCCATATGCGTTCGAGTTCTTGTAGTAGGAGTCTATGACAGGTCCAGACCAGTTGATCGTATTCTGTAGCTGTCATTGCAACTTGGTCATAACGCAGTAAACGCGATCTATTATATAAGCGCTGATATTGATCGAATCCTGCCGTCGAGACCAATGGCCGAATCTATCAAATCGTTCTCCATGGGTATTCCCATGGTTCTGACCAGAATGATGGATGAGAGCACTCGCCAAAGTGCAGTATGTGATAAAACAGAACAGTTATCGCCCAGGCACGGGAATCGTCACTAGTGGTGTCTAGAGAATTTAGGAAGGCGAGATTACTCTTAGCCTTTTCGAGATGTTCATCAATCGAATTCACTATAACCTCTAATGTTTGTATAGGAGCTTTGCGCTCTCCGCCCAAACAAAAGTATCCGAGTATAGAGACTCTGGTAATACCAGGAACTCGTACTTGACCTTGGGATAATCCTTTGCCAGAGTCTTCAATACATCAAAAGCCGCGTCCTCTCCCTGCCATAGATCTGCCCTAACCACAAACAATAAATCCATGTATTCTTTTTGTTGGTTTACTATTACGGCTTTGACATTGGAATGTTTGGCTGCTCTCAATGCTACCAGCTCGTAAATGGGGTCGATGAGGTTATGTTGAACTGATGTCTTAGATAGCCCTCTCTCGGATCGATCTGATCGACGAATCTTTGCCTAAGTCCTAGTATATCGGAAATAGTTATCAGCACACTATTTATCGTGTCTGCGACTAAGAAGATTTTATAATAGTAGCTACCCACCTCTGCTAAGCCTGTGACGAAGGACAGCCAAGGGCCAAAGGGCACACCTTACATCTGGGTCTGGGCGCTTTGCATATCTTGCGTCCGTGCTCGATGAGGTGCATGTGAAATCTGTAAGCGTCTTCCTCTGGCACCATTGCCTCGAGAATTCGGTGCGACTGTTCTGCTGTGGTCTTTAGCCCAATGAGGCCGAGGCGGCGCGCCACCCTGTGCACGTGAGTGTCGACCGGTATAACAGGTTTGCCTAACGAGAAGAGCAGTACACAACGGGCGGTCTTTGGGCCAATCCCCGGTATAGATGTAAGCCATTCTAAGCCCTCTTCCACAGACATATCTCTTAAGAAAGACATAGCCGTGTCTCTCTCCTCCTCTTTGAGCTTATTTAGCACCGCCTTTATTCTGGGCGCCTTCTGTTTGGCTAGCCCTCCTCCCCGGATACTTTCCTCTAGTTTCTCTATATCCGTCTCTGCTATTGCATCCCATGTACCGAACTTCGCCATCATGCTTTTAAAAGCCCGCTCTGCATTTATGTCAGAGGTATGCTGGGCCAGGACCGTCTGTACTAGCTCCGCCAGAGGCTGACGGCGAGGAGACCAGGTCCTTTTACCATATTCCTGGTCAAGGATTTCCATGATCTGCTTTGGGATGAGTTTTTTATCTTCGAGTGTCATATAATTTAGTTATGTCAAGTATTACTTAGTCTATATCACTATGCTATAATAGACCATTATTAGGAAATGAACAGATGTTATTATTTAACCTTGACCTGCTGCGCGCCAATCCAGCGCTTTTTCTCGTCATTCTGCTGGTTACAAGCATTGCCTTGTTGCTTGCTATTACGATCCACGAGTTCAGCCACGCTTTGCTCGCTACCAATCTAGGAGACCCGACAGCTAGAAGGGACGGCCGTCTTACTTTAAATCCAATGGCCCACCTTGACCCAGCCGGAACAGTCCTGCTTCTACTGGTAGGATTTGGGTGGGGGAAACCGGTTCAAGTAAATCCTTTTTATCTCAGTATCGGAGCCAAAGTCGGTATGGCGCTGGTAGCGCTTGCGGGGCCATTATCAAACTTTATCACTGCAAGCATCTTCGCTATACCAGTCAGGTTTGAACTCATACCCCAGGATTTTCCTGGAACTCTCCCATTTTCTAATATTGCGATAGACTGGACGCTGTCACAGTTATTAAAATACATAATAGTGTATAATCTCATACTAGGCGTTTTCAATCTTATACCTTTAGCGCCTCTGGACGGCTTTAAAGTAGTTTTAGGAATATTGCCCAGGGCCGCAGCTATCTCCTTCAGCAGGCTTGAGCAATACGGCCCTATGATATTAATGGTAATAGTAGGTATAGGCTATTTTACAGACTTCAATATATTAGGGCGCATAATAAGTCCCGCGGTGGGACTGTTAACCAGGGTATTGATAGGAAGGCCTCTATAAGTTTCCTATATTGACTCGAAAATAGAGGCGTTCCAGGCACTAGGGCGTTGCCTCCTGCCTCAGGCAGGTCGAAGCATGTCCTGAGCCTCGTCGAAGTGGCACCGCCCGTGTCCTTTAGTTCGAGAACCTCACTACAAGTCGAGAGCCTCAAGGAACGGGCTACGAACTGCTCACGACAGATTTAGTAGAAATAACAGACTTATAAACTGAAAGAGGGTATTAAATGGACCGGGTTGTGATAATTGGGCTTGGACTTATTGGTGGTTCTATTGGGTTGGCCTTAAAGAAGGCTAAGATAAAGAACCTGGAAATTATGGGAGTAGATACCGATCGGGACTCGGTTATAAAGGCCTCCCGCAAAAAGGCGGTGGACTCCACAGAACGCATGCCATCTGAGGCGGTCAAGAAAGCCTCGCTGGTTATAATAGCTACGCCGATACTGGCCATGCCGGAGGTGTTTAAGGAAATAGCAGACAATTTACCTCGTGGCTGTGTGGTAACGGATACCGGCAGCACGAAGGAGCAAGTGATGACCTGGGCCGAAGAGCTGCTTCCGGAGCATATCCACTTTGTAGGTGGACATCCCATGGCGGGCAAGGAAACAATCGGTATTAATAGCGCTGAAGCCAACCTCTTTGTTGAGCGCTCATACTGTATCGTGCCCTCCTCCACTGCATCTACTGGGGCTGTGGATGTAGTGGTATCCCTGGCACAGGCTGTTGATGCAAAACCTTACTTCGTAAGCGCTCAGGAGCACGATGTGCTGGTCGGAGGTATCAGCCATTTGCCTCTGGTGCTATCAGCCGCTCTTGTATCCGCAACAACCAGGAGCCCTTCGTGGCGAGAGATGTCCCGCCTGGCATCTTCAGGATATAAGGATGTCTCCCGTCTAGCTTCTGGCGACCCTATGTTGGGATTTGGCATAGCCCAAACGAATAAGGAAAACTTGCTCAGATGGATAGACGGCTATATCGATGTATTAAAAGAGTACCGCCAGATGGTCAGCGATAAAAGCGAAGGACTTATAGATGAGCTGGATAAAGTCCTGCTGGCAAGAGAGAAATGGCTAAGCGAAGAAAAGCAGCCCTGGTCCCAGGACAGTGAGCTGATGAAGCAGCTTCCCACAGCCAATGAGCGAATGACAGATCTGTTCCTGGGCGGCGGGTTTGGCCGCTTGGCGAGACGAGAGAAGGATATCATAGAAGGGCTACGCCAGGAGGACAAGAAATAGTTTTGTCGCGAAGATGTCATCTCTTAGAAAATAGCAGCTTTCACCTGGCTCGAGGTCTGTCGAGACGGAGTAAAGATCATCAACAACTTAATCGCATATGAGCGATTTGAAGACGGTACGGTACCCCAGGCTGAAACCTGGGGCATGGATACAGCACCATTATGCCCCAGGCTTCAGCCTGGGGTGGGGTTACAACATCCCTTCGGGGCGCTGGTGACAACCCGATTGGTGTTATTTTATCTTGCCATACCCAGCGGCAACTGTGTGGAGAAGTTTAAGGACGTGATATGGAACGAGTAATAGCACAAGCAAATAGACTAGAGGGAGATATCTCAATACCGGGGGATAAGTCTTTATCCCACCGCGCGGTTATGTTCAACGCTGCCGCAGAAGGGACAGCTACAATATATAACTTCCTTAACGGCGCTGACTGCATTGCTACCATCTCCTGCATGGAGGCCCTTGGCGCCAAGGTCTCCAGCGCTGATGGCTACAACACAGTGATAGTGCAGGGCGCCGGCGGGAACGGACTGCAAGAGCCTACCGACGTGCTCCAGGCCAGCAACAGCGGCACCACTATGCGGCTTATATCCGGACTGCTGGCCGCGCAGCCTTTCCTTTCAGTGGTCACCGGCGATGCCTCCCTCAGGTCCAGACCTATGGACCGCGTAGTAAAGCCCTTGACCATGATGGGGGCGCAGATATTGGGACGTAAGGGAGGGGCTACCGCACCGCTAGCTATAAAGGGCGGCGGTCTACATGGTATGGAATATAACACGCCGGTTGCCAGCGCGCAGGTAAAATCGGCGCTCATACTGGCTGCTCTCTATGCCGACGGAGAGACGGTTATAACAGAGCCATCAGCTTCCCGAGACCACACTGAAAGGCTTCTCAGGGCTATGGGGGCCAACATAAATAGCCAGGATACTACCATAAGAATAAAGCCTTTGAGCTCGCCTCTGAAGGCACAGAGCGTCAGAGTGCCAGGAGATATAAGCTCGGCAGCCTTCTGGCTTGTTGCGGGAGTTATTCATCCAAACTCTAAAATTGTAGTCCACAACGTCGGGGTAAACCCAACCAGAACCGGAATAATTGATGCTCTGCGCGGCATGGGCGCGGTTCTGACTATTGATAACCTCCGGGAAGAGGGTGGAGAGCCAGTAGCCGACATAATAGTAACATCCAGCGATTTATATGGTACAGTAATAGAAGGAGCTATTATCCCCTCTCTAATTGATGAGCTACCTGTTATAGCTCTTGCAGCATGTTTCGCCAAGGGCGATACAATAATAAGAGATGCTGCTGAGCTTAGAGTAAAAGAGAGCGATAGAATAGCCACTACAATAGAAGAGCTATCCAAAATGGGCGCCAGGATCGATGAGCTGCCGGATGGAATGATTATCCATGGTACCGGTAAACTTCTTGGCGCTACTGTAGGCTCTCACGATGACCACAGACTTGCTATGACCTTAGGTATAGCAGGCGTGGTAGCACAGGGAGAGACTACAGTCCAGAATGCTGACAGCGTAGATATTTCCTATCCTGGGTTCTGGAAAGACATAGCGGGGCTCCAGAATATGCATTAGCTAGACACACAGTTCAGGGAGAGTGAGATGCCTACAGAACTGGTACACGTAGGATTTGGTAACGTCCTAGCGGCAAATAGAGTTATCGCAGTAATCTCACCCTCCGCTGCTCCAATAAAGCGTTTGGTGCAGCAGGGGAAGGCAGACGGAAAGTGCATCGACGCCACCAAGGGTAGAAAGCCTAAGGCAGTCGTAATAATGGACGACGGCCATCTTATCCTGGTAGCTATTACCCCGAAGACAATGGTCAACCGCTTCTCAACCTCTCAAACAGGGTCCTTCCAGATGTGGGAACAAGAGGAGACATCTGAGGAATAGCCTTAATGTATTGGCGTACTCGTGAAAACATGGTAATCGTAATATCTGGCCCCTCCGGAGTTGGCAAAGATGCAGTTATCAGAAAGCTCAAGGAGGCTGGACGAGGAAATCGACACTATACTGTTACCGCCACCACTAGAGCCAAAAGGTCCTACGAGAGAGAAGGCGTTGACTACTACTTCCTTAGTGAAGAGGACTTTCAAGCTGGCATCGCAAGAGCAGGCTTTCTGGAGTGGGCTTTAGTATATGGAAACTACTATGGCGTGCCTAAAGAACAGATAGACCAGGCCCTTTCAGAAAAAAAAGATGTTATAATTAAAACAGATGTGCAGGGCGCCGAAACGATCAAACACATAGTACAAGATGGAGTATTTATCTTTGTTGCTCCATCATCAGATATTGAGCTGAAGAAACGCCTTGAGCGTAGAGGCCCGGAGCCTGATGATAACTCTCAACTGCGGCTCGCCATGGCAATGGAAGAGCTTAAGCAGATACCTCACTTCAACTACGTAGTTATAAATGAAGAGGGTATGTTAGATAGGACTGTCGAGCAGGTAGAAGCTATTATAGAAGCAGAGAAGTGCAGAGTAATCTTAAGAGAAGATAGGCCCGTAGAAAGATGGGACAGCAGATAGCGAAAGAGAACATAAAAACATCCAGATATATTACACGTACTTTTAGCTGGGTACTTATGCTGGCGGGGACAGCGTTAATTGCATTTTCTGCTTTTTACATCGCCTTCAGTAATTATGCTCAAGCCCAGCTAAAAAATATAGATACGGGACCCACGGCTGAGATCATCACAGAGCCTCAATTTATAGTACCAGCTATACCTCAATATGAAAACTTACCTCCTAGTACAGCTCCCAACGCACAATGGCTCGCTATCCCCAGCATAGGAGTAGATTCGAAGACGGTAGAGCTCAGCACTATACTGGAGAATGGAGTGTTGGTCTGGGAAACGCCAAAACACGCAGTAGGTCACCATAAAGGCACCGCCAATCCGGGAGAGGTAGGAAACGTGGTGATGTCCGGACATATAAGCAGCCCGGTAAAAGGCGAGGGCAACGTATTTAGCCGGTTGCCAGAAATAGGAACAGGAGACCAGATTATAGTAACTACACCTTTAGGACGCTTTTATTATGAGGTAGCACAGAAAAGAGTTGTCCTTCCGGAAGAGATCAGCGTGATGGACCCCACTTCAGAGCCAGTACTCACCCTGATAACCTGTGTGCCGGACTGGGTATATACCCACAGGCTCATAGTTACCGCTAAGCCAGTCAAGATAGAACCTCTATAAACGCAACCGCTCAGGGTAAGCCCTTCGACAAGCATGTCCTGAGGCTCTCGAAGGGCTCAGGACGAGCGGAAAGGGTCTCCAATCATTTAAACAATCTCAAATCATTGCAGCTTTCCTTCCTCTATTGTTAGAATATCTATGTTATCATTTTATACAAGACCTTTAGAAAGGTGAGTAAGCTATGCGCTTCTTACGATTAAGTATATTTAGCCTGTTAATCGTCGCCCTTGCTAGCGTATCTTTCGGCCTTGGGCTCGGATTCGGACAAGGGGGCGCTGTCGACACCAGACAGGCCCAGGTATCTTCCTCGAACAACAGCTTCAGAAGCCTTATATCGGGGCCAAAGGAATTTAAACTGCTAGATGAGGTGTGGGACATACTGGCTAGCGATTTCGTGGATACCAAGGCCCTTAACAAAGCTGAGTTGGGAAGGGGCGCCATCGAAGGGATGATCAAGGCCCTTAATGACGCTCATACATCTTATATTGATGCAGACAGCTACTCCAGAGAGCAGCTTGAATTCCAGGGCAGCTACGAGGGTATTGGAGCGCATGTAACTGTCGATGAGGCCAAGCAGTTGATTATCGTTGCTCCTATTCCAGGATCGCCGGCAGAGAGCGCCGGTATCAGGCCTGGCGATAAGATCCTAGCTATAAACGGCGATCCGACTGAGAACTTGAGCTTGACCGAGGCAGTACAGAAGATCAAAGGCCCTAGTGGTAGCACGGTAACGCTATCTGTACTACACCTCACCGATAGCAGTCCTATAACTCTTCAGATAAAGCGGGGACAGATCAGGACTCCCAGCGTGATTGTGGAGAAGCTTCCTAATGACCTAGCCCGAATGCGCATACTGTACTTCTCACAAAGGACAGACAATGAGGTAGAAGAGGCCCTGGAGGCGATCCACGCTGAGGGTATAAAGGGAATAATCATCGATTTGAGAAATAATCCCGGAGGTCTATTAGATACTACTATTGATGTCACAAGTCAGTTTGTGCACGATGGCATAATAGCCATTCAAGTTGACAGGGATGGAAAAGAAGAGGTATTAAGATCAAGGCAGGGAAGCGCCAGGGCAGATATTCCTATAGCTGTCTTGATTAATGAGAACAGCGCCAGCGGTAGTGAGATCATGGCCGGAGCCATTCAGGACTATGGCAGAGGTCCCATCATCGGCACAAAGAGCTTTGGCAAAGGCAGCGTCAACCATCTTAGGCAATTGAGCGACGGCTCTGCTCTATATGTCACCGTAGCTCGCTGGCTTACTCCCAACGGGCGGCTAATAGAAGGCGAAGGGCTGGCCCCAGATATAGATGTCCCGCTAACTCCGGAGCAGTTGGTACAGGGCGTGGACCCACAATTGCAGAGGGCCACGGAATATCTCATCAACGGACAATAGTTCTTTTGAGGCAACAGAATACACATGGCAATAAAGACTATTTCATTCAACCGGCAAGCCCTTCACGACTATCATATCCTCGAGAAGTACGAGGCCGGAATAGCCCTGACTGGTACCGAGATAAAATCGGTGAGGGCAGGGAAAGTCAACTTAAGGGAATCATACGCTAAGGTAGACGGCTATCAGATATGGCTTCAAAATGCCCACATTGCCCATTATGACCAGGGTAATCGCTTTAACCACGACCCTATCCGCCCACGAAGGCTATTGCTGCACAAGGACGAGATCCGAAAGCTAAAACAAGAAGTGGAGAAAAAAGGCCTTACCATCGTACCTTTGCAGTTATACATCAAAGGCAGGATTGCCAAAGTAGAGCTAGGTCTAGCTAAAGGCAAAAAAGAGTACGATAAGCGAGAATCAATCTCCAGGCGAGATGTAGAACGCGATATAGAGCGGGAACTAGCAGGCCGAGCGAGGGGCAGATAGATTTAAACTAATTATTATAGAGTTAGCCCGACTACGATTGGTCAGGCTAACTCCTTTTAATGCAAGCCATTAAAATTTCATCACGCTATGCGTTGCTAATTGAATACTCGCGGACCAATGACGAACAAGTATGCAGTGCTAACGCCATGATCCGACCCTATAGGACACTTCGGATTTCTCCTCTGCCTACAGCAACTTCCACATTCAGCAAGAAGCTCCGCCTTAAGAAAGTCGGTCCCATTGCTCATTTAGCATGTAAGTTCAAAGGGTGGAGACTAATGTTTAACCCGATTGGCTTCCACTATCTGCTGGCGGAACATGAAGACCTGCGGGTCCTTGGGATCAATAGTTACCCGAAGCCAGTGCACGTCATCTGTGCCAAAGGTCTCCACACGGGTGAAGTTCTCTATCCGGCGCATCGATTTAGACCCCATTAGTGGCTTATCAACGCGGTAGTAGTGAGAATCGCCGTTAACCAGCACAACTGGGCGTCCAAAGTCCAGAACGTCACGCTCCATCTGCCTAAGTGTATCTCCGAATCCGATGAGCTCGCTGGGCGGAGTGTTGTCCCACATATTTGCCTGCATGATCAACATTACTCCGATACTTCCATTTGCCTTTGCGATATCGAAGGTCTGTGTCATCCAATTGAGATTGGCTATATTGCGCTGGACGTACTCATTGTCGTGCTCCGGCGTGCGACCAATGTTGTTGTTGCTTCCAACGATGTGAAGGGTTGCGAAGGTAACTCCTCCATAGGTCCAGCGAGCGTTCTCCGGATATCTTTCTTGCTGCTCCAGAGCCATCTTTTTTTGTCCCATGGACATATTGTTAGGGAAGAAGACCTTCCTGACAAAGTCCAGACGCTCAAGTGAATTACCTCCAGCACGATGGCAATCGGTCCATTCGTTGTCTCCGGGCGAGTATATAAGCGGGGCGGCGAACTGGTTGAAGAGATCGCGAGTCTCTGTATAGATGTTGTCACTACAGGCATTGCTGCCGGCCTTAATATCACCATCGTGGACAATGAACGCTAGGTCATACTTGTTCATATCTGTAATAAGATTGAGAAACTTCTGCTGCTGCTCGGTGGTGTACCGTGTATCGCCGATCAAAGCAAAGTCCAAGAGGGTACCCATGCCCTCAGCAGCCGCCGACTGAGTCTTCAAACTTGAGCCATCTGGGCCAATCCCAAAGCCAATCAAAGTAACCGCCGCTGCAAACACTATCATGGCAATACCCAGCAACCGCTTTGGATTCATGTTTCCTCCTTTGCTACCTTTTCTCGTTGTAATTTACTAGCGGGTGTTGAACAGTCCTTTAGCGAATCGTTAACGTTCTAATAGCGTGACGTTAAGGTATTATGATATGGCCTCATGTTTCAGTTTTCAGTCCTTGTTGCTCACACTTAATAGCGTAGAACCCGAAATTAAATACCAATTTTAATAACAAAACATTTGTGTTATAATATAGATGTTAGACAAATTCCCTCAAATCACGGGGACGCGTGGTTTCGACAGGGGAAGCCGTTTAAGAATTGCAGGTCGAGGTGTCATCGCCCTCGTAAAACAGGTGGCAAAACAATAGCTGACAACAATAAGTTCGCTCTCGCTGCCTAACTAGGCAGCGACGTCTAACTCTTCTTACACCTGGCGGGGAGAGATTAGGCGCAATGCAGCCGGGTTGCTTCCTTCAGTACGCCGATAGTGGAGGACTAAGACCATCGGATTTAGCTCTACTGTACCCCGCCGGTTGGGGCCTGTAGAGTGAGACCAAAAAGCCGGATAAACCTGTAGCACATTCTTGGGCCACTTTTTCTGGACAGGGGGTTCGACTCCCCCTCGTCTCCACCACATCTGTTCCAGTTCCGACACTTGCATCGGGAGCTTGTTCGTTGCAGCCCAAGTAGGTAGGACCCATTCGTTATTGGAAGACATCGGGATAAGAGGAGGCACGCTACCACGCCATGGTGACTCGTGGCCTGCACACCGGTTTCCTGTTGGATCAGCAGTGGCACGTCCTAAGAGGCGAGATGGAAACTTCCAAGCGCCCGGCCCTAATAGCGCTAGCGCAGGTGCTGGCGGATACCGCCACCTCATACGCTATCATCGATGGCGTCGCCCTACAGGTGCACCAGGAGGAACCCCGGACGACGCTTGACATCGATCTGGCCGTTCAGGACCTTGACGCCATCCCCCGTGCCGAGCTACAAGCCGCGGGGTTTCGCCTGATTGGACGTTTCGCCCATTCGGAGAATTGGGTGGGACCTGAGGGAGTGCCTGTTCAGTTCACCGACGATCCTGCGCTTACCCCCGCGCTGCAGCGGGCGCTGGAAATTGAGGTGCACGGTGTTCGGCTTCATATCACCGCCCCTATCATGATAATCCATGGCGAGGAAGACAGCATGGCTCCTTTTGCTGTCTCGAAGCGCATCGCAACATCCAATCCCCACGTTCGGCTTGTGGCCCTGCACAACACCGATCACGGTTTCGTAGGTGTTGGAGACGATGAAGGGACATCAAATGCTTCAGAGGCCAATAAGCAGCTTATTTACGAGCTGGTGAGCACGTTCTTACAAAAGGAGGGATAGTTAATGAGGCCCACAGTCCACCCAACCGCGGTTAGATATCCCGACGTAATAATAGGCAACGGCACCATTGTCCATGAATTCGCTGTTCTGGGCAAGCCTTACCGACCAGTTTCGGGTGCGCCGTTTCGTGAACGACGTTACACCAAGGTAGGAATGGAATGCTATGTTGGCAGCCACACGACGATTGGCAAAGGGAGTGTCATAGAAGCCGGATGCATAGTCGATGATTATGTAAAGATTGAGTCAAATGTAACAGTGAGGCAGGGCTGCCTCATCATTTATTCCGCTTAAGTGTGCAACGGAGCTTCAATTGGCGAAAATTGCGTCGTTGGTGGTTTTGTTGGGGAGAATTGCAGAGTTGGTGCGAATAGTCGGGTCTTTGGCAGTCTTGTCCACAGCCAACTCGATCCTACAATAGACTGGGATGAAATCGAGGAACCCGCACCTGTACTTGGTGAACGGGTCTTTGTAGGCTTTGGTGCACTAGTCATTGGTGGGGTCGCTATTCAGGATCGCGTTTACATTTGCGCAGGAGCGACTGTTACTCAGGACGTTCCATCACGCCATATAGCGTTTGGAGTGAACCAAATTATAGATTTCCGGGCCTGGAAAGAGCGACTTCGGCATTCCCCGCTCTTTGGGGGATCGTGATTATAGACAAGGCTAAACGTAAATGGCGCAGATTTTACGTCGGCTAAAAGTATTCGTGGGATTTCAAATCGAATCCGACTTTCACACCACAGAGCAGCTACACCAGTTGCTTGCGTTGCTGTCAGATAGACTCCGTGAGACCCAGGCAATAGAACTCGAAGTCAAGTTTGGCATCCTGCCTCCGGGTGTGATTATGTGGGATGAATTACGAAAGGCAATTCGAGAAAGCCATTTAGCCATCTTCGACATATCCGAAAACAATGCAAACGTAATGATCGAGGTGGGGTTAGCATATGGCTTCGGTAAGCAGGTTTTTCTATTAAAGAATCGGTCATCTGAAGCTACGTACAAGAAGCCAGCAGATATTGCATCTGTCTACGTCCCATATGATGGTGGTGGTGTCGGATCGGGGACAACATGTTCCGACGACCATCAGGGTCCAGTGCCGGAGGCTTCGAGCCACCTGTTCCATTCTCTGGTATAACAAGAAGGTTATTGTCATCGTCAACAGGCTTAATTATAATCCTACCTATTTCTCCCTTACCAGCATTATTCTTAATTCGAATACTAAACGCTTCATCAACACCGAATACAGATGGATTCACCGAGATCTTAACTCCACGGAAGTGAACACCTGGTTTTGTCCGTTTGAGTTGCTGGATAGCGTCTACTAGAGCGCTGAAAACCGCTCCCTCAGACGCTCGGATAGGTATCTCATAAGATTTTATTTCAACCATCTCAGTCCCCTCTGCTTTCATCAAAGCTCAGGCATCTCTCTATATACAATTATCGAGCTGAATATGTGTGTTTTGAATCTTCTCATTTCTATAAGACCAAATCTCTCAGATTAAAGCATGGGCCGTCCTTGCAGGCCAGTTTTGCCCCTTGCCTGGTCCAAACAGTGCACCCATAGCAAACGCCTATACCGCAGGCCATGCCGACATCGGCCAGGGCCTGCACTCGCTTGCGAAAACCGTAATTCCGAGCTATATCTGCCACAGACCGGTACATGCTCATAGGTCCGGAACAGAGTACCTCGTCCGCCCACTCCCAGAACTCGGATACATAATCTATCGCACTGCCTTGTCGCCCTAGACTGCCATCCTCAGTAGCGATCTGCACCTCTACTTCCGTAGGCAACAGATGGGTTGGATAAACTTCTGAAAGAGTTTGAGCGCCTATCAACAGGACAATAGACCGGCCCTTTCTAACCTCTATATCGGCAAGGCACACTATCGGAGAAATCCCCCAGCCGCTGGCTATCAGGAGCAAGTTTTTGGACTCTTTATGCACAGAGAAGCCTTTTCCCAGTGGTCCAACAACGTCCAGGGTCTCACCCTTATCTTTATCGACAAGCGACGATGTCCCTGGGCCTGAGATCTTGTATAAAAGCGCCAAATCACCCGCCCCGTGACCATCGACTGCGCTATTACCGATTCGATGGACACTTAGAGGACGCCGTAACAGCGGTTCTATCCCATTGCCACATCTGACCATTAGAAACTGTCCTGGCGTAGGCTGTCCAATTCCAGGAGCCTTAAGCCACATGAGGCGCAGCCCTACGACGATCTCTTCATTTGACATTATCTCTGCGTCAAAGAGCTTCACAAACCACCGCTTAAGTTAATTCTCAAATATGGTTCCCTTCGAGGGCCTCAGGGTAAACTAGGCTCACCATGAGCAGGTATGTTTATCTCTAAGCTAATTCTTAGGGAAAGTAGGCCAACGCTAATGTACCAAGCCCTAACAAGAGGAAGACGCCGCACTCTTGCATGTTCTCCTCTTCGAGGGCGAGGAGAACATCAGCGCCATCGGCAGGATGCAGAGTGGTAAGCACCTCAGCAGCGCTCCTGACATCTTCAGAAGCAAGCTGCTGACGGATTTGCTCAAGGGCGACCTGGGCTTTTTCTTCCAATACCCAGCACCTACCCTCTAAACTTTATTAGCCAGATAGTCTGATATCGGCTTTACACTATAGCTCTTGTTGCCATTGAGGAGAGACCTTACTGCGGCACGAGCAGTGTCCAAAGAGGTGAAGCAAGGTATACGCATTTCCGTCGCAGCCCTACGTATCTCGAAACCGTCCCTGAGCGGGGCGCGGTCTCCAGTGAATGTATTAAGGACAGCGTTCACTGTGCCATCTCTAATTACGTCAACTACATTCGGATGGCCTTCGCTAAGCTTCTTGGTTATTAAGGTTACAGGCATATCCAATGCGCTTAACATAGAAGCAGTCCCTTCAGTTGCATACAGGCTATAGCCCGCAGCGTGGAACTGCCGAATTATGGGCAGGGCCTCTGCTTTGTCTCTATCAGCTATACTCAGCAGTATCGCGCCGTTAGTCGGTAACATCTGCCCAGCGGCAATTATCGCCTTGGTCAGGGCCGCCTCAAAGGTAAAGTCTATACCCATAACCTCTCCCGTCGATTTCATCTCTGGGCCCAGGTAGGTATCTACGCCTATCAGCTTATTCATAGAAAAGACTGGGGCCTTCACTGCGACAAGTCTCTGCCTCTTCCACAATCCCGTAGAGTAGCCCTGGTCCTTTAGGCTCTTTCCCATCATTATCTTAGTAGCCACGTTTACCATTGGTACGCCGGTTACCTTAGAGAGGAAGGGTACTGTTCGGCTGGCTCTGGGGTTAACCTCCAAAACATATACAGATGATGACGACCTCATACTCATCCGCCCAGGTCCTCCGCCATCTATCGTGTCCATAGAGGTAAAATCACCCTGAGAGGTTATAACATACTGAACGTTCATTAGACCTTTAACCTGAAGGGCATGCCCTATAATGCAGGTATAGGATACCAGAGTGTCTACCTCTTCTTGCGTCAGGTTAACACCAGGATATACAGCCATAGAGTCGCCGCTGTGAACGCCTGCCCTCTCGATATGCTCCATGATGCCAGGGATAAGGACATCAATACCATCACAGATAGCGTCCACCTCCACCTCTTTACCTTCTATATATTTGTCTATCAAGATAGGTTTTCCTGGGCCGATTTCTACAGCCTGGGTAGCATATTGAATAAGCTCTCTTGGGTCTCGCACTATTTCCATGGCACGCCCACCAAGCACATAGCTTGGCCTGACCAGCACCGGATAACCGATGTACTGCGCCACTTTAATAGCCTCTTCGACCGATGAGACAGCCGCTCCAGGAGGCTGAGGCACTCCTAGCTGGCTCATAGTCTCTTCAAAACGCCTTCTGTCCTCAGCTATGTCGATGGCCTCAGCGCTGGACCCAATAATGCCGATAGCCGCCCTGGTCAAGGGCCATGCCAGGTTTATAGCCGTCTGCCCGCCAAACTGGACTATCACAGGAGGCAAGGTCTTCTCGGACTCCGATTCAGTTAGTATTGAAGGGACCCCCTCGTTTTCTATAATATCCCTTACGCTTTCCTCATCTAAAGGCTCAAAGTAAAGACGGTCGCTGGTATCGAAATCTGTAGATACAGTCTCCGGGTTAGAGTTGACCATGATGCTTTTAACCCCAGATTCCTGTAGGGCCCAGGCCGAGTGCACACTGCAATAGTCAAACTCAATCCCCTGTCCAATTCTTATCGGGCCGCTGCCGATAACCACAGCCTTTTCACCAGGCTCAGGCTCAGCCTCGTTCTCGTCTTCGTAGGTACTATAAAAGTATGGAGTGTCGGCGGCAAACTCAGCGGCACAGGTGTCCACCATCTTATATACCGGAATAATGCCCCATTGCTTTCGCAGCTCTCTGACCTGTTCCGGCAGCAGATCAACCACAGCGGCAACAGACTCATCTGAGAAACCGGTACGCTTCGCCTCTCGCAGCAGTGATGGCGTTATCTTGTTGCCAAGCAGGGTCTTTTCCATTTCTACCAAGCGCTGTAGCTTATTTAAGAACCAGTAGTCTATACCGGTAATACGATATAGCTCCTGATGTGAGACGTCCCTTCTAAGCGCCGCCATTATTGCCCACAGCCTTAGATCGTTTGGATATAGCGGCAGCGCATGAAGGACATCCTCTTCTCTGGACATCCTATCTAGTCCCCAGGCTGGGTCTTCCCACAGAATAGACCTGTTATCCATCTCAAGAGAGCGGACGGCCTTCTGTAGCGCCGCCTCAAAAGACCTATCGATGGCCATGACCTCTCCTGTGGCCTTCATCTGCGTGCCTATTTGCCTATCGCCGTATGCGAACTTATCGAAGGGCCAGCGCGGTATCTTCACCACGCAGTAGTCAAGGGCTGGCTCAAACGCTGCCGTGGTCTTCCCGGTTACCTGATTGGCAATCTCATCTAATCTTTTTCCAGCCGCGATCTTAGCTGCTACCCTGGCTATCGGATATCCTGTGGCCTTACTGGCCAACGCCGAGCTGCGACTTACTCTTGGATTCACCTCTATTACATAGTAAGGTGTTACCTCTTCGCTGCCGTCATAGGTCCTGGGCGCCAGTGCAAACTGGACGTTACAACCACCCTCTATGCCCAGGGCGCGGATTATCTTCAGGCTAGCCGACCTGAGGGTTTGGTATTCCTTGTCGGTAAGCGTCTGGCTGGGCGCCACGACAATACTGTCTCCGGTATGGACACCCATAGGGTCAAGGTTCTCCATATTGCAGACCGTAATACAGTTATCCGCGGCATCACGCATAACCTCGTACTCGATCTCCTTCCAGCCGGTTAGGTAGGTCTCAAGAAGCACCTGCTTTATAGGACTGGCAGCCAGTCCTCTTATTACTGTTGCTTCAAGCTCTTCACGAGTGTTAGCAATTCCACCGCCGGTGCCGCCAAGGGTATATGCAGGGCGCACCACCAGAGGAAGTCCTATCTCTTTTGCAACCTCAAAAGCCTCGCCCAAAGATGTGATAATAGCGCTGTTGGGCACCGGCTCCCCTATATCTTGGAGCATCTTCTTGAAAAGCAGGCGGTCCTCCGCCTTGCGGATAGTGTCTAGCGGCGTCCCCAAAAGCTTGACGTTGTATTTGTCCAGTATCCCTGCATCCGCCAGGGCCACCGCAAGGTTGAGGCCAGTCTGGCCCCCCAGGGTAGGCAGTAGGCCATCCGGTCTCTCCTGCTCGATGACCCTCTCAAGCACGTCTACAGTGAGCGGCTCTATATAAACAATGTCCGCTATACCCTGATCCGTCATGATAGTAGCGGGATTCGAGTTCACCAGGACAGATATGACTCCCTCCTCACGCATAGCCTTACACGCCTGCGTACCGGCATAGTCAAACTCTGCCGCCTGGCCGATAACTATTGGGCCTGAGCCGATTATCAGGACTTTCGATGGTTTAGACATATGATTCCTTTATGGTAATATTAGGGTATGAAGGAAGAGACACAAGAATGGATAGATATGGCTCAAGAGGACCTGGTAGCGGCCGAGGTTCTATTCGAAAGCGATTTGCGGCCACAAACGGTTTTCTATAGCCATTTGGCTGTCGAGAAGATGCTAAAGGCACACTGGGTTGAGCAGCATGAGGAGGGATTTCCACCACGCACACATGATTTAATGGAACTGCTTGGAATGGTGAAACTTGACCTATCTTCATGGAGGCCATTCTTGGCAAAACTCTCGCCGGAAGCTGTTGCCAGTCGCTATGCAAAGCCCGATACATACTCCCAGCAAGCCTTAGCAGAATATATTCAAGGCTCAAAAGAATTATGCGCACTGTTGCTACAGATGTTGAATTAAAAAAGTCCATAGAAGAGTTTGCTATGCTCCTTCAGAAAGGGATTATGTTAGAAGCTTTAATTCTCTTTGGTTCATATGTAAACGGCAAGCCCGATGAATGGAGCGACTTTGACATAGCTGTAATTTCTCCCGACTTTGAGGATCTACTCAGATGGCAGCGAGGCCATATAATAGCAGACTTAACTCTTGGCCGTGACACTCGAATATCGCCTATGGGCTATCCCTCCAGCGAGTACCACAACCCCGGTCGCCACTCCTTCCTTGGCGAGATCATTCGCACCGGTGTAGTGGTATGGCAGGCGGAAATTAATCAACCAAGTATGTCCTAACTAGATTCAAAACAGATTCAGCCGCTTCTATAGCGCTCTGAGCATGGTGTTCGTTATAAAAGTCCGTTGGCGCTTGTGCTGAAATATTCGTTTCCTCGTTTGGATAACGCGTCGCAACACTGTACCCATCTAATAATAGCGCCGCCTGATTAAGACTAGAGAACTCTGGCTCAAGGTTCTGACAAGCATCAAGGGCACTCCCTGCACCGTAGAGCGAATGCCCTATTCTGCGAATCTGCACCCAATACAATCCTCTTTCAAGTAGGAATGCTTTCAACGCCCTTTCTCCAGCTTGCTGGGTCTGAAAACAAACCCACTCATAATGATGGCTATCTAGACTATCCTTAGCAGCCCGTAGATCCGCCTCAGCTTGTCTCAACCAAGGCTCAACCTCAGGGTGCATTTCTATCTGTAGTACTGGAGGCGTGGCTGTCGTTTTTCCTTCTTTTCAGAAGTAACCACACCCAATTCTTTCAGGCTCTTCAGTAACTGCTGCTCAAGCAACTTAAAGTACAATCCATCAGAATCTAGGTCAGGAGGCGCCGAGCCCCCTGTTCTATTCTTCGGTATAGTGAGAAGGTTCTTGTTACCCCTAATAGGTTTAACTGTTATCCTGCCTATTTCTCCCTCGCCAACATTGAGTTTAATCCTAATACTAAAGGCCTCATCAACTCCGAATACAGTAGGATTCACTGAGACCTTAATCCCTCGGAATTCAACATTTGGTTCTTTTTGCTTGAGCTGCTGGATAGCGTCCACTAAAGCGTAAAAAACCGCGCGCTCATCTCCCTGAATACGGTACTCATGAGCTTTTGTCTCAATCATTTCCGTTCCCTGTCCGCCCCATCTCTGGAACTACAATTCTTCAACTTGGTACAGCCTCAGCCCCGGCACACGCTGGAAGTGTTCATCCAGAGTAAAGACTTGATGATTACCCTCCAAGGCCACGGCAGCAATGAGAAGGTCTATAAGTGGTGTGAGACGGCCTTGGACTTTCAATTGCCATGATAGTTGTGCAGCCCTAACCCACGTATCTTTAGATATCTCTAGATAAGGAAGCGCACCCAAACGGTTTAAGAGTTGAAGGAATCCGTTCTCATTGCGAACGCCTTGTAGAACCTCGGCCATAATTGGGCCTACAATTGCTACCTCGTCGTTATCCAAAAGCTTTGTTAATTCACGACCTATAGGAGTATCTGGAGTCCTTAGGTAATGTATCCATATTGTGGAGTCAACTATTACCATTGAAGCTTAGCCATTTCCTTTAACTCAAGCTCTTCTAATTCCTTCAAATTATCGTCTATCTCTATCTTACCCGCCAATGCCTTCAATTCCTCTATTCTGATTCGCCGTATCCATTCAGTCAGAACTTTATTGACCGCTTTACCTTTGTTCTTCTCTCCAGTTAAGATAACTGCCTGTTCCAAGAGTTTATTATCAATGTCTAAAGTAGTACGCACCACATACCTCCATCATTATATTGCATCTATATTATACTTCTTTCTTACGCACCATCTCCAGCCATCTATCGAACAAGTACATATTATCTCTCGGCCCGGGCGATGCCTCCGAATGGTACTGGATGCTCATTATGGGTAGCTCACGATGCCTCATTCCTTCTACTGTGCCGTCGTTCAGGCTCAGGTGAGTTACCTCTAGCTCAGAGGGCAGCGAGCCTGCATCCACTGAGTAGCCGTGATTTTGGCTGGTTATATGGACGCGACCGTTGATCAGGTCCTTTACCGGATGGTTTGCTCCCCTGTGTCCAAACTTCAGCTTATAGGTCACCCCACCGAAAGCTCTTGCCAGCACCTGTTGGCCCAGGCATATGCCCATTATTGGCTTTGATTCCATAAATACCTTTACGGTATCTACTAGATAGTCTAGCAAGACTGGGTCCCCAGGGCCGGGAGAGAGCAGTATCCCGTCAGGGTTAAGACTGGCTATCTCCTCTGGTGAGGCGGTTACCGGCAGCGCGGTTACTGAGCAGCCCTTGCTAGATAAAATGCGTAGAATGTTATATTTAAGTCCGGAGTCTATAACAACGATCTTAGGACAGTTCCCGGATGGGGGCGCAGACCCCTTTTGGGTCTCCCAGCTATACAAGTCCGGCGTGCTTACCTTTCTAACATAGTCTACATTTCCGTAGTTCGGCTGCGATTTTAGAAGGCTCAAGGACTCCTCGGCTGAAGCGCCAGTGGCTATAGTTCCCATCATCACACCCTGGGTCCGCAGCTTGCGAGTCAGCGCCCTGGTATCTATTCCTGATATGCCGGGGACTCCTCTTTGAGCTAAAAATTCTCCAATACTGCTAGTGCTCTGGTAGTGGCTTGGATATTCACAATGCTCGCGGACCGCGAACCCACTAACCTGTATGCCTTTAGACTCAAAGTCCTCTTTATTAATTCCGTAGTTACCGATAAGAGGGTATGTCATTACCACTATCTGACCGGCATAAGAGGGATCTGTTAACACCTCCTGATAGCCCGTCATACTGGTGTTAAATACAATCTCTCCTACGGAGCTTATGGGTGCCCCAAAGGAATATCCGCGGAATACGCTCCCGTCTTCAAGGACTAAAATGGCGCTTTCGGTCACTTTATCTGCCTTCCATGTGCTTTTTATAACACTTCATTCTGTTGTCATACTATTATCCTGATATACCACCTCACCCGCCACCACCGTAGCTATTACCTGCCCCTTTAGCACACAACCAGCTAAAGGAGTATTCTTCCCCTTCGATACAAACTCACCCGGGTCCACAGTCCACTCTCGGTCCGGATCGAAAACTACCAGGTCAGCCGGTGATCCAATCTGTAGAGTGCCTATCGCTTTTGGGACAAGGGGAGATGAATACTGGACCTGACTTTTCGCTACAGCCCTATCTTCGGCCCCTTTTGTTACCGCGCCTAACAGCATAGCTGGCCCCAAAGTCAGCTTTTCAATAAGGATAGCTAGCGGTAATTTTCCACTATGGACTAAGGTCATAAGAGAACCCAGCGCAGTCTCCAGGCCGCTTATCCCGAAGGCAGCCAGTTCAAATTCGCACTGCTTGTCTTCTATAGAGTGGGGGGCGTGGTCTGTAGCTATTACATCTATGACGCCATCATTTAGAGCAGCGACTAAAGCCTCAACATCTTTTTTAGTGCGCAGCGGCGGGTTAACTTTTGCCGTTGTATCGTAAGAAAAGGCCATACCAGATTTGCTTTCTTGATAATTGATCCCGATAAGTCCATGCCTAGGGCCTAGCACCCTATCTTCTGTGAGGGTAAGATGGTGCGGAGTTACCTCCGCGGTCACCCTAATGCCCTTGGCCTTGGCTGCCCTTATCAACTCCACCGAACCGGCTGTGCTCACATGGGCTATATGCAGCCGTGCTCCGGTAAGCTCAGCCAGCGCGATGTCTCGCGCGACTATAGCCTCTTCCGCTGCCGCCGGCATACCTTTGATACCGAGGCGGGCCGATAGCACGCCTTCATTCATAGAGGCGCCGTGACTTAAGGACGGGTCCTCACAGTGCTCTATAAGCATCAGTCCATAGTGAGCGCCATACTCCATCGCGTGCCTCATGAGCGAGCTATCAGCTACCGGCATGCCATCGTCGCTCAGCGCCACGACGCCAGCATCAATAAGCTCTCCGATCTCTGAGAGCTCTTTGCCCTGCTCTTTCTTGCTTATAGAGCCTATAGGGAAGACGCGCACCTTCGCACCCTCTCTGGTCTTTTTCAGTACATAGTCCACTACCTCACCGTTGTCCATAACCGGGTCCGTGTTAGGCATGGCGCAGACTGAAGTAAACCCTCCCTTTGCTGCTGCTAAAGTGCCTGTAGCTACCGTCTCCTTATGCTCAAAGCCGGGTTCTCTAAGATGGCAGTGGAGGTCTATAAATCCGGGTGATACCACCAGTCCTCTGGCATCAAGTATTCGACAATTCTCCGGCGCTGGCGGTCTCGCACCGGACGATCCTATCCATGCCACTTTTCCGTCTTCTATTAATATATCTGCCAGAGTATCGAGGCCAGCGCCAGGGTCTATCACACGGCCTCCGGAGACTATAAGAGGAGCAGTGGGAGCATAGGCCATTATGGTCCACCTCCGAGCAGGAGGTAAAGGACAGCCATTCTAATAGATGTCCCATTTCGTACCTGTTCCTCTATAACTGACTCAGAGCTACGGGCAACCAGCGGCGATATCTCTACGCCTTCGTTGACCGGGCCAGGGTGCATAACTATGGCAAATGGCTTAGCCTTAGCTAGTCTTTCCGGAGTAATTTGATAATATCTAATGTAATCTCTCAGGCTGGGAAGAAGGCCGGACTCCTGCCTTTCCTTTTGCAGCCTAAGCGCCATGACCACATCCGCATCCTCAAGAGCGCGCTCTAGGTCCTCCTCTACCTCAACATCCCTTGGTAGTACGAGAGTATCTCCTTCATCGGCTATATCTTTCTTATAATCACGCCATGCACCCGGTAAAAGAGTAGGAGGGCCGCACAAAACTACCTTAGCGCCCATAGTGGATAGCGCCCATACATTAGACCGGGCTACCCTGCTGTGCAGAATGTCACCTACTATTGCTACCTTAATACCATCAAGTCGCCCTAGTTTCTCTCTAATTGTATAGGCGTCGAGAAGGGCCTGGGTAGGATGAGCATGCCATCCATCGCCGGCGTTTATAATAGAGGCCTCAGTATGTTGAGCAGCAAGGTATGGGGCCCCTGCCATAGAATGACGCAGGACTATGCAATCGACCCCCATCGCAGATATAGTCCGTATGGTATCTACGAAGGACTCTCCCTTCACGACACTGCTAGTATTAGAAGCAATATTTATAGTGTCAGCGCTCAAGACTTTTGCAGCGATCTCGAAGGATACTCTGGTACGAGTGCTAGCCTCATAAAATAAGGTAACTACAGTCCGCCCTCTAAGGGTAGGGACCTTTTTGACCTCCCTTGAGAGGACCTCCTTCATTGCATCAGCGGTTGAAAAGAACAACTCAAGCTCTTCCGTTGTTAACTCATCAACATCAAGTAGGTGCTTGCTTCTAAGAGCCTTATCAATAGTTGTGCTTATGTCTGTGCTTACATCCACCGTATTTGTATATAAATCCAGTTCTGCCATAAATTCACTCCGTCTCCACTATTGCTACAAGGTCCTCGCCATCTATCTCGGCAAGCTTTACTTCTACGGCCTCGGTCAAACAAGTGGGTATGTTCTTGCCGACGTAGTCCGCTCTTATAGGCAGTTGTCTGTGTCCTCTATCCACCAGTACAGCGAGCTGGACATACTGCGGCCTGCCTATGTCAACTATCGCATCTAGGGCTGCTCGTACAGTCCGCCCGGTAAAAAGCACATCATCCACTAGAATTACCACCTTCCCATTGATATCTCTAGGTAGATTTGTCCTCCGCAAGGTTGGTAACAAGCTTCTTGATGACAGGTCATCTCGGTAAAGACTGATATCCAAGGCATCTACCGGTGGGCGTATGCCTTCAAACTCCTCTATCAAGCGGGAGAGTCTTTCGGCTATAGGCATGCCACCAGTGATGATTCCCACAAAGACCAGATTTTCTGCACCATGATTACGTTCTAAGATCTCATGAGAGATTCTGACTAGTGCTCTATTTACTTCTTCCCCAGACATTACAATCTTGGACTTCATGACAGCTATCCAGATCAAAATAGGCCACCTGCACGTGCAGGTGGCCCGATAAGAACAAAATTATAGAATATTAAAGTAACACTTGAACGACTATTACTATAGATATACATTTACTACCTTTTCAGCCTCACTGGACTGATTTAAAGGTTGAAAGAAAAGTGTCTCTTCTTTGTTAGGAAGCTCCTGTTTAATATTGTATCAGACAATCGACCTTTACTGAAATCCTTTACTACGTATACACCTTTGGGTCAAGGCTGACAGTCCATTGATTAGTATTCTTAGGAACGAGAGACAGATAGTTGCGTCCAAGGTCAATAACAGTCTCTTTAAATTGGCCGAAGACATCCAAACCTAACGCACAACTGACATCCCTGTACGTTTCATTGACAAGCAGGTTTTGTCTAAAGCGAACTTTGAACGCTATGACCTCTACTCCAATTTTAACATCCAATATAACTACGAGATAAGGCAGCTGTCTAGTTGATGAACTATACTCATGAGGGTCCACTATCTTAGTTTCTGGTTTGCCACGATCCTCCGTAAAGTACTTGTACAATTCAGGCGTGATCCATGATACTGGGGAAGCAAGATCAAATATAGCTTGAACGTTGTCCTTAAAACCATCATTCGGGTCTAGTTTTACCCATACTACAGGGACGTTCCATGTGTCACCGATCCGCTCAATGGGTATGATTGCTTTTCTGTCTGCCAACTACCTTCTCCGGTTTCCTCTGGACCGTCGATCTTTCTGGCCATAAAGACCGCAAGCTCCTCTTTGCTGCCTGCTCTTCTCCTTGCTCGGAATTCGGATATTACTTTTGCTTTATCCTCGTCATCTGCCAGGACAATTCCTATTGCAGGTCGATTCCTATTATAATCAAACTCGACAATAGACACAAGCACCCATCTACCACCAAGGTCAAAGTTGATTTGCTCGTAGGTGAGTTGTTTTGATTTGGTACGGGGAGTTTTACTCTTCATATCGCCTCCAAAAAGTCATTCAATTCATAATACATTACTACATTGTGTATTGCAAATCCATGTTGATACCATATATAGGCCTGGAAAAAGGAAAACAGCAAAAATCGAGCGGCCATATAACTCCAGGAAAAACCGTCTGCCTTGACAGAGAAAACCTCCTTTCAACTAGTGTAATAGCAATTGTATCTGTAGAATATAAGTTGATACATACCTTATGGATTAATAGGTAGCATCTGAGCGGTCACGAATGCGATCACAAACGATATATCCGGTCAAATTTAGGTCAGGTTAAAAATGAGTTGCATAGATACTGAATTCCTAATTAATATATATCGTCGTCTAGCCTACAAGGACGCAAAGAAGCGAAGCCTATCGGATTTTGAAAGTCAATCCATAGTATCTCGATGGCTTCAAAGCAACGAGCATCGTGGCGAGACAGCAGAGTTATTGCTTCGAAAGGCTGTCGAACTGGGCTTGTTCGACCGACCAGGATTGGTTCATACCTATGAAACAATTCGGTCAGCTCTCTATGACGGGCGAACTCTGAATCTTGTATATGCAGAAAGCCAATTCTCTGAAGATTCTAGCACATTGATTGCAAGCCCTATGGATATTGGGATTGCCTGCCTTTATCTTCATTGTTTCGACCATAGAGAATCTCTAGCAGCCCTGTCCAAGATATTTGGATGGACAAAAGATGACCCTACGCTTAAGCGCTGGGTATGGAACTCGGTCAGAACAGACGTTCATTCCCAGCTATATAGTTTGCTTAATGCTTATATAAGTGAAGTGCAAATGTATCGTAGCAAAGAAGTTCGCCTCCTTGACGGAAAGGCAATCGTACATAACGAAGTGTCCACTACAATTTATGATCCTGTTTTTTTATACCAGCGTGGTATAAAACATCATCTTCTAGAGCTAGAGGGAGAAGAATCAGTTGAGTTTGTTAGCAGTCCTAATCGGCGCGATAGAGCTGCAGTCTGGGCTGAGTTGTCTCCCAACATGCGTGATATTAGGCTATCCTTCGCTGTTCAGCCCGTTCCCATGTCTGACATACGTCGATGGATCTTAACTATTAGAGTTGATCTCAGAGGAAGAAAGCTTGAAGTCGGAGACCTCTTGAACTACAAGTATGAGTTAGTAGCACCAAAACTCCAGAAGCGGGAAAGGCACTTAGTCTACATAGTAGCTGCTCATGGCACAATGGGGCGAGCAACCTTGGCACTGACGGCTGACGATTCTTATCAGTTAATAAAACCACCGGAGTTTGGCCTATCTACTTCTCCTGACCCAAACTATTATGAAGCATATCGAGAGAGTGGCGTACAAACCAGAGTACGTATCGACTCCACTGACGTAACTTACGAAGGCTGGGCCAGCAACGTTTCAGGTCTAATAGGTATGACGTGGGAAGGAGAATTTCGTTAGAGTCAAAATCAAGCCTGCTCCCGCTATCTCATAAATGAAAACAATGGCGTAACATTGCCAATATCCACTATTGCATCTAAAGCCGCACGCACAGTCCGGCCGGTAAACAGCACATCATCTACCAGAACAACACCCTTATCATTGATATCTGTCGGCAGGCTAGTCCGGTGGAGAGTAGGCAAAAGGTTTCTCGATGATAGGTCGTCACGGTATAAACCGATATCCAGGGCGTCTACAGAAGGGTTTATACCTTCAAACTCGCCGATCAAGCGGGACAGCCTCTTGGCAAGTGATAGACCTCTAGTGATAATCCCAATGAAGACCAGGTTCTCAGCCCCTCGGTTGCGTTCCAGGATCTCATGAGCGATTCTAATTAGCGCCCTATTAATTTCCGCTTCGGACATTACGACTTTTGACTTCATATTGATACCGAGATCAAAACAGGCCACCTGTCCAAACAGATGGCCTGAGAAAACAACACAGTATATTGTAATCTAACTCTAACTCTTTATTGCTTAGAAACATTAACAACCTTTCCAGCCTCACGGGACTGATTTAAAGGTGCGTAACTGTATTTAATCTTTTAATAGTCTACCAGAGTTCTAGATTGCAAACAAGTTTAAATAACTAAATAGCGCATGCGGGCTTGCGCCTGCACCCAAAGGATGAAAATACTGTCATTCTGAGCAATAGCGAAGAATCTCGACCGTGGCTGGCTGACAGATTCCCTTCGGCTGGGCTCAGGACATGCTTCGGTCGCTCGCCGCTCCCTCAGAATGACAGGTTCAAGGGAATCACTAAGCATTTCTTGAACAACTCTCTAATCCATTAACTTTTTGCGTAGCTCGCTAAGAGACAATGTCTATGTTTTGAAGCATTGACGCCTTAGACTACTGACAGTAGTATTGCAACAGAATAGACATGCTAAATCAAATGTTTGGTGGAGGTGTGGTATGACACAACAGGCCCTCTCAGACCTGAAGGTGCTTGAGTATGGGGATCTGATAGCTGCCCCTTACTGCGGCAAGCTTCTGGCCGACCTCGGAGCGGAGGTCATCAAAATCGAGCCGCCAGGCGTTGGTGATTCCTCAAGAAGGTATGGACCTTTCCCCAATGACCAGCCTCATTCTGAGCGCAGTCTCCTTTATGCTTACATGAATACCAATAAGCTGGGAATAACTCTGGATGTAAGAAACCCTTTGGGTAAGAGGGTGTTCATGGAACTGGTACGGCGGGCAGACATCTTGATCGAAAATAATCCTCTTAAAATCATGCGTAAGCTAGGTCTGGACTATGAGTCCCTCCGTGGCATTAACCCTGGCATCATCGTGACGTCTATAACCTCCTTTGGACAGACAGGTCCCTATCGAGACTATAAAGGCACAGATCTTATCTCCTTTCACATGGGAGGTATCGGCTACCCAACTTCCGGAGACGTAGAAGAGCCAGAGAGCCATCCCCCATTAAAGGGCCCGGGCCATCAGGCCGATATCATGGCAGCCATCACGGGGGCTGCGGCCACTATGTGCGCTCTGATGTCTAGGCGCATGAATGGGGTAGGCCAGCACGTCGATATTTCGGAGCAGGAAGTCTTGGTCAGAGCTATGGGAGGCCCGGTGGTCTCCCACGTGAGCCGTGACGAGACACCGAACCGGATCGCAGGACAAGGCCGTCCCATCAGCGGAAGGAGACCTCTAAGGGCTAAGGACGGATACTTCAGCGCCCAGATGCTTGGGGACCAGTTTTGGGGAAATATGAAACAGGTGCTGGGGCACCCTGAATGGGCTGAGCAGGACGTCTTTAACGACCGCACGACCCGCTCTCAGAATATCGAGGTCGCCACAGCCCACGTAGAGGAATGGGCCAAAGATTACACAACCGCAGAGGTGTTTCAAATATTACAGGTAGAAAACCATATACCATGTCTACCCGTCAATAACATGGAGGAGGTATTGAATCACCCTCATTTCGTCGAGCGCGGCACTTTTGTCCAAATGGAATACCCGGACATTGGCGGGTTTCAAGCGCCTGGCGCTCCTTATACTTTTTCCGCGACCCCCTGGGAAATAAAGGGCCCTGCCCCACGCCTCGGCCAACACAACGAGGAGATTTTATGCGGCAGGTTAGGATACTCCAAGGAAGACCTGGTAAGAATGAAGCAGTTGGGTGTGATCTAGTAGCAAGTTTCAAGTCGCAAGTAGCAAGGATCCAAGGGACGAGTGACAAGGGAATCCCTGAAGCTTGAAACTTGCCACTAGCAACTAGACCCTTGCAACTTGAGACCTGCCCCTTGAAACTTGAAAGGAGAATATCATGAATAAACTTCCGCTAGAGGGTATAAGAATTGCAGACTTTACCCAGGTGGCCCAAGGTCCTTACGCCACTATACTACTGGCCCAAATGGGCGCTGAGGTCATAAAGGTAGAGACCGAGAGCAGGAACCCCGCAGAGCAGCGTAATGGCCCGGGATTCTCTAACCTAAATGGGAGCAAAAAGAGCGTAGCTCTAAATCTAAAGGACCCTAGAGGGGTCGAAGTGGCGAGGTCCCTGGTGAGGATCAGCGACATAATGATAGAGAACTTCGCGACCGGAGTGATAGACCGGCTCGGCGTCGGCTATGAGGAGCTACGTAAAGTTAAGCCAGACATTATCATGTTATCTAGCCAGGCCCTGGGGCAAACAGGCCCGCTCAAGAATGTTTTAGGGCTTTGGGCCGAGGTGCAGAATTTTTCGGGACTTTCTCATTTAACAGGATATAAGGATGGAAGACCGGGCCTGGTTGGCGCTATATGGGCGGACCATCTTACTGGAATGCTCATAGTGTATGCAGTGCTGGCTGCTTTGCATCATAGAGACAAGACCGGGGAAGGCCAATACATACAGGTCAGTATGGCGGAAAATATCCTCGCAGGTATACCGGAAGCTGTGCTGGACTACTCGGTAAACAAGAGAGACTTAGGGCAACAGGAGAACCGGGATGTCGCGATGGCGCCCCACAATGCTTATAGGTGCTCAGGTTTTGACAAATGGGTTGCCATAGCGGTCGGCACGGAAGATGAATGGCTAGCCCTCTGTCACGCAGCCGGCCAGCCGGAGTGGGCAGAAGACCAGCGCTTTGCTGATCCTGTAAGTAGATGGCATAACCAGGAAGAGTTGGACAAGCTAATCACAGAGTGGACTCTCACCCATACCAATTACGACGTTATGCACATCTTGCAAGAGGCAGGAGTAGCTTCCGGCCCGGTCCTAAACGTCGATGGCCTGGTAGAAGACCCTCATCTGAACGAGCGCGGCTCTTTCGTGCCTTTAGGTGAGGTAGAAGGAAAGCCTTATCTTCAAGTGGCGCACCCCTGGCGTCTGAGCGATTCGCCTGAGCCATTTTATACTCTAGCCCCGAAGTTAGGGGAGCACACGGTTTACGTTCTAGGCGAGCTTCTCGGTATGAGTGAGGGAGACATAGCAGAACTAAATAGAGACAAGGTGCTAAGTTAAGGCATCTACAAGCGTAAAATATAAAAACAGTGCATGAATAGCTTCCTGGCTGATATTCCGCCTGAGAAGCGCGATGAAGTAATCCAGGAGGTTGAGGGCCTCGCTTGGCGAGTCCGCGACTGAGCGAAGTGATCCGGGCAGGCTAATCAATATCTGGGGTCAAGACATTTACTTCGGTTTCGAGTCGATTCCCTAATCGCGCCCGTTCTACCTCTAGGTCGTATCGAGCTTGGAGATTCATCCAAAAACGATCGGTCGTTCCGAAATAACGGGCGAGTCGAAGTGCTGTATCTGCCGTTACCGCCCGGGTTCCATGGACAATCTCATTGATTCGACGTGGTGATACATTAATACTACGGGCAAGTCGGTACTGACTGATGCCCAACGGGTTTAGAAACTCTTCAAGCAGTACTTCACCTGGATGTACTGGAGGCATAATCTTAGTTCTCATAGTTCGAGAGCCTCACTACAAGTTTACTTGCCTTAATGGTAGTCCACAATCTCAACATCGTAAGCATCACCATCATCCCAGCGGAAACATATTCGCCACCGTTCATTGATGCGAATGCTGTATTGTCCTTCACGATCGCCAGATAGCTTTTCGAGTCGGTTGCCAGGAGGAATCGAAAAGTCCCTTAAATCTTCAGCCGCGTCTAGCATCGCGAGTTTTCTTTGCGCCGTTCGTTGAAGAGAAGCTGGCAGGAGTGCTGATCGCTAAATCATGGTCTCGCCGAGATCAGCCCCTCGGCACCTAACATAGAGTTATGCCAATAGTATAATCACAGGCCATAAAATCCGCTCGTTCTGAGCTTGTCGAAGGACTACAATATAGCCCGCTGATGGTTCCCTTCGAGAGCCTCAGGGCAGGCTAGGCTCACCATGAGCGGAACATCGCTAGTATATGCTCACTCATTTATGCTCTTTGTTATGCCTTTGGTGTTGTTAATGTTCATAAATCACAGGTCTACGTTGTTAACCTGTTGTAAGACAAAAGACCTAATATCATGGACATCGGGCAATTCTTGTGCGAGTACGCCTTTCTCCATAAATAGCTTAAGAAGCTCCTGATAATCTCCATCGCAGCCTGGATGTGCCGGCTTACCATCGTATAGCGTCATCATATCCTGAAAACACTGGGGACACCGCCAGACACTTTTTGACCCAGACATCTTTCCCCGTTTAGCTAGAGGCTTGCCATCTACCTCCACTATGTCCATGGAAAAATCTACTACCGGAGCATTACTTATAGAAGTGCCGATGCCATAAGCATCCACTAATGGATTTAGCTTTTCTACGTCCTCCTCTTTTATGCCGCCGCTAACAAACAGCTTTACATGATTAAAGCCTCTAATGTCCAGCTCCCAGCGTACTTCCTCCAGAATGCGATAGAAGTTGCCCCTTCTGGAGGAAGGAGTGTCCAACCTGACAGCGTAGAGGTTATCTCCCAGGGCCTCGGCAACATTTATAGCCTCAAACTTTTCGTCGTTGAAGGTATCGATTAGAGAGACCCTTCTGACCTCAGGAGGCATCACCTCATGGAAAGCCCTGGCAGCCTCAACAGTTGATCCCATTACTAGCATCAGGGCATGGGGCATAGTGCCCAGGGGCGCATCGCCTACCAGCTCTGCACTTACTATAGTAGACACACCATCGCAGCCGCCCAGGAAAGCTGCCCTCTCGATCATAGGAGCGATCGTAGGGTGCATTCTCCGGGCCCCAAAGCTGGCAACGATGCGTTCTCCAGCCAGCTTTTTGAATCTAGCGGCTCTGGAAGCTATGCCGGAGGCCTGACACAGGAGGCCCAACACCGCGGTCTCCAGAACCGCGAAGCTCGAGTACATGCCCTGAATCTCCATCACCGGCTGATATGGCTTGAACAAGGTACCCTCATCCATACACCTAATAGTAACGTCAAGCCCTTCGAATACTCTGGCGCATTCCTCAATGCCGGCAAGGACCGCCCATTCCCACTCACCAGGCAAGTCTTTGGCTACGAATTCCGCTTTAACATACTTGTCTATATCTTTGGCCTCCATGACTTGCATAGCACGCTGGAAATATACGTCAGTAACTCTGCCAGCCTTTATATCTTCAAAAGTCGAGATGTGGAGCATTGGTACCTCCTAAGTCCAGTCTGGGAAACGGCTCGGAACTAATGATTATTAACAACTTAATCGGGTAATAGCGGCTGGTGGAAGAGACTCCACCACAGGCTGAAGCCTGCACCCACTACCTTTAAGTTTCTAACTTCCATCAGTGACGATAATAGTATAAGGTACAGTCCTCAACAACAAAAATAGAAGAGAGTGTTGGAGAATCACCACCACAGGCTCAAGCCTGTGGCATAGTTGGCCGAATGCTGCGGGCTTCAGCCCGTAGTGTCTCTCCTTCTTACCCTGCTTACAAAATCTGGCGCGCCCCAGGCAGATAGATATTGACGAACTTAAAGATTGGGTTTACTATTCGAATCGAAAAACTCTACTGATATTCCTTAAGCCATTCCTGACACGGTCATAAGAGGGGGAGCGATATGCCCAGTGAGCGGATCCAGCGGCGGATAGACTGGCTTCTTGAAGAGGCGGATGAGGCTGTAGCCCAGCGGCAAGGTGGTTCTTTAGCTAAGTAGGAAAACGATAGTCAAAAAGGAGGATATAAATGCCACTATATATGTATCAGTTGGCCTACACCCCCGAATCAATAGCGGCGCAGATCAAGGACCCACAGGACCGTCTGGAAGTAGCAGCCATGCCTGTGATAAACGCGGTGGGAGGCAAACTCATTGCGGGAGGCTACAGCTTCGGCGAATACGATATCGTAGTAATATACGAAGCGCCCGACGACGAAAGCGCGGCTGCGGTCGCGTTGGCGGTCGCGGCAGGCGGCGCAGTCAGGTCCGCGAAGACCACGAAGCTCATGAACGGGGCACAATGGATATCTTCGCTTCAAAAGGCCCAGTCCGTGAGCGCGGGATATCGCCCCGCTCGATGAACTCAGGATTCACCCTCACCCTAGCCCTCTCCCAGAGACGGGTGATGCACATTAAAAATATAACCGGTATGGGGTAGGGGCGCACCTATGTGTGCGCCTTAACCACCGCCTTCTAACCATCCAAGATCGAAGATACTCGACCTGTCGGTACTGTAAATGTATCTATAAGTCCTGGCATACTCGGGTCAGAACCAGGGCAGACACGCAGAGCCTGTCTCAGAACTAGAACATCTATATTTAGGGATCGCGTTTTTGGCGGCAGTAGGATATAGTAAGGGTAACAGAAAAGAGGAGAAGCAGCTATGCCGCAAAGACCCCTGAACCGTGAGCAGGTCTGGTTATTGCCCCCAACCTTGGATGAGTTGATAGGTCAGGACCATCCGGTGCGGTTTGTAGCCGCCTTCGTGGATGCCCTGGACCGGGCTAGGTGGGCGGAGATGGGCATCGAGCGGGATGGTGAGGTCATGGGAGCGCCCTCTTATGACCCTTGGGCGTTGTTAAGCGTGTGGCTGTACGGCTTCATGACTGGGATACGCTCATGCCGCAAGCTGGAGGCGGCCTGCCGGGACCAAATACCATACCTGTGGCTGACGGGCTGGCAGCACCCCGACCACAACACCTTGTGGCGCTTCTATAAGGCTCATCGGGAAGGGATGCGCAAGCTGCTGAAGTACACCGTGCGGACGGCGGTGGCGGCAGGACTGGTGGACTTGGCGGTGCAAGCTGTCGACGGCACCAAGCTAGCGGGGAATGCGGCCAAGGACCGAACCTATGATGCCGAGGGCTTGAGCAAGCTGCTAGAGCGGACTGAGGCGGCCATTGCGGAATTGGAGGCCCAGAACCAGGGAGGAGAGGACCCGCCTCCACCACGCTTACCGCAAGAATTGAGCCAGGCTAAGGCACTGCGGGAGCAGGTACAGAGCGCTCTGGCCCAAGTCACGGCTGAGGAGGGGCCACAGCGGGTGAATCTGACTGACGAGGACGCCACCCTGATGAAGGGACGCCAGGGGTTCGTGGCCGGGTACAATGGCCAAGCCATGGTCTCGCCCCTGAAGGCCGACACTGCGCAGCGAACGGGGCTGCTGATAACCGCAGCAGAAGTAGTGACGGACCCTGAGGACCATGCCCAGTTGCTGCCCATGCTGGAAGCGGCGGAGGAATTGACGGGACAACCGGCTGGTCTGACCTTGGCCGATGCTGGATACCACTCTGGGGCCAATCTAGCGGCCTGCGCGCAGCGGGAGCAAGCGGTGCTGATGAGCGAAGCCCAAAAGAAGGCGCTGAAGGACCCCTATCACAAGGATGCCTTTGCCTATGATGCCGAGAAGGACTGCTACACCTGTCCTAAGGGGCAGACCCTCAGCTTCCGAGGCCTCAAAGAGCGGGAGAGCCGGCCGGTGATGCGGCTGTACCGGGGCTCGGCAGCGCTGTGTCGGGCCTGCCCTGCCTTCGGGGCTTGTACCAAAGATAAGCGCCAAGGGCGAGCCCTGGAAGTGGGGCCACATGAGAGGGCGCTGCGGAGCCACCGGGAGCGGATGCAGAGTGCAGAGGCCAAGGCCGCTTACCGCCAGCGCAAGGAGTTGCCGGAGCCGGTCTTTGGCATCATCAAAGAGCAGATGGGGGGTTAGGCGCTTCTTGCTGCGTGGGCTGGTGAAGGTGCAGGCGGAATGGACCCTGGTAGGGACAGCCTTCAACCTGCGGACCTTGTCCCGAGTCTGGCAGGGCTGGGCGCCAGAGCGGCGATGGGCGCTCACTGGTACTGGGACGGGGTAGGAATAACCAAGACCAAGGCAGGGAAGCAGACTGGTAGAGCCAATACTTGCCACACCCGGTCCAAATGCAAAACCGGACCAGGGCGCAACGAGTGCTAGCCCTCGGTCAAAGCTGAAAATAGCCCAGTTCCGGCGTTTGACCTGGCAATTAGCACCCAATTATGGGACAGGCTCCGCAGGTCTGCCCCTACATTACGATAATTTGTATCACGCATCAGAGGGAGAGGGGACTATATCTCCCTCCCTCTAACTCCCTCTGTATAGACGGGGGAGGAGGAGTTGGTCTATACCCCACAATTGACATTACCAGATTAGTTAAACTTCATCATAACTATTCACATCTTTTGAAGCAGTTATAGCAGCCATGCTAAGATGTGTCTAATAGCGTGATGAAGTTTAACAACTTAATCTGGTAATGAAGGGGTATACCTGATGGAGTGTTACCACCCCAGGCTAAAAGCCCTTCGACGAGGCTCAGGACAGGCCTGGGGCATGAGGGCTGAATGATGCCACAGGCTTGAGCCTGTGGTGCAGTACCCCTTCAGCAATCTAAAGACCTATTAAATCCCATACTATCTATAGTCTTACTCGATCAACAAAGTTAACTCGGTAATTCGATGCGGATAGGACATCCAGCAATGAAGTTTAGCAAGTTAGTCATTCTCGCGATATTTCTTGCGCTACTCCCTACTAACATTATCCCCACTCAGGCCGCTCCTGGTGCAGCTCAGCTTCAGTCCCCTCCCGATGGAACACAGTTGCCAGACTTTGATGCGACTCTAACCTGGTCAAACCCTCCGGGGACCACCCAATACTATTTAGAGGTCATCCCATATCCATCAGCGCCAGGCGGTCCACCTGACGGCCCAGGGATCACTCTTGTGCGTAACGCTGAGACAAGCTTTACGCTTCAGCCGCCACAGATGGGCCAGGGCAACTACGTCTTGCTCCCGGACATAACCTACACTTGGAGGATAAGCGCCGGCGACAGTTCCTCCTTTGCTCCTCCTGGCGATCCATCCTATGGACCAGCCGCACAGCGCACTTTCCGCACTCCGGCTGTATCTAGTTCCGGAATTACTCCTCTCCAGCCAGGGAACGGAGGCTCGGTTGATAACGTCACTCCACTGCTGCAATGGGCGAACAGTCCGCCTGAGGCGGACCAAGTCTTTTACTACGAGATTCAGCTTAGCAAAGACTCAGGCTTCAATACGGACGCCAGATCTGCCATAGCTCCCGTCTACTGGGAGCTGGTCCACGGCGGAGTCACTAATCCTCTCAATAGTTACCAGGTACGCGAAGAGTTTCCTCTGGACTCAGAGAGCCGCTATTTTTGGCGGGTCCGGCCCCGTGTCCAAGGGGATGGACAGCCTGTGGCCTGGAGCCAGACCTTTAGCTTCACAACTCCAGAGGCCAGAATAGGACTACAGAGGGCCTTTCCCAATCTTATTTTCCCGCAATTGACTAACATGGTGCAGCCGAACGATGGCACCGGACGCTTCTTCGCGACCGAGCAACGTGGTGTGGTCCGAGTGTTCGGCGCAGATGGCTCAGCAACGGTGTTCCTGGACATACAGGGACAAGTGCTTACGTCTAACAATGAAGAAGGTCTGTTAGGTCTTGCTTTTGATCCTGACTTCCGAAATAACGGCCACTTCTACCTTTACTATTCGGCAGATAGCCCCCGCCAAAACGTTGTTTCACGCTTCTCCGTGAGGGCGGATGATCCGAATCGGGCGGATGAGAGCAGCGAGGCGGTGTTGTTAGACCTTCCCAAGCCCTTCGGCAACCACAATGGCGGGCAGTTGGCCTTCGGGCCTGATGGCTATCTCTATCTGGGTCCCGGCGATGGAGGCAGCGGTGGAGACCCCTTCCGTAATGGTCAAAACCTGGGGGTCCTCCTCGGGAAGATCCTGCGCATCGACGTGCGGGGCGTGCCCGCTGAAGGATATCGGATACCACCAGACAATCCCTTCGTCGGCGTGCCAGGAGCTCGGGGCGAGGTATGGGCCTATGGACTGCGTAATCCCTGGCGCTTTAGCTTCGACCGGGCGACGGGACGTATGTGGGTTGGAGACGTGGGGCAGAACGCATGGGAGGAGATCGACTTAGTAGAGAAAGGTCGTAACTATGGCTGGAACGTCATGGAAGGCGCTCACTGTTACTCTCCGTCATCCGGATGCAATAGGGATGGATTAGAGCTGCCGGTCACGGAGTACAGCCACGATGATGGCTGCTCTGTGACCGGAGGCTATGTATATAGAGGCAACGGTCTGCCGTCTCTCCAGGGAGCCTACATCTACGGCGACTATTGCTCAGGAAATATATGGGCCTTATGGCACGATGGCAGTAGAATAGTACAAGAAAAGTTTTTGCTGGACTCCGGCTTACAGATCACTTCTTTTGCCGAGGACTTAGCTGGCGAGATCTACGTTTTGTCTCGGAGCAGTGGGATCTACCGGCTAGTCCAGGAGTAGTACCCAAGCCTAATTCTGAGATCATATAATGGTACTTGCTCGATTAATACTTTCGCAGGTCCGTCGGGCCAACTCCGTACCGTAGAGACCGTATTTCCGACCAGGCATCGTGGAGCGCCTTCCGCACTGACGACATGGAGGCGCCTAGAGCCTTCACCACGACTCCGTCTCCCACAGGCAACGCGGAGACGGAGACGATGACAGGCGCCTCGGCCAGTCGCTCTCTAAGCGTGGCGATCAAGACCTTGCTATCGGCAGGGATGACCGTAATCAGTGACCCTAGTGATGCATGAGGGAAGCCTAATATGCCAAGGCTGCCCAGGTCTTGTACCCCTGGTTCCAGTTGAAATCCTTCATGGTACAGCGGCCGGCCATTACCATCGCAGATGGTAAGCGTATGCCGGTATGATGAATATGCCAGTACTTCTCCATGAGCAACACGCCCAGGAGATAGAATATCAGAGTATACCAGCGTGCCCCCCTTATGTACTGTGATTTTGGTCGTCTGTGTAAAGCGAGCGTCCTGGAATGGGATCAGGGGATCAGGGAGGTACTCTAACAGCGCTCCAGGCTCCACTATCAACTCGGTATCCTGGCGGGCTTCGCCTTCAGGCATAGTGTATATCTTGGTGGCCGATTGAGAAGTAATGAGAGCCTTAGCTCCTTCGTGGCCCTGCGCCACTACCTGCAAGCGGTCTCCCTGAAAAATGCCCGCGGTAGCATTGCTCAGGAACACCACCGCCAGGTCTGGCAGTCCATCATCCAGATACAGTGCCCGCTGCACCGCGAGTGGGGCTCGCGTAGTCGTCTGAACTAAGCGGGTGCGGCCCTCGCGTACTGCAAAATGGAGGTCCGCATACCCGTCAACGACCTGTGGTGTGGGCTGACTAGTGAGAGTGGCTTGCATAAAACTACCTGTTCTGAGGTCGCTTCAGGCGACTCGAAGGGCTGAAAGAACGTGCTCAAGCACTTCGATCAGCCCTTCCCCGGTCTTGCAGTTCGTAAACACAAATGGTCGTCCCTCACGCACTAACTCGGCATCGCGCCGCATCACATCCAAATCGGCCCCTACATATGGAGCCAGGTCCATCTTATTAATGACAAGCAGATCGCTCTGTATAATGCCTTGGCCTCGCTTTCGGGGGATCTTGTCACCTGCCGCGACGTCTATAACATAAAGCTGGTAGTCAGCCAGGTCCGGGCTGAAAGTGAGAGTGAGGTTGTCGCCCCCGCTCTCGATGAGAATTACATCGCCATCGGGGTAGGCCGCAGTGATGCGCTCTACCGCCAGCAGGTTCATGCTGGGGTCTTCGCGTACCGCACTGTGCGGGCAGGCCCCGGTCTCGACGCCCCAAATACGGTCGGAATCCAGCACTCCCTCCAGGGTGCGGCGAACGTGCTGCTGGTCCTCTCTGGTGAAGATATCGTTCGTGATAATCAGCGGCCGCACGCCTTTTGCAAGCAGAAGCGGCACCAGTTCTTCTATTAAAGCTGTTTTGCCAGAACCAACCGGCCCGCCAATGCCAATGCGGGGCACTTGCGAAGCGGCAAACGACGGCAAGCTTTGCGGATTGTATGTATCTTGGTCTAAGTGCATTGATAGTCCTTCCTAGAATGGTTTATGTCTACGGTGCGGCTCGCTCTTATAATATCTCGAATCCGCCGGCCTTATGACTGGTGATGTAAATCATTGTAATTGTAGGGGCAGACCTGGGTGTCTGCCCTGGTTTTGACCCAGGTACGCCAGGACTTATAGGCGAATTTACAGTACCGACAGGTCGAGTATCTTCGATCTTAGATGGTTAGATGGCGGTGATTAGGGCGCACACATAGGTGCGCCCCTACCCCATACCGATATATTATGTTTTAATATGCAACACTCGTTAAAGGCCGGGCCACTAGTAAATATCTTGGTCCGCCGTTCACGGCGGCAGTATGACCTCATAAGATCAAGCCAGGTATTGATCAGCTTGCGAACATCCGCAGGTCATCTTGGGCATGGAGTTCAGCCAAGATGTCGAGCTGCGGCGTGAATGAGGCCATCTCCCGCCATGAGCGGCTACGAAGGTCATTCACGTTATTAGCAATAACTGGTTGTAACCGGTGGAGTATAGCCTGTGCATCGCTATGGCCGAAAGGTAGAAGGCGCATGGCGGCTCCCAGCACGCTAACAGCATGACTGTGGCACGAAGCCAAAAGTGCAGCTTCCGCTGGCATCTGCATCGCCGCGGCGATCACTCCAAAAGCCACCGCTCCATTGCCGGGCGACTCTTTCAGGGCCACCTTGTCTCGATATGAGGAGAGTGTACCGTTATCTGTGAAACGAGCAGCTTCGGTCAAAAGCCTCTGGCCCACCTGGCAGGACGCCCCTCGAAGCTCGGACGGCAGTTTCATCACGAAGAGCAGCCGGTCGATTTCCATAACCTCTAAGACATCCGCCGCTGCGGCAAAAGCATGTGCCTGAAGCAGGGCGACTCCATCCGCCGGAAGGATAGACATCGCTAGCTGGTTTCGTAAGAGCGTTTCCACGTCGGCAGGCGTGCGCACCAGCCCTCTCCGGACCATGCCCTCCAGTCCGTGGGAGTGAGCATACATGCCGGTAGGAAAGGCAGAATCAGCGAACTGAAGGATGGTCAGCAACGCGGCGGCCGGTAACTCAATGGTAGACATTACACCAAAAAGTATAGCTGTGCCAAACTAAGCTTGTCAGCAGGCGGAACAGTAGCAAGCTCTCCATCTACACGCACCTGATAGGTATCTGGATCTACTTCGATCTTCGGAGTAGCGTCGTTGAGAACCATCTGCTTTTTAGTAATAGCCCTGGTGTTTTTCACCGGCTCCACCCGCCTGCGCAGTCCCAATTGATCCTGCACACCCTCATTGTAGGCCGCGTTGGAGACGAAGGTGACGCAAGTGCGGGCAGTGGCTGGATTGACAAGACCGCTGAACATCGGCCTATAGAACTGAGGCTCGGCCGTAGGTATGGAGGCATTAGGATCGCCCATTAGGGCCCAGTTGATCATGCCGCCTTTGATAATCATCTTGGGCTTGGCGCCAAAGTAGCCTACCGGCCACAGCACGATGTCCGCCAGCTTGCCCGGCTCCAAAGAGCCTACCAGGTGCGATATTCCGTGGGTGATAGCAGGATTAATTGTCAGCTTAGCCAGGTAGCGCAGCACCCGGAAATTGTCGTGTTCAGCCGCATCCTGTGGCAGCTTGCCCTTTAGCTTACGCATCTTGTCTGCGGTCTGAAACAGGCGGGTGTAGCTCTCGCCCACTCGCCCCATCGCCTGTGAGTCCGAAGAGTACATGCTGAGTACGCCAAGGTCGTGCAGCACATCCTCGGCTGCCATAGTTTCACCGCGGATCCTGCTGTCGGCAAAAGCCACGTCCTCGGGGACGCCCGGATTAAGGTGGTGACATACCATCAGCATGTCGAGATGCTCGGCTAGAGTATTAACTGTATATGGCCGCGTTGGATTGGTAGACGAGGGAAGCACATTTAACTCTGATGCGATCCGAATAATGTCTGGGGCGTGACCGCCGCCTGCCCCCTCAGTATGGTAGGTGTGTATAGTGCGTCCGGCGATGGCCGCAATAGTATCCTCTACAAAGCCGGCCTCGTTCAGGGTATCGGTGTGAATAGCCACCTGAACGTCGTAGCGGTCAGCCACAGACAGGCAGTGATCGATAGCCGCAGGGGTTGTTCCCCAATCTTCATGCAGTTTAAGGCCGCATGCGCCTGCCATGATCTGCTCTATCAGCGGATCTGGGTGGCTCCCATTGCCTTTCCCTAATAGGCCCCAGTTTACCGGCAGGCTTTCCGCCGCCTCCAGCATCCGGTGGATGTTCCAGGGGCCAGGCGTGCAGGTTGTGGCGCGGGTGCCATCGGCCGGGCCGGTTCCGCCGCCCAACAAGGTAGTGATACCATTGGAAAGAGCATCGTAGACCTGCTGAGGAGCGATCATATGAATATGGGTATCTATACCGCCGGGCGTGGCGATAAGATGTTCTCCTGCGATTACCTCCGTGCCGGGGCCAACCACCAGTTTCAGGTCCACGCCGTCCATCACCCCTGGGTTGCCCGACTTACCTATGCCTACGATCAGGCCATCCTTAATACCAATATCAGCTTTGAGGATACCCAGAACCGGGTCCATCACAATGACGTTAGTAATCACCAGGTCCAAGGCGCCGGCCGCGTTAGTGACATGAGATGATTGACCCATGCCGTCTCTAGCTGTCTTGCCACCACCAAAGACAAGCTCATCGCCATAGGTCAACAGGTCACGCTCGATCTGGCAGATCAGCGCGGTATCAGCCAGACGGAAACGGTCACCGACCGTAGGACCAAAAAGCTCAGCATATTGACGACGGCTCAGCTTAGTCACGATTGAACCCCCTTTGGTCCAGCGCTTGGATTGCAGCCTGCTTTGCTCCCGGAGCATCGAGAGGGCCGTTGACCAGTCCATTGAGGCCGGTTACTTCACGGGCGCCGCCGATAGCCACCAGTGGCACATCCTTGGTATCACCCGGCTCAAAGCGCACCGCAGTGCCTGCCGGAATATCGAGCCTCATGCCATAGGTTGTCTCTCTTACAAAGCGTAAGGCACGGTTCACTTCAAAAAAGTGAAAGTGTGACCCCACCTGGATCGCTCTATCGCCAGTATTAGTAACGGTGATTGTGGCAGTTGGTCTCCCGGCGTTGATCTCTATTGGCTCTTCGGCAAGCAGATAGAACGAGGTTTCACCGCTCATTGGTTCGCTCCTAAGAAATATTGTGATTACTTGAAAATAGTTATAGTACCGAAAGAGCGTTGCCTGAGGTTCTCGAAGGCACCGCCCTTCCTTTCGAGAGCCTCAAGGAACGGGCTACATCCAGCCCATTTTCATCTTTCGGTGTGTGGTCACAAGCCTGCACGCTCGATTCGCTCGGAATGAGCGAGCGCAGGGCACAAGACCTGCCCCTACAGGTTCATCTTGAAACAGTGTTAAACAATAGGGTCGTGACAGGAGACCAGCTTTGTGCCGTCGGGAAAGGTGGCCTCTACTTGTACAAGGGTCACCAAATCCGGGACAGATTCCATCACGTCCTCTCTCCTAAGGACCTGGCGGCCTATAGACATCACCTCAGTGACTGAAAGGCCATCCCTCGCGCCTTCCAGCAATGCCTCAGTGATGAGTGCGACTGATTCCGGGACGTTGAGCTTGAGACCACGTGCTTTTCTCTTTCGTGCAAGCTCCGCAGCCACGTAGATCATGAGCTTTTCTTGCTCACGTGGGGTTAGCATCATGGGTGATTGCTCTACCTTTCTGAATTGGGCAGACACCCAGAGCCTGCCCTGAGGCTCTCGAAGGGTCTGCCCCTACGGTGAAATCTGGTTAGCATCATAGTAATTGTTGCCTTTCCTTGTAGTGAGCCTAGTCGAACTAAATGCGGTTAGACTGCCAAATACTCCTGGATGACATCCGGCTCTAAATCATTAGTAGCTCCCTCAAGCACAATAGAACCCTTCTCCATCACGTAGCAGTAGTCGGAGACCGTCATAGCAAAGTCCAGGAATTGCTCTACTAGAAGAATGGACTTGGTCCGCTGTTCGCGCAGACTTAGAATAAGCTGCTCGATCTCGTCTACGATAGATGGCTGAATGCCCTCGGTTGGCTCGTCGAGCAGTAGCAGTGTAGGCCGGCGCACCAGTGCCCGGCCAAAGGCGAGCTGCTGTTGCTGTCCGCCGCTGAGGGTGCCGGCTACCTTACGCCTGTAGGTGCGAAGCGCCGGAAAACCGTCATATATCTCCTCTATACTATCCAGGTTACGTTTACTGGCTGGCAGCGCCTCCAATCCCAAAAGCAGGTTCTCCTCGACGGTCAGGTAGGGGAAGATACCGCGCCCCTGAGGAACATAACCAATGCCGGAGCGCGCCCGCTGATAAGCAGGACTAGAGGTGACATTCACTTCCATTAGATACACCTGTCCCGCCTTTGGCTTTAGCAGTCCCATAATGGACTTAAGCAGGGTGGTCTTGCCCACACCATTGCGGCCCATCAACGACACTACCTGTCCCGCCTGCACTTGCAAAGAGACATTTGAGAGTATCTGGCTCTCGCCATAGAAGACCGATAGGTCCTGTACTACAAGCACGGTTGCTCTTCCTTCTTTAATACTAACTTGCGGCAAGTGTGGCTTCTTGGAGCACCCGGGCCTTATTGTGGCCCAGATAGGCCTCAATTACTTGGGGATCTTGCTGTACTAATTCCATTGGCCCTTCGCTCAGTACCTTACCCAGATGCAACACCGTAACAGTGCTGGCATACTGGCGGACGAACTGCATATCGTGCTCCACCACTAGTATCGAGCAGTCCCCTCCGATGCTCTGCAAAAGCTCTCCGGTACGGTCTCGCTCGCGACGGGTCATGCCTGCGACCGGCTCATCCAGCAGCAACAGCTTTGGCTTTTGCACCAGGAGCATAGCGATCTCTAGCCACTGCTTCTCGCCATGAGATAGAGCACCGGCTTTATCGTCCGATCGTGGCGCAAGGCCAACCTGCTCTAATGTATCCATGACCCTCGTGAAATCACCAGGATAGATGCTACGAAGCAAGAAGGCAGGATTTCGACGGTAGCTAATTGCCACGGCCAGGTTTTCAAAGACGGTGAGGCTGGGGAACACGGATGGGGTCTGGAACTTGCGACCAATGCCGCGACGGACCAGGTCGTGCTCCTGACGGTGCAGCACGTCCACATTGGCTCCCGAAGGTTCGAAAAATACTTTACCGCTCTGCGGACGAGTTTTGCCTGTTATTATGTCCAGCAAGGTGGTTTTCCCAGCGCCATTAGGTCCAATGAGGAAGCGGAGCTCGCCGTAGTCAATAGAGAAGTCCAAGTGGTCCAAGACGGTGAAGCCATCAAAGGCTACACTTACGTCCTGACACATAAGGATTTTATTGCTTGTAGTGAGCCGAGTCGAACTATCTGTCATTATATCGCCTCCTCTATCTAGCCAGCCGCCGCTGACCTAACGACCATAGCTGTTGTATAGTGCCTACTATGCCCTGGGGGAAAAGCAGCACTGATCCGATAAACAGCATTCCGAAAAAGTATGACCAGATGTCAGGAAAACTCTCGCTCAGGCCGCTCTTTGCAGAGCTTACCAATATAGCTCCGAGGATTGGCCCAATCAGAGTGCCTCGTCCGCCAACAGCCACCCAAACTACCATCTCGATAGAGGGCACGATTCCCATCATTGCTGGAGATATGATCCCTACTTGTGTGGCAAAAAGCGCGCCCGCCACGCCGGAAAGTCCCGCTGAAAACATGAAGATTAATGTCTTAATAAGCACAGGGTCGTAGCCGATAAAACGGAGCCGGTTTTCATCATCACGTAAAGCAATAAGCAGTCTTCCAAATCTTGAAGATACGAGAATCTTGGACATTAGGAAGGCAAATACGAGCGCTGCAACCGTGACATAGTAGAGAATCAGGCGAACGTCGTCCAGGATAAGCGCACGGCCAAATATAGTCTGAAAATTGGTGATCCCGTTGGTGCCGCCAGTGTAGGGCTGCTGTCCAATAAATAGAATACTCACAATAAGAGCCAGCGCCTGGGTGATCAGCGAGAAGTAAACCCCAGTGATCCGGCTGTGGAACACAAGGTAGCCCAACAGTCCAGCCACGACGGCCGGGACGGCCACCACCATAGGAATAGCGAACCAGACATTGGCGAAAGGGGACCAGAAGAACGGCAGCTCGGTCAGACCGCTCCAGGACATGAAGTCGGGCAAGGCTCCGCGGGACGACTCCAGTTTCAAGTACATCGCGAAGGCGTAGCCGCCCAGGCCGAAGAATACTCCATGCCCCAGGCTAAGCATACCGCCGTATCCCCAGACGAGGTCGATAGCCAGAGCAACTATCGCATAGGTCAAGAACTTGGCAAGCAGTGAAAGACGGAAGTCTGTAAGGAACGCGGGCGCTAACAGAAGAAGAAGCAGCGCTGCGACCAGTGGAAACACGCGTAACGCGAGACCCGCTATGTCCCATTTGGTCTTAGTAGTCGGAGTCAAAACACCACGATGTTCCGAAATAATATCTTCCAAGACTAGAGGACCTTTCATACCTTCATCCTTAGACAAACTCATATTTAACGAGTCCGCAGCGCGAGGAGTCCAGCCGGTTTCCATTGCAGGAATAGGATGACCATGGCAAAGACCAGTACCTTGCCCACTACAGCGGTGCTCCAGAACTCAAACATCACGTTGAACCAGCCAATGCCCAGGGCTGCCAGCAGGGTGCCGGTCAACTGCCCTACTCCACCGAAGATCACGACCATAAAGGAATCGACAATGTAATTAGTGCCAAGGGTAGGTCCGATGGGGCCAATAAGAGTGAGCGCGCAGCCTGCAATGCCGGCCAGTCCGGAGCCGACTGCAAAGGTCATACTGTCCACCCGCCAGGTTGCCACACCTAAAGCAGAGGCCATATCGCGGTTTTGCATGACCGCTCGTAGCCGTCTGCCGCTTGAAGTCCGATAAACAAAGAAATAAAGACCAGCCAGGCATATCCCTGCCAGGAACACGATGAAAATGCGCTTTCCCGGCAGTATCAGTCCGGGAGCCAGAGTGATGCCGCCCAACAGCCAGGTGGGGGCCAAGACCTGTACATTTGGCGCGCCAAAAATCGAGCGAGCGCACTGCTGCAACACCATTCCCACGCCCCAGGTAGCCAGCAAGGTGTCCAACGGTCGCCCGTACAAATGGCGGATGAGGGTGCGCTCCAGGGTAAACCCGGCGAGACCAGCCACTAGAAACGCTATTGGAATAGCCAGAGCAAAGGAGATATCCGGAGTTACCTCAGCCAGAGCGCCCCTTAGCAAGTTTTGCGTGGCATAGGCGGTATAAGCGCCGATCATGATGAACTCGCCATGCGCCAGGTTGATAACACCCATAAGACCAAAGGAGAGCGCGAGGCCAAGAGCGATCAACAGCAGGATCGAGCTGACACTCACCGCATTGAACATTTGAACAATAATGACGTTTGGGTCCACCGACTATTCTCCGTTACAAAAAAGGTCGTTCTGGGCGGGGACATTTCCGCGACGGCCCCGCCCAGAACACTACTCGTTGCTAACTAGGGCTTTAGTCCCTTGGCCCAGGGATAAGTCTCTAAATAAGGATCTGGCACGACCGGTTTTCCGGAGTTTGAGATCTCGTCTATTAGGCCATCAGCTCGCACCTTGCCAATGCGGACTGTTTTGGCAACGTGCTGATTGGTATCATGGATCTTGACCATACCGCCGGGGGCTGCAAACTCTATGCCTTTGGCCGCAACCCGCACCTTCTCAACCTCGGTGCTGCCGGCCTTTTCTACAGCCGCTTTCCAGAGATAGACGCCGAAATAGCCAGCCTCGATAGGATCATCAGTCACCCGCTTTTCGCCGTACTTGGCCTTATATGCAGCCACGAACTTCTTGTTCTCAGGGGTATCTGTGGTCTGATAGTAGTTCCATGCGACTAGATGTCCGACCATGTTCTCAGGTCCAATGCCACGGGTCTCTTCCTCGGCCACGCTCACAGACATCGTCGGCAGCTTGTCGGAGGTGAGGCCAGCAGCTTTCAGCTCTTTGAAGAACGCTACGTTGGAATCGCCGTTCAGAGTGTTGAATACTACGTCAGGATTGGCGGCTCTGATCTTGGACACGACAGTGGTATAGTCGGTATGACCCAGAGGAGTATACTCTTCCCCTACCAGCGTGCCGCCCTGTGCCTCCAACTGCATCTTGATGATCTTGTTCGAGGTGCGAGGGAACACGTAGTCAGAGCCGAGCAAGTAGAACTTCTTCTTGTTTTCCTTTAGCAGGTACTCCACAGCAGGAACGATCTGCTGGTTGGTTGTGGCGCCGGTATAGAAGATGTTGGGCGAAGACTCAAGACCTTCGTACTGCACCGGGTAGAACAAAAGCCCCTTTAGGCTCTCGAATACCGGAAGCACCGCCTTACGGCTGGCGCTAGTCCAGCAGCCAAAAACCACGGCCACTTTGTCCTGCTGGATGAGCTTCTTGGACTTTTCCGCGAAAGTCGGCCAGTCAGACGCGCCGTCTTCAATCACAGTCTCGATCTTTTTGCCCATTACGCCACCCTTGGCGTTGATTTCCTCAATAGCTAGAAGCGTGCCATCTCTAACGGATGTTTCACTGATTGCCATGGTGCCGGACAAGGAATGAAGAATTCCGACTTTGATAGTGTCACTTCCTGAGGAAGCTGGGGGCGCTCCACTCCCAGTACTGGTTGAACCAGAGGGTGGCGTGGCCGCGCTGCAAGCTAAAAGCAGCACACTGAGTAAGAGAGCGACCCCTACGCTTAGGAACCGCAAAAGTTTTGGTGGCAACTATAAGTCCTCCTTTTTATTTATTTATGCCGTCGAATGTTCTACAGATTACAAGGAGTAGGTTTCAGAGGAGTTGCATAATCGTTACCGTATTGTTAAGTACATGTTACGAACAGAAAATGGTGGTTGTCCGTTCTTAGGTGAGGTTTGAATGGACACTGCCTCGAACATAGCTAGTTCCGTTAGAAGGAATAGATGAATGCAAGGGTTAATGATGATTATGCTTTCCAGAAAAAGCAGCCTTAGCGTATGCCCAAATGCCCCGCGCGGACCTGACAGCCCAGCGTGTCGCAAATAACTCTGGTCGCGATTAGAGCAGTGATCTCGGCGTTGTCGTAAGGTGGGGAGCACTCCACTACTTCCATGCCGGCCAAAGGACGCTCAGAGATAAGCTGGATGAACTTAAGCACCTCTCTAGGTAGAAAACCGCCCGGCTCCGGCCAGCCTGTTCCCGGAACAAAGGCTGCATCAAGGCAATCAACGTCAAAGCTCAGCCATACCGCGTCGGCGCCATCCCAAGCCACTTCCAGCGCCCGTGTGGCCGCTTCCTCGATGCCCATTTCGACGCAATCGGTTACCGTCATAATGGTGGTCTCCCGTTCTCGCCCAACCTTCACTCCGGGGCGCGGGGCCTGCCAGCCTCCGATGCCAATCTGCACCAGGTTTCTTGCCGGCACATTCGGAAGGTTGGTGGCGTGGAACCAGGGCGTGGTGTGCATGCGCTCGTCCAGGTCGGTCTCCTGGGTGTCTACGTGCCGGTCGAAATGGATAATGCCCAGTTTTCCTCCGTTAAGGCGTTGGGCTATTCCTCTGACCGTTGGGTATCCTATGGAGTGGTCTCCACCTAGCACCACCGGAAAGGCCCCGCTAGCGTAAACGTGCGCCACAGCTTTGGTGATCTGGTCAAAGGTCTTCTCGATATTGGCCGGAATAGTAAAAATATCACCCAGGTCGCACATGGTGATAGACTCTCTAAGATCGACTCCCAACTCAAAGCTATACGGTCCGTACAGCGCTGAGATCTTGCGAATTCCCTGCGGGCCAAAGCGAGCGCCGGACCGATAGGTGGCGCCTCCATCGAAAGGAGCGCCAAGCACAGCCACGTTGAACTCGCCGCAGCGGCGGGCGTCCTCCAAATATGGGGACTTTAGAAAGGTGTTGATGCCGGCAAAGTGTGGCAGCTCGCCACGGCTAAAGGTGGGGATAGTCTTATCTACGATGGAATCGGCCCCAGGCAGTCCCAGCTCAAGCCCGCGGGCGATCTCCTCGTCGCGCTTCGTCGTGGGTAGCAGCGCCTCCGCTTCCACCGCATAGCGGGCTTCGTCGCCATACCTATCGTGCAGGGGTACTTCTCCCCTATAGTCGTAGTTTTGAGGCATATCATATGTCCTTTTAGTTAGCTCTGGATAGGTGATCTCGCGCCCTTAAAATGGGTGATGTACATTAAAATATAGATAACGGTATAGGGTAGGGGCGCACCTATGTGTGCGCCCGAATCACCGCCATCTAACCATCCTAAGACTGTAAAATGCACCTATAAGTCAAGAGCAGGGCAGACACGCAGGTCTGCCCCTACATTTTACGTTACGATGATTTGCATCACTGATCCTGAGGCTAGTTCATCTTTAGGGCAGCAAAGCTCAAAGCACTCAGACTTCGGCTACCTCGGCTAGCAGCAGGGCTTTGATCTCATCACGGAGGTCAAGAAAGCGCTCGGCGCGGCGAATGGTCTGGTCTCGGTCCGGGCCAAAGGGTACCGTGATCTCTTGTTTTACTCGTCCAGGATGAGATGAGAGCACGTAGATGCGTTGAGCGAGGAAGATGGCCTCCTCCACATCGTGGGTAACCATCAGCACCGTTGTGCCAGTCCGCCTCCAAACATCCAGCAAAAAGTCTTGCATTAGAGACTTCGTATGCGCGTCCAGAGCGCCGAAAGGCTCGTCCAGCAGGAGCACCTCCGGCTCGGTCGCCAGAGATCTGGCAATGGCAACACGCTGGCGCATGCCCCCGGAAAGCTGCGTAGGACGTACGTGCGCCCACTTAGTCAAGTCCATAACATCCAGATAGTATTCTACTCGCCGGTCAATATCCTGCCGGCTGATACCTGCCAGCTCCAGTCCGAAGGCGATGTTTTGAGCTACGTTGCGCCAGGGGTAAAGCGAGTAGTTCTGGAACACCAGCCCCCGGTCCGGCCCTGGCCCATCGATGGGTTCGCCATCGAGAAGCACCTCTCCGTCGCTGGCATCGGTCAGGCCAGCAATAATGCTGAGCAGGGTGGACTTGCCTCCACCGGAAGCTCCAACGATGCAGACGAACTCACCCAGCTCTGCCCGTAAGTTGACGTTTTCAAGGGCAGTGACGGCGCCGGCCCGCCCCTTAAAACACTTTGTTACCGAGCGGACTTCTAAATGTGCCATCTTTTACTCCTGAGACCATGGGGCCAACCGGTTACGGAGCGCCCGCAGCAGGAAGTCACTCGCGACTCCCAGCAGACCGATTACCACCAGGACGACAAAGATCTGGTCTATATGCAAAAACTTCTGCGCGCGGATAATGCGAAATCCCAGGCCCTGGTCCGCCGCTATAAGCTCGGAGACCACTATGAGGTTCCAGGCGGCTGCCAGGTTCACCCGCATTGCGTCAAAAATACCGGGGACCGCGTGAGGAAATATGACTTTTCGGAAGATAGTGGCGCTGCCGGCGCCAAGGGTGAGCGCGGCTTTAATAAGCTCTGAAGGAACCTGCCACACCACGTTTGCCGTCATCAGGGTGTTGAAGAAGACTGTGCCCAGCACTACCAACGCGATCTTTGGTGGCTCGCCCAGACCCAGCCAGATGAGCAGCAGTGGAACAAACGCGGTAGCCGGTGCGTAGCGGATGAGACCGATCATCGGCTCAAACAAGGCACGAATGCTTCGGAAGGCGCCCATCGCCAGCCCTAGCGGCACCGAGATTAGCACCGCTATGCCGAAGCCGATTAGAACTCGCTGGCTGCTGGCCCAAGTGTCACCCAGCAACACCCCACTGCCCAGCATCTCCCATCCTGCCTTGACCACGGATATTGGGCTGGGTAGAAAGATAGGATTGACTGCTCCAGTTATGTAAAGCAGAGTCCACGCCAGCATCGGCATCAGCGCTGATGCCAGCATAAGTCCCAGTTCCAGGCGACGCGGGATATCGTCACGCACCCGCCAGAAGACGGAGCGCTTCCTTCTACGCCTGGGCAGTTGCAGTTTTTCGATCTTCCTCATTTTCAAGAGGCCCGGTATACTTGCCATATCGACCCTACATTCTTCTTAGATTGGCAATACATGCAAACGCTTAGAACTGTAACTACCTCTTTTTGTCGGCATAAGCACGCACAAACCTGGGGTCGAAGACCTGTGAGATATCTAGCGGCTTCTCTATAAACTTGTTATCCAGTAAGAACTTGCCGACCTCTTGCGCCGCAAAATTCAGGCGGGTCATGTCGTTCCCGGCCTCGAAGGCTGACGCGTTCTGTTGCAGAGAGAAAATGGTAGTACCAGCGTCGTACTCCTTATATTCGGCTTCTGAGACGCCTGCCCGTTTAGCCATGATCGCCTGCGCCTTCTGGGGGTTGGCCTTTATGTAGTCCACGGTCATGAACCAGGCGTCGACCAGTTTCTGTACATCTGCGGGACGCTCCTTTCCCAGCGTGCCGGTAACTACTAAATGGTCAGGGATCGCACCGGGAAATTCTTTGGAGGTGAGGAGTGGATATGAACCTGAGCGCTTGAGCGCCTGAGTTGTAAAAGGAGCGAATACACCTACCCCATCCATCTGACCTGCTGCAAATGCTGCGGAGGCCGCGCCAGTCTCCAGGTTCACGATATTCACGTCGCTCAGCTTGAGTCCCGCCTTCTGCAAGCCCAGCGCCAGAAGAAAGTGGTCGACCACTCCTGCTTCGACTCCAATACTCTTACCCTTTAGTCCTGCCACCGAGGTGATGCTCTTATCGACGATGATCTGGTCGTTGCCCGTGGAATTGTCATTGACCAGTACAACGCGCTGGTCGGCTCCAGCAGCGACCGATGTTAGGGTATCATTCAGCGTCTGGCTGTTAGCGTCTAGCTGTCCTGCGGTTAAAGCGTTTATAGAGTCCAGGTAACCCTCGAACCACACTAGCTCCACGTTTACGCCGGCCTGCTTGAAGATGCCAGCATCCTCCGCAACCTGCCAGGGAAACCATCCGGGCCACGCGCTGAACCCCAGCTTGATGGGTTTGCTAGTGGGCGCAGTCCCGCTGCCAGTGGGCGCAGTAGCAGTGCCGCACCCCACGGCCAGCGCCGCCACCACGACCATCAATAGTATGAGCCAGGACTTTCTTGTCTTTATCATGTCCGCTTTACCTCCTTGAGCGTCATCATAGACGCCCAGGTATATTTAAAAAGCCCAGAAGACCGTAGTCTCCCGGGCTTTTTTCCCGCCGTGTACCCGTCCGAAACCGGTCGGGCTGCAGCTCTCGGACCAGACCTCGTTCTTTCAAGAACAAGCGGAACCCTAGCGGCAATAAGGACAATATAGAGTAGCCATGTTACACGAGCTTTTCTGAGACGTTACGATTAGATTAATTCGATATATTTCAATATTTCAGCTAGCACTATGCCCCCGATATTCTTTCATATCGGGCATGTTATACTAAGAGTCCAGACGATTGGAGGGCTAGGACATGGGAGTAACTTTAGAGCTTGCACAATTTGTAGCTCGGACGCGGTATGAAGACCTTCCGGTAACGGCAACACAAATGGCGAAGCGCTGTTTATTGGACTGGCTGGGCAACGCCTTGGCTGCTTCACGGGACCCCTCCGTGAATGCTCTTCTGGACGTCTTTGATCAGATGGGAGGTAATCCCCAGTCTATTGTCATCGGGCGAGGTCGCAAGAATACTGTGCTTCAGGCAGCAATGGCCAACGGCTACTTATCCCATTTTCTGGACTTTGACGATACTCACGTCCCAACCATCCTGCACCCTACGTCCCCCGTAATGCCGGCGGCTATGGCTCTGGCCGAGAGTCTCGGCTCTACAGGAAAGGATTTGATTACCGCTTTTGTTCTGGGCGTGGACGTGGCGACCAGGCTAGCCATTGCAATTTGTCCATCCCACTACGAGGCCGGATGGCACGTGACCGGCAGCGTTGGGCCTCTTGGAGCCGCTGCGGCTGTAGGCACTCTGTTGAGACTGGACTCTCAACGGCTGGCAAGAGCTTTCGGACTGGCAGCGGTCGCGCCTGTTGGTCTTAGGGAGAATTTTGGGACCATGGGCAAGGCTTTTCACCCAGGTATGGCGGCCCACAACGGCACGCTTGCCTCTATGCTTGCCGAGAGAGGTTTTACCGCAGCGGAAAACATACTGGAGGGGAGCAACGGATATCTGCGAGCGCTATCTGCCGCTCCGAATCCTGAGGTTTTGACTCAGGACCTGGGAATATCTTTCCTCATCAACGAAGTCTCCTTCAAGCCCTATGCCTGCGGTGTAGTCAACCACCCGCTTATAGACGGAGTTATCCAGCTTCGAGATTCCCACGCTATACAGCCCGAGGATGTGGCGGCTATAGAGGCGCGGATGAGCGCGGTCGAGCCGGTGCCCCAGCTTGCCGCGAACCCTCAGCCGGACAGCGGACTGTCCGGCAAGTTTAGTCTGGCCCACTGTGCGGCTGTCGCCTTGACTGATGGCGCGGCGGGCCCGGCGCAGTTCACCGATGAGCGGGCCAGATATCCAATTATTAGAGATTTAAGAAGCAGGTTCAAGGTGCAGCTAACGAAGGAGATGGGAGAGCACGAGGCTGGCGTTGCCATAATACTTAAGAACGGCCATAGACTGGAAGTGTACATCCCTCACGCAACAGGCACCCCGGAGAACCCGATGAGCGACGCCGCCCTTGAAACAAAGTTCCGCAGGTCGGTAGCTGGGATAATTTCCGAAGAAGCGGCAGAGAAGGTGCTGAGCCTGGTTTCTAATCTTGAGGAGATAAAAGAGGTAGGAGAGATTATGGGTCATCTTGACGCATAGTCATCGCTTCAGTTCCTGAACAAGAAACTATATAATTATTGGGACGCCTGCAAGACTTGAAGTCTGGAGGAGAGCATCATGAAGAAGAGTAAAGTCGTGCCTCTGCGTATTCCTGAGAATCTGGACGAGTTAGCTGCCATCAGTGCGCGGGAGCAACACGCCGACAAAGCCACTGCCCTGCGCCAGTGGATCCACCAAGGAGCGGCCCATTACGTCCTTGATCTGGTTGCCGAGGGCAGGGTAAGCATTGGTCATGCCGCCGAGCTACTGGACTTGACAGTATACGACTTCTACCATCTGGCCGAGACGCATGGGATTGAATTAGGGGCCAGCGATGAGCAACGCCAGCAGTCTCGGACTCTGCTGGCGCTGCTTGCCCAAGAAGGCCAGTAATATTCGTTCCTTGGGGCAAACTTGCTCGTAAAGTTTCTCGCGCTCTAGTCAAAGCTCTTCAATCGGCGGACGGTGTCCCAGTCCAGTCTGCGGATGACCTCGGTTAATAGTCGCACCGTGTTGTCGAAGTCTTCACGGCTGATGATGCCGTTATGGCTGTGCAGATAACGGGTTGGAACTCCGATGTTGATGACGGGCGATCCACTGTGGGAGCGCTGCATTTCAGCTCCATCTTCTCCATAGCCGCTGAGTACGTTGAACTGCACCGGTATATCTGCTTCCCGCGCCACATCAATAAAAAGGTCCCGTAACTTCAGGTTTGGCAACATGCTGCTGTCATGTAAGAATATCGACGGCCCTTTTCCAACGCGCTCCTGAGCCTCGTCTTGAGATATCCCTGGATAATCGCTAGCGACTCCAGACTCGAGGTTGATGCCGATATCAAGCTCCACTCTATAGCTGCTAGTGTGCGCTCCCCTGAGACCTATCTCCTCCTGTACTGTAGACACCGCGAAGACGCGGTTTGGTGAAGAGCCGGTCTTGAGCGCTCGCATAACCTCTACCATCACACCCAGTCCTACCCGGTCGTCCCAGGCCTTTGCCAGATAGAGCTTTCCATCATTTAGTTTAGTGAACTTGCTATCGGGAGCCACGGGGTCGCCAGGGCGAATGCCTAGACGCTCTTCGGCGTCCTGGCGGTTTTCTGCTCCTACGTCTATGAACATGTCGTCTCGCTTGAAGACCTGGCCGCGTGATTCAGGTGTCATCACATGTATAGTCTTGATTCCGGTGATACCGTAGACGACTCCATTCCGAGTAACGACAGCCCAGCGCTGGTTTATCAAGGCCTGGTCCAGCCAGCCACCAAGAGGCAGGAACTTTAGATAGCCCTCAGGAGTAATATATTTCACCATTAAGCCCAACTCGTCCATGTGCGCGGCCATCATGATCTTGGGACCGTTGGTGTCGCCGTTTAGACGTGCTATCAGGGAACCCATGCCGTCGGTATCCATCTCGTCACACAACGGACTTAGTTCTCGCTGCATTATGGCCCTTACCGGTCCCTCGAACCCCGACGGACCGTAGGCATTGGTCAGCTCCTCAAGAAGGCGTTCAATTTGGGGCATTGTAAGACCTCAAAGAAAATTAGTATGCAATCGGGCGCGTGTGTTCTGCTTTCATGAAACTTGTAACTTACGCTTCCTTACTTTGAGCTTTTTCAGATTGACGCTGGATAATCCCAGCCAGAGCACGTAAAGCCTGATTTACGGACTCGGAATCTGAAAATACTCTAGCAACATCCGGATCAAGGACGACGACATTTGTTCCTCGGGCATAACGTTCAGCGTACTTACCACGCACGCCTCCGCTGAAATCATATTCGTCTAGCATATCTGGATCACGCTCACTATTCTGCTGCTTCTTCATATTGCTTCCTTTCACTTGACGTAGCGAGACGAGCGCTTATGATTCTGTACTTCTTAAGCCAAGCTGAGGTTTCCAAGTAAAAAACGGACACTCGGTCACCTAATCTTATACAGCTCGTCAGTGATAGACCTATCTCCCAAAGCCTTGTCCATCATCTCGAAGATTTCCTCGTCTGATGCTGGCTTCGCGTCGCGTCGCATTCTCTTCAGAATAGGGTCGTCACGCTCAGGGGCAAGCTTATCTAAGCGTGCATCAATTTCGTCCAAAGTGGTCTTATATGTATGCTGCATTAGAACTTACCTGTCAAAGGCATGTCATGCCTTCTCTCGTTACTAGAATGTGTTTAATTATACATCGATGGAGTACAACCCATGAATATCATAGAATACGAAGAATGTCCAGGCGCGTCACATAAAAGAGCCTCTTGTAGAAGTAGAGTACGGGTGCGCCAGGCTACTTGATCCATACCAGTGGGAGTTTCAGAAACATAATATGACCGCGCAATAACCAGACGGGGTTGAACTCCTCCTCGCCTTTCGTAAGAGTGTACCAATTTATATGTATACCGTAGATTTTGCTGTGGTAATAGGATAGAATTATGGTACTTACTCGTCCAGGGGCGGCCCGTGGAGGATGGATGGGTGGAGCGGAGGTAGCTATTCACGGTTCTAGTCGGCTTTCTTCTAACTGAGCAGCCATAGGCACAAATAGGACCAGTGAACGTGACTCTATGCCGACCTTGCCTCCTTTCCTTCTTACCCTACTCCTACCTGACACCAGCTTCTAAGCTGTAAGGAACTACATATCAACAAGACTGGCCGTCCTTAACCTCCTGATAGATGGTGGTGGAAATCTAGTGCGGTGATAATGGAATATTCTTATATAGAACGGAGGACGGAATGCCAGATGTTTTGCTGAGAGAAGTTCGTGACCATACCCTAATCATCACTATGAACCGCCCCGAGCGCATGAACGCCCTTGGGGGTGGGCTATCCGAGGCTATAAATGAGGCATGGCGAGACTATATGGCCGACGATAACCTTTGGTGTGCCATCTTAACGGGAGCCGGGCGAGCCTTCTCGGCAGGGGCGGACATCAAGGCGGCTGCCGAGCGCTACACCCGAGGAGAGCAGGCAGTGGCCCGACCTCGGGGCGTTCCGCCGGTGGAGGTGTGGAAGCCCGTGGTCGCCGCGATCAATGGTTACGCAGTGGCGGGAGGGATGCTCCTGGCTGCCCGGGCCGACATTCGCATAGCTTCCGACACCGCCGAGTTTTGGATGGGCGAGGTGCGCTGGAGCATGACTACGCCATACAAGATCATGCTCGCATGGTATATGCCGCTGGGCATCCTGATGGAGATGGCTTTGACGGGACAGCGTATAAGCGCCCAGAGGGCCTACGAAATCGGCTTCGTCAACAAGGTGGTGCCGGCAGACCAACTGATGGAGGCGGCCCTGGAGATGGCGGATACCATTTGCAAGAATGCGCCTGTGGCAGTCCGAGCTCATAAAGAGTCCGTAATGCGTCTATTGGAGGTCCCTAGAAACCTGGCGGACCCCATAGCCAGGGAGATAATGGGCCAGATTACTCAGAGCGAGGACGCCAGAGAGGGGACGACAGCCTTTGCCGAGAAACGCACCCCCATTTGGCGCAACCGCTAACCAGGAGGTAGAGATGTCAGACCAACCCCTCTCAGACATCCGTGTCATTGATCTAACCCAGTATATAGCCGGCCCTTACTGCACCAAACTCCTTGCCGACTTCGGGGCGGACGTGATCAAAATAGAGCGACCCGGGGGCGGTGATCTAGCACGCCGTCTAGGCCCCTTCCCTGGAGACGTCCCTCACTCAGAGAAGAGCGGTCTCTTTCTTCATCTCAACACCAACAAACGCAGCGTGGTCTTAAACCTTAAGACCTCTGAGGGGACGGATGTCCTCCGCAGCCTCCTATCCGGGGCGGATATCCTGGTAGAAAGCTTCCGTCCGGGAGAGATGGCTCGCCTGGGCTTAGACCCGGCGGATTTACAGCAGACCTATCCTAACCTGGTTATTACCTCCATCTCCAACTTCGGTCAGACGGGACCCTACCGGGACTACAAAGCCTCTGAGATCACACTGTTCGCCATGGGTGGGAGAATGAGCCGAAGCGGCCTGCCAGACCGTTACCCTCTGAAGCTGGGCGGCAACCACGTGCAATACCAGGCTGGCAACTGTGCGGCCATGGCCACCCTATTTGCCTGGTATGCCGGGAGGTATAAAGGAATCGGGGGCCAGCATGTGGACATAGCCATTTTTGAGACCCAACTCGCCTCTTACAACTCCCGTATGCCGTATCTGCTGGCCTACGCCTACACTGGAGAGCGGGGCACCCGTGGGGAGCCGGGCGGTGGCGGCTATCCCTCCGGCTATTACCCGTGTGCCGACGGGTACATCCATATCACGGGAGGTGGAGCTTTCTTCCCCAGATCCGCTGCCCTTTTAGGAAGACCAGAGCTGGCTACGGACCCTCGCTTCGCACCGCCCCTTGGTCAGCTCAACCGGCAAAGTAAGGAGGAGTTCGAGATCACTCTGTGGCTGCCGTGGCTCCTGGAGCGGACCCGCTCAGAAGTAGTGGAGACCGCCCAGTCCTATGAACTGCTGTGCGGCGCGGTATACAGCATAGACGAAGTAGTCCAGAACCCCCAGCTTACAGCACGAGAGTATTTCGTGGACATAGATCACCCTGTGTCAGGCACCTTCCGCTATCCGGGCGCGCCGATAATGCCCAGCGAGCCCTGGTGGCGGCTACGACGCCCAGCGCCACTCCTGGGCCAGCACACTGGAGAGGTCCTGACTGAGCTTTTGGGCGCCTCTGCGGAAGAGCTAGCCAGGCTGGAAGAAAGAGGTGTGATCACTTCGAGCGCCTATAGTAATGAAAGAGTAAGCTTGTAGCCTGTGGCCGTTAGGCTATGAGGCTCTCGAACTAGATGAGTATAAGGTGGAAGGAGGAAGACCTATGGCAGGCCAAGTTTATCCCCTCGAGGGAATTCGAGTCATCGACATAACCGTAGTCTGGGCCGGCCCGTATGGTACCATGTTCCTGGCCGACATGGGGGCGGAGGTCATACGCGTAGAGTCCATCAACATTTTTCCATCCTCATCGAGGGGGCAGTTTGCCCGACCGTCAAAGGAGGCCGAAGCACGCCGTGACTATGGGGCCTCCGTGTATCCAAATCGTGACCCGGGCGAACGCCCCTGGAACCGACCCGCCACCTTCAATGCCCACGCTCGCAACAAGTATTCAATGACGGCGAACCTCACTACGCCAGAAGGCAAGGACGTCTTCCGTCGCTTGGTGGAGGTCAGCGATGTGTTCGTGGAAAACAATGCCGTGGGATCCATGGAACGCCTGGGGTTCACGTACCCAGTACTGAGCCAGTGGAACCCTCGCTTGATCGCGATCTCGGCCACCGGGCAGGGACGTACCGGCCCCTGGGCGCATTATCGGGGTTACGGGAGTCAGTCGGAAGCTCTCATGGGTCACTCCTCGGTTATGGGTTATCCCGACATGGACCCCTCGGGGGCGCCGGGCAGCGTGGCCACCGACGCCACAACGGGGGTGACCATTGCATTGGCTACCGTGATGGCCCTCCACCAACGGGAAAAGACTGGGAAAGGGATCTTCATCGATTTATCCATGAGCGAGACCTTCATTCCCCACCTCGGTGAGCACTTTATGGACTACTTCATCAACCAGCGAGTCGCCGGCGCCCTAGGCAACCGCGATCCCAATCTGGTCCAGGGATGTTACCGGTGCCTCGGTGAAGACGAGTGGATTGCTATCACAATTGGGGCGGACGACCACTGGCAGGCCCTGTGCCAGGCAATGGAGCAGCCAGAGATGGCTAAAGACCCCCGATTCGCGACCATGAGCGCTCGGCAAGAGCGCCATGACGAGATTGACCAGATCATTGAGGCCTGGACCTCACAGCACGCTCCCTACGACCTGTTCCACAAGCTTCAGAATGAAGGCGTACCTTCGGGACCTGTTATGCACGAGGACCAGGTTCATTCAGACCCCCATGTTCGAGCGCGTGAATTCCTGGTGCCCATCACCCATCCGGAGATTGGGACCCACGACTATCCATCCACAGTCTTCAAGGCATCGAAGTTACCCTTCAAAGTACGAAAGCCGCCGGTGCGCCTGGGGGAGGACAACGACTACGTCTACCGAGAGGTGCTAAAGCTAACCGAAGCTGAGTACGATCATCTGAAGACCCTGGGACAAATCGGCATGGACTATGATCCATCCATCCGATAAAGCCTAAAGAGGGTGTATCTAAGGCCAGAACATGGGCCATGATTGAGCTTCTCTCCACAAGAGAGCAACTACAACTCCAACCACCATGAACGGTCCGTATGGTACATAGTCCTTGAGTTTTATCACCCGGACCAACAGGAGAAGGAATAATACTACCCCACCAATAATTGAAGCTGCAAGTATACCGACCAACACTTGTGGAAACCCGCTTATGATCCCCACTAAAGCGCCAAGCTTAACATCGCCAGCCTTTATACCGCCGGGATATACGAGGTACAGCAATAGATATATTCCAAAACCCACGACTCCGCCGAGGACAATGCTTGGAAGGCTGATACCATATAGATAGGATGTTATTGGAGCCAGCAGTAGCGATGGATAAATGACTTTGTTCAGGATCAAAGAGTGTTCAAGGTCGATGATAAATATGGCCGCGAGTATACATACATATATACTGGCGACCACAAGCTTTACGCCGGGCCCAAGCAAAATCCAGAGCAGTCCAAAGGCGATGGCAATTCCTACCTGGACTATCGGCATTCTGAGGGGTATATTTGCCTGGCAGTGTCTACACTTGCCTCGGGATGCTATGTAACCAAGCACCGGCGCTAAATCGAGGAGTGATAAATCTCTTTCGCACTCCATACACTGAGGACGAAGGCTATGTCCAGAGAGGCGTCTTGGCAGTCTGTCTATATAAACATTCAGGACTGTTCCAATCACCATCCCAAATAGAGCGTAAAGAATAAGGCTTACCAAACCTTGCACGGCTTAGACCTTTAGACTTCCGGTATTAATCAAAGACCACAGTCTTATTATCATATACAAGAACACGGTTAAGTAGGTGCATTGTCACCGCCCTGGCTAATACTACCTTCTCCAGGTCAGTGCCTTTGCGGACCAAGTCTGTGACAGAATCACGGTGGCTAATCCGCACAACATCCTGCTCTATGATCGGTCTCTGGTCCAGCTCCTCGGTTACATAATGGGCCGTGGCGCCGATGATTTTCACTCCCCGCTCGTAGGCCTGGTGATAGGGGCGACCTCCAGCAAAGGCGGGGAGGAAGGAGTGGTGTATGTTAATTATCCTATTGGGGTAATGCGCCACAAATTCTTGGCTAAGCGCCTGCATATAGCGCGCAAGGACAACCAAGTCTATCTTATGAGCTTTGTAGATGGTCAATGATTAAGGACTCTTGGCGGCTGCGGTTGTCACGGCTTACAGGAAAACATAGATAATCTATGCCAAAACCTCTGACAAGGTCCTCAAGACCATCATGATTGCTAATTACCAAAGGTACCTCTGCCCTAAGCTCACCCATACGCCAGCGAGATAACAAGTCATACAAACAATGGGGCTGTCTGGATACCAAAATAGCTATCTTAGGCAAGTAGTCAGAAAAACGCACCTCCCAAGTCATCTGAAATTGCTCGGCTATAGGAGCAAATGCCTTATGGACATCCTCTCTGTTTATAGAAAACCCGCGCATATCCCACTCAACCCGTTGAAGGAACACACCCTTCTCCGGGTCCATATGCTGGTCTGCATGGATAATGTTACCGTTATTGCGGTAAATGAAATCAGACACCGCAGCTACCGGGCCCCTTGGTCTGGGCAAGAAAGCAAAAGCACAGCAGTTACGTTGTTACTCATACATCATTGTTCACAAGTTGAATGGATAAGGACTCTATTTTAATACAAATGACTTGGCGTGTCCTAAGTATAAGAAGTTACAGACCTTAAAACCGGGACTTATTAAAGAAATTAAGTCCGAACAGTTTCTTAAAAAAATATTGACAACCGATGAGCTAGATGATATTATTTCTTCTGCGGTTGGGATAGAGGAGCGGATACCTCAGAGACATCCCCGAAGAAGCAAACCTTTACAAGCAAAGGCGAAGCCGCCCGGCGACGCATATTCCATGTTTTAGACCTCAGAAAGTCTTTGACATCTCTATCAAACAGTGATAGTATGTAATTTGCGCCGCCATCTCTGATGGCGGTATCGCCTTCTAAAGTGTAAAGGCGCCTTAACAACTGAATAGCGGTAAGGAAGAGTGGTGGGGTTCTGGTTCAATTTTGAAATAACAAGTCAGTCGAAGGACTGGCCAATTTTTTGGCGAGTTTGATCCTGGCTCAGGACGAACGCTGGCGGCGTGCCTTACGCATGCAAGTCGAACGGACTCATTTGCGTGAGCTTAAGTCACTTCGGTGACGGCGGCTCGTATACGCGGTGAGTTAGTGGCAGACGGGTGAGTAACACGTAGGTGACCTGCCCAAAAGTGGGGGATAAGCTGCCGAAAGGCGGTCTAATACCGCATGTGGTCTAAGATTTAAAGGTCTTAGAAGAAAGCCCTTCGGGGCGCTTTTGGAGGGGCCTGCGGCCGATTAGCTAGTTGGTGGGGTAATGGCCTACCAAGGCGACGATCGGTAGCTGGTCTGAGAGGACGATCAGCCACACGGGGACTGAGATACGGCCCCGACTCCTACGGGAGGCAGCAGCGAGGAATCTTGCGCAATGGGCGAAAGCCTGACGCAGCAACGCCGCGTGAGGGACGAAGGCCTTCGGGTCGTAAACCTCTTTTGTCAGGGAAGAAACAAGACGGTACCTGGCGAATAAGCCACGGCTAACTACGTGCCAGCAGCCGCGGTAATACGTAGGTGGCAAGCGTTGTCCGGATTTACTGGGCGTAAAGCGCGCGTAGGCGGTCTGTTAAGTCTGAGGTGAAATCTATCGGCTCAACCGGGAGAGGCCCTCAGATACTGGCAGGCTTGAGGATAGTAGAGGAAGATGGAATTCCCGGTGTAGCGGTGAAATGCGTAGATATCGGGAGGAACACCAGTGGCGAAAGCGATCTTCTGGACTATTCCTGACGCTGAGGCGCAAAAGCGTGGGGAGCAAACCGGATTAGATACCCGGGTAGTCCACGCCGTAAACGTTGGACACTAGGTGTGGGGGGTATCGACCCCCTCCGTGCCGAAGCTAACGCGATAAGTGTCCCGCCTGGGGAGTACGGCCGCAAGGCTAAAACTCAAAGGAATTGACGGGGGCCCGCACAAGCAGCGGAGCGTGTGGTTTAATTCGACGCAACGCGAAGAACCTTAC
>Ga0080064_1000216_pt1 | contig 168673 bp, 45 predicted proteins | sample Subgrocontami54m_FD_69260 | JGI IMG/M metagenome (GOLD analysis project Ga0080064, IMG submission 69260) | Subsurface groundwater microbial communities from S. Glens Falls, New York, USA - GMW46 contaminated, 5.4 m (SPADES assembly) (version 2) ...
TGAGTGTCTTGTACGGTCATCACCTGATAGGCAGATACGATGCTCAAGGACAACCCTTAAACCTTAAAAAACGGACAAATCACTTGCTACCAAAAGCGGACATTTTAATTAGCTACTGACAGCGGTCTTTTTTAAATAGGCCTTGATGATTTTTTGCTCCGCCAAAGGTTTATCCGATCCGTCCACCGCGGTGTTTTCTATCTTTTGAACCACGTCAACTCCGGCCGTGACTTTACCAAATAGGGTGTGGCGCCCGTTCAGCCATGGGGTCTTGGCCGTGGTGATAAAAAACTGGCTTCCATTGGTGCCGGGCCCGGCGTTGGCCATCGCCAATAGCCCCGAACTGTCAAATTGAACGTTCGGGCTGACCTCATCTTCAAACGGTTTCCCCCAGATGGATTCTCCGCCGGTCCCCGTCCCTGTCGGGTCGCCGCCCTGGATCATGAATCCTTTGATCACCCGATGAAAGATCAGCCCATCATAATATTTTTTTTCGGCCAATTTTACAAAATTTTCGCAGGCCTTTGGCGCAACCTCCGGCATGAGTTTGATCTCAATCACGCCTTGATTCGTTTCTAAAACCATGATTTTATCCATGCCTGATTGGTCTCCATAAATGTTAGTGCTGATCGCCGCGAACAACAAGGCCGCGACTGCGATTAAGGACTTTTTCATAAAGCGGCTATCTCCTTCATTTTTTGAATAGAAACAACGACCAAATCCCAACTAGCTTAAAAGAGACAGGTTAAAAATACCAGCGTTTTTTTGGGCGTGATTTTTTTAAAAAAACCCTCGCACCAGCTGATAGGATCCGATGCAATCCCTTGCATTGTAAATGGCTCTTGACTCCCGTCGAAAGGCGTCATAATCTACTGGTATTATCTTTTCGGAGGATCTATGGAAAAACGGTCTATCCTGATAGCCGATGACGAGCATGAGACTATCACGGAACTTGAAAAGCACCTCTCAGCGGCCGGCTTCGATATTCACGTCGCCCGCGATGGGTATACCGCGCTTACAAAAGCGCGAGTCATTGCGCCTGATCTTATTCTGCTCAACCTGATGATCGGTGGTTTGAGAGGCCTGGAGGTCAAGAATCGGTTAAACCGCGAGTCCGCAACACTGAACATCCCTGTTATTTTCTTAACTAACAGGCAATCTACTGATGATAAAATCCAGAGTTTTCATTTGAAAGCCGACGATGTGGTGGTCAAACCTTTTAATCTGGCGGAACTTACCGCCCGCGTCGACTCGCTCTCCAAACGCTACCGGGAGCACGACCAAGCCCTGATGACAGATACTCTCACGGGTCTCAATAACCTTCACGTGTTTAGACGCAGCCTCGCGCAGCTTTTTAATACCGCCCAGCGATACAAACGCCCTTTTTCGCTGGCAGTCCTCGATTTGGATGATTTTAAGTCTATCAATGACCGTTATGGACATGCGGCAGGCGACCGTGCGATCGAAGCGCTGGCAGAGTGTATGAAACGTTCGTTTCGAGAAACCGATATTCTAATTCGCTACGGCGGCGACGAATTTGTAGTTCTGTTTCCTGAAACCAATGAACAGGAAGCCGCGGAAGGGATCGCACGCTTGAGGTCTTGTGTGGCCCAGTCATCCGTCATCCTTGATGCCAAAACAAAACTGGACATTCTTGTCAGCATCGGTCTTGCCACTTACGACCCAGACATGCTGCGGTCTATGGAACTTTTTGAACTCGCGGACAGCCGGATGTACGCTGAAAAATCATCAAAGAAAACCATCAAAACAAAATAAAGATCCCCGTTTTCTGAATTGCGATATTATTTTCTGCATCTATCTAAATCTTAAACATAACGATCACCTTCCCGCAAGAAGCGTCATCAATATGTTTCATGGACCCACTGTTGGTAAGGGCTTTTGTCAACGGCATCGGGCTTTGGATGTTTCTTGAAGAACTCCCAGATGACATCCGTCGCGGAAATTTCTTGGGTGGGCTCATCGACATTCCCAAAGCGTAGACCGCTTACGCCGCCGGGCCACGCGTGGCCTTGCCCGCGGATCGTATTGAAGATCTGATTTTTCTGCGGACGGACGTCCGCCCGTCATCCTGTTTCAGGAGGAGTGGCTATATTTTCTCGAAAGATTTCCAATTTCGTTTTCCACCTGGCGGGACAGATCTTTTAGGTAATCAAAAAACCGATCCCAGTGAAGCAAATAACTCGTGGACGAATACTCAATATTAACTTCATTCATCCTTTTTGTCGCGTTTGTCTCCAACGTGTCGCTTCTGAAGAAGACATACAAAAAACCGCCCAAAAGCAGCAATAAAAATAACCAGCGCCCCATGTACGATCCTTTTAGTTTTTGACCCTTATCATTTCTAACCCAGCTCTAAACAACCCAAAAAAGACACGTTAAACATGTTACTGAGCTTTCACTAAATAATGGGCACGCTGGAAGCCCCAGATTTGTGTCGGATGCAAGGCGCGACGACGAGACATAGTCGTAACTATGTCGAGGAGGAGCAACGCCGCAGACGGCCAAAGATGGGGCTTCCCCGAAGGGGCTGGCCGATTTTGGACTGCGACGGCGTCTCTCGTCGTCGGTATAGTTACCACTATGCCTCCTCCTCGTTCCTTGTCTCGTTCCAAAATCGGCTCAGCCAGCGGTTCCATTATTTAGTGAAGGCTCAGTAAGTATTATTTTACGCCCAAAAACTATAAAAGCCACCAGCATTTAATTGCTGATGGCTGCTTTATCGACACTCCGCGTGCCGGAAACATGAGACAAGGTGGTCATTGACCATTCCTGTCGCCTGCATGTGAGCGTAGATCACGGTCGAGCCTACAAATTTAAAACCGTCTAGCTTCATTGCCTTGCTCATCGCGTCAGACTCGCGCGACGTAGCCGGCAGTTCCTTTAGCGTCTTGCGACGATTGAGAATGGATTTGCCTCCGATAAACTTCCACACATAAGCGGCAAACGATCCGTGCTTTTCGCGCATGGCCAGAAACGCGCGCGCGTTTGACACGGCCGCTTCGATTTTTAAACGGTTGCGGATAATGCCCGCGTCACTCAAGAGCCGCTTGACATCCGCCGCGCCATAACGCGCCACTTTCTTGGGATCAAACCCATGAAACGCCCTCCGGAAATTTTCGCGCTTGTGCAGCACACAGCGCCAGCTCAGACCCGCCTGCATGGTTTCCAGAATGAGGAATTCGAAAAGCTTTCTGTCATCACGCAGCGGCATGCCCCATTCGGTATCGTGATAGGCCTGCATCAGAGAATCACCGCCGGGCCATCCACAGGAGCATCTTTTCATGGCTTATTTCCCATCTCAATTTCCATTATCGGAGCATTCATATCCGCGAATCCGTCCCTCTGTGAACTGGCCCGGTTAATTTGCATAATTTAGCGATACCTGCGGCTGAGAATATCAGGATCAAAGGCTCTACCGCCCATCGATGTCTGCCTTCGACATAAAAGAGGCTTTGCATGACCGTTATCGAGAGAAGAAATACCACCAACAGAGAGACTTTCTTAAGGTTGACCTGCGCCACGCGTGTCATCACGCTATATAGGCCAACAATGAATAATAAGAAATACGCTACATACAGGCCCTTATAGACTGACAAAAAAAATCGCGGGTACTGAAGCCCCGCCGATGGGGAGAACCACCAAAAGTAGTATACCTTTTTAAAAAAGAGAGTTACGAATCTCAACGGCTGTTCGCGGATAAAATCATAAACCTCCTTTTTGAATATCCTGGCCTGACCCAATTCGTCCGCCCGATAGACTTTCTCTACAAAATCCTTTGGCATCATATCCAATACGCGACGGCCGTCCGGAGCAAAATTACTCCCACTCGCATGGGAGTTGTTGCCAACCCAAATATTTATGGTTGGTGTCTGTATAAAAACAAACTCACGATGTACGTAGTAATTGCGTAAAACCCACGGCGAGATCACTAGCGCTGCGGTAAAAACTATGATTATAGATTTGGTCAGTAGTTCCCTTGTAAGCCTAAGAGCGCCACGGTCCCACCAAAGCCACAACAGAAGCGGTACAAGAAATAATACTACGCTCGCTCTCGTAAGAATACATACCCCTATTAGGGCGCCGATGACAACGCTTTTTTTATAAGTTAAGTCTTTCGCTAGCTTCAGAATGGTGAGCATAAGCAGCGAAAACAAAAGCGACACCATTGTCAGCTCATGTAATTTTCGCGTCGAATAGAAAAGCATCCCTGGATGGAGCATACACAATACGGAGGCCACCTTACCCACATTTTTATCAAAAATGTCTTTTGCTATCCCATAGATAATCGTGCATGTCAAAGCCAGAAAAATCATTTGAACGAACAGCATTGCCGTACGATCATAATTTGTGAAAAAATAGATCACCGCATTAACTATGGGATAAAGCGGGGGTGTAAGCGAATAATAGGTAGTGCCGAGCATCTCACAAGAAAAGGTTTTATCTTTTAAAAGATGTCTCGCGATATCCTCGTATTCGTATGTTTGAAGCGGATAACTTTTTGAGAAAAGGATAACAATCGAGGCCTGCACGATCAAGGAAACTAAAAAGATTGATACGCCGATACTCGGACGATGCCGATGAAAGAAGCCATTCGCCGTCATACGCGTTGCATCCTAGCCGTTTCCCTTCCAAGCTTAAAAAAATTTATGAAACAATCAATCGCATCGTTAGAACTAATTTACTAATCGTTTCACAATAGTACCATTTTTTAGGTTAAAACAGAAAAGCCGCCAGAGTTAACTCCTGGTGGCTTCTGTATTTATTGGTAGCGGGGGTTGGCCAGACCGATTAAAACCCATGGCATCAGTCCTCAGATTTCCATAGCGGGTGAAAAAGAGCGCGAGGAAAAGAGGGCTCCCCTCTTTTCCTCGTTATAGGGAGTTTCAAAAAAAATCCAATCAGGAAGGGGGTTACAGTGCCGGAGGCTTTGCGATTATCTCATACCGCATTGCAAAGCCGGAGGACACGCCATAAGGGGGAAACTTTGTTTCCCCCTTGGAAAATTAAAAACCCCCATCTATGAATGGAGGTTTTTAATTTTGGTAGCGGGGGTTGGATTTGAACCAACGACCTTCGGGTTATGAGCCCGACGAGCTACCAGGCTGCTCTACCCCGCGATATCTTGCAAATCTTTAGAGGCGGTATTATACCACAACTATCGTGTTTGGGTATTTTCCCCTTCCCGAACGATCCTGTAAACAATCTCTCCCTGTTTGGCTTTGTTGAGTTTTGTGCGGGCGACCTTTTCAAGGTACACCGGGTCTTCTCTCAAAAGCCGAAGCTCGGTCTCAAGCTGTTGATTCTCCTGCTTGATCTTTTTAAGCTCGATCTCGAGATTTTCACTGCGCGCCTTGAGACTCTGCACCTGAAACAAACGAGGAGCCAATAGAATCGTAAAGACCAGCAAGAGCGCCAGGTAAACCAGAATAATTGCTGGGCGTTTCATCCCCTTAAACCGTAACGCGCTTTCTTCCCAAGTTCTTCCTCAATGCGGAGAAGCTCGTTGTATTTACAAATACGGTCCGTCCGGCAAAGTGAGCCGGTCTTGATCTGCCCGCAGGATGTCGCGACCGCCAGTTGCGCGATCGTCGTGTCTTCAGTCTCACCGGAACGGTGGGACAAAACCGCCGTATAGCCGTTCTTATGGGCCAAATGGATCGCGTCCAGCGTCTCGGAGAGTGTGCCGATCTGGTTCACCTTGATCAGTATGGAATTCGCGACCTTGCGATCGATGCCCATCTGGAGCCGCCGCGTGTTGGTCACAAAAAGGTCATCACCGACGATCTGTATCTTTTTGCCAAGTTTTTTGGTCAATTCCCGCCAGCCGTCCCAATCGTCCTCGGCGAGTCCGTCCTCGATCGAAAAGATCGGGTATTTTTCGACCCACTTCGCGTAAAAATCGATCATGTCTCCGGCGCTTTTCTTTGGCTCGGGTTCCGCCTCGAGCCAATAAGCGCCGTCTTCGTAAAATGAACTGGACGCCGGATCGAGCGCGATCTTCACATCCTGACCCGGGCGGTATCCCGCCTTGTCAATGGCCTGAAGGATCACTTCCAACGCCTCCTGATTCGACCGCACGTTGGGCGCGAAACCGCCCTCATCGCCGACCGAAGTCGACAGTTTCCTGTCATGAAGGATCTTTTTTAAATGATGAAAGACTTCGGCGCCGATGCGCAACGCTTCGCGAAAGCTTGGAGCGCCTCCGCCAGAGGCGGACCCGCCGCGACTTGTGGCGGGAAACGGCATGATCATGAATTCCTGCAGGTCGACATTGTTGTCCGCGTGAAGGCCGCCGTTCAGGATGTTCATCATCGGCACCGGTAGTAAATTCGCTTTAGCGCCGCCCAGGTAAACATAGAGCGGCTGTTTCTTCGAGGCCGCGGCGGCTTTGGCGGCCGCGAGCGAGATCCCAAGGATCGCGTTGGCGCCCATGTTCTTTTTATTCGCGGAACCGTCGATCTTGCAAAGTTTGGCGTCGAGTTTTTTCTGGTCAAAAGGATTGTCGCCTTTGATCTCCTTGGCGAGAATTTTATTCACATTGGCGACGGCCTTTAGAACACCCTTGCCCAGATAGCGGCGTTTGTCGCCGTCACGGAGCTCTACCGCCTCATGTTCGCCGGTCGAGGCGCCGCTTGGGACCGCCGCCCTTCCAAACGAACCATCCGACAAAAGGCAATCCACTTCGACGGTAGGATTTCCGCGGGAATCTAAAATTTCGCGGCCTTTGATCTCCTTGATCACTGCTTTTGCCATGTTTTAAACCTTTCTGAAAAAGTGCGGATGAAATGAGCCATAAAAAAATTTAAGACTCAATTATAAACTTGAGATGAGGTCAGGTCAACTGCGAACTCCCCCTCACCCCCTCTTAAAAATAAGAGGGGGAAATCTAAAAAACGCCTCAGCACTTCTCCCCTCTTTAGTCAAAGAGGGGATGAAGGGGAGTTTAGATATTTCTTAATCGCCAGAGGATAGAGCTTGTGTTCGAGCGCGTGGATCCTTTTTTCAAGCGACGCCAGCGACTCGTTTTTCAATATCTTTACTTTTTTCTGCAGAAGGATCGGGCCTGAGTCAAGTTCGTGAGTCACCAAATGCACCGTGACGCCCGTTTCTTTGACCTTAGCAGTCCACGCGTCGCGGATCGCGTGGGCGCCCTTAAAATGAGGTAGATAGGCGGGATGGATATTCACGATCTTATTGGGGTAAGCTTTGAGGAAAGTAGGCGTCAAGATCCGCATAAAGCCGGCGAGCGCCACAATGTCCACGTGCTGGTTTTTCAAAATACGGATCAGCACTTTCTCATAAGCCTCGCGGCTTTCAAAAAGCTTGGGATTGATCAGAACGACGGGGATCTGGTGCCGATGGGCTCTTTTTAACGCGGCGGCTTTGGGATTATCACAGACCATCAGCGCGATGCGCGCGTTTAATTTTTTTTGACGGACCGCGTCGATGATCGCTTGAAAATTAGACCCGAACCCCGAACAAAAAACCGCCAGGTTCACCCCACCACTTCTTTTGCGCTCTTTGGCGCCGACGCGCTCCGCGCGTCGAGGTGAGGATGTTTTCATTTTCAGCAATAAAACCTTTGAGACGCCACCTCTAAAAGAAGTGGTGGGGTCACCCTGCTAGTGCCCGGTCGAGTTTTTTCTGAAGCTCGGCTTTGCTCATCGCGCCGACGATGCGTTCGGCCTCTTTGCCGCCTTTAAAAAAGATCATGGTCGGGATATTCATCACGCCGAATTTGGAGGGCGTGTCCTGATTTTCATCCACGTTCAGCTTGCCGATCTTGAGCTTGCCCGTATAAACGGGGGCGACTTCGTCGAGGATCGGGCTCATCAGCCGGCACGGCCCGCACCATTCGGCCCAAAAATCCACGAGGACCGGCACGTTCGATTTGGCGACTTCACCGTCAAAATTGCTGTCTGTAATCTTGATTATGTTGTCTCCCATATATTCTATTCTCCCTTTCATCTCACGAATAATTTATTCTTGATCAAAAAAAAATAAAACAGAGCTGGAGACCGGGATTGAACCGGTGACCTGCGGTTTACGAAACCGCTGCTCTACCAGCTGAGCTACTCCAGCGTAAAACTATTTTTTAGCGGTACCGATTCGCTTCGCCCAGCGGGAAGAGTATTCATCAAGCGCCTGCGCGAGTTCCTTGGAGGATGGCTGGATCTGCACGGCGTTGCTCAACAAAATATCTCTCGAAGTCACAGTTTTCCCATAATAGGCGCTGTTGGAATTATTGTCCTGAGTCATCACCGCTCCATCGAGCGCCATGCCGGCAAAAAGCCCGCGGCTTCTCGAATAAGATATAATTCCCGCGCGCAGCGTAAGATCCGTCGCCGCTTCTGAATTACGCCCGACAGGGCCCGCGGCCACCGCCGCGTCAGCGCCTAACGTAAAATTGTTGGACAAAAGTCCGTTCAAGCCCCTTTCGTTCATGATCACCAATATCAGGTCCGTCGCGGAACCGCCGATCTGAAGTCCCCAACTGCCGCCGCCGATCGTTGAAAACGCCACCGGGCCCCATTTGCCGGTCTTTTCATCTTTTTTCAGCACAACCCCTTTGCCGAAACGCCCGCCGATAATAAACCCGGCCTTCAACACCGAAGGGTATATCGCGATCGCTTTGCATTTCGCCAAGAGTTCTTCGGGGATGCTCTGGTCCGGCGTCACCATGACCTCCACCATCACCTGCCGGGCATCCCCGATCCTAAGATCAAGCGTCGAATTTTCCGCGTAAGAAAAAGAAGGGCCCGCGAGCACCACGGCCATCGTGACCAACGATAAAAGTGCGGTTGTTTTGATTCGCATACATTTTCCTTTCGAAGGCAACGGTTGAGTTGTCAAAAAAATAGCCCCATAAAAAATTATGGGACTATTCTATCACAAAAATCTGGGAAAGATTAAATTTTAGGATTCGCGCGCGACGCGCGGCAAGAAAGCCGTTCTGCCCCCAAACTCAAACACCGGCATCGTGATGCCGCGTTCTGCGGGCTTGACCGGTAGGTGAATATGCGAGGCCAGGCCAAACACCCATAAAAGCTGTATCGTGCGATAGGTCAGGTCGATCTCCCACCACCGGAGGCCGTGGCGCGCCGATCTCTGGAACGCGTGATGGTTATTATGCCAACCCTCACCAAAACTCAGGATCGCGACCCACCAATTATTCCTGGACATGTCCGTCGTCTTGAACGAACGGTAGCCCCAGACATGCGACGCCGAATTGACGAACCACGTGCTGTGATACACGATCACTGACCTTACAAAAATGCCCCACACCACAAAAGACCAGCCTCCCATCACGTAAAGGACGATCGTCAAAAGAACGGCCGGCAGCATGTGATAGTGGTCCAAAAAAACCAGGAAACGGTCGTTGGCCATATCCGGGGTGTATTTTTTACATTCTTCCAAAGTGGCGAGATTTTTTTCACGGCCAAAAAGCCATGTCATGTGCGCCCACATAAAACCTTTCAGCGGGCTGTGAGGGTCCTTCTCCATATCGGAATAAGTGTGATGATAACGGTGCGCCGCCACCCATGCGATCGGTCCCGCTTCGCCGGCCAGACATCCCACCACCGCCAAAAAATATTCGACTGGTTTGGGAGTTTTGAAACTGCGATGGGTAAAATAGCGGTGAAACCCAAGGCAAATGCCGATCCCGCCGGTGAACCAATAAAGGAACATGCAGACCGCGAACGCTTTCCAATTGAACGTAAAAAAGGCCGCGAGCGCGCCGACATGCATGAACACGATCCAGGATAGCACGATCCAATCATCCGGAGTGCTGAATTTCGCCCTTCTTAAGAAAGACCTCTCTAACGTGGCTTCCCCAGCCTTTTTGATGGATTCGAGTAAATGTGATTTGTGTTCTGATGCAATTTTCATTAACGTGTGCTCCTTATCTCTATATTATACCTTAACATGCGCGATTAATTCATCTAATTGTTGCCTGAGAACAGGTAAAACTTCCTGATATCTGTAAGAGCCCAGTGACTCCGATTTTCGTTTCAGCGTCACGGTGCTTGGCCCGCACCAGAGCCCAAGGTCCGCGTCATCGGTCTCCCCCGGCCCGTTCACGCGACATCCCATCACCGCGATCGTCAATCGATGCTGTTTCGCGTAAGCGGTCATGCTTTTGACCTCCATCGCGAGCTTCACAAAATCCCCGTTCTCCACTCTCGAACACGAGGGACATGAAATAATGTTGAGGCCCTTGCCGAAATCCGGCACCGAGATGAACCGGCTTGCCCTGATATCCTTCAGGATCTCGCGGCCCCAAACAATCTCCTGATATTTTTCGGCGTTGGGCAGCGTGAGCGACACGCGGATCGTGTCCCCGATGCCAAACGGGATCAGTTTTTCAAACGCCAGCCGCGTCTTGATCACGCCATCCGGCAGAAGTCCCGCTTCGGTGACGCCCAGATGGACCGGCACGTCAGGCCGCCTCTTTGAAAACTCTTTATTGCAAAGAACCACTTTCTCCGGATCCGAATCTTTCAAGCTCACTACATAATCCGTGAATTTCAATTCATCCAAAAGCTCGCAGTGCCACGCCGCGCTTTCTACGATCGCGTTGACATGGTTGCCACGGGCGCGCTCCAAAAAATCCGGCGCGACGGAACCGCAATTGACGCCGATGCGAAGCGCGTTGCCGTGGGTCTTCGCGATCGAGACAAGCCACGCGACCTTTTCCTCGATCGGCTTTTGCCGCTCCAGATGATGCAAATGGCCCGGATTATAGCGGATCTTGTCCACATGCGGCGCCACACTCTCCGCTAAAGGGAAATTTTCCTGGAGGTCCACGACAAGCCGCGCTTTGGTGGACTTTCGTATCTGGGCCAGCGCCGCTACATCTTTTGAATTGTCCACGGCGATTCGGATAAGGTCAGCGCCATTTTTTTCCAAAGAACGTATCTGTTCAAGCGTCGCGTCGATGTCCTGAGTATGCGTCGCGCACATGCTTTGAACGACGATCGGAGCTCCGCCGCCGATGGTCAGGTCTCTTACTTTAATTTTTCGTGTAGCGGAACCCATGAAAAAATTCTTTTAATTATTTGGCAGAATCAGACGCGGCACCCATTGGGCAGGCGGTTTTAGCAGTGTTGGCGGTAAAAGGACAGCTGCCTTTGGACATCATCGAACACTGGGAACGGGTCATGCATTTAGCGGCCGCGCATAACATACATAAAACCGCCGCGAGCATCACCACGATCCCGATAACTTGCCCTAAAAGTTTGAGCCCCTCTTTTTCCTTGTGGGCGTCCGTAAATACCTTATAACCTAACGCAAGTGCTATCAGCGCAAGAGCCGCGTGCATAGTAATCCCCTCTCTTTATACACTATAAGTATACCCTATATAAACGGTTTTTCCTAGGCGCAAAGCTCCCTTCGATTCTGCCTATTTTCTACGTTGTGAGAGAATGTTCTGAGGCAAACGTTATATTTTAGCAGCGGGAAGAAGGGTGTGTCCTTCGAAGGAGTATAGCCAGCAACGACTGAGAAGGATACACGCTTCTAGACGCTGCCATAGAAACAAATGGTGCCGAGGGGCAGAATCGAACTGCCCACGCCTGCCTTTTCAGGGCAGCGCTCTACCACTGAGCTACCTCGGCACGGAAAATGAAAGTTTAGCGGTTAAACTGCGGATTATCAACGATTTTATTTGGGGAATCTTGGTAATTGAGGCAAAAACATTACCCCACCCCTACTGCGCCTCTAAAAACTTCGAGAGTGTCGATTGCAGCACCGGCATCAACGGAAACGGTTTGGAGAGGAACTCAACGCGGCCGAGGCTCAGCGCTTCTTGTTTTACTTCGTCCGATTCGCCGCCGGTCATGAACATGATCGGCATTTCCGGAAGGACGCTTCTTATTCTTTTCGCCAGAGAAATGCCGTCGCCGCCGGGCATGTTGATATCGGATATCACAAGGTCGTAGCGGTCCGGATCGGCCGTGATCTCGTGGAACGCCTCATCCGCGCTTTCAAAAAAATCCGCCTGATACTTGCACTGCTTCAACATCATCGCAAAAACATTCAAAATCATTTGGTCATCATCCACGACGGCAATTTGTATATTCGCTGGGTCTATTGGCATTCGCAACTCCTCCGCTTGATGTTAAATTGACATAGGCCGCGGCCGGCCCTCCACTCTTTCGCCACGGCTATTTTTGATCCAGTATCTCTCGAATTTTATACGCCATGGATCTTGACGTAAACGGTTTCTTCAAGAAATTTTGGCTCGTAATCACTGAGCCGCTTTCAAGCTCTACGTTTTCCACATAACCGGACATAAAGACGATCTTGATCTTTGGCGCGAAGCCCTTCACCTTTTCGGCCAATTCTTTGCCGCCCATCCGGGGCATGACCACATCCGTTAAAATGCAATCCGGGTGGTGTTTGCTGTCCTTCTTAAGAAGCTGGAGGGCTTCTTCGCCGTTCGTGGCTTCGACGGTGCTGTAACCCAGTTGGTGCAGAACATGGACCGTGAAGTGCCGGACCGCGGGTTCATCTTCGACGACCAGGATCTTTTCCGTTCCGCGCGGCAAGTCAGAGATTTTTTCCGACGTGTACCACTCGGCCGGGACCTCTTTCACACGCGGCAGATAGATCTTGAAACTTGTCCCTTTACCAAGCTCGCTGTAAAACTCGATATTGCCACCGCTTTGCTGAACGATACCGTAACAAGTCGCAAGACCCAGCCCGGTGCCTTTGTCTTTTGGCTTCGTCGTGAAGAATGGCTCGAATAAGTGTTGTTTGACCTCCTCGCTCATGCCGGTGCCGGTGTCGGTGACAGACAAGAGAACATAGTCGCCGGGTTTAATATTGGCATGCCGGAAAGTAGATGCTTCATCCAGCGTCACGTTCTGCGTTTCAATCGTGAGTTTGCCTCCATACGGCATCGCATGGGTGGCGTTGATAACAAGGTTGGTCAGCACCTGTTCAAAACTCCCGACGTCCACCTTGACGGCACCCAGATCCTTAGCAGGAAGCAAAATAAATTCGATGCTCTCAGGGATAAGACGACTCAGCATCTTTTGCATATCGATGATCAGGTTGTTCAAATAGATCACCTTCAACTGTGTCACCTGGCGGCGTGAGAATATAAGCAATTTACTGACAAGCTCGGTGGCTCGCTCGCCCGCCCTTAAAATTTCCTGAAGATCCGCGCGGATAGGATCTTTGGGGGCCATCCCGTCGATCATAGTGCTTGAGTAACCGTTGATAATGGTCAAAAGATTGTTGAAATCATGCGCGATACCGCCGGCCAATTGACCCACGACCTCCATTTTTTGAGACTGTATCAACTGCGACTCAAGCTTCTTACGCTCGGTGATATCCTGTTTGATCGCAATGAAGTGTGTGATCTCATCACCGGAAGTCTTGACGGGCGTGATCGTCATGTCTTCGGTGTACAAACTTTCGTCTTTACGCCGGTTGACAAGCTCGCCGTGCCACGTCCGGCCGGACAGAATGGTGTTCCACATTTCTTTGTAAAATTCGGTGGGCTGTTTGCCTGAATTTAAAATCCGCGGGTTCTTACCCAGCACTTCATCCTTGGTGAAACCGGCGAGATCCGTGAATGATTTATTGGACCAAAGAATATCTCCCTTCCGGTCCGTGATCAGAATTCCATTGGCGGCGGCCTCCAGCGCTAATACTTGGAGCCGCATCTCCTCGTTCAGCTTGGTCAGTTCGGAATTGCGCTCAAGATAGCGCTTCTCATTGACAAAAAATTGGGATAATTGATTTTTAAATTGAGGCTTCATCAGTGGCCCTGATACGTATTTTCATTCATAACACTTGGAATTTAATAATAGCACACATTATATAATAAAAATGTAATAAAAACCTGTTAGAAATTTACTACAACATTTATTTTTTTACGGGAGAGCTAGGTTTGGGCTGATAACTTTATAGCCGAAAACGCTCAATAAAGGATAATGAGCGTGTCATTTGACGGCATATCTTTTTTGCGTGCCGGCTGTTCTTTGCAGTGGTTGAAATGGTATCAATTCACGATCTTTCAAATATGTTATCACTTTCCTCGAAGAAGCTTCGATCGTCAAAACATCCGTTTCCACGACCAATTCTGGAGCCATGGGCTCTTCATAAGGGTCCGAAACGCCCGTAAAATGCTTTAGTTTCCCTTCTCTGGCTAAATGATACATTCCCTTAACATCCCTTGATTCGCAAACCGCCAACGGACAGCGTACATAAATTTCCACGAAACAATCGATCATACGCCTCGCATATTCCCTCATCATACGGTAAGGTGAGATCAAAGAGACCAGCGTGATAATCCCATCTTGCGTGAACCCCAACGCCTGGGATACGACACCCGCAACATGGGTCATACGGTCTTCTTTCGAATAGCCTAACGGGACAACTTTTCTTTGACGAACTAAATCTCCGTCAAGCTGTTCTAAATTTAAGCCATAGGAATTGATCTCTTTCTTCACCTCGTTCGAAAGAGTGGTCTTGCCGGAGCACGGCAGGCCTGTGAACCAAAGAACAAACGCTTTTTGATTGGGCATAGAATATTCAGCCGGCCATCGTTCGAAGTTCTCGCATCGAGTCGTCTTGTTCCTCGCGTGAAAACGAATAGTCCTGCGTGGTCAGCGGATCTTTGATCCAGCGGACAAGTTCTTTGTGATTTTGGACTATTTCGTGAAGTGCTTTTGTATTTTGCTTCTTTGCCGCGGCGGCAATCCGCGAATCGGACAAACCCAAAAAAGGAAACACGGTTTGCTTAAAAATCTCTTGGGGCGATTCGACCAGTGCTTCGTAACTCAGCACGATCGAACGTTCTTTCAGCCACTCATGACTAAAGAGTGTCTCATAGAATCCTTTTATCTTTCGGCAATAGTCAAGCAACGTCGGCACACGAACCCTTATTGAAGAAGGCAAACAAAATTGATCGGTCCAGTGCCAAGTATCCGTCGCCTCGGCGATCTTAAGCGAAATGAATTGATCCAAAATCGACCGTCGATAAAGAATAATAAAACGTGCCTTCGGGAAACGGTGTTTCAGGTCTTCCAAAGTAATTTGATGGTATTCAAGATGCGCCATGATAAGTTTAGTTCCACAAGTCTTGTATTTACAATTATTTATGGAATAATCAATATGTCGCAATACAGCCTTTTTGGATATAAGCCGGCGTCTAATCCCATAAGCCATGCTCTTATTGAGAATCTCAGGGGCGAAAGAAACATTAGGAATGGAATTGAGATAATCTAAAAGGAGATTACTGCCCGTTCTCCTAGTCGCGATGATAAAAACCGATTCTTTTTCTTTCCTATTCAGATGATATTTAAGAAATATCTTAAAACGGTACGCGGATCGCTTGCGGATAAGTTTGGTTCTGTTTTTTAAGAATGCATGAACCCGTGAAATAACTCTTATCAAGAGGGCCTCCTGTTCGATACAAAAAATTAATTTTTAATCAAGAAACTACCGGAATAGATCTAGAAGCAGGGCTTGACGGGAGGCGACCGGGGACAAATCGAAAATAAATGAAAAGAAAAAAACAAAACCGTGGAACAGGTTAAAAAGCCCACGCAATGCCAAGTGTGAATAATCTTACCGACAGGCGGGATAAAATGGCCCTGTTCTCTTTGAAAGAGGCGTTTAAAATAACCTCCTTTTATTGTAAGCTTAGCCGAAGAAAAACTCTTGGCGTAGGTATTGTCGATTTGTTTATTGGAGGAATATAGAGGATTTGACTTATCGATATAAAGCCGCTGCAACAGAGGCAAACGGGCACTGATGGAAAGCGATAGACAAGCTATTGTAAGAAAACCAACTAAGATTTTCTTCATGCGAATATTGTACGATACTTTTATCTTATTAAGCAACGATTTTTCCTGCCGGCATGCGCCTACAAGATTTCTTTGATCCGCTCTGCGGGGCGGGCCAGGATCGCTCTATTATCTTTCTCGACGATCGGGCGCTGGATCAGGTCCGGGTGCTTGGCCATAAGGCCTATTATTTCATCTTCGGAAAGTTCTTTTTCCGCTAATTTTAATTTTTTATAGATGTCTTCTTTCGTTCTAAGAAGCGCCTTGGCGGTGATCCCCATTTTTTTTAGCAATTCTTTCAGCTTGGCCTTCGAGATCGGGTCGACATAATAATTCACTGACTCAAAGTCCACGCCGCTTTCTTTTAATACCGCATACACCTGGCGGCAGGTCGTGCAGGTCGGTTTCTGGTAAACCGTGATCTTTGACATAAAAGTAAAGGGCCCCGGTAAAATTGAAAACGACGGCTTCATTTTAACATAAATTAGTTGGGCGCAAGCGATGATTTTTTGTAGGGAAGTCAAGAACTAGGAAAGATTTTAAATCTCGTGCTTTAAGCGGGTTAATTTTTGGATGATCTCCGATAGGGTCACATCAGGGGTTGAGGCACCGGATGTGATTCCTATGTTTTTCATAGGGTTTTGAAACCAACCGCGCGCAGTTTCGATTTTACCGGTGCGGGGATCGCGGCAGCGTATCTCATCACGCGAGACAATATCCGCCGCGCTTTCAATATGAAAAAACGACAGGCGCCCGTCGGCAATCTCGGCAAGATGCGAGGTATTGGAACTATTGAAACCGCCGACAATGATCAAAAGATCAAGCGGTTTATTGAAAAGGTTCCGGAGCGCGTCCTGCCGGTCCTGAGTCGCGCCGCAGATCGTGTCAAAACTTTTAAACCGCTCGGCCGTCGCCGCCTCGCCAAAACGATCCTGGGTGGCTTTCTTTAATATTTCCTGTATCCGCAACGATTCCCCCTTCAGCATCGTGGTCTGATTCGCCATGCCCATTCTACATGTGGCGGAATCAAATGAGAAATTTTCAGGGATTGCCTGGGGGTATTTTTTCACAAAATTTTCTTCGCGAATCTCTCCGCGTATCACTTGCGCGAGTTCCTCAGCTTCCCCAATATTCTCAATGATGATATAAGCCCCGCCCTCTTTCACCGCCTGAGACACGGTCGCGCGCGTCTCCTCGTGATTACGCTTGCCGTGCATGATCGTGAGTGTACCTTTTTTCGCGTAGCCTTCGACGCGCTTCCAGACATTGATGATCGCGCCGCAGGTCGAGTCCACGATCGTCACGCCTTTACTCTTTAAATTCTGGATGTCGCGAAAATCCGTGCCAAAGGCCGAGACGACCACAATGTCGCCGTTCTTAAGTTCGTCGCAGATCAAAAGAGACTGGGAGTCCCTTTTTAAATAATGGACGCCTTTTTCCTTCAGTTTGCCGTTGATATAAGGGTTGTGGATCAATTGATCCGTGAGAAATATCCTCCGGTCCTGGAAGCGTTCGCAAGTCTCAAACACCATATCGATCGCTTTGTCGACGCCGTAACAAAAGCCGAAATGTTCCGGAAAATGGAACACCAGATCGCCAAAATCCCATACACCGCCCGTCTCCCGGATCGCGGAGATAGAAGGGGCCTCATAGTTTTCGTGGTGATGTTTGAACCCTTCCCCGAACTCACTTAACTTCTTGATTAAAAGGTCCTTAGGGAGGTTTTTGCTTTCGATTTTTTCCACCATGGGTAGACCCATTGACCTCGCGAGGTGTTTAGAACGGTTTTCATTTTATCAAGACGCTTGCTTGAATACAACTTTTCATATTTTTTTTACGGACCGGCGATTTATGCTATAATACGCGTTTGTAATTGTTTGAGTTGTCATTCCGAGCGAAGTCCGCCGTGCTTTTTGGCGGACGAAGTCGAGGAATCTAAAGAAGTATCCTTCAGATCCCTCGATTCGCTTCGCTCACTCGGGATGACATAGCTTTCATTCGTCGAAATGACAAAAAAGGGTCCTGACAGTGCCACCGGCAAAAAACATTGAAGATATATTAAAAGAAACCAAAATTTACCAGATCCTGCGCCCCAAATGCGTGAATAGCTCTCCGGATATCAGCCTTCAGGAAGCGCTCGATTTAATGCATCGCGAAAAATCGGGGTACATCGTGATCCGCGATGAGCATTTGCGGGTGCTGGGGATGTTTACAGAGCGCGATGTGTTGATGAAGGTGATGTGTCAGGGCGTGAATTTAAGCGAACCTGTCAAAAAATACATGAATACCGATGTTGTGGAATTATCCAAATCTGATACGGTGGGCGCGGCGATAGAGGCGATGAGAAAATATAACATACGCCACATCCCATTGGTGGACGAAGTTGGGCAGATGACCGGCGTGTTGTCGGTCCGAACAATAGCCAATTTTCTGTCAGAGTTTTTTCCCACGGAAGTCTTTAACCTGCCCCCAAAGTCGGACCAATCGTACCCTGCCGCTGAAGGCGGTTAACCGGGAGTTTTCCTTTGCCGCATAAAACTATTGAAAAAGAAATAGAAGCCGTCACGATACGCTTCGCCGGGGACTCCGGCGACGGCATGCAGCTCACCGGTGATCAGTTCACCGATACCTCGGCAATGATGGGAAATGATATTGCCACACTTCCCGATTTTCCGGCCGAGATTCGCGCGCCGCAGGGTACTTTACCAGGTGTCTCGAGCTTCCAGATCCAGTTCAGCAAGCATGAGGTCTTCACCGCAGGTGATGCGCCGGATGTGCTCGTCGTGATGAACCCGGCGGCGCTGCGCGTCAACCTCAATGACCTTGTAAAAGGCGGCCTTTTGGTGATCAACACTGATTCTTTCACTGAGGAAAATCTGAAAAAAGCCGGCTGGAAATCCAACCCGCTCCTTGATAACTCGTTAAAAGATTATTCGCTGATGCAAGTTCCCGTCTCCTCGCTCACGAAGAACGCTCTGCAACAAGCCAAGATCAAGCCCACCGAAGTCGACCGTTGCAAAAACTTTTTCGCGTTGGGACTCATGTTTTGGGTCTACGGCCGGACGCCGGATCACACGATCAAATGGATCAATGAAAAATTCGCCAAGAAACCAGAAATAGCCGAAGCCAATGTGATGGCGTTGAAGGCCGGTCACAACTACGGTGATATCACGGAGACACTTCAGTCCCGCTACGTTGTTAAAAAAGCTGACATACAACCCGGCGTTTATCGCAAGATCACGGGCAACGAGGCCACCGCGCTCGGCATCGTCGCCGCGGCAACGATCACCGGAAAGCAAATACTCTATGGGAGCTACCCGATCACGCCGGCAAGCGATATCCTGCATCAGCTCTCGAAACGCAAAAATTTTAATGTGAAAACCTTTCAGGCGGAGGATGAGATCGCGGCTTGCGGCGCGGCGCTAGGCGCTTCTTTCGGAGGGAATATCGGCATTACCGCCACAAGCGGCCCGGGTGTTTGTTTAAAGTCAGAGATGATCAATCTCGCCGTGATGGCTGAACTGCCCCTCGTCATTATCAATGTCCAGCGTGCAGGTCCCTCAACGGGAATGCCGACTAAAACCGAACAGTCGGACTTGCTCCAGGCGATGTTTGGAAGAAACGGAGATTCGCCGGTCGCTATTGTTGCCGCTTCCACGCCGACCAACTGTTTTGATTACATCATTGAGGCCATCCGGATCGCTTTAAAATATATGGTGCCGGTGTTCTTCATGTCCGATGGTTATTTAGCCAACGGCTCCGAGCCATGGAAACTGCCGAAAATCTCGGAGCTTCCTCGGATCAAAGTGGAACATCCCAAGACAAGTGAAGGCCCTTTTCTGCCATTCGTGAGGAACGAACAAACGCTCGCCAGGCCCTGGGCGGTTCCGGGCACGCCGGGGCTTGAGCATCGCATTGGCGGCATCGAAAAAGCGGATAAAACCGGCGGCGTCAGCTATGATCCCGCCAACCATCATCGGATGACGGAATTAAGGCGGGAGAAAATTAATCGCATCGCCGACGATATTCCACCCGTGCAGGTTTTCGGGGAGAAAAAAGCAAAAGTTTTGGTTCTGGGATGGGGAGGCACTTACGGTTCGATCCATGCCGCTGTCGCAGAACTTCAGAACGAAGGTAAATCCGTGTCCGCCTGCCATTTGAATTATCTGAACCCGTTCCCAAAAAATCTAGGTGAAGTACTTAAAAATTTTCCGACGATCCTCGTGCCCGAGCTTAACATGGGGAACCTCCTTTTCATGATCCGGGCCCAGTTTTCCGCCGGGGCGGATCCGTCCTTCGGCGGAGAAGGAATACACGCGGTCGGCTATAATAAAGTGTCCGGACAACCGTTTAAGATCAAAGAAATTAAAGAAAAGATCATGGCGCTCCTATGACACCCGTACAAGAAATTCCCACCCACCTGCCTTATAACAAAGAAGATTTCGTCTCAGGCGCGGAAGTACGCTGGTGCCCAGGCTGTGGTGATTATTCCATATTGTCGGTGATGCAAAGAACGCTGGCGCAGTTTACGACGCTTCGGGAAAATCACGTATTCATTTCAGGCATCGGCTGCTCAAGCCGTTTTCCTTATTATATGAACGCCTACGGTTTTCACACGATCCACGGGCGGGCGCCGGCCATCGCCACCGGTTTAAAATGCACTAGGCCCGAACTCACCGTGTGGGTCGTCACCGGCGACGGCGATGGGTTAAGTATCGGCGGAAATCACTTGATGCACACGATGCGCCGGAACGTGGACCTCAACATCATCCTCGTCAATAATGAGATTTACGGCCTCACGAAAGGACAATACTCCCCCACCTCTGATAAAGGAAAGGTGACAAAATCCTCTCCAGACGGATCCATTGATTACCCGATCAACCCGCTCTGCATCGCGATCGCGGCCGAGGCGACGTTCATCGCACGGACCGTGGACACCGATCCGCGCCACATGGGACAAATACTCGCGCGCGCGGCGCAGCACAAAGGCGTGTCTTTCGTCGAGATCTACCAAAATTGCATTATTTTCAACAAAGACGTTCATGTGCCGATCACGGGCCGTGAAAACCGTGAGGACCGGGCATTGTATCTTGAGGACGGGAAACCGCTGATATTCGGAAAAAATAAAGACAAAGCCATCGCACTCAACGGCTTTAAAACAGAAATTGTGGATCTGGCAAGCGTGAAAGATCAAAGCAAGCTTTTAATTCACCGTGAGAACGACCCCGCGCCGAACTACGCCTATCTTTTGACGCAGATGGAATACCCGTCCATGCCGGTGCCGTTCGGAGTGTTTCGCTGCATTGAGAAACCGACCTATGATCAGATGTTGAATGACCAAGTACGGCTGTCCATCGAGAAAAAAGGAAAAGGAAACCTGGAAAAAATCCTCTACACCGACGATGTCTGGACCATCGAGGATAAAAGGAAAAACTAATGAAAATTAAATGCCCTTACTGCGGCCACGAAAATATAGCTGGCAGTGACCACTGCGACAAATGCCTGCATTCGTTTATGCAACGGGATATCGCTCTGCCCTCGAAGGAAAAACTTCAAAAAAAGATCATGACCGAGAGCGTCGCGGATTTCATTTCCAAAGTCCCTCCGATCATCGTAAGCCCCAAAACCTCCGTCCAGGAAGTCATCAAGCGGATGCAGGCCCTGCCGACAAAGGGTTGCGTGTTAGTTTGTGATGAGAATAAAAAACTCGTCGGGATCGCGAGCATTCGCGATATCCTTCTCAAGGTCGCTGGTGTCGTGAAAGACATTTCGAATTATCCGGTTGAGCGGATCATGACCCCGCGGCCCGAATGCCTTGATAAAGACGCGCCGCTTTCCTTCGCGCTGCACAAGATGTCGATAGGAAAGTTTCGCCACGTGCCGGTCCTAGACAACGGCATCCCGATCGGCGTCGTCTCCACGCGCGATATCATTGAATACCTCTGCGGGAAATAAAACGGTCGTTTCCGAAGAAAAAAATCAGCCTCTAATCAACTGGCTCTAACGATTTGTTTTTTAAAATTCCATTGGTGTGCAGCAGGTAGCTGATCATCACGCGGATGATACCGAGCCCATAGACGATGCTAGGCCATAGCCGGATGGACGAGGCTTCCTCGAAATAACGGGTGCGGATAGGCACTTCCTCGATTTTAAAACGGTTCGCGAGCGCCTGCACAATAATTTCCGTATCAAAAATAAAGCCATCGGAGTTGGCCCGAAAGTTGATACGTTTAAGAAGTTTGGTGCTGTACGCCCGGAAGCCCGAATGGTATTCGGTCAGATACGTTCCGAGAACTACATTCTCGAATGCCGTCAAAAGAATATTCGCGTTGTGTTTCCACACCGGCATGCCCCCTTCGAGCGTGCCGCCTTTCATCATGCGCGATCCGAAAACCGCATCCGCTTCGCCGCACAGGATCGGTTCTATCAGCTGAGGGATGATCTTCGGATCATACTGGTAATCCGGGTGAACCATTACGACAATATCCGCGCCCCGCTCGATCGCCTTGGAATAACAAGTTTTTTGGTTGCCTCCGTAGCCTAAATTCTTTTCATGTTTATAAACCGTGAGGCCTATCTTTTTCGCGATCTTTACCGTGTTGTCTTTGCTGTTATCATCGACAAGAATAATTTCATCCACAGAGTCTCGTGGAATATCCGCCACGGTGCGCTCAAGGGTCTTGGCCGCGTTGTACGCCGGTAAGACCGCGACCACTTTCTGCTTGTGCGCCGGCATCTCTTTTTTCATTTCATCCACGATCACGCTGTCAAGCCGCTGAATTTTTCTCGCGATTACGCCGAGCTGGTCATGCAGCGTGACCTTTAAGAGGCCTTCGCCAAGATTTCCTATACTGGCTACAAATTCCATGGGTTTATGGACGAACGCGGGGTACGCTTTGAGACGTTTGACCCAATAATTCAATGAGAAAACTCTAGGGTAGGATGAATAGCGCAACGGTTTAAATCCGACCTCATCAAACAGTTTTTCGATAGTTTTTTTTGAAAAATAATAAAGATGATACTTGTTGATGCCCCACCACTTGGCTCGTAGGAGCCGGCTCAACACGCTTTTGATGTCGGGAGTGCTGACGTAAATGATCCCGTCGTTTTTCAGGATACGGCGGATCTCTTTTAAAACAGCCTTCGGGTCTTCGAGATGTTCAATCACATCATTCATCACGATCACGTCAAAACTGCGGTCGGCGAAGCCGGCCTCCGTGAGAAAACCCTGAAAGACGTCGATCAAAAATTTTGACTTCGCGTAATCTTGTCCCCATTTGGAAAGATCAGCGCCCTGTACTTCCCAACCCTGACGCTTGGCTTCATCGAGAAATAAACCGGGCCCACAGCCGATATCCAAAATCCGGCCTCCCTTTTTGAATTTCGAGATCTTCTTGAGAACGATCCTGGCTTGAGACCGTCGGCCTTTTTCTTCTTTGAGATAATCAGGATCTTCCATCTCCACATAATCTTGAGTGATCTCGCTGACATGGATCTCCGGGATCGCGAACACCAGTCCGCAGGTCATGCAGCGGACGATTTTGTCGGGTTTTTCAAGCTCACTTTCGGAGATTGTGTAGGTGCCCGCAACGGGTCGGGTCGTCTTTCCAGTTTTTGGTTTTTTATAAAGGAGATAGTACCGTGCAGAACCACAGAGGTTGCATTTTACCCGGCTTAGATTTTCATTCATAAATATTCAATTTTGAGCGCTGTTGAGTCGATAATCATAGACGATGTGCTTCATTCTATGCTAGAATTCCCGATAAATCATCTAATTTATTAGCACGCACCGGAAACCTTTTTAGGTAAATTGTGAGAATTCCATGATTCAACCCGTTAATCCTGAGTCAGCAGACAAAGAACCGGCCAATCCTAAGGAAGCTTTCCCCTCTTCAAAAAAAGTGTATATTCAAGGGTCAATCTACCCTGCAATCCGGGTTCCCATGAGAGAAATTTCCCAGGAAAAACCTCACGATCCTATTTACGTCTATGACACCAGCGGTCCTTACACAGATCCCGGCGCTTCAATCGATATAAAAAAAGGACTTCAGCCGATCCGGACTGTCTGGACAAAAAAACGCGGGGATGTCGAAGAATTGGCTGGTCAACGGTCGATCGATGGCCAAAGAAATCCTCTGAGGGCCAAGCCAGGCCGTAATGTAAGCCAGCTGCACTACGCCAAAAAAGGGATCATTACCGAAGAGATGGAATACATCGCTATACGGGAAAACCTTTTGATTGAAAAAATGACAGAAGAGGCAAAATTTCAGCATGCGGGCCAAAGCTTTGACGCGTCGATCCCCTCAAAGATCACTCCGGAATTTGTCCGGGACGAGGTGGCCCGCGGACGGGCGATTATCCCCTCTAATATCAATCACCCGGAACTCGAGCCGATGATCATCGGTCGTAATTTTCTCGTAAAAATAAACGCCAACATCGGCAACAGCGCCGTCGCGTCCTCGATCGACGAAGAGGTGGAAAAGATGACCTGGGCGACCTTGTGGGGCGCCGACACCGTGATGGACCTTTCCACCGGAAAAAATATTCACGAGACCCGCGAATGGATCATCCGGAATTCACCGGTTCCTATCGGGACGGTGCCGATTTACCAGGCGCTTGAAAAAGTGAACGGTAAAGCGGAGGATTTGACGTGGGAGATCTACCGCGACACGCTGATCGAACAGGCGGAGCAAGGCGTCAGTTATTTCACGATCCACGCGGGGGTGCTTTTACGTTATGTGCCTCTGACAGCCGAACGCGTCACCGGCATCGTTTCGCGCGGCGGTTCGATCCACGCCAAGTGGTGTTTGGCGCATCATAAAGAAAATTTTACCACCGTGCATTTTGAGGAAATTTGCGAGATCATGAAGCGATACGATGTCAGTTTTTCTCTCGGGGATGGGCTGAGACCCGGTTCCATTGCCGACGCCAACGACGCCGCCCAGTTTGCGGAACTCGAAACCTTGGGTGAACTCACAAAAATTGCTTGGAAACACGATGTGCAGGTCATGATCGAAGGTCCGGGCCATGTCCCGATGCAGATGATCAAAATAAATATGGAAAAACAGCTCAAAGAATGCGGCGAGGCGCCGTTTTACACGCTTGGGCCCCTCACGACCGATATTGCTCCCGGATATGATCACATCACCTCCGGCATCGGCGCCGCGATGATCGGTTGGTACGGCTGCGCGATGTTATGTTATGTGACTCCAAAAGAACATTTAGGCCTTCCAAATAAAAAGGACGTGAAAGACGGCGTTATTACCTACAAGATCGCGGCTCATGCCGCGGACCTGGCTAAAGGCCACCCCGGCGCGCAAATTCGTGATAACGCGCTATCCAAAGCTCGCTTTGAGTTCCGTTGGGAGGACCAGTTCAATCTTTCGCTTGATCCGCCGACGGCCAAGGAATTCCATGACGAAACACTTCCTCAGGATTCCGCGAAAGTCGCGCATTTTTGTTCGATGTGCGGCCCTCACTTTTGCAGCATGAAAATCACGCAGGATGTGCGTGAGTATGCGGAGAAATTGAAACTCAATGAACAGGAAGCGATCGCGCGCGGCCTGGAAGAAAAATCAGAGGAATTCAGGAAAAAAGGTTCGGAGATTTATCAGAAAGTATAAGTCTATGTCATCTATAGTGAAATCCAAATTTAATTTCTAACCCGTCTTTTCCGGTTAATTCCAAGATTTCTTTAGGCAGAGCCCCAAAACCTGACGCCTTCTGAACTGCTTCTACGCAGTAAGAAGCAAAAAGTGGACTTCCGGCACTATCCAAAACTCTGACGATCTTAACGTCGCCTTTGGGATCCAGCATAAAACTCACCACTACGTCGGCACCGCGAAAATCCTGAGGATACTGAAAAGCGATATATGGAAACCAGGCCAACCATATCTTTTCTTTCAATCGTTTCATGTACTCGCCCATACCGGATCCGGTCGCCTCAAACGAGGTCTGGCCAAAAAGCATCGCGCCGGGGGACTTGATCCGGCCAATTTCTTGGGTTGTTATCTTATCAGTCCCACCGTTACCGTGAACTTCCGGCTTAGGGTTTTGAGCGGCACGGGGTTCGTGATTATCGGACGCTTTATTTTTTTCTCCCTGAGTACTCATTTTTTTATTGATTAGAAATGTCTTTTCGCCGGAGGTCATATCAGAGGATTTGTCTTCCGCCTTTTTATTTTCCTGTTCTATTTCTTTTTGAGCGCCTCGGCTAGGTTCAACTCGAGGAGACGGCGCTTGTGAAAGATTGCCCTGACGCTGCGCGAGCTGATCCGAACGACCCCGAAGTGCAGTATGGGGAAGAATAGCTGCCTTGGACTTATCTTTCAGCGTATCTTGGTTTAAGGCGTTGTGGCTTGAAATTTTCTTTGTCCGGGATGGACGAAGGGGTTGGGTTTTTGGCGGCGCTTCTATAAATTGAAACTCAAGCCGCCCTCCTGTTTCTTTTATGATTTTTTTCTGTTGCTTTGTAACTTGAATGTTAGCATTGGAAGCCACGCGGTCTAAAATAAAAAAAAGTGAGCCATGCAACGCTAAAGAAATTGAGGCAAGACCGAGACTTGTAAAAAAAATCTGGTTATTCATCAGACCTCAATAAGTCCCCCGGGAATCCTCACTGAGATGGGGCGTTTTATTTGGCCGCGGAGGTTTATCTCTGTCAGGGACCTCCACTTGCACGTGCCCGCTTAAGATAAGCGCCTGGCAGCCCAAACGATACGGTGCTTTCAAATCAAAAGAATCCAGGATCTGTTTTTCCGCCTCTTCAATCGCTGAAAGATTCTCCGCGCCTTTCAAAACCAAAACCCGGCACGTGCTGCAGGAGCAATTACCGCCGCAGGTATGATAGAGCGGCACGTGATGCTCCAGCGCGGTCTCCAATACCGAGAGGCCTTTTTCAACCTCGAGCGTCACGTCTTTATTTTTAAAAGTGATTTTTGGCATATTAATTAATAATGGCTGACAGGATTCACTCTGAGCAGCATGTTGAAAATGCTCGCAGCCATGGAAAATTATTTTTAACACCTGCGAGCAGTTTCATCAAGCGCAGTTTTGCCTCGGTGGGGCAAAACAAGCGGTGCGGCGAAGAGTAAATCCTGTTGGTCATTTGTTCTTTAAAAATTCCAGCACTTCCTCCGCATGGCCTTCGGGTTTCACTTTCTCGTAAATCTTTTCTAGCTTCCCGTCCTTGCCGATGATAAAAGTCGACCGCGCGACACCCATGTATTCTCTGCCGTACATGCTCTTTTTGACCCACACGCCGTAGTCTTGGCAGATCTTTTTATCCTCATCGCTTAAAAGGATAAACGGCAATTTAAATTTTTCTATAAATTTATTGTGCGATTGACTGTTGTCGGGGCTTATGCCTAAAACAACCGCGTCTGCCTGGTCTAACTTTTTGATAGTGTCGCGAAAACCACAAGCTTCAACGGTACAACCGGGCGTGTCGTCTTTAGGGTAAAAATAAAGGACGACCCGCTTTTTCCCTTGATAACTTTTTAGCGAAACCTCTTTTCCGTCATTTGAGACCGCCTTAAATTCTGGCGCCTTGCCCCCTTCTTTAAGTTGTGCCATATGAAAATCCTCCCATTTATCCGCCTCAATCCTCTAACGGCCATGCTGTCATTTCGAGTTTATTCCCGTCAATGTCCAGAAAATAGACGGACCATGACTTTTCCCTTTTTTTAATGAACGTAATCGTAAGGCCTAGTTTCTTAATCGCTTCGACGATACGGTTAAATTCCTTGGTCTCTACGCGGAAAGATACGTGATTTCCGCCGATCCCGCCGTCCTGCAAAAGATGTTTTCCTTCGGCTTCATTGCCCTGGATCAACCCGATCAGCGAATTACCGCAATCGAGAAAATATTCAATACCAGGTTTGGAAGTTTCCCTCTCTGTGATCTTCAAACCGATCACGTTCGTATAAAACTCCAGTGATTTTTCGAGATCCCGTACGCTGATCGCGACATGGTCGATGCCCAAAACTTTCATCAGAGTTTTTCCTTTCTTTCCACTTTTCTTTTTTTAAACACCACGTACTCTGAATAACCCGCTTGCTTCGCGAGCTCAGCCGCTTTGTCGTAATCCCTGCCGACGTCTTTGGGGTCATGGGAGTCCGATGAGAACGTGATGGGTACGCCGGCTTTAGAATAAATTTTAAGCGCTGAAAGCGAGGGATATATTTCTTGGACAGGTTTTCTTAAGCCGGAGGTATTGATTTCAACCACGACGCTTGATTTCTTAAAAACGGCGGCGGTTCTTTCAATTTCCTCAGTGAAGTCCCCCGCGGCGCGATGGCCAAACTTCTTCACGAGATCCACATGACCCATGATATCATAAAGCCCTGATTCCGCGGATTGCCTTAACAGTTTGTAGTAGTCCTTGTAAACCGTGTCAATATCCTTATCCCGCCACTTGATCTTTTCATCCGGATCGTCAAATGCCCAACGGTCAATAAAATGTACGGAACCGATCACAAAATCGTACGGGTAACTCGATAGGATCTGTTGAGTCTTTTTCTCGAATCCGGGGATAAAATCCGCCTCGATACCTAGTTTGATCGTAAAATTTTTGTAACGGGCCTGCGTTTGGTGGATCATCTCGTGATAAACAGGCAGTTGAGCGAAATTCATTGTATAACGCGCGTCCGCATGCGACACGAGCGGCGCGTGGTCTGAAAAGCCTATTTCCGACAGGCCCACTTTGACCGCCTGCTCCACGTATTCCGAAGGTTCCCCCACCGCGTGGCCGCATAGCGGCGTGTGCATATGATAGTCGACTTTTGGGAGCATCTTAATTTCTTATTCTCACAAATCTTCCCGGTGACAAACGCTCGGCCAAAACTTTTTCCACTTTCCGGCGCAAGATAAGATCACTGGCGAGATTCCCCACCGAAAAACAAGTCGTGACGCCGTGTCCGCCAAGGCCGGCTACCCAGAAAAATCCTTTAAGCTTGGGGTCTTCTCCGATAACGAACCGGTTATCCGGCGCCATCGTCCTTAAGCCGGATTTAATGCTCTGGATGGAAATAGATCTGAACTTGTCCGAAAAATCATTCAATTTTTTCCGCAGTACATCTTGTATTTTGGGATCAATGGCCTCCTTTCGGACCGCCGTCTTGATATTTTTTATTTCTCCTTTGTCGCAGGCGCTCAAGAGCAACGATCTCTGTTGCGGGCGAAAGTAAAAATTATGGGTCAGGTCCCAGACAAACGGCCATGACGCATCAAACGGACGAAACGGTTTTGCCAGAAAAAGATGCCGGCGATAGGCTTTCAGCGGGACCGCCGTCGCGTTGGCTTTGCGCGCCACGGTTCCCGCCCACGCGCCGGCCGCGTTCACGAGCCGACGGGCGATAAATCGCTTATTGCCCGCTGTGATATAGAAACGATTTCCCTGTTTTTTAACGGATCGGAGCGTATGACCCATCAGCACCGGTACGCGGTGGTGTTTCAGCGCGTGATAAAAACCCTGGATCAAAAAATCAATATTGACCATCGCGTCACTGCCACAAAAAAGGGCTTTCTCAAAATCTCCGCCTTCCAGAAGCGGCACTAGCCGCACGGCCTGTTGATGAGAAAGCCATCGAGCGGATAAACCTTCATCTTTTAGAATCGTGGCCGTTTTTCTTAATTCATCAATGGCGTTACTTTTCGCCAATAAAAGCGAGCCATTCGACGCGAGCTTCGTGCCTTTCCAGCCTTTTTTTTCGCATTGACTCAATAATCGCCGGCCTTGACAGGCGAGTTTTCCCAAAACCGGGTCCGCGATCGCCTGACGGATCATGCCGGCGTTCCGGCCCGATGCGTGTCCTCCAAGTTTTTTCTCATGTTCTATCACAACAATATCTTTTAGGCCTTTCTTTGCCAAATGATAAGCCGTTGAAAGGCCAGCAAAACCCGCTCCGATGATCACCGTGTCGGTATCAACCGTACAGCTATTCCGCTTCCGCATTCACCTTGATCCCATTAATAAAAAGATCCATCAACTCGTGGCCGCGTTCAACCAACGTCCCGGACGCGCCGGCTGTTTTTTCGCAGAATTTTTTAGGGCCTTTCTCATCCTGCCGTGTATCGTAAATTAAAAAAGGCACCGCGCCGCTTGCATGAGTTCGCGACTTAACGCATGTCTGATGGTCCGGCAAAACCATGATTTTATAAGCCTCGAATTCTGAAAGGCCCTTTCGCAGCGTGCCGAGTACTAACCGGTCGATATCCTCGATCGCCTTAATCTTGAGTGTGGCGTTTCCGATATGTCCCGCCTCATCGGTGGATTCGATGTGAATGGCCACAAAATCGCGGCTCCTCAGCGCGTTCACCGCGTACTCGGCCTTGCCGATATAATTGGTGTCAAAATAACCGGTCACTCCAGGCACGCGGACCACATCCAGCCCGGCATGGATCGCGAGTCCCTTCACGAGATCGACAGCCGTGATCACTGCCCCATGGAAACCGTATCGTTTGAAATACGATGGAAACACCGGGGAGTGGCCCTGACCCCAAAGCCAGATCATGCTAGCTTCCCCTTTTCCGTCCAGCACGCGTTTCCTGTTGACCGGATGGCTTTTGAATAACTCGCGCGATTCCAACATTAAATCTACCAAAAATTTTGCTTCTTCGCCTTTCGGTAAAAACTTCTGATATTCTTGGCCCATAATGTCATGCGGCGGCGTGCAAACGATCTTATCCATACGATGGACTTCGTCTTTGCAGATCATCAAATTGCGATAACCGGTGCCCTTCCCCGGGTAAAAGCGCAGATGTTCACCGTATTTTTTAACCAGCTTTTCGTTCAGGAATTCTAAAAGTGCTTTTGCCTCGCCCAGGCTGATGTGGTCGGCGCTAAAATCTTTAAGAAGATTCCCCTCGAGAGTTATCAGATTGCATCGGAACGCGATTTTATTTTCACTCAATTCAATGCCGTGCTCCGCCGCTTCGAGCGGGCCTCGTCCCGTAAAATATTTGGCCGGATCATAACCAAAAACACTCATGCAGCCTATGTCCGTGCCAGGGATAAATCCTTCGGGAATATTTTGGCTCAAGCCGACAATGCCGCGGCTCGCGAAATAATCCATATTCGGTGTCGAAGCGGCTTCGAGCGGAGTCTGGCCATCCAAGGATTCTACGGGTTGGTCGCCCATTCCATCAGGGATAATCAGAACGTACTTCATGGATCAACTCGCCAAAGCGTCAAGTTCTTTGAGCAAGCCTTCTTTTTCTTTTTCAGAATTGCGGATCGCGCAGCCTGCCGAGTTGTGGTGGCCGCCGCCGCCAAAATTCCTCGCGACGTTCGCCACATTGATCCCATATTTTGAGCGAAGGCTCACTCGAAACCTTTTCTTTTCCGTTTCCCTGAAAACCGCGGCGATCTTGACCCCCTCGATCGAACGCAGATCATCCGCAACCGCGTCCACGTCCGAAATATGCGCGCCGAATCGCTTGAAATCCTTTTGATAAACTGTCGACCAGGCAACAACGCCGTTGTTGGAAAAACTCGCGTTCATGATCGCATAACCGGATAATTTCGCGACCGAACGGCTCTTCTTCCAATAAGATTCTTCGATCAAATACTGGAGATCCACCCCTTTTCTGATAAGGCGGCCGCAAATGTCAAAAGTCTTCGAGCGAATGTTCGTAAATCTGAATGAGCCCGTGTCCACGATGATCGAGGTTAAAAGGCAGGTTGCGATCGCGGGGGTAATCTCGACTTTCAACGCCCTAATCAGTTCATAGACGATCTCCCCGACCGCGGCCGCATCTTCCTCGAGCACCTGGATTTTTCCGAATGAATTCCCGAAATCGTGGTGGTCGATCTGGATCGTGGTCTTGGAACGGAAAAAAGCCGCGCGCGTATTGCCCAGTTGCCTGACGCTTCCGCAATCCACCGCGATGGACACATCCGCCGTATCATTCGTCTCGGACAAAATCAGCTCACTGCCCGGCAGGAACTGAAAACGGGACGGCACGCCATCCTGGCTCAAAAGAATCACCCGCTTACCCATCAAAATCAGCGTATGTCCCAACGCCAATTGACAGCCGATGGTGTCTCCGTCAGGATTGACATGAGAGGCGACAATAATTTTCTTCGCCTTTCTGATCGTTTTTATGGCTTTCGAAATATTGTTGTATAAACCAGTTTTCATTTTCTATAACCTATTAAAAATTATATACTTACAAACAATCACTGTCGGCTGGATACTTTTTTATACGGTCTAAAAAGACAACGGCTTTCAGGTTACCAAATGGTCAGGATGAAATCAAGAAGATACGGCTTGCGTGAAACCTAGGCGGGCTGTTTCAAGCCTTGCAAAACCTCGGAGACTTTACGTGATTGTAAATGGATCGAGCAGTAACCGTGTGGATTTTTCTGAAGGTACTTTTGGTGATATTCTTCCGCGGCATAAAACTCGCCGGCAGGTTCTACTTGAGTCACGATCTTGTTTTTAAAAACTTTAGCTTGCGTCAAAAGTTCTACCGCCTTTTTAGCGGCCTTTTCCTGCGCGGCGTCATGATAAAAGATCGCTGAACGGTACTGAGTACCGACGTCGTTCTCCTGACGGTTAAGTGTCGTGGGGTCATGATAGCTGAAAAAAACTTCGAGAAATTTTGCGTAACTTATCTTTGACGGATCATACGTAATTTCAATCGCTTCGGCATGGCCCGTGAGTCCCGTACAAACGATCTCATAACTCGGATTTTTCACGGTACCGCCGGTATAACCCACGCGCGTCGAAACGACCCTCTCGAGTTCCAAGAAAAGTTTTTCCATTCCCCAAAAACAACCCCCCGCGAACGTCGCCTTTTCAGTCGATGCTCTCATTGATTCTGCCCCTTCCGTTTTTCCAAAAAGCTGGCCAAGAATTAAAACAATTAAAACACTCGAAACATATCTCATCGCGGATCCCTGACGGTTATTTTATCACACCGTTGTACTTCTCACAGATCTTATAGAAGTTGCAATAGCCGCAAAGCCGTGTATTTTCGGTGAATGAAAAATTTTCCCGGGGTTTAGGGATGTTCTTTAGGGGATCTGCCAGAAGGCCGCGCATCCCGTGAATGCTTTCGGAAATCGCCGCGGTAGTGCTTTGAATGAGCGCCTCGTCGACGGTTTGCTCATTCGGCACCGGCGATTTATCCGTCAAATTAAAAAGAAACGCGCGGACATCCGAAAACGGCACATTCCATTTCCTCATTGCGTACATCACATAGGCTCCGATCTGGATCGTGGCCGCCTCGTTGCCTGTTTTTCCCGTTTTCCAGTCAAAGATCTCAATCTTGCCGTTTTTTAACCTAGCGAAATCCAGTTTGACGTAGATCCGCGCTCCCTCGAATTCAAATTCCTCCAGATCCTCGATCACTAACCAGGATTTTTTATCATCCTCGGTCAGCTCTTTGAAAAGAGCGGATCCATAAAAATTTTTAAGGCACTCAGCCGAGCTGTCATGAATTTCCTTCCAGATTTGATCGGAAATTTGTTTCTCATATTCATGCTCGAAAAGGCCAAGATTATTTTTAGGGTTTTCCCAGTTTTTTTTGGCCTTTGAAGATTTATAGTCCCGCCGCATGGTCTCCGTGAGACTGGAAAGCGCGGGTTCGAGTCCGACGGGTTTGCCGTTTTTTAAAGATTTTAAGACGTCTTCGATGACATGATGGACCGTCTCGCCCTTCCAGGCCCAACGGTTCTTCAGATTTTTTAAAACATACGCCATGCGTGCTTCTTTGGGAGCATTTTTATCCCAGCCGCCCCAGGAAGCGTAGCGGTTATAAAAATACTTTCTCTGGCATTCCCGGAACTCTTCGTCCCGGGATTTAGACCATGAGAAAATATTTTCTAATACCACTAAAAGAAATACTTATTTGCGGGGATCTGGTTTATCCGGAAGGGTTCCATTTTATTTCACGACCATCTTTTGGGCTAATTGTTCCGCTTTTTCGGCGCTGACAAGGTGACTAACGAGCTGCAAAGAAAACTCCATAGCCGTTCCGGGACCGCGGCTTGTGATCACTTGACCGTCTGCGACCACACGGTCCGTGAGAAATTTTACCTTGGGACCCAGCTGATCTTCAAAACCGGGAAAACAAGTCGCTTTTTTTCCGTCTAAAATCCCGTTAGGCGCCAAAACAACCGCCGGTGACGCGCAGATCGCGGCGATCAATTTCCCCGACTTTTTCATTTTCTGCAAAAGATCTTTTAACGCTTCGGATTTGTTCAAATTCTCCGCTCCCGGCATGCCGCCTGGCAAGACCACCGCATCCGGAGCGCCTTGATATTGCTCAAGCATCAGATCCGTCTCAACGGCGATATCGTGCGCGCCAGTCACCTCCCGTTTGCCAACACCGGCGACAACGACGTCAAGCCCCGCGCGGCGTAGTACGTCAATCGGCGTGATCGCCTCTATCTCTTCAAACCCGTCAGCCAGAACAACTAAAACCGTTTTTTTCATAAACACCTAGTCCGTCAATGACATATTTAATTACTTCACAATGCCTGTTTCTAGCCACTGATACTTTCCTTCGAGCATCTGACGCCCTATCTTATAGATCATTTTATCATCGTTTTGGCGTTGCGCCTTAAATTCCCTCTGGATCCGGAGCGTCGCCTCTCTGCAGAATAGATCCGCCAGTTCTTCAGGCCCATGGTCTTCTAGATTTTTACCGGTGAGGCTGGCCGCTTTCGAACAGGAAGCGGCCATCGCGAAAAGATCCGTGCCGATGTTCACAAACCGAAAAAGGATCTGCTGACGCTTTTCAAGCCCTTCTTGGTATTTCACCATCGCGTGAAAAAGTTCACGCGCGAGACGGTGGCCCGTTTTCTCAATGAAGCGGATATGTTTCTTAAGCCTCGGAGAAACTTTGGTATAATTTTTCCACCGGCTCAGATACATCCATTGGCGCGGGTACCAGAACGCGTAATAAATACCTGCTTCAAAGGCCTTTTTTAACTTATTCGGAAAACTTATTTTTGAACTCATGACCGGCAAGATCCGGCGAAGGTGCGGGTCCAGCGCCTCGCGGGCAATGAAAAGATGCATGATCTCGCTGGTGCCCTCAATGATCAGATTGATCCGCGCGTCCCGCATGAATCGTTCCACAGGGATGGCTTCTTCCCCGCGGCCTCTTAACGAATCCGCAGTTTCATAACCGCGTCCGCCGCGGATCTGGACCGTATCATCCGCTATTCTCCAGGCCGCCTCCGTGCAAAAAAGTTTTGCCATCGCGGCTTCAAGCCGGATATCCACTTTCCCTTGGTCCACCAGCGCCGAAGAAAACCAGGTCACGCTATCCATCGCGAAAGTTGTCGCGGTCATCAGCGATATCTTGGAAGTGACCGCTTCATGGTGTCCGATCGGCGCCCCCCATTGGACCCGCTTATTGGACCAGTCTCTGGCAATGATCAGCGACTTTTTCGCCATCGCCGTGCAGGCCGCCGGGACCGTGAGCCTGCCCGTATTCAGCGTGATCAGCGCGAGTTTTAATCCCTGTCCTAATCCCCATAAAATATTCGCCTTCGGAACCTTCACGTTGGTAAATTTGAGGAGCCCATTTTGGATTCCTTTGAGTCCCATAAACATGCAACGATGCACCACCTCGAACCCAGGCATATTTTTTTCGACAATGAACGCCGTGATCTGAGTCTTTTCTTTTCCATTCACTATTTTAGAGGGCGTCCGCGCCATCACGATCAGCACATCCGCGATCGTGCCGTTGGTACACCAAAGTTTTTGGCCATTGATCAAATAATAATCGCCGTTTTCCACCGGCGTCGCGGTCGTGCTCATCTTCGCGGGATCCGAACCGACATCCGGTTCGGTCAACGCGAAAGCGGAAACCGCGCCTTTCGCGAAAAGAGGCAGATATTTTTTCTTTTGTTCGGGAGTGCCGAAAAGTTTCAATGGCTGCGGGACGCCGATGCTCTGATGAGCCGACAAAAGGACGGCCGTTGAACCACAATAACTCGCCACCAGCGCTACCGCGCGGTTGTAGTTGACCTGCGAAAGCCCGAGACCGCCGTATTCTTTCGGGATCTTCATCCCAAAACAGCCAAGCTGCGCCAAGCCTTTCATCACCGAATCCGGGATGATCCCGGTCCGATCCACGGCATCGGGATCAAGGTTCGCCTTTAAAAAAGCTTCGAGCTTTGCCACGAACTCATCGCCGATTTTTTTATCTTCACCGCCCTGCTCCGGATAGGGAAATAAAATATCCCACCGCATCCGACCGCTGAACATATCTCCGACAAAACTGGGATATTTCCAAGATTCTTCGCGCGCCTCTTCGGCCACCTCAAGCGATTTGGCCTTCTCGATATTGTCTTTGCCTTTGAGTAGGTCCATAAACTCCCTGGTTTTACAACCTCACCACTTGTTTTTTACGATTCCGGAGGAATCGGTCCGCTTTGCGGACAAAACAAGTGGTGGGGTAAAATTGCTTTATATTGATAAGATTTAATTAAAATTATATCACAAAAAAGTTTTTTATTGTACAACTGACGCAACTTTTTTCTTTAACAGCACCGCCGCTTCAATATGTTTCGTCCGCGGAAACATGTCGAACGGCGCTACCGTCTCGAGGTCATAACAGCCGTTGGCTAAAATGATCTTTAGGTCTCGGACCAGCGTGGGCGGGTCACACGAAACATAAATCAGGTGATCAGGCACGGCGTCATTTGAAAAATAGGCCGCAAGAGCGGGTTCCATGCCTTGCCGCGGAGGGTCTAAGAACACAAGTGTTTTATTATTTTTTTCCTTTTCAAAAACAGGACGAAAAGCCTTTTCGACTCGGCCAGTGATGATCTTCAACTGTTTTAATTTTCTTTCCTCCTTGTTCATCCGAAGCGCATGGACGCTGTAAGGATTTTCCTCGATACAATAAATCTTCGCGACGCTTCGCGCGGCTAAAAAACTAAAAGTTCCTACGCCGGCGTAGAGATCGAAAAATGTATGGCAGGCGGATCGCTCGACCCATCGGGCGATCTTTTTGACTAAAAGTTCGGTGATCCCCAGGTTATTCTGAAAAAATCCATTTGAATGCGCCAAAAGGCTCTCATCGCCTATCCGGATCCTCAAGAACACATCATCCAGGTCCGAAAAGATATCACCTTTTTCCGAGAGTTTAAATGAGATTTTTTCTGTATTTTTCTTCAGCGACCATTTTTTTTCATAGAGCGGCGTAAAACGAGGATCAGCGATCAAACAATTTTTGATCACAACCTTTGAGCGATTATCACGACCAATGAAGCCCAAGCGCTGGGGTTCTTTCGCTTCGTCCATTGTCCGGTGAAGCGTGACACTGTTGCGGTAACCATAATCCTGGGGTAAATCAGCGATCGGCTCGATATGTAATGAAGGGATCTTAAGTGAGCGTTCAAAAATTTCTTTGATCTGAGCTTCTTTCAGTCTCAATTCTTCCGCGTAGGCGACATGCTGGTATTGACAGCCCCCGCAATGATTCACATAAGGGCAAGGCGGTTCGATGCGGTGAGGAGAACTTTGAAGGATCCTCGCGGCCTTTGCTTTGATAAAATTTTTTTTGTCCTGCAAAATATCGGCGATGATTTTTTCACCGGGCAACGCGCCCTCAACAAAACAAGCCTTGCCGTCTGAAATGCCCAAGCCATCCCCGCCGAACACGGTCTTATCGATGACTAATTCGATGGATTTCAATTCAAGGATTGTTTAAAGCTTGGTCTGGCCTGGATCCTCTGAAACCAAGCCGTCAGGTTCTTTAGATCTTGGGGTATCCCGCTTCCGAGGATCGGCAGCGCGGCGATGTGGGGCGTCACGGCGACATCGGCCAAGGAATATTCGCCGAAAAGATAATCTTTTCCTTCGAGTTGGTGGTCCATCTCTTTCAACCCGGCAAGCACTTCGGCCCTTTTCTTTTCCTTAAAATCCTCGCGCTGTTCAGGCTTCGGCTTCAGAAGACATTCGATCACCAAAAGGCCGATATTCAGCACTAACTTCTTGTCGATCGTCGTGACAAATTGGATGATGGCTTCTTTTTTGCCTGTCTCTTTGGGCATCAAAGGAGGCTCCGGGGATTTTTTGTCCAGATATTGATTGATCAAAAACGCCTCCGCCATATAAACGTCACCGTCGATGATCGCGGGGACCGTGCCTTTGGGGCTCGCCTTTTTAAAATCGGGGCTTTCTTTGACGGCCTGATCGGCATGGACATTGATCGGCTCATAAGAAATATTTTTTTCCGCCAAAACGATCTTCACCTCTCTTGAATTGCCGGACCTTGGAAAACAATATAGTATTATCATGGCTAGCTCCTTTATCCTGAAAAAGTGTTAAAAATTTTCTCGGCTTGCTGCTCCGCGTCTCTGACGCAATCCGAAATCCCCACGCCGCGGTAACTCGAACCGGCAAGAAAAAATCCCGGGTGTTCTTTCAAACTATTTTCGACATCAGAAACAAGCTTCAAATGTTTAGGCTGGTATTGTACCATAGCCTCCGGGTAGCGGTTCAGTGACGCGAACAGCGGTTTCGCGCTGATTCCCAAGAGTTTGGATAACTCAGAGAGCGCGCAGTTTTCTAGTTCCTTATTTTCTTTTTGGAAAACAGACCTTCCGAAAGCTCCCCCCACAAAAACACGCAACAGCGCCATGCCGTCCGGTGCCCGGTGCTCAAATTTTTGGCTGCTGAAACTGCAGGCCACGAGCGCGCTATTCTCGATCCGCGGAACCACAAAACCAAATCCGTTCAACGGATGCCGGATATCCTGCCGGCGGAAAGCAAAATTAATCGTCGCGACCGATTCGTAAGCGATCTGATTCAATCGGTCCGATAATGCCTTTGCCGTTTGACCGATCAAACGGCTGGTGATCTTTGACGAGACCGTGGAACAAACCGCGTCAAAAACACGCATCTCGCCTGCGGCGGTCACCAGACGCCAATAACCCGTTTGCGGCTCACGGGTAATTTCTTTGATGCCGCATTTCAAGCGGATCGATCCTTTGGGGATTCTTTCCTCAATTTTTTTTATCAGTGTTTCCATACCTCCCAAAAAAGACAAAAAAAGGCTGTAGCGGGGCCCGCGGGCGGTCTTAAAACTTTTTTCACCTTTTTTTGCGTTCGCGACAAGGCCCCGGATAACACTGCCGTATTCTTTTTCCAATTCCCTGAACCGCGGCATTGTCGCAAGAATACTCAAATGGTCCGGATCACCGGTGTAAATTCCGGCGATCATCGCCTGCCCCACGCGGTCGAGGCATTCCCGTCCAAAGCGGCGGCGGATAAAAGAGCCCACGCTTTCATCCTGGTCGTTGACGCAGCGAGGAACGAACGGCTCACACATCATTCTGAGCTTGCCCGGCAGAGAAAATAGACCACTTTTTAGGAACGCGCCGATCTGAGTGGGTGCGATAAGGTAAAAACCTGGCGGGATCTCCAGAAGCCGGCCATTTCTTACGACAAAACTTTTTCTATTTTCACTTCGCGTACCGAGGATCTCAGGTTCCAATCCTAATTTGTTGCAAAGATCCAGCGCCCATGGCTTATCTGAAATAAAAGAGTCTGCGCCCTTTTCGAGTAAAAAACCGTCTTTTCTTTCGGTTTCGATCGTGCCGCCAAGGCGGTTCGCCGCTTCAAACAGCGTGATTTGAAAAGGAACACTGGATTTTCCGGCCAATTCAAAAAGCCTGTGTGTCAGTGCAAGACCCGAAATGCCTCCGCCTATGATCGCGAGTCGTTTTACTTCCATACGGGGCTAGTCTGGATTTTTTGAAGCACCAAGTTTCCCATCATCTCGATAAATTTCGGGTGATCGGCTACCGCCGCGGCCCTCAGGTATTTCAGACCGGCCGCTTCGGCCGCTTTTTTCGCCTCCACGTCGAGGTCATACAAGACCTCCATATTGTCGCAGAGAAAACCTATAGGGATCAGGACTACATTCCGAAACTGCGTTCTATCAAGCCTGGCGATCATTTCCTTCACGTCCGGCGAAAGCCACGGTTCATTCGGATTTCCGCTGCGGCTTTGATAACCCAAGCCCCAATGAAGAAAATCCATGTCTTTCGCGATCAACGCCGACGCTTCGGCAAACTGATCGGAGTACCGGCTTTCATCGGACATCGCCACAGGGATGGAATGCGCCGAAAATAAAAAAAATGTTCTGCCGAATTCTTCCTTTGAAAAATTATTTAAAACTAACCTGATTTTTTCGGTCTGGGCTTCGAGAAACAGGGGCTGTTTAAATAAATTTTCCGTGAACTCGATCACAACCGATGAGGCGCCAGCCGCAACTTTAGCTTCTTCCAATTTTTTCACATATTTCTCAAAACTCGCGGCGCAGCGAAAAGACGAGAGAACAAAACCGACCGCTCTTTCTACACCGTTTTTTTTCAGATCCTCGAAAACTTCCCGGAACGCCGGCGAAGCATGCCGAAATGCCGCGTAAACCGGGACCGGCGTGTCTTTTTTTTCAAGCCAACTCTGCAGCGCTTCTTTTTGCCGATCAGTGACCTTATTATAAGGAGAGACGCCGTTGAATATTTCATAATGGCACAGCACCTCATCGATCCTGCTTTGGGGAATCCGCGTACCTTCAAGCACGCTTTGGAGAAACGGACGCACCTCAGCCATGGATGTCGGCCCGCCAAAACCTATTAACAACACGGCTGTTTTATGTTTCATGCACTGATTATCTCGCGCTCATTTCGTGAACCATTTCCACGAGCGCGATCACGTTTTCGACAGGCGTTTCAGGCAACACGCCATGACCCAGATTAAATATATGGCCCGCACGGCCTTTGACGGAATCCAAGAGAGCCTTTGTGTGTTTTCTAATATTTTTGATATCCGAACAAAGGATCTGAGGGCCCAGATTTCCCTGTATCGCTTTTTTTGGCCCTATCCTTTTCCAGGCCTCGTCCAATTTGATGCGATGATCCACGCTGATCACATCGCCACCCGCCTGACTGAATCGTTCCAAGAATCCCGCCGTGCCGGTTCCAAAATGAATAACCGGCGTTCCTTTTTTCAGATCTTTCATCACCATCGAAGAATAAGGCGATACATATTTTTGATATTCTGCTTCTGAAAGACACCCAACCCAACTGTCAAAAAGCTGCACAGATTGCGCACCCGCTTCGATTTGGCAATTGAGATGTTGGATCGTGGCACGAGCGATCTTTTCCATCAACGTTTTCCAAAGACCTTCGTCCTGAGCCATGAATTCTTTTGTTTTTTTGAAATCTTGCGATGCCCCGCCTTCAATCATATAAGAAGCAAGCGTAAATGGCGCGCTGGCGAAGCCTATCAGCGGAATCCCGGGGCCAAGAGCAGCTCTGGTTTGCCCAATCGCCTGAAAAACAAACGAAAGAGAGGCTTCGGGATTAACTTCCGGTAAATTCTCAACATCCTTCACCGACCGAACCGGCCGTTTAATGGATGGCCCGTCGCCTTTTAAATATTCGAGCCCAAGTCCGAAACACTCCACCAGTAAAAGGATATCTGAAAAAATGATCGCGGCATCCGCTTTGATCTTCTCCTGAGCCGTCACTGTGATCTCTGTCACCAAATCTTTATCCTTACAAATATCCAAGAAAGACCTGGCATCACGGATCCGCCGGTATTCCTTCATGTAACGCCCTGCCTGGCGCATCAGCCATACCGGTGTATAAGGCGTTTTTTCCAAGCGGCAGGCCTTCATGAAAACGTTTTGTTCATAAAGAAAAGGTTTGAAAATCTTCGTTTCTTCCTCTGTTAAATTAAGAACGGCATCACGGACTTCGGCGACACAGTCCTGTGATCGTTTCTTCGATAAAATCTCGGCGGCTTTTTCGGCGGTCTCCATCACCAGAGGTCCCATCTTGGGGCTCTCCGGTTGAATATCCACCGAAACGTCGTTCGAAACAAGCGTTTCCGTACAGTCGGGGCCCACTGAAGCGACGGCCATTTGCCGCAAAGCGTCTTTCAATTTTCGTTCAAGTCCCATAAATCTTGCCACTTTCAGCAAATGCACGACTTGCACCGCCGTGGTGAATACCGCAACATCCATAAGACCGTTTATGATTTTATGAATTGCGTTCTTTAAAGGATCAAGATCATCCGGCAGCTCCCACCGGTACACGGGGACCGGCGTCACGTGGGCGCCTCTTTGTTCCAACCCTTCCAAAAGTTCAGCATTTTTCACACCGTACTCTTGAACAAAAACTTGCCGGCCTTTGAGCGGGATTTCTTTTTTTTGCGCATCCAGTGTCTTTAAAATTTCATGCCAGGTGTTGGGTTCCGGGACGGTCACCGCGAACGGCACGGTCAGCTCATTCAAAACACGAATGGGTTTTGGGCCTCTCGGTACGATCGTCGTTTTCTTTAAAGCCTCCAGAATCTTTTCACGCGGATAACGGGTTTCTAAGACAGCGATTAATGTTCTTGTGCCGACGCCGGTCAGTAAAATTAATATATCCACTTTTTCGTCGAACAGCTTTTCGGCAAATAAAAAAGCGGCGGGGTTGTTTTCCAGAGGCACTTCCTTCATCGAAGGCGCTGAGATCGGATTTCCGCCCTGAAGTCTGATCAGATCACCCATCGTCTTCGCCAGACGGCTCTCAAAGAAAACTATATTGAGATCTTTTAATTTTGGTTCAGTTTTCATTTGGACTGCCTGCTTTCATCAACGACCTCTTCGTAAACATTCTCTATTTCATCGACCATCCGGTCCAGCGAGCAGAGTTTAAACGCCATCTTTTGGCCATTTTCGGCGATCGTCTTCGCCTGTTCAGGATTTTCCACGATGAATTTGACCGCTTTGACAATCGCAGCCGCACTTTTCGGTTCCACAAGAAAACCGTTGATACGGTCCTGAATGATCGAATTGATCACCCAAATATTGGTGGCAACCACGGGCTTTTTCACCACCATCGCTTCAGCGATCGAAAAACCGAATCCCTCGCGGTAAGTCGCGGGGTGCACGAAAATATCCATCGTCGACAGAATACCCGTCACGTCCTTGACGGCGGGAATGACCCTGGCGTGATCTTCAAGACCGGAAGTTTGGATAAGTGTTTCCAATTTTTCCTTTTCGCGGCCATTCCCTAAAATAATGAGAAAAATATTTGGGAATTTACTTTTTAATTTTTGGACCGCCTCCACCAGATACTCGTGGCCTTTGTCCTGAACAAGCCGCGAAATAGACCCCACCACCAAAGCATCGGCGGGGATCCCGAGCTGATGGCGTTCCAAGCTCGAATTTTTTTCATAATATTTTTTTTGAAATTCCTCGCCATCGATAGCGTTTTGGATCAGCCTAATTTTTTTTGGATCGACTCGATGGGTCTTCTGCAATTCGTCGGCTACCAACGGGCTGATCGCGATCACACGCCGGCCCCAGCAGCCGAAGAGTTTTCTGCCAAGCCGCGGCTTGTAAAAACCATGCGCCGTGGTCACAAACGGCACCTTCGTGATCTTGGATATAAAAAACGCCAAAACCTGGGTCACGCGTGTGTGGGCGTGCATCAGATCGATTTGCTCGTTTTTTACTAAATTGCTTATTGCCATAAGATTCCAATAGAGCTTGGGACTCAGCTCGCTTTTGGTGCGGATCGGAAACTTGAAAACGTCAAAACCTTTTTTCTTCAGATCCTCTTCCATGTTTCCCCCGGAAGACAATATTCCCATCCCGTAACCTTTTTGCATAAGCCTGGAACCTGTCATATCGATGTAACTTGTTATACCACCTATGTTTAGGTGGGTAGTTAGGTGGAGTATTTTAAGGCGTTTATGGGGGTTCATAGAATATTGCCACAGGTGTTTAGGCCTCGATGCTGAGCATTAAGATAAAAATTAAATTCTTCATAGGACGACTATTGGCCCCCGACGCAAAGGCAAACGCTAACCACTTCTAATATTAGGCCATAAAAATAAAAAAGCCACCAGCATTTAACTGCTGATGGTTTTTGAATGAAGAGCCCGGAAAAACCGCTTTATTTGTGGATTTTCGTGAACTTCGCTCCCTCAAGCGTTAAATTATACATCAAGCCTTTCTGATCGAGAATAAATCCGAGAATAGGTTCTCTAAGCTTCGCGGTATCCATCGCGCCACCGGCTCCGACTGTCACGACCGCGATGGAGGCATCCACGCCGGCTTTCCAGCCCGAGCTTGCACGAAACTTATTCAACGCCTCATCCTGCATGAAGATAATGACAATGGATTTCTTCTGAGCCCCGAGCTGAAAGCCGATCGACGCGGCCGCGGTGCTGTAATAATCCACTGTTTTGCCTTTGATCCTCAAAGCGCCTTCCCCGTATTCTCCGCCTAAGCCGATACCCGCCTTCAGAACCGACGGAAAAATAAGAACGCCTTTCGCGTCCTTCACAAGCTGTTTGCCGCTGCTCACTTCATTATAAAAACGATCCAGCGTCACGTTGGCATCGGCGTCAATGCTCGCGGCTGACCCCGCCCACGTTGTCCTAACGGTTCCCACGGTAAATACAAAAAACAATGCCGGTATCGTCAAAATCCCTGCCAAACTTTTTAGACCTGCTCTACCCATAGGTGCCTCACTTTCGTGTTTAATTGAGTGCAGGATTTACGCGACCACAGGAAGCGTAAATCCACCGCACGAAATTATCCTGAGCAGGCGCCCAAGCGCCTGTCGAAGGATCTAATATTCAAAGATCGCAAAAGTTTGATCCCTCCTCTTACCGTTAAAAAGCCCGATTCGTCGGGATGACATTCTAGAGTGATACATCTGTCCCAACAGCGCTATTCTACTCTCTAAATACAAAAAAGCTACCAGGTTTTATCCTTTCAAAAAAAATCGGCTACGCTCCGGATTGATTGGGATCGGTTCGTATTTTAGAGTTACGTATAGAATCGATTTTGCATCGTTCTACTGCTCTAAAACACAGATTCGCGGAGCGTAGCCTAAATTCAATGAGCGTGCGACTTACGACGCCAACAGCGTCGTCAAGTCATCCACGCGAATTAATCCTGAGGGGATTTCCCCAGAAATCCCCGAAGGATCTAATATTCAAAGAACGCTAAAACTTTTTATGCCGCGGCGCCCACAGCCGTGAGCTTGTCTACCTCTTGCCTGAATATCTCAAACCATTTCTCAGGCCCGATCACCGGAAGATATCTAAACACGCCTTCAATGATCTGTTTCAAGCCGGGAATTCTGGCTTTTCCATTAGAGAGTAGCATTTGCGTTGAAACAAACAGGATGCCTTGAGCGTTTGTCGCTTCGGAAGCAAGGATCACGGCTAACGGAACGTCCTGGATATCAGCCGATTTCTCAAGCTTGCCGATCTTTTCTTCCTCGGTTGACGCAACCAGGATTTTCGAACCAAATTTTTGTCTATAAACATCGTTCTTAGAAATAATTGTCTGAATCCTTGAGATGTCGCCTTTATTTTCAACAAACAACATATAATCTTTAAACTTGGCCGCTGCAGGATTTTGCTCCAGATAGATACGCTCAGCTTCTGAATAGTTTTTAGAAGCCAGTTTAGCAATAGTTTCGTCGACAACCACCAATGCCTGCCATAAATTCTTGATATCGTGATTCGCCAACTCTCGATCAATGCTTCTAGACTCTTCAACAAGAGGATCACGTCCTTTGTTTAGAACACCCTCTGTTAAGAATACAGTTCCCGTTTCAGTTAAGTTAACGACCTGTTTAAGATTAAGGCTCTGTTGCTGATTCCTGATACCCACATAGGCCGTTCTAACCTCAGCTAGTTCATTAGCAATAAGTTCATTCTCCATAGGAGACTGTAAGGCCCTGACAAGCGTCTGTGTGCCAAGTCTTGTATAATTGACCAGGCTTTCATTATCGGTGGATTCAATAGCGCGTTTCAGATTCTCTGAAATGCCTTTCACCTTGTTCCTATCGATAAGAATTCCGCCAGTGGCAATATAATAACCAAAACTTGTCTTGACCCATGTTACTTTGCCCGGCTCAGGCAAGCGGATAATACCCAATGCTTTTCTTAAATCATCAATGCGGGTCGCGCTAAGAATTAGTTTCGCCTCCTGATCATTTTTGGCGTGAAGTAACTCTACAATAAACCCAAAAGCTTGTTCTTGAAGAATCAGTTCTTGCGCAAATTTTTCCTGACGCACCTGCAAAGATTGGATAAGCCTGTTAACCACCTGGTCTAAATTGCTTTCGCTATCCCACGCAATATTTCCTATAAATATTTTGAGCTCCTGATCTTCGTGTCTTTCAAGGATTGTTTCAGGTTTATCATTGACTGCTCGATTAAATTGAAATTCTTTCGCCATAATTCCCAATCTCGTTTCTATCTGAGATACCCTGTCTTTAAATTCCTCAGGGGTGGCGAATATATCCACCTGGATACTTGGTAAGACCTCGCGCGCCAGCCGCGCACCGTTGGATTGTATACCAAACCCAGCGCGTACGAGTTTGTTCCTGAATTCCTGAAATTCCGATCTTGCAGGCTGGATCGGAGGAAGTTGTTTTACTAATTCATCCATGAGCTCGCCAGGTTTCCAAAGTTTTTGAGGATCTTTTAATTTCACCACATCCAAACGGTCTTGAATAATCTTTACAGTTTCTTTGACGGTTTCGCGGCCGGGTCTCAAGATAGAACGACTTGCGACATGTTTTGTAACTCTATCAGGATAATCTATGGTAATAATTGCGTCAACCTCCCCCACAGGTTTAATAACACGAAGCTTAAATTGTTTGTCACCCAGCCATATAAGCGTCTCCGCTGACTCCATCTCCTCTACCTGGTCATTCAGTTTCTTAAGTCCGGGTGCCGCTAATTTTGGCCGACGGATTCCTTTTACCAAAGAACCAACAGCTAGCCGCGCGCCCGCCAAAGTTAAGGCGGGCTGCGTCAGGCTCTCCGACGCTTTGATGGAGAGCCGCGCGCCTTTGGGAAAAATCTTTTCTAAAAGCATCCTAAATTGATCCAATTCGCTTCCCTGCCCACGTTCCACTCTCGGCACCAGCGACCCTCGATTTATGTTTATATTGACTGCCTTCCAGCCATTAAATTCACGTATCGAAACGGTATAGGTCCAGTCCTTGCCCGGCTTCTGGCCCGGTATTGGACCGTCAAAACCTGCTGACTTTTCGATTCGTAGCGCTGTCATTTTACCTAATGAAGGCCCTTTTTGCGGGAGCAGTTTTCCTTCTTCACTTCTAATAGCGATCGAGGCCACGTGCGAACCCCCAAATCTCGTATCCACAAACCTCCTAGCTCTGCCTCTGTCATTTTTAAGGAAGGCGGCGAAGAGATCGATGATTGGTGGTAATTCGGTCCAGGTAGCTCTTACTGATCGTCTTCTCAAGAGCTCGGCCGCTTCCAGAATCTTAAGTCCGCTCGTGTACGGCGTGAACACGCGATTTGGATTTTTGTCGCGCTCTTGTCTCCATAGTTCTACGAGAGCATTTCTTTCTCTTTGGAAATAAACATTCATAGCTATAGCGTACAAAACTCTATTCTCGATCAAATCATCGTTCAAATCATCAAAAAATGCCTGGTTCTTCGGGCCCTCAATGGACGATTCTTCGTCAGGAAGCAAAGGGAATTGACTCGCTCTTGCCTTCCTTATTTCCGGATCACGCATCTCAATCATAAGACTAAGAGTCGAATCTATTTTCTGCGGCACATGGGCAAAAAGGTCCTGTGCAGCACGAATGCTTGTGAGACTTTTCAAATGATAGAGTAAAAAGGACCGAGTATAATCGATCAGGTAAATTAAAGTCTCAGGGGACGGAGCCGGTTGAGATTCCGAGGCGAGCCGCGCGCCGGTGGGGCCACTCTTTGCCAGTAATTGCAAATTGCTAATCAATTGATTGAGATGACCCTTATTGTTTGCTTCTTTCTTGATTAATTTATCGACATCATCCGCTAACAGAATGCCCGAAAACTTACCATTCTTAATTCTTTTTTGCAAAGCTTTCATCCGTACAATAAAAGTCGGCAAACGGTTCGCCAAGAATCTCATCTCCACGGTTTCTTGTCTTAGGAATAATTCGTGCCAAATTCCCCTATCAATTAATTCCCCTTTCTGATTCCTAACCCCTTCCAAATAGACCTCTAATTTCTTTAGCTGATGCACCGGGAAAATCAGGTTATCAAATCTTTCATTGCCTATATTCCGCATCCGGCTGTCAAAAATACCGTCTTGGCTTTCCGGACCGTCACCCTCTTCGGAAGAAGTGGCGTAGCGCCTGTAAAAGTCGGCCGGATTCGCCGCTCTCATTTTAGCTATTTCTTCATTCACCGCTTCACGGCGCGATACAAATCCCTGATCAAGCACCGCCATTGTCGAATGTAGTTCTCTTAAAATGATGTCTATCAACTCCATCTGACCGGCTGGATATTTTTTAATGGTCTCCATGTAGTCTTCCACTCGAGCCATACGTTGTTCATCTTCATCTGGGAACAAGGCTTTAACGGCTTTTTTAAATTTGGGAAATGCCTTATAAATTTCGCTCATTTCGCGCTTTAACTTGCCGCGAAAAGCGATGGCCGGATCGACACGATAAGGCCATGAAATCAGATATTCCTTAAACTGAGAAATAAAATCGCTGAGTTCCTGCTGTCCGTCAGGTGATTGTTGTTTTACCTTTTTTTGGATCGGTTCAATGACTTCTAGAACCTTCATCAAGGCCGTCGAATGACCTGAAGGATCAAAGGCGCGGCCGCTCCCATAATGCCGGATCACCTCAAGCAGGACAAATTTAATATTTTTCTGTATCTGATCTATATCTGTAAAAAATTCTAAAAGAAGGCTTGGGGATTCCGCCAATTTGACACGATAGCTTTCAATCCCACGCCAAGCGCTTGCCAAATTTAAAAGAGCCACATCTAAATCCGTCCGGCTCAAATCGTTTTGCGCCAAGATTATTTTGGCATTCCTCAATTCACGCGCCAAAAACGCAAGTCTCTTGGGAAAATCCTCGAGTTCCATAGAGTGGCTGATCGCTATATAATTCGAAATCGTAAGGCTTTCGAGGGTCGTCTTGCCGGCGAGCTTCTTAATATCTTCTAGGAGAAGTTTTATCTCTCTATCAATGCTTTCTTTCTTTTCATTCGGCAGCCCCGCCAACCGCGCGCCGGCCGGAGGTGCCACCGTTAAGATCGCATCTTCTCTTGGACCGCCTTGCCAGATTCTAAGATCTGTTAACTCAGGATCATGATTGGCATCCTTGGGAGAGGCAAAAACCGTCACGCCATAGTTGCCTGGTTCTTGAGGCGTTATTCTTTTTTCTATCGTATAAAGACCGTTTGCGTCATGAATTTCAGTCGGTTGAATTTTGTCATTCTGCCATTGAAGATGAGAAACATCATAAGGTCCCCAATATAAGAAGAAATCCGTATCATTTAAAAGCTGACTATCGATCTGAAAGCTAATGGTTACGGTCCCATCCGGTTGAATGTTGGGGCGTTTTTCGGTAAATACAAGAGACCGGCGTATTTTGATTAACCTATCTACGGCTTCTGTTCGAACAATCGCTTTGCGATAAAGATCCAGAATGCCAGCTTCGTAGCCGCCTTGAATTCTTGAATCAAAACTTGGCACGTTCCGGCCGGTAAATTCCCCCCGACCGGTAAATTCCCCCCGAACATCATAAACTTTCTCAAGATAATAAATAGAACGCCTGACCAAATTGTTCCACTGATGATTGTCATCATAAAACATATCGGCGGCGTTTTCCAACGCACGGTATAATCCGTTGGCTTCTTCATTTAAATAGTATTTGGCGGCGTCCGGCTCCTGGCTTCTCAGTTGCTCAGGCCTATTATCAAATGCATTGCCATTCCAGGTATCGGGATGATCCGGATTCACGTATCTCGGGAATTCTCCGCCCAATCCATTCAACCCGAGATTCAGACCACTCGCGGCCCATCCATCCAATGTGGCAAATAAATTCACGCCGCTCCCAACTTTCATGCCGCTCGTACCGGAAGCCTCCAACGGCCGCTTCGGCGTGTTGAGCCATATATCCGCCCCGCGAACAAGCGGCTGCGATTTAGTTTCATCGTAACCTTCCACGAATACCACCCGGTCTTGGATCACAGCATTTGGGGAGCTTTTTTCCGATAATCTTTCTATCACGCGATTCAAAATCGCGACTTGGGACCTTCCGTCCTCGTCAAAAGTCTTGCCGGCGAAAGTAAATTGTATATTTTTATTTACCACCAGATGAACAAACTGGTCAAAACCGCCCTCTTTATCAACATGTGTAATTAATTCGTCGATCTCCGCGGGGCTCAACGCAACGTTTCTCTTGAACTTGCTCTCAATAAACGGCAAATATTTTCCAAAAACAACAAGTAGAATCCGTTTGTAACCCACAATACGGCGGGACCAATTGACCAATAACAGGTTTTCATTCAAGAAATTGACGAGCTCTTGCTCTTCCGCATTTTTAGAAAACTCTTTGCCCGTCCATCGCTGCCAACGGGATTTCAGAACCTCGAGACGCCGCAATTCCTCCGCATTGGCTATCCCATTCATTTTGTGGTCTTCCAACTCGCGAATATTCCTTATGTATTGGCGTCTGACCGTATCCCGAACCATCTGTATCGCTTTAGCCCTATATTGCTGGGAGACGGTTTTGAATTCGTGATCGGTGACAGCTGGATTTCCTTGATCAGTAATATAAGACGGAACCGGCGCATCGGGGTCTACCGTTTGAACCACTTTTTTCGCCAGTGGATCATGTGGGTCTAATATTCTTTCCGGTGTGCGTTTTGCGGGTTCGGATTCATATAAATTCATGACTTCGGCAAAGCGGGGGATAGCCCAGAATACAGTGTCTACGCCATTCGTAATACCTATCACAGGCTTTTCGGCGAGTTGCTGGCGGTTTAATATTCCTTCCTCAACAAAAAAGTCTCCGGCTTTCTTCGCGTTTAATTGGCTGACGGCAACGACGCTTCCATTAAACTTATAAGCAAGATTAACGATGAAATTAAGCGGGGAATAAATACCCCGATTCTCAAAACCAGGTAAGGTTTGTTTTAACGTTTCGGACCATTTGCCTTTCACCATCCACTGAGCCACCTCATGAGCTTGCGTCTTTACATCGGGGTTTTCAGAATTGGCAAAATAGGTTTCTATAAATTCATCTAGATGGACAATTCCTTTATTGAATCGGTCGATCCCTGCGGCAACTAAGGTATGTGTGAAAAATATGATCTGGCTTCCCACAAGCTCTATTGCTTCATCATAAGTTTTTCCTTTCTCCATATAACCTCGGATCAGCCCGATCAAATAGGGAAAAGTGGCTGTCTCATTAAAATGAACAGGGCCATTCGGAATACCCAATTTTTTCCGAAACTCATAAGCGGCAAGCCCAGCGACCCATTCTTGTTGAAACCTCTCAAGCATATTCGGCTCGCCGCGATAAAGTGTCTCAAAAATTCTCTTGTAATAAGTGTTCTTATTCTTAGAATCTGTTGAAGGCATGATAATTTGTATCGCCCCCACTCGGACAAGTCGAAACTGCACCGATACCGGCTCGGCGCCGGCGAATAATGGAATCTCCACAATTAAAGGTTCATTCGAACCCTCCGGTTTATAAAAATCAATCCCGTAATCTTGGGGCCTCTTGGTTTCGTGAGCACCGGTATTGGGATACCCTAAGGCATCGATTTCGCTGACATGGACCCCCTGCTCGTAATCAGGGATAAATATCGTGAATTCAGGCGCCTCTGAATTTGGATTTAATGTGGTTACACCGCCTAGATAGGCAATAGCCCTGATCCATTCTCCAAAAAGAACGCCCAATCCTCCGTGGAAACTGGTCAAACGCGGTTCTTCGCCTTCTTCTACTGCGCTAATAATTCCTTCCAAGCTCAATAATGCCGGAGGGTGACCTTTCAAGGACTTATAATACGAAGAATTTTTAATCCAACCCATCATCCAATCATAGGCTTTTCTGGAATCTTCTACCAACTTGCTATATTCCGCCCTGTTGATTTCATCCCATTGATCCCTTGGTTTGGACAACAGTTTCTGCGCTCGATGATTAAATCTCGGATCAAAATTTATTTTTTGTTCTTGTAAGAATCTTTCAATCTCGGCTTCCGGTCCCACTGCCAGCCGCGCGCCCTGTTGGATCTTCACTACATTGTTAACGGCTGTCTTAACACCCGGAAGGTCTGAGACTGAATAAAATGGAGTTGTATTGGTTACTACGCTTTCCATGATAAAGTCTTCGGCTTTTATGATCGTTTCATCAACAACAGACTGCTCGCCCCCGCCCCTTATCTTACGCAGTGCCGTCCACGCCACATAGCGCTCTTTGACATTAAGCCCTTCAACGATCGGAAGGCCTTTAGCATTATCGATCGGTTTATTGTCCTTTGCTAGATCAAGTAACGCCTGGACTGCTGCGATGGTCTTTGTTTCGTCAATAGGCAGAGCGGTTGGCTGGGTTGCTTCTGCTGCTGGTTGAACACGAATAGGAGCTAAGCCCTGTTGGATCTTCACTACATTGTTAACGGCTGTCTTAACACCCGGAAGGTCTGAGACTGAATAAAATGGAGTTGTATTGGTTACTACGCTTTCCATGATAAAGTCTTCGGCTTTTATGATCGTTTCATCAACAACAGACTGCTCGCCCCCGCCCCTTATCTTACGCAGTGCCGTCCACGCCACATAGCGCTCTTTGACATTAAGCCCTTCAACGATCGGAAGGCCTTTAGCATTATCGATCGGTTTATTGTCCTTTGCTAGATCAAGTAACGCCTGGACTGCTGCGATGGTCTTTGTTTCGTCAATAGGCAGAGCAGTTGGCTGGGTTGCCAACCGCGCGCCGGTTGTTTGGTTTAGAGAAGCATAATAAGGCGCCAATTTACTGAATAACTCCGTCAGCTCATCTATCGACTGGTGGATCACATCAGGAGCACTCACTTGGTCTTCATCTGTGCTCACGGCAAGTTCTCCGCTTATCCTTGCCTGAGCTTTTTTAAATTCACCCATTTGAGCATTAATAATGGTGGGGTTAATCAAATGCGAGTCCACATGAAGCGCCTGCGCCATCTTATTCTTAAATTCGGGAGAAAAAGTATTCGTAAATACGAGGTTCCCCCAAACTTGTACGTTTTCAATTTTGGCTCCCGCAAGATCAAGATCGCCGCGGATCTTACCTGCCATTGTGCCAAAATTGTTTTCGTCTAGGATATGGCCCATCACTCCGATTTTTCTGCCCGAGGGGGTGGAGGCAGTGATAAAAAGCGGCGCACATGTGAAAAGGTTCCCGGTGCTAAAAATAGCGGCGGGATTGGAAGAAATCTTGTAATTTCCCCCATGGATCCTGATTCGGATTGCCGGTACGCCGGCTTGACTCTGATCAGGTAAATTTGCCAAAGAAATTTTTCCAAGTTCCAACCAGCGCCGGTAAGCCGCTTTGGTTTTTTCCCGCGTATCCTGCGATAAATTCAAATGATCTAAAAATAGATTGATGAATGCCTCGGGTTCATTACTAATTGGAGTGGATTGGTCCCTTAATAAATTCTGGGCAATCGTCAACAACTCATTATCTTTGCCCAAGAAAAGCTCAAAGAAACTTAATACATCGTGGACATTTTCCTGTTGTAAGGAAGTCCTAACAGCTTTCTGATACGTCTTAACATACGCTTTGGCACGGTCGCCCCAATCAGGATTAAAGCGAGCGATTTGATCAAGATAACTAAAATAACGCTCGCGGTCAGCTTCAACGCCCGACAAATAACCCGAATATGTCTTCAGTGCCTCCTCGATAATTTTGACCATCTCAACAGCTGTTTTCTGCCGTTGGGCCTGTTCCGGCGTGAAATCTGTCTCACCCTCTTGCGCATTATGGCTTCCGTCGATCTCAAATCCCGGCACAAGGTCCAGAGGCGTTCCGCCACTTTCCTTAAAATCCTTGAGTCCTCCGCGATCTGTCGCAAGTACCATCGCGAGGAGCAACGCAAGCTCTTGATTCGCGATCCCGCCTGGTTCGTCAATCGAAGGCATAATCATGATGTCAGAGCCCGCGCCGATACGCTTGGCAAGTTTCGGATCAAATTTTTCCACGAATACGAAACGTCCGCGATACTCGGGATGGTTCTCAATAAACTTTCTGAAAAATTCCGCCTGTTCCTGCCCGCGGCCGTCTCCGGGTGTACCCTCGATCACAATTTGGGTCTTTGAACCGTTTACTTCGAGATCCAAAAGATGTTCAAGAAGCGTCTTGAGAGGTCCTTGGGGAGTAAGGTGCAGTTTCGTCAAAAGAAGGTTGAGACCCTTTTGCTTCACGAGTCTTGTCACAAAACCAATCATGACGTAATGCTCACCAACGTCTAATCCCAGCTCTTTCTGCAGAGGACTCTTGTTTCCACGTTTGAAGTCAGCCCGTTCTTGGGATGTCATTTCAGATAAGGGCTTAGACGGCGCTACAAATGGCGTCTCTTTCAAGGCGGGAAGATTCTCAGCGCGATGCTTCTCGGCGCGAATGCCGTTATAGACCCACCGCACCCGATCCCATTGGTCACGAATAAATCCGTCGAGGCCATAACCGCGTTTTAAGGTGGTTGCCTCCTTCGCGTGGCCTTCACTTACAAAAATGATTCGCCGAGACCTTAACATGGACTTCATCAAGTTTTGATATCCGAAGAATTCAAGACCAAAGCTATCGTGACGGTCGCGAATACTTGGGCCTGGATAACCCTTAAACGCGTCAAGATTCGTGAGCGCATAAAGGTCTATAGCCTCGGGCGAATCCGCGGGGATGACGCCTCGCTCAATGAAATACGTCCTGATTTCTGGGTCTATTCTTAAAAAATTCGGGAAGATTCCCTGATACTCAAGATTGTGGACAGTCTGGTATGGATCAGGAGAATGTCCCGCCGGCCATTCTTGGTCCCGGTAAATTTCCGTGAGAAAGAGATTACCCAGCACTGCTTGCCAGTCGTGGAAGTGAAAAACGTCCAAAGGCAACCCAAGTTGCCGGCTGATCTCGATTGACGCCAGAGGTAGTAGCACGGCTTCGGCGTAGCCGCCTCCGGAATCCGGATGGGGATCGGAGTAAAGATTCTTGAAAAAATGACCTGACGTATCATAAAGCTGAAAAACAGGCACGCCGTCTTCTTCAAGATAAATTACTTTGAGCGAGATCGTACCCGCACGGATCGGCAGTTCAATGTCCATCAGGTCTAGACCACCCACTTCCTCGAGATAACGGGATAACCTTAAATCGGGAGCAATGTCCGGATAGTTGTGTTCAAGATCCGCGCTGAATAGCGGGCTGGTTACAGCCATCATGACACCTTCCTGCGAAACCGCCCATGGCTGTTCAAACATAAATATGCCTTGGCCGCCGCCCGTCGAGACTGCATGAGGTACTTTCATGCCTTTGCGATAGCCATTTCCAATAGGAGACTTAAATGTAACAGGCATTTCCATCGCCGCTGCCATCACTGCGGGAAGATCTTTTCCGTGTGTGGTGGTAATCCGCTGTTTCAGCGCATTGACCGTCTTATCATATTGATCGCCGCGGCGAGTGACCTTTGCGCGAGATAATTCAATGTTAAGCGTCCCACTCGTCACACGATTTTCGTCAAGAGGCCGTCCATCCACGCGACGCACCAGGATCCTTGGATCCGTAAAACCGCTCTCGATCCATGCCTTGAAGAGTGTCTCATCCACGGTCGGCTCGATAAAAACACCCTCAAACTGGCGTCGACTGATCAAATCCTCCAACTGTTTTCGCATCGGATCCGACAAAGATTTGATGATGGTTTCTGCCCGACCTTGCACCCCACCATCTTCATAAATCTTGTACCCTGTCGCCAGCCGCGCGCCCTCGGGTTTTGTGGCGAGCCTCGCGCCGGATGGCTTTAAGGCCGTGATCAATATATTAACATTCTGAACCGTGCCAGGATGCGCAGGATCGATGTCAGAGCTCACAGGAATTAAGTTAACGCTATAAGAAGGTTCTATCTGATGGATAATATCTAAATACTTCTGATTAAGCGCTTCAGGATTAAAAATATTCGGAGGCGTTAGAGAAGGTTCCATCGTTCTGTTCATTTTCGCGATCTCGAACTCAGTCCTGTTCAGAATGAGTAATTGTCCGCCTGCTTTTAAATGTTTAAAAAAATTGGAGAAAAGCTGGTTTAACTCCCCATCGGAGAAGTACGTCAAATCAAAGGTGGTCAGGATTATGAAATCAAAATCGCTTGGCGCGTTCCTTTCATTCCGCAATGCGGTATCTAAATTAAACATGTCGCCCCGAATAAAATGGGTCTCGGTAGGGCTATTTTCGTTTGTCTCAAGAAGTTCTACTTCACGCCTAAGGTTTTGCAATGTTTGTGCACTGATATCTATTGCAACGACTTTAGCAGCTTTTCTTTTCACGGCTAATTTAGTGACAAGTCCTTCGTTCCCTGTAGCAACATCCAAAATACTTGCCGATGGGATGGTCTGAGAGGGAATAACTTGATCAAATATCCATTTGACCGTGTCTTTCGTAGCTTGAACGGATTCAAGTACACCTTTTCTTATGGCTACCACATCCGGATTAATACTATTTTCCGACAGACGTAAGAGAAAATAATGGGCGCGCCGTCCTTGTGCCGGGTCTAATTCATAATACATCGACAAAACATCATTATTTGTTAATGATACGTTGGTAACTTCACCCGATTTCGCCAATATAAACGGTAATGGAGGAGAATCCGCAAATGGGTCCCTCAGCGTAAAATTCCCATAAGTAGCCGATGATGGATTACTAAAACTTGTTTGAATTTCCGGCAATGATGACAAAGAAACCTTAACTCTCCCGTTTCTCATCTGGCCTGCATCGTTCTTGACTACTAAATACCTATCGCCATCATCGGACACCCCTATATACGCATGTACTTTGTCAGGATTCTCAGATTCAATCTCAAGGGACCCTGCAATTAACAAAGGACTTCCATCAGGCGTTTCGTCATATTGGTCTATCCTAACGGTCGAATTCGCCGTATCTATATGAACGTTGCCAAACTTTCCGTTGGGATCCAATTCATACAAAGCTTGAATGGCTTGATAGGGATCCTCAATATCGAATGATCTAAACGGCGTGACTAATTTCCATTCGCCATGGTGAGAAACTTCAGAGATAATATCATCCTCTAAGAACCAATGGATCACATCATCTTTTGTTAAATAATGGAGACGATTCTCACCTTCCTTTAACGCGAGGCGGTTCTCCTGTCTAAAACGGCTGATGGATTTGTGTAAATTACCGGCTTGCGGCCTCGTCTTAAATTCAAACATATGCCCCTTTTCATCCCTTGTAACCGCCAGAAACACTACCTTAGGGTCCATTTTTGAAATGCTTCCAAAAATTGTGGAGACCTGATAGATCTTTTTGGTCGGATTGTCCGGATCCGGTTTTTCCTCCGTATCAGTCCTTAGTTTATTTCGTGGATCCGGGTCTCCAAAATTCGAGACGCTTTCGTTCAAAGCGGGAACTAGCTCGCGATCAACCATTTCCGGGTGTGCGGCGATATAAGATCGCGTCAAATGACCTGCGGGAACTGACCCAAACAATTTTTTCCTCAGTGAAGCAAGGTGTACTATCCCGGTATTCGTGTTAAAAAGAGGATAATCCTTGGGCTTTGACAAAAGAGTATCTAAGTCATCTTTTTTCAACATCCATCCTTCCAGGATCTGTAAAATCCCGTCTTGCTCGTTGGGGTATTGATCATATTTACCTCTTGTTCCAAAGCCCCCTTTCTCCCCAACAGGCAATGTCATCTCAAACAAGACCCAGGGAGGTTCTTCGCCTTTTTTTTCCGCTTTTTCACGCAGATAGTCCAAATAAGCAACAACTTCGGGCTCAGGAACAGAGTTAATGACATTCATGTTATAAAATCCATAATACTCGTAACCGGCCGCTATCAGACCATCAATGATAAGGGCTAGTTGGATAACCGCATCGCCATGTGAAGGGACTGAATAACCATCCACTCGTCCCTGTCGCCAAATAGTGCCATCTTGATTGTAAACACGCGCGACAGCCGCAGGGATCCTTTCAATAGGTTCCATACCTGATAGTTCCGACCGGCCTTCTTCCAATGCCACATCTACCTTGGCCTTAGTAAAAGGGCTCTCGATCAAAATCGTTTGAAGTTTTGAAAATCCTGCCGCCACGGCTGCAAATTGTCCCAAGCGATAGTCTAAAAGCCTGACTTTTCCAAAGTTCGGATCGTAATAAAGATAGTTCGCACGAATACCACCCCGCCTGGATTCGCCTGCCACGCCGAGACCTGCTGCAAATTTTATTTTTTTTGCACGCGGCCGTAAAGCCTGTTGTTCATCGGCATTGATCTGATTAACTCTTGATTTTTGATCAATGCTGGCCACCATTTGCATCAATTTGCTGCGGATAGCGGAATCCGGATAATGCTCCGCATAATCTCGAAGCTGAGTTAAATGGCTCGGCAGAACATGGTCATCGTCATTTTTTAACGGTTTGACATTGTTAATCGGGACTTTGGTCCCGCCGAGAGGAAGCCCTGCTCGAATGACTTCACCGATCATTTCTTCTCGTGGTTTGGCCATTTTGTGATCCGCCGATCTTTCAATCGCATCAGAAGCGACACTCTCCAATAAATTAGCCAATTTGTTTAGAGGCGTCTGATCTGCGCTTGTAGAAGGCAGAAAGCTGCTCAACATTTTTAAAATCTGTAAAGAGGGGACATAATCTTTAGCTTCAAAATAGTTCAGAGCTCGTTGGAATAAAGCTGTTCGGCCTTGCGCAATAGCAGGATTTGGTTCATGGATTTGTGAGATGTGATTCTCTAATACTGAGAACTGATTTCGAACCTCTTGATGGGTTGCCAGCCGCGCGCCTTGGGTTGCTGCGGCCGTAGCCCTTTTCCATTTTAACCACAGAGGAAGCCTGCGGAAGCCATTCGGATCTGCCATAGCCTCTTCAAGCTTGGAACCGGGCCTCGCTCCGGCAGCTTCATATTGTCCTTCATAAACGACCTGGGTGTCACCACTTGTACCACCGACAATCGCGTCGGTGAATACAATGTCCGGATGTTTTTGGCTAATGGCCTGGAGGGCCTGCACCGCATGCTGGAGCGTTGGATTACCTTTAATAATGAGGGTCACGATCCGATGGTCGTTCGTGACAGCAAAAATCGTCATCGGAAGCCTGTGATCCGGCCCGGGCCAACCCAATTGGTCGCCTTTCACAGTCGGACCGCCTCGCGTAAAATCAATTTTGTCTACAACATCTTGCCCGTCTTTTAAAATGCGGACACCCGTGATCGCCTCGTTGTAAATAAACTCGTTTGGATTTAAAGGGTTACCGTTCATATCATAAGGCTGGCTATTTCTCATCTCGAAATCGTGCACTCCCGCTTTGTCAGCGTCAAAAACGAGGCATGAGAAAATCCCGTTGAGCGGTTCTCCAACTGTTTCATTTAGCCCTAACGAATCCTGAGGTTTCATCACAAGCCGGCGCTGGCTCACGATCACCGTATTCTTTTCCAGCCCCAGGCCTTGATGGGAATTGGTGGCCAGAATAATTTGGTCTTTGTCCGGAGCGGTTTCCACTGAGTCTTGCAGATTCTTTCCCAGGAAGTCTTCTTTAACAATTCGAACGTTGAGACTGCGGTTTAAAACCTCCGGATGATAAACATTCTCAGCCGCGATCTTCCGTGGATCCATAATGAACGCACTAACGGTAGCAGACGTATCAAGGTCCTCAATCTTAATATCTTTAATCATTTCAAGACCATCCACGTCTTGGCCCTGGTTGTCCTTCAATGCGCGTCTCTCAAAATTTCCAGTGACAGCCAGCCGCGCGCCTTTAGGAGCTCGACGCGCCTTCCGAGCGACAGGCCGTGTTGGCGCGTCGAAAACCATCACATCCGTAGGAGGCCCGCTACGCAAGAATGGCGGCACCGCAATTACTCTCGTCAATCCCTGGTTTAGTTTAAAACCTTCTTTTTCAAACACCTCCTGGATCTCATCCATACTCAGATAGGTGAAAGGCTGAGGCATCCAAGAACGGCGATTGAATAACTGATGGCCCTGGAAGTCTTCCAGAGCCAATAGCATTTTTTGTTCTTCCGGCGACAACTCCAAATAATCCTTAGACGACTTCAAAGCCTTACGTTCCCAAGAAGGGCCTTTGCCCTTATTAGGCCAAAACTGAGCATTCTTCAGCTCTTTTTGGAATAAAGGCTTGGATCGCGCTTTGTCAGCTATAAGCGCCTCAACGACAATCACGCGCCCGCCTGGCTTTAGGATGCGCATTATGCTCTTAATTTTTTTTCTTTGAGTTTCCGGATCCATATGATGCAGCGCCCATTTGATGATAACTGTGTCCACGGACTTTGATTTAATATTGATCCTACCGCCCTTTTCTGGCACATAATGAACCCGCTCGAATGTTTCAAGTTCGCGGCGCCAATCATTTATATCCGTTCCGATAACGATTAAATCGGTATCCAAAGAATCGCGTACGATCGCAGCCCCAAGAGTATTAGTGCCTGCGCCGATATCTGCGATGACTTTCCCTTTTACAGCGTATTTAACCAAAGGCAATCCCTGCAGCTGGGCGATCACATCACGGTGTTTCATCATTAAGGGAAGTAATTCAGGAGGCACAATACTCCTTTTCCCTCTCCTTCCTTGCATGAACTCCTGGCCGAATTTGGTCGATACGTCATGGGGATCCTCTGTTCTATGTTTGATTAGAAACTTTATCATCCGATTGACCAGTTGTTCGCGGCTCATTTTTTTACCGTGAAGGCTCACAGTTTTCGGGTTATCGCCGAGTTGATAAAGCTTTGAAAGAATTTCGGTATCGAATCGCCGCAGCATAAGCTGCCTAAAAGCCTTTTTAACCCGCGGATTTACCAAGGCAGGCAACGGATTAAAAGCGATGGGCCCGCGCGTTGTTAGGCTTGCCAACCGAGCACCTGCCACCTGACCTGGAATCACCTCCTCGGCAACAGACAGTGCGGGCTTTTCAAATACCATCACATCCGTAGGAGGCCCGCTACGCAAGAAATACGGCACCGCAATCACTCTCGTCAATCCCTGGTTTAGTTCAAAGCCTTCTTTTTCAAACACCTCCTGGATTTCATCCATACTCAAATAGGTGTAAGGCAGCGGCATCCAATAGCGGCGATTGGAAAATACATGACCCCACAAGTCTTCTAAAGCTAATACCAGTTTCTGCTCTTCCAGCGACAAATTCATATAAGCTTGAGATAACTCCAACGCCTCACGTTCCCAGGAAGGACCTTTGCCCTTATTAGGCCAAAACCGCGCATCCTTCAACTCTTTTTTGAATAAAGGCTCGGCTTGTTCTTTGGGTGCCATGAGGGTCTCAACGACGATCACACGCCCGCCTGGTTTTAGGATGCGATGTATTTCTCTTATTTTTTGTTCTTGAGTTTTTAGATCCATATGGTGCAACGCCCATTTGATAATGACTATATCTGCACTGCTGTAAGGAAGACTGATATTACCACCCTCGCTTTTAACGTACTGAACTCGCGCGGATGTTTGGAGTTCGGGACCTGGATCCATGATATCCTCCCCGATAACTCTTTCTATGCGCTCGAAACGCGGATCTTCCGTGATTGCTTTTCCAAGATCATTTCTGATGCCAGAGCCGGAATCTACTACTACTAGATCGTTGGCTTTTCCGGGTATCGCTTTTATAGCCGCTTCTAAAGCATCTGCTACCAAAGGCAAACCTTGCAATATGGCGAGTTGCCCACCCCCACCATGTGCGAACATTAGAGGACGCAATTCAAAAGGCAAAACACTCCTCTCTTTGCCTTCTCCCTGCATGAACTCCTCTCCGAACAAATCCGCTACCGTATAAGGATCCTTTTCCCTGTTATCGTAGACAAATTTCATCATCTGTGCTACCAGCTCTTCACGGCTTATTTGCTTACCGTGAAGGCTCACAGTTTCCGGGTTATCGCCGAATTTATAAAGCTCTGAAAGGATTTGAGTTTTGAAACGCCGTAGAGTCAGGGCCTTAAAAACAGCAAAAATCTCTGGGTTGGCCAATGCGGGCAGCGGATTAAAATCCATGCCTCCATACACTGAGGGTTTAGTTGTTCCATTCAGGCCAGGAGCTTTTCCATTAAGAACACTCACACCATTGCCATTATTTGTACTGGTAGCAATAGGAAACTTCGTCACAACCTCAAGCGGCCTTTCAATTGTCTGAGTCGCGAGCCGCGCGCCGGCCCCTGCTTGTCCTGCGGGTCGAGCCTCTTTGTCCTTCAAAAGCGCGTCGAAATCCACCGAAGATATTGCCTGATTCAGTGAAACAAGTTTTCCTTCATGCAAAAGTTCTAGGTATTTGTCTGGAGCCGCGGCGCCAAGCTTGCTCATCCATTCCACGAGCGTCATGTCTACTTCCCGATTTTCAATGACCGGCCAGATCGGCAGGTCCAGCAGAGTCATTTTATTCAGATCTTCATCATTGATTTTCAAAGTTTCGACAATAAGAACATTATTTTTGTCTTTCCAGCTGCGGACAAGTGTCGCCGCATTACTGTTAAAAAGTCTCGATTTTATAAGTGGTTTGTCCAGAGGCTGGCGACGACCCAGATAAATCGTCACCCAACCCTTCAAACGGCCTTCCTGAAGGTTGACCGGTCCCTGCATAAGCAGTGTATGGGAACCGGTTCTAACCTTTCCTTTCACACCGGCTACCAGACTTCCATTTCCTACATAAGAATCATCCAATAGGGTACTGCGAATAATTACAGCCAATTTTCCTAAAATCACACGGCCCAAATTCGAACTCATAGCACGGAATTTGCCTGTCGGCATAAAATCATTAGAAGTGATGGTATCCACCGTATCTTGGAAACGTAAAGTGTCCGCTACTAGCTCTTCCACCGAGCCCTTTTTTGAATGAGTAACTCTGGAAAAAGATTTATCCGTGCCCAAATCCTCATAATAAGTTTCACGAGGATCTTGAGAGAAGGAATAAAGAACGGGTGACCATGCCCTGATCGATTTATAAACCTGCATATAAAAACTTTTCCGTGAAGGATCTTCAACAGCATCGCGGCTCTTGAGATATTCTTCGAGTGTCATGGTCTTGGGAGAAAATAGATCATAGGAGACGTCCAACTCATATTCGGTTGAGGGACGGTGTTCCATCAGCGTATCTACCCTTTGCAGTAAATCATCAACCGCTGTCGCATGCTTACCAGGATCCTCAAGACTTAACATCCATTCCGCCGTATTCGCGGTGATCTGCATCCGATCTTGATCCGTAGGGTCAATCAGTTCGCGCTTCAATTCAGGATGATTTTGGATTCCTTTGGCTGTTGCTTTCTCGAGCATGATATTGACTTTGTGCGTCTTGTGATCCATAAAAACCGTCCCAAGCCGCCCATCAACTAAGCGTATGCTGCTTGGAACAGTGACCATGGTGACACCATTCTCGACTCCCGGTTTTGTAACCAATAACGAATCCGATGGCAACACAAGAATTCCGTTGCGGTTCTTGTCCATTAAGAGTTGAGTGGATTGGTAAGCACTCCTCAACATAAAATCAAAAAGAGTGAACGGTTTACCATCCGGTCTTTTAATCGGCAATTCCAAATTGCCTTTTCCTCCAAGTACCAACTGTGCAAAAAGTAGACGCGTCGACTTGCCGGCGGCGGGCATGACAATTACCCGTTTCAGCGTAGGATACTGGCTCAGGTTTTCTCTTAAGTTCTTCAGTCCGAACACGATACTGCCTAAACTCCCCATATTGCCTTTATCGGCGGGATTGACGACGACCAACACGGGAATACCCTTCCTAATCGCTATCCCTATAGTGTTCTTGATATAGCGCTCAACCAGTCTCTTTTGTCCCTCAGATCCGACTGTAATCACGATAGCATCGGCGGAAGGATTTTCTTTGACGAGCTCATCATCAGCCGACTGGTTGATTCTCCGAACATTAGCTTTAAACAGTTGTGGATCAAGCAAGATTTTTTCTTTCTTTCTCGCACGAGCCGCCAGCCGCGCGCCGGCCGAGGGCTGTATTAAAAATTCAAGATTTGGATGAAGGAATCTCGCGATCGCTTGTCCAGCAAAGACTGGATCCATTAATTTTGCATGAACGTCTTTATCGCCAGTAATAAGCAAACCGCCCGCCTGGTCGGCTCCAAATGCATAGGGAAATTCTGGTTGTAGTGGCGTTTCATTCGCCACTCCATAGACGTACACCTTCACAGAGCCATCGGGTTGAGGTACCGCGGTCACGTCAAACGCTATGCCCCGCGCTTTCAATAGAGCGATCTTCTTATAGGCCTCTCGCGCCAGTTTTTGGCGATCAGATGATTCTAGGACCAGGACGGTCCGGGCGTCCTCGGCTGTCGGATAGGCCGTGACCGCGCTGATCTTGACTGCGTTATCCACCGTTTCAATCAGAGTAGATGGGAAATCTTCTATAGGAGGGCGTGAGGAGTTGGCCTGAAAATGCTGGTGGTTCCTGATGGATGAGCCGGCTCCTACTCCATTAAAGATGGTCGTCAATCCCGATTCTATGGCAAAATAAATCAAATCCATCAAGCTCGCCTCATCCAAGTCCTGAGGCACTGCCTCTTTGCTTGCGATAACGAAATGGAAGGCATCTACCGGGAATGGATTTACCACAATATTCCATTTTTTATTCATGCCTTTCCACGAGAAAATGCGTTCAATAAGAGGCATGTTTCTCGGGTCAAGCCGGTCGGATGGATCTTTGGCTTTCCCCATTAAAAAACGCCGGTTTAAGTAACTGGTGAGTAAATAAGCGCTCTTTATATTGTAGGTTTTGATCAGAAGAAGAAGTTCGGCGGGAGAAATAGAAGAAGTGAGACCTTCACCCTTACCTGAAAGGTCAACTAGGCGGGCAATAAACGGCCCAGCTCTTACTGGATTATCCGCGTCTTCAAGAACACCTTTCATTTTTTTCGGATCAATAAATTCAATAATCTGCTGTTCATAATGAATAGCTCTCAACACATCTTTCAGCGTATAAACACCTAAGCTCTGCAATGCTTTGACCAAAACATTACCGGTGTAAGGATTGATAGACGCTATCCTCTCTGCTGATGGTGTCATTTTCCCGGTTGCGAGCCTGGCGCCAGAACTTTGCGCCGGTTTAGATTCCATCAGTTTTTTCATCTGACTATTTCTCGTTAGATTTTTCAAGATCTCATCCGTTACTTTGAATGGCACCTCTCCTGTCCCTATTTCAATATATCGACCATCACGTGCCTGCTGAGAAGTATGTTGCACTCGGCGTATAGTGAGTTCACTAGTTTCAGAATTATAGTTCACTCGAAACTCTTGTAAATTTAAAGAAGCGTACATCTCTTTTCTTGAGATAAAGGGTCCGCCGAAACCAAGAAGACTTCTTAGACCTTGAACAAATCCGGACCGAGGTGGACGGGGAACGCTTCTATCTACATTAATAGATACATAGGCTATTTTATTTGGGTCCCCCTGATGACGATAAAGATCCTCATAAGTAACTTTTCTTATTTGCACGTTCTCCGCCTGGGTAAATAAGAAAGATAGATCGTCTAAGCTAAAACCGCTCATGTCTTTAGTCAGAATATTTTGAAGTCTTTCCTCTGCGGGGTTCGAGGGTACTTGCGCAAGCCGGGCGCCGAGTCCCTTTTTTGACGATTCCTTAATTATTCTCGAAATCTCTCGAACTAGGTTCGTTTCATTAAGTGCTGTAATCGTGTCCGATTTTTGATAGTCAAAACGTCCATCCGGCGAAGTGTACCCATCCTTTTTGATGGTAAGGAGAGCGTGTTGTTGGGCCCATTTAAGGTCAAAACCCATCGAAGCTCCTGCATCCCAGGTCATCGTGCCATATGCGAGTTTTTGGTTTTGTATTTTCATTTTGATGGCGCCGAACACACCGCTGATATCCATCATAATCGCGTCTACAACGCCATCTTTATTAAGATGGAGAAAATTTACGAGTTGCCTAGCGATCGCTTTTTGAATAACAGCATTATTTAGGAGAGCTGATTCAAAACCAGCAATGATTTCTACAAGCCGCACATGTGTTTCCGTGAAAAGAATATTTCGTACGGCCTGTTGAACTTTCGGATCTTCCTGTTCGAGCCCGGATTCTGATGAAAACTTCCTGTAGGCGGATTCGTAATACACGACTTGATCCACCTTGGGCCATTGATTGTGAAAACCATAGTTCAATTGGTTTGTTTCATTTTTTTCCTTCCTAAATAAGACCCTCGCTTCATCGATTTCTGCTAGTGACAGTGGACGAATGGCTTCTAGAACCGCTTCTTTATCTACATTAAACTTGCCATCATCGGCCACTTTCACAAGCTTGCCGACAGCATCTTCGACCCGTGTTGCCGACGTGGTGCCTTGCTCCGCAGCTTTCAGTGTCTCCTGTGCCGTTGAGGGCGGCACTGTCTCGAGTGCCGTGGAAGTAACCGTAGGAGCGGAAGGAGGTGCCACGGTCGGTGTCTCAGGCAATGCGGCCGAGGGCGGAGTCTGGGGGGCGTTCTGCTTCAGATTTTCCAGCCGTATTTTTTCTTCGCGTTTACGCCATTCAGAGGATAGACTGTAAAATGGTTGATTTATATAATTTGCTGTATCACTTAGCAGATCTTTTACTGTACCTTTTAGTAATAACGCCACTTCCATTGAGTCAGATGACGCTACTGGCACTCCTCCTAGCACTCGGCGTATGCGTATGAAGTAACGATCGTTCTCTTCAAGGTCGTCCACTGTAAACTCGACGCCGCCTACCTTAATAATTACCTGTACTATATCGCTCTTTTCCCCTTTGAACATAGAAAGGTCTGCTGAAGTAACCTTCTCTACTTGTACACGCTTCGTATCATAAAATAGCAAAATTAGATCATCTAAGCTAAAATCTTTCATGTTCTTTGTCAGAATATTTTGAAGCTTTTCTTCTGTCAGCTCCGAAGTTTTCAATGCCGCCGACAGCGGTGTGGGCGATACTGTCTCGACTGCCGGAGGTTGAGGAGGTGGTGCAATCGGTACAGTTAAGCGCAGAGCCCCTGGGCCGCTTTCCTTTGGAATTTTCGGTGTCTCCGGTGTTGCTGAGAGCGGCACCGTCTCAAGTGTCGGGGAAGTAACCGTGGGCGTAGAAGGAGGCGCCGTAGTCGGTGCCACAGGTAACGTAGCCGAGGGCGGAGCCTGCGGGCCGGGTGGTTGTGCCGAGGGTAAAGCCTCTGGACCGCTTGGTCTTTGGCCATACTTTTGCTTTAAAAAGGTTACCAACAAATTCACTATGCCTAATATCCCAACTACCGCATAGAGAATCGCGGCATAGGTAAGGTTAACAAAAGGAACAAAAACCTGAGAAAAGAAACTGCCAAGTACTATTGGCGCAAAACCCAACAAAAAAAACCACAAGAAAGGGACCCAACCGCCCGCACTCAAGGCCAAAACCACGATCGTCACAAGAGGCAGTACGGACAAAACAAGTCCGACCAAATTAACTAGGTGATACCACTTCGCGGTCGGTAGGGGCCTCGATGGGCCAATGATGCTCAACAAGTTGACCGGGTGATACCACTTCGCGTTGGTTAGAGGCCGGTTGTACCATGTATTTAAAGTCATTAAATTGCTCCAAACTTGCAACCCTCCTCCTTTGAAATCCTTTTTCACAAAACCAAACCATTTCCGATAACCCACGCCAAACGGAGTCGCGCCCGGACCGCTGAGTATCGGTGTCGCGCCCCAGCTGATAATCGATACAATAAACAGCGCTGACCAGATCAACGCGATGCTCTGCCATAAGACGGCGCCGACGATAATGACCGGCAGCATCATCGCGGATATAAATATTTGTTTTTTGAACATTTTGAGCGTCATCTCATTCAGATCAAAGTGCTGTAAACCCCATCCTTTGGGGCTCACGACGAACTCCGCGAGACCTTTTAAGCCTTTGATCTGCCCAAACGCGTAGAGCGGGATATAAGCTGTAAAAATAACGGCCAACGCGGGAAACGCGAAAAGAAAGTATGCGGTCCCCCGAATGAAACCTTTGTCGAGCCACATCTGGTAGATATTATTGAGGTTAATGGTTTGGGAAAAGTATATGCCCAATAGGCCTAAGAAAATATACATTGGGAAAGCGATAAAACCGCTTAAACCCAGAAATAGGACTGAGAACATATAAATAGGCAGCAGCCAAGTGACCACGGATTTTTTCAAATAGAAGCCGAGTGTGACGAAAAGTGTTAATTTCTTTGAGAACGATATGTTGTCATCTCTAAAATATCTGTAGCTCTGTCTTCCCATGAGAATTTCGTGAGAACTCGTCCCGAACTTTTCAAACGCCACCGCCTGGTCTTGCCAGCTCGCTTCTCTGGATTTGCCCGCGCGCATATAGTCCCTCTGAACGCTCACCTGCCCTTTAAGCCAGGTTTTAATAGCCAGCGTCAGGTCTTCGGCGACATAATCGACCGGAATAACGCCGAACTCCTTAAAAGCTTTGCTATCAATGATCGCGCCATGGCCGTAAAAACCGATGGCCCCCAGCATGCCTAAGTTTCTCTGCACAATGGTGGTCCATGTTTCGTCTCCGATGGCTACTGCCATCGCTTTCCAGTTATAAGGCCTTGTAAAGATATATTCGGCGAAATTAACGAAACCGATGTTCGGATTCCGGTTAAATTCCGCCATCGCATTGGGAAGTTTGATCATCTGCTCATAACGGGTGTCAAAGTTTACGTCGAAGGCGTAACATTTCTCATGCCGGATAAACGCCGTCATGTTGTTTTGGCTTAAGACCTTGCCGATCCTGGAAACATCACCTTCCAAAAGGATTTTATCGATGACCTGTCCGTTCTTTTCCAATTGTCCGTATACACGTTTATCCGCGTCATCTTTTTGAGGCACCTTTATGGTCGCGACTTCAAGCCAGGGATGCTCAATCTGAAATTGTTTAATATAGGCTACGGTCTCAGGGCTTGTGCGATCACCCCCATAAGCAGCGTAATACCAAAGAAGTTGTAATTTGCTATCCACCGCTTCAGCAATATTTCTTGTATAATCCTCCTCCGACATATTTTGAGGCTTTGGAAAGTTGATTCTGGCATACCGTTCATAGGATTTGCGCACATTTGCCAAACCGTTCAACGTCCTGTAAATATGCATGCCCCTCATATTTGCCCAATGAACGATCATCTTCTCAATTTCCGCTGCGTTGGGAATGTCCGCGGGAATGACAACCTGGTCTGCGCCTTTAAGGTTTCGGATGCTTTCCGCGAATGCCGCTGCCGCGGGATGTCTTTCCTTTAACATTTCAATAAAATTTTGCCATTCGTCCGGATACCGGCTGATAAGATGGGTCAGCTTTGTAACGCCCGTGTCTTCCACTTCATTCAATTGTTTCAATAAAAATACAATGGGTTCAGGGCCCGAAGTCACAGTGACTGTCAATGTCTTTAAATCCCCCCACAAAGGGGAATCGGGCATATCCTGGTCATAAAGGCTTTGGTACAATTCCTTCAGGCGCTGGCGAGCTTCTGTATTCCGAGGCTCTTTTGGATCGCCGATATTTACTAGATACTGCTCCCTTTCCTCTTGTGACAACTCGATGTTCTCATAAAGGTCCTTGATGATAACCTGGATATCCGGATTGTTTAGATATTGGTCTCTTTTCGCCTCTGATATTTTTTTTGCCGCATAAAGTTCCGTGATGATAACATTGACATCCTTCTTGAGCAGATACCGCTTCACTTCTTCTTTTGTCAACTTGGTATTCTCATAAAAATCCAGGATATAATCTTTGATGTCTCGCTGGTAAATAGCTTCTTTTTCCGCTTCATTCGTCACTGATTTTGGGATCAGTTTTTCCTTATGTTGACGCTTCACGTTATCGATATCGCGGGTCATCCTTCGCCATGTAAACGATTCTACAACCCCTGCGATCACTAAGAAAGATACGAGAATAACCGACGCGGCTACGATACTGCCGGTAAGGAAAAAAACCAGCGCGATGACAGGTAAACCACTCAATACAATAAGAAATGATATCTTATCGTATCGCCATAATCCCGATCGCATACCCTGATAAAATCCAAGCGTAGCCTGTCCTTCGTAAAAAAATGTCATGATCACAAGGAGCATGAAAGGCAGAACCGGCAGGACCAACAGCAAGATAAGCCCGCCAACGGCCAAAGCCGGCAAACTAGAGCCTAAGAGAGCTATGACCGGGACCATAAGAAAATATAAAATAATAGAATTCCAGGCAATGGTCATCGTCGTCAGGGGTATCCAGATAATGAGCCAGCCAAAAGCGTTTTCGCGGGTACGGCTCGCGGCCGCCATCGCCTGATCCTTGATGCCGGCGCCTTTTTTGATCTGGTATTTTACTTCGGACTGGTTTTCCCAATCCCATTTAGAAAGCGCATAGACAAAGATCGCGGCTACGACAATGGCCGCAAAACTTATGACGGCGGCGGCAAGGGCCCAACCGGCAAAAATCGCAAATATTGGAAGAGGGAAAAAGATCGTCGCGAGAAAAAATAACGGGACGGGCAAAAAGATCAATACGATAAAAAACGGCATGAGAGGCAGCGCGTTAACCAGCAGCTGCCATAATCCTTTACTGCCAGCCGGCCAGCCTGAACGGTCTGAAAAGGTCTTCGGCGCAAGGTTTGCCGGCAATTTTTGATTAGTTCCAGGGCGAGTCATCAACGATGAATCTGTGAAATATGGCTTATATTTCCTAAACGGGGGGGACTGAGTGTAGAGTTTTTTAACAATGGCCACGTTGCCGCTAAGGCCTGGTTTGGTGGCGTCAAGTCTTGCCTTGATCGCTTTGTATTCCTCCTCCAGTTCTTTGACTATCCCTTCGAGACCGGTCATATAATCACGCAGATCCGGGTTCACCCCTGCGGGATTATTCTGCGCGTCATATGCTCCCTCATAACGATTCAACCAGTCGGGCATGCGGAACCAGTCCTCAATATCCTCAAAGGTAATATGATTTTGTTTGGTCAAAAAAAGTTTTTTGGGTATAGGAGCGTCATACGCATATTCCGCTTTCGCATAGCGGTAAAAAAGACTAACCCTAGCCGTATATTGCGTCCCTATTTTTTTTATCGTTTCAATATCTCGAGTCGCTCCGGCCGTTCTCAAGACGTTGATCGCGCGGTTCCACTCATAATGTCTGTAAGTAGGGGTTGTGCCTCTAAAATCTCCGGCTGTAGAAAATAGGATCTCTTTCAACAGGCGCTCCTCAAAAGTCAAATTATCCTGAGTAATGTTGACCCCGGCGGGATTCAAATGAAGCACATGTTGGCCGACTGCCTCTCTCCACGCAAGGAATTCCGACTCGTCTGCGAAATCAGGCTTTCCTATTCTGGCAACAAGGTCTCGGACCATATTTTCCTTCGTGTTCTGTATCGCATTCAAGTTTGTAAAACCGTAGTTCTGATTCTCAGCCAAAAATCTGTCTATACGCGCTTCTATTTGAGTTTTCAACGTTCTCTGACGCTCATTATATTCAACAATGTCAGCAAGCCGCGCGTCCTGATTTTGTGTCAAACCAGCCTTTAAAGCGGCCTTCACAGGGCTCGGCCCTGGGCCCAACAGATAATCCAAATGCCCATCCAGACGCCGACTGACGACAGCGGGCGGTTCCGCTTGAGCTTGTTTTTGAAGAAGCTTTCTAGACTTTCCCGTAAATAGATCCGTGAGCCAGCCAAATACAAAAGCCCTGAGTTGGGACAATCCAAGAACGGCGAGCACCAAAAGTAAACTCGCCCAAAGATCATCCCAATAACCAATTTGCGCTTTGCCGCCGGGTATCAGCTCGCCATCGACATAAGTATAACGATAGGTTTTTGGCGCGAGATTGGGGGCCAGCGGTTCTGACTCGATCATCATTTGCACTTCTCTTTGCAGGCCGTCCTCAGTTTTAGAGTGGACGGTGCTCTGATGTTTTCCAAGAACAAACCCGTCTTCCATGACCGACTGCACGGGACTTAAATAAGAAGAATTCATGTCATATAAAATGTATAGATCGCCGTCCAGCACGACGCCGACCGCTCCGGTCGCGAGCCTCGCGAGCTGGACTTTATAGATCTCTCCCGCCACCTTTCCGTCAACGGTGATGATCTCGCTCTTTTTGAGCGCCTGGTGTCCAAAAATAATATCAAGCAATCTTGGAGGGTCCAGAGTCGTCATCTCATAGACATAGGCATCGGGTTTTTCTTTTTCACCGGGCCGCACCTCCGCCACATCCGCTAAGGAGCGTTTGTTTTCATACTTGATCACGGTCTTGCCGTCGATCTTTTCGGTATTAATTTTCACCGCGCGGCTGAAATTTTTAACGGAGAAACGCTCGTTCTTGGCATCATAAACATAAGCGGCCGGCAAAACGCCTTCGGGGACTTTCCCTAATTCTTCTTCCTCATACCACAAACGGTTGATGATCGAATTGCCGTCTCTATAGGAAACGATCAAGCTTCTTCCTTGCGGATCATTGGGAAGAAGGTAGATATTTGCTATTTTTTTGGAGGTAGCCTCCGGTCTTACATACCGGATATTTTTACCTTCGGCAACTCTTATCCAAGCCATTTCTTGGATCACAGGGATCTTTGAATTAAGGTCCAGCCCAAAATGCGTCTTGAGGCCTTCGAGATATGCCGCCATTCTCTCTTCTCCCAATTTAGTTTTCGGAAACGCGGCCAAAGCCTTCTCAACCGTCCCTGGCTCGGCAGGAGATTGGTATTCATAGTTTATTTGGCCGTCGGCGCCGATCTTGAAACTGTGTGTGGCATATCCCCTAGCGTCCCATTCCACGGATAAAGTCAGATTATTGCCCTGCCGCATCAATACGTTCCTCCCATAGAGATCATTAGGAAGATAGTAATTCACCCAGTTGGCTCCTTGTGCATTGGTTGTCCTTGCCGGAATAAGCTTCGTATCACGCGTAATGCCCTGCTCCATGAGCTTCTTCCATACCAGCTCGTCGGGAAGGGTCGCGTTCTTTTTCAGAGCGTCAAACAGGGTTATTTCCTTTTCAAAAACGGTTCTTTCAAGCCTAGTTTCTTTTCCGTCTCGGACAAACCACAATTCGGAAGATATCGGCTGTATATCCGTTGTGTCTTCCTGGTTGTTAACGTATCGGGTCTCATAATAGGTCCCGTCCGCTTGCGTAATCCGCTGGCTGATCCGTCTTCCGTGCACATCCACGGTCCGAGTCATACCCATCACTGTCTCTGTGACACCCTTAACTGTCCGTTTTATATCCATGGCTGGATAATGATAAGTTAATGATTTGACAGCGCGCAGGTCCGCCAGCGTCGCATCCTTAGGGTCAAGGACGCGGCCGTCTCCTGTGGTGACGCTGAGCAAAATAGCCTGATCAATAGGATCGGTGTAGTCCGCGAGATTCTTCCCATCAACATTAAAATAGACCGACACTTTGCTTGCGAAATTCATCGCACCGGCCAAACCTTCATATTCGCGCGTCTCTACATAGACCCGCCTAAACTTTTTCTTGTCCTTGTCATAGATCCCAGAAAATTTACCCTTAATACGGCCTAGCCCATCCATCGCTTCTTGCCAATAAGTATCGTTGGTTTCATCTTTTATAAGCGGCGATAAGTTACCCTCTGCATCGTAATAAGTTGTCGCGGTCCTTAAATGTTTAATGGATTCTCCAACCGTGCGATTATTTTGGGCATCCCAGTTAAAAATATGAGATTCGCTTTTTTCCAATTCTTTGCGATCATAGATAACCACATGAGCTTTTGTTTTATCAGGCATCGGTGTCTCGGAACGCGTGATATTCCCAAAGAAGTCATTCTCTTCATACCGATCACTGAGCTCGCCGGCTGAGAATTCTGAAAGTCTGGACCGTGTGCCAACGAGCGGATCCTTTTTTAAACCGTCTCGCACGTCTTTCGCGTATTGATCAACCTCGCTCACAGGAATACGAATCCCGCTTTTAGTCACATAACTTTCCAATACGCCGCCCCTAATGAATTCATCTTTATAAGAGGTCTTCACCTCGATCAAACGGCCCATTTTGTCATAGACAAACTTTACGATGACATCATTGCCAATATTTTTCTCGGTTATTTTTCCAAAAGCGGTCAACCTGCTTTGGACTGTATTATTATCTTTCGTAGTCTCCACTGTCATTAAGCCGGAGTTATCAAAATCCTGAAGGGTACGTCCGGAAGAAACACGGGCCTTTGCCCGCTCGTCTTCGCTCAGATCAGCCGGATTAATTTTTTTACCGGTCCGTTTATCCAGAATGTTGCCGTCTTTGTCGGTCAGCCAGGTGACTTGAGCGTCGGCTTTGCCATCGACATAACTTGTCTCTGTCTTATTAAAAATCACTCCTTGTTCATTCCGAGCATAAGATTCCATGACCCAACCGACGGCATTCAGTCTGTCCTGATGCGAAACGTGAGAGATAAAATCATCTACCTCCACGACTGCGAGCCCATTTTTATAACCTGCGTTCACGCTGACACCGGTGGGTGTTTCTGAACCGTTTTCTACGAAATAGGATTTTGTCTTTGTCTTACCTTCTTCAACCACAGTGACTGTTTTTGTATAATTGCCCTGATGCTGTTCCGTCACAGGCTTGCCACTATCGTCCTTCAAAATAATCCTCCCCTCCGGCGTTAAAACAGAATCAAGCGCAGGGATTTGTTCTAAAACAAGCGTCTCCGTGTCGTCATAAACCTGAAGCTTTTTGTATAATTCCCTGTGCCCGTCCATGGCTTTGGTTAAAACCGTCACCATGCTAATGGCATTGCCGTTGGCGTCAAACCCGATCACATCGGCGCTATAACGGGTGTCGCTGAATATTTCATTGTCTTTAGCATCTTTTCGAACGAAGCGCCCGGTCAGATGACCATTTGCAGGATCAATATCTTCTACGATCCATTCGTTCGCCGGCTCGCTTACATTGATCTCCCGGCGAACCAGATGTCCGCTTTCATAAACTTCAATTTTGTCTCTAGATTGAGCCTGCGCCAATAGATCCGAGGCCTCCTTAGAATCAGGATCTTTCAAAACAGCTTTCATTTCTTCGTCCGTAAAGGGAATGTCATTCCCTTGAGCGTCAGCTGTTTTCTTAAAATACCGCCCTGTCGGATCTTGTGTCAGTTCTCTTTTTAAGACCATTTTTTCAGAGTCACGCGTACTGCCATCCGCTTGTTTGACAGATCCTGTAAAACGAAGCGGCACCTGCCGCGACGTGATCCGAGGAAATGAAAAAATCTTTCCATCCTGATCTTTGCCTTCGAATCTATTCGCTTTTTCCGCGATGAGTGTCTCCGGATCCGGAACCAGATCCTTTAGTTGAGACTCTTCTTTCACACGCGCCGTCGCCTCTGCAAATGCGTTCTTTGCCAATCGAAATGTATCCACATGGCTTTCTAAGCTGTCATGGTAAATTTGTCCTACATCGTTATATTTCGGCCTAACTACTAGATCTCCATAAACGATATATCTTAAAATTCCGTTCGCGTCGTAGTATTCATAACGCGACTTGGACTGAAGCTTGCCTTCCTGATCCATAAGATAAGTGAGGACTTCTACCAATAAAAATTTGCCGTCGGCAGTCCTGCCGCGGTTGATGGTCTGATCGACATCCCCTGTCCAAGGAAAATATTTATCGATATCTGGATTTTTATCATCCATATTGGGATTGAATGTATCAACAGTCAGTCCTTTTCCAACATCTATGGTAGAAGTGATAGCACCCGTAGGCCTCACCGAAGTCTCATCTTTATAGAGAATCTTTGTCACCTTATCAGCCTTGATACGGTCTGTATTTTTTAATGGATGTGTTTTAAAATCATAATCTTCGATCGGTATAAATTCGCCTTCCCCGCCCTCTTGGATCCTCACATGACCTGTCAGTGAAAATAGTTTTGTATCTCCGATCTGAACACCTAACGAGACGAACCTGCCTTTCGCATCCTTTACGCGTTGCCAGGTTCTGCCCCAAACATCTCTTTTGAGCAATCGGTCATAGTACAGCCCGCGAGAATTAAGGTCCGACTTTTTGGAAAGCTCTACCGCGACGCCAATCGCTTCTGGCACATGAATCTTACCAAGTGGCTTCACAGCTTTTTCGATCACGCGAGGCGCGATCGGCTGTTCTTTAGCCTGTTGTTCAACCTCAGGCGCCTTGGCAACAGCGGCAACCTCAGGCGCCTTGACAAGGGCCGCCCCAGTGCCGCCGCCCAGAACCAACGGGTCATAACCAGCCAAAGCATAGATATAATAAGTACTGCTGATCGAACTTGCGTAGCCTGCAGGAGTAGAAAATCCATGTCCTGTGTCTACTTTGGCTACCGTACCATCAGGATAAACAGCATACGGAGCCGCCAAAGGATTTCCCTTGGTTATTTTTCCGTTGCGGTCGCGCGGCTGAAAGTAACGACCAAGACTCTCTATCATATTGTGATGTTTTTCTCGGTATTCGGCTGCCTTAGCCTCATAAGCTTTTTTAATATCCTGATCTGTTTCCACACTCGCCAACTTATCGTAAGCTTCTGCGATCCTCAGACTGCGCACCGCATACTGAGAAGATCCTTCTATCCAAATGACGCCTTGTGCCGCAGTTTGTTTAGAAAAACTCACACCGATCAATCTCTTGCCGTCATAAACACCCATCCATTTTTCGGATGTTCTGATCATGGCGTCTATTTCGCCAAGCCTTTCCGCGGGCGTCTGGCCAAAAAAATCGTCATTCAGCATTCGCTCGAGCGGCGCCCAGAAAGTCGTGTCTGACGCGTAACTGACTTTTTCGGTTATCCAATTGCCATCTCTAGAAATAGCACCTTTATAAAATGCGTGATTTTTCTTGTCATACATATTGCGGGTAAAATGCATATAAAGCGACTCGGCCCTATCCAACCAAACCCTATCGCCGGTGACTTGATACAATCCCATCCATAAATGATAAGTGCTCTCCGAGTTCTCAGTTGCTTCAACATTGTAAAAAGAGACCTTGCTTCCGCCTGGCAGCGGCTGTCCTTCGGGTCCCATGCGCAAACGGCCATCCTTATTCTGCAGTTTCGCTAAAAACTCCCCTCTGGCTTTCGCAAAATCCAATCTTGTCGCGTCTTTTGTTTGTGCATATCTTTGCAAAGCGAGTAATCCTATCCACGCATTGGGCCCGGCGTGAATACTCCAGTCCCATTTTTCGCGCCAGCCAGGTGAAAAATTCTGTGTTCGAATGACATTCAATACACCGTCGTCCGGAGCTGTTACGCCTCTCTGCGGTCTCGTTTGCGGAGTTCTTTCATCGGCTGCGGTTGAATTTCCGGCAATATAGGTGTCTAAAATTCCATCAGCAAGTTTTGGAGAAGCTATTCCCATAATGGCATTCCCGTAAGTGAAGGTACCGTTATGGGGAATATCATTCTTGTCATCACCGTAAAACTCTTGAACCAAACCCGAAGGCAATACGCGAGCTTCGAAAAAGTCCAAGTACGGCTTTCCTTTGACGGCTAATCGCTCCCTGAGAGTTTGCGCTACTTGGTCGGATTTTTGCCGTGCCTCCTCTTCTTTTAACTTTAGATCTTTTTCTTCGCGCGCCTTAGCCTCCCAGATTGTTGGCACTTTTGCCGCGGCGGGCGCAGCGGCGGGCCTTGCTTCCTCGGCTTTTTTGGCTGGAGGCAAATATTGAGCCAGAATAGCATTTATCCCTGTAAACTTAGATAGCTTAGATGGTAACTTTGGTGTTTCTTTTATTGATGGAGCTTCTTGCTCCTCTTTATATTCTTGCGCAAGAAGGTCGAGGAGTTTTAATTTAGTGCCTTCGCTGAGATTTTTATATTCAGGAAAAAGTCTGTCCAACATTTGAAATGCTTCTTCACGGGCCGCGACTAATCCACCTATCAAAAAGCTGGATGGCAGGGGCGGACTCTGTCCTTTAAGTTCAGCGTCGACAGATTCCATACCGGCAGGTATCTCAAGATTTCTCGCATATCGATCCCTAAGTAAAATCAATTTTTGTCTAACAATAGGATCTTCGGTGTGTAATATTCTTTCATTCAATTTTTCTATAAATGCGTTAAATGACGAAAGCGCCTCTCGATAAACTGCATCTCCCAAATAGAGGGTAAGATCTTGGCCTTTGGGTGAATCGTACGGCGATTTTTTAAAGACGCCACCTTCTATTTTACTTAGAATTATTTTAGAAAGTCCGAGATCCCCCTGTGTTTTTGGATGCAATAATCTAGGAACATAGAGTGTCTCATTTGCCCAATTCATTGCGACCTCATTACCATTAGGGTCGCGCACGCCGGCAGGAACGAGCGAATTTACTTGTCCATTTGGAAGAAATTTATAAATATCATGCCAATTTGTATTAACATATAAATCGCCATTCTTACGTTCTATACGAAAAGTTTTAACAAGCTCTGCAATAGTCTCATCTGTGTAACCTGGATAGAAAACTCGCAACCGTTTAGCTTTCGCTTCATCCGTTATATTAAAATCGTCTATCCTTCCCTCTGGTGACCGCCAGCGGGCCACGGCGGTACGCTCCGCTTCCCTAAATTCTCTGTAGGAATGCCATTCAAACCCTAGTCGACCATCTTCAGGGTCTTTAATATCTACGGCCGAAACGATTGATTTTGTAACCGGATCGTGTTTAATCACAAGCGCGTATTGGGTGAGAAAACGCCCATTACCCAATGGGACAGCGCCGTTATCTCGTGACAGACCTTCACGAGCTAAGATTGCTCTATAATGAGGCGGAAGGTTTTCTTCCAAATACTGTTCAATATTTCGTCCATACGGATCTAAAACGATATAGTGATTTAATCTTATATGATCTCGTGGCACCGCTTGATAATCCGTGACCGGAATAAACGTGCCTGACATCCCTCGAAAACTATTGTCGTTTATATAAAATCCAACTTTATCTCTCAATAGCTTTCTGGCATTAATTTCAATTTTTTGCGTGGAAGTCCACAAACTCTCACTTGAAGCTCTCTCCGGAACATCACTCAGGTCCCGCAAATAAATAGGGTGACGTTGATTTGAAGTCGACCAAAAAACCGCCAAAGGTTGATCTTTGAGATTGTCAGCGCTTGTTAAATGGCCATAGATTGGATTCCCGGTGCGCTGCGCGATGATTGCTTCTCTCAATTTTAGGAGTGCATTGTGAGATTTTACGTAGAGCTCCGCGCGGTCAGCGTCAGATAAATTTGCTCTCTTAATGTCATCCTGCACATCCTGAGCTTGTTTTAAATGGGCACTTTCAATTTCTTCACGCGATGCGGTATATTTTTGAATGAGGTCAGGTAATTTATCCGATTTTACTTTTCCAGACACAACTAATTTGATTTTTTCGTCCAGCCCTTGCAGACGATCTTCTTGTTGCTTCATTTGATCAGCCGACATCTCAACTTCCACTGCCGCAGCCACCGGTTTAGCGGGCTCTTTGGACTTCGGAGCCGGGCCTTTTTCTGCCGCTCCCATCGTCGCCGCCACGAGCATCAAAGTAATCGGTCTCAGGCCGGCGGACGTGGGCTTAATAACCGGCGGAGCAGGAGCCGCTTTTTTCTCTGGCTGAGGTTGGCCTTCCACGCGGGCTTTTAAAGTGGCCTCCAAAGATTCTTTATGTTTCTCCAACTCTTTACGCCTGTTTTCGGCTTCTTCCAATTTCTGCTGGGTCTCCTTAGGGGAGGGAATGATCATGTACATGAAACCGTCTTTGTCTAACCACCAAAGCTCTTTGCTGATTCTCTCAAATTCATCTACGAGCGCCTTTCGCTTGGCGGGATCGGGTTCTTGCTGTATTTCCTTAATCAGTTGCTGCTGACGCTGTGCCAATTCATCGTCCAAAAGGTGGGGCTCCCCAATATGGATATCGAGCGGTCTCTGCTGAACAGGAGATCCTCCATAGATCCAGTTTAGCTTTTTCCATAACTTGGGATTAGGCTTTAGGGATGCCCCCAAGCGCAGGGCCTCTTCCACCTCTGCGGCACGGTTGTGCTGCAATAGATTTTGCTGTGCTCCGTACTGTAACGCGGTCCCCGCCAGGATGGAATAATTAGAAACGCTGTAATGGTTCTTCCTGCCGTTGCCATCTATTGAACTAAAGCGGCCTTTAGGGTCAGGGACCAAAAGACGATTTACGCCTGCCAAGTATTGAAGGTTATCATTCGGAACACTATAGACGACTTTCTGCCCATTTTCCGTCTCCACCCAAATATGGGTGTCAGGCCACTTCAGCTTCAGTTCATGAACCACCTTTTTCAAGCGCTCATACTCGGCATCACCGACGGGAAGCCTATCAATCATTGTTGAGGAGTTCAAGCCATTACGCTTTAAGTTGGCGTAAATCTCTGGATGGCGCGCTTTATAATCGGCGGGGTAAGACACTAGCCCGCCCTCAATTCTGTTTCTGATATAACGGAAACCTGCGATGATGTTGAGGTCGTCGTCGATGATGATAAAATTAAAATAGCGCGCATAAATCTCACCCGTAGGCGCCACATACATAAATCCGGTCTTGGGGTCATCCAGCGCCTTTTTCGCCTCCTCGGGAAGCTCTGCGATCGAGCGGAACTGCTTCGTGAGCTTCCGATCCTTGTCGAGCACGAATGCTTCAGCCTCACCGGAAAAGCCATTCTTAGGCTCACGATAATGCCCGTAAGGAATTTTCTGAGTTCCGATGCTCGATTTCTCAACAAGAATCTTTCCCCACTCCGACTCAGGCCTGAGACCTCCGATCGCCGCGTAGCTAACCTGCATCTGTCGGACATATCGCTTCAGCTGATACTCGCGGCCCTCCCTCAAATCTTGCTCTTTTTTTCTTGCTTCCTCTAAAGCGTCCGTGACTTGCTCAAGTTCCGACTCCAGGCGTTTGGTTTCTTGCTGAGGTTGACCTTCCGCTTTTTTCTCTGGAAGGGGAGCTTCGGCAGCTTTTAGACGTTCTTCCAGATGACGGATCCGGATATCCGATCTCTCGATGTCCGTGTCTAGAAGTTCCCCCTGAATTTTTAGAACATCCTGTTTGATACGTTCCAGATTAAGACGAGCTTCATTGGAACCATAGATCCGGATGTGCAGGACGCCTTTCTTATCAATATAGGTATTATTGTCCACCATGTCATCGACCTGCTTTTGGAGTCGTTCTATTTTTTTTAGATTGTCCGGTTGGCGCGGATCGAGCTGCAAAATAGCTTGATATATTTTAAACACGGCCATCTCCATGTAGTCGTCAAAGGCCTTCTTCGCCCCATCGTCCACCCCTATCTTCAAAGGACTGAGCAAGTTCATTTCGGGGTCGTCGGTCATCTCCTGGGATTGGAAGACGCCGCCATTTAGCGACATCTTTTCCGCAAGCTGTGCCTGCTGAACGTCCGATCGGTCATCTGGAATGTCCGGATAGCCGCCATTGATCTTGAGGTGCACTTTTGTGGGCATCTGTGCAACTAGCGCTTGCGTGCCATAAGTCACTTTGACCCCGACATCAAACGACAGACCGTTTATCCGCACATGATCTGTCGTTGCATCAAGATTCTGGTCAGAATCTGCCATGCGGATGGTATAAGACGCGGCAACCGGGTATTGAGTGGAATTTGTAAACTCACTTTCCCATAAATACGCGTAAAATCCTATGCCATCTGCTCCGACGCCCACGAGGGAATTAGGAGTTTCCAAGGGGCCGCTCGTTTTCTTGAGCGCCTCTTTGTATTTTGCATACAATTTTTCACCGATATAAACTTTATGAACAGTTGCAGGAAAATTATCAGGCACCGGATACGGATCGGCCACATCCGCCAGCGGCATGCGCCCCTCATCGGATGAATCCAGGGACGGGGGTTTATAAACTAGAGGCTTTGAACTGGGGTGCAAATACCGGTACACAAGATATTCCCAATAATCGTTCGGTTTGATCGGTATTTGTGACCCCTTGTTCCCCTTAACAGAAGGATTAAGAGAAGGACTAAGTGGCAAGATGTCATCACCTTCCTTTTTCTCAATCGGTTTTATATAAGGAGGTGACACCCAACGCTCCGATAAGTCGGGTGTTTTATCTAACTGGTCAGGCGTATAACCCAAAATGCTATCATTTCGCTCAATATTGCCAGTAGCCTTATTTTTCGTGTATTCTTCAGAAGTTGGACTGCGTAAAATAATGGAATATTGTCCGGCACGAGAAGGCTGTGCCATCCAGTGCATCCATCGGCTGGGAGTGGAGATGGATGAGCTCCAAGGATAATCGACGCCGTCATACGTAGCCCCTGAATCATCGATAGCTAAGGCGAGTCGAAGGATCGTTTCGCCGTTAGGCAGGACATACTGATGCCCCGTTGAAGGATTTTCCAGGTCCACCGAGGCTTCGGGCAAAAGTCTTGCGACTTCCTGAGGAGACCTAAAAGACCTGATTGGTTCGTTATTTGGACCGACCAAGATAGCATAATAACGGGCCGTAGGTGAAAAAGGGTGAGTGTCTGGCAAAAATTGCTTACGAAGTCTTGTCATGTCCTTGGCTTTTTTGTCAGCTATCTGAGAGCGCCGCTCGTCGACGTCCTGATCACTTAGTTTCTTGGCCAACTGCTCGTTCAGAAGCTCCGCTTTTGCCAGTAGATTTTTTTCCTCATCGGTGATCGGTGGCTGTGCTTCGACAAAGGGCTTCTTTACAGGCTCTTGTGGAGCAGGATGGCGGATATCGGCAGGCTCCAACCCATACGCTCGCATCGCTTCCAAGGCACGGATTAATTTCACGATCTCGAATATCCGCTGCTGACGCCTGAACGACTCACTGTCTATTTTGTGATAATCTTCAGTGAGAAGGCGCACACGATGTTGGAAGTCATAAAGCTTTTTCTTCGAAGCGAGGAGAATCTCATCCATTGCCTTCTGCATCGCGTCCCGGCCAAACGGGTGGTTTTTGGGGTCATATTGATCGCCGGTCTGAAATGGCGATGATGGGTGTTCTCGAGTTACTCGTGGACCTAAATAGTGAGGAGAACCTGGTCGATCGCCCTTAAAGGGTAGCCCCCCCGTCAAACGGAAAAGTCGTAAAGTCGGATGAAGCTCAGTGTATTTCGCTATTAAACGACCAAGCGGCGAATGGGAATAATCCGATCCGTTAAGTTCCTTCAACTTTTCCATTGGATGTTCCCCTGTCCGAACCTGGAAAGGCCCTTCCGCGTAATAGGGATGCGACGGACCGAAGGGATTGTCTCCTGCCCCAGAGATATGAGAGGGGTGATCTGGTGTATAAAATCCTTTGAATAAATTATAATAAGACAGCGGGTGTTCGGGTGTATAAAGATAGAGAGGCCTTAATGCAGAGTAAGTCCCAGGCCCTCTTAAGAAAGACATGGGCTGCGGGTCAGAAGAAGCCATGTTATCTCCGCCGGCTAAGGGACGCGGTAGTTCAATAAACTGATTTCGATAGCGTTCAGAATAAACGATAGACCGCGCCTCTTCTAAGGCAGATTGCGCCAGCGCAGAAAGAAACGCGCTGTCCGGCCGGCTGGCATAATAAGAAAGGTACGCTTGATAACCCAGGCGTCCCAGATGTACCGTCTGCCCGTTGGGCAACACCAATCGCGTCGGATCTTCTTTTGACGGTTCAATCTTCGCAATGTCTTCCAACGTAAGCGCAGTGACGCGGCCATCACGCGTTTCTGTCAACCCGAGACCCAAAATCGAGCTCAAGTCCCCATTCTCACGCCCCAGATCGCGATAAAGTTTATCCAGTGCTCCTTTCGGTATGCGTTGGACTTGGGCGTAGACAGGATTCTGTGGATCATTCAATGCCTTCAGCGTATCAAGGAGAATCTGTATTTGTTCGAGTTTTTTAAGCCTATCCGATGCCGCGGCAGGCTCTAGGTTTTGTTGCGCGAGCGGGCGCAACTCCGCCTCAATTCTTGCGATGAGCTCGGGCAACTTTTGTTTGGGTTCACCTGCCGCGAGACGCGGGAATGAGGATGCCGCAGCTCGTTTAAGCTCATCTTCATAGCTTTTATCGCCTTGTTTATCCTGAGGAAGGCTATTAATTTTCTCCTGATATGTAGCGGCCAAAGGTGAAAGAGGTTTCGGAGGCGCGGTGAACGGCCGGCTCCAGTCGGGTCGTAACTGAATCGCTTCGCTGGCCGTAACAAGCGGAAAAGAGCCGGGTGGAGGTTGATTATCGGGCGGCCGCACATAGGGGGTACTGGAAAGAGAATAAAGGAAAGCGTATCGCTTTAAATAAAAAACGATATCCCCCAATCGTTCGAGATCCTTGGCCACTGCTGCGTCCCGTGGCGCCATGGGGTGGTCTACGACCGGTGGAAGTGGGCGCGAGTCATTCTCCTTTTTCTCCCGCTCTTTGTCTTTTTTCCACCAATCAACACCCGTTTCGAATCGGCTGGCGTTTTCGGGACCTGTGCGGCGGCTCAGCACCTTATCAAACTCCGCACGCATGGCGGGGCTAATAGGAAAATCTGCGGGAAGTTGTCTTTTATTTAGCCTAGGGTCAAGAGAGGACTCGAGCGCCTGAATAATAGACAGAAGATACATCTCTTCAGTCGCGCTCTTAAAAAGCGCTTTGTTCTTTTCATAAATAGACTTCTTTTCCGCCTCCCCAATGTCCAATTTGTCGAGAAACGCGAGCCAGGTCTCAGGGCCCCACACTCCCCCTTTCCATTTAGATCCGTCGCTCATGAGATTTTGTACTACGGCACGAAGGTTCCCTTCCCGCAGGTGCTCGATAGGCGTCCAGTGTTTTTTCATCAATTCGTCATACAGTTGAAGAATTTCTTTTTTTATCTTGGGGTCCATACGGGGATTTAACAACTGTTTCGAAATGACATCCAGCCTCTCAAGATAGGGGATTTCTAATTTAAAAGCCGGATGGTCTTTGATGCTTTTGCCAGATGCCAGCCATTGCTCAAGGCTTGCTCGTAGTTCCTTGATGGCTTGGTCTTTTAATTCGTCAGGGACAGAAAGCCCGGCCGCTTTGGCGGCCCTCTCTTTTTCTTCCCTTTCCTTGGCGGCTTTCTCGGCCCGCATCTGTTCTTCACGATTCTTCACTCGCATTTCCTGCAATTTAGCGCGCCGCGCTTCTTCCTTGGGAAGCTGTTCGCGAATGCGCTTAGCCTCGGCCGCCTTTCTGGCTTTTTCCGCTTTTTCGTCCGCCAATCTTTTTGCTTCAGCCGCCATTTTCTCCGCAAGAGCTTGAGCCTGTCTCTTAGCCTCTTTCGCTTTCTTAGCTTCGCTTGCCGCCTTTTCAGCTGCGGCTTGCTTTTCTGCCAAACGCCTGGCTTGCGCTGCCTTTTCGTCAACAGGGCTGCCCTTGGTACCCCTCGTAAATTGAGATTTGGCCAAACCGATAAGATTATTCCCCAGGCCAAGCAAACCTCCTCTATTCATCAACGAGCGGGCGTCTTTGTCTCCCTCGATCGTAGATACGATAGAGTGAAATACATTAAACACACTGCCCGTAATCTTTTCGAATCCCAAGGCCGTGATGAATCGATCCAATAGCTGGGAAAATCCCACGACGAGCGCAATTTCATGCGTAACAAACCACATCCCCCAGGTGCCTCCGATCCAACTCATCCAATACTGGGACGATGACAATGTGCTGGAATAAGCTTCCTTATATACGTCTCGGATATACTCGCTCCGAGAGACGCCTTCCGGCAACACCGGGATCGGAGTATCAAGAATAGTCGTAATCGCCGGATCACCTGTATCCCGTAGTGTTCCTTCCATCGATGCCACGTCGCTTAAAATCGCCTGCTTTTGGGCATTGGATAGGCCAAAAAAGCCGAGCACAACATTTCGTTTAATAAAACCAATGGCGTAGGACTTGGCCCTGTTATCTGCCGAAGAAAGCGCTTTTAAGTAATCTCTTACTGACGCGTAATCTATTCCCTGAGGAACCGGCATATTATCCCGAGAAACGTCCTCGGGCATTTTAGTGTTCATTTCTTGATTAAACCGGGCAGTAAGAATGTCATCCTTTTTCTTAGTCACAGCGCCAGGTAGAGATAAGAAGGTATTTGTGATCGCCGCGGAGATCCAACCGCCGAGACTAAAATCAACGATATGGCCGCCGCTCATTTTTTTTGTCAATTCGTTGGTGACGCTTTTGATAGCGAAATAACTCTCTTGCCCTTGTTCATGTACGTAACCGATCTTAATTCCAAGCCCATGACCAATGGATGAAATATCAAAGCCTGAGGGCGCCTGGCCAAAATAGAGCAAGGTCCAACCCAGGATTGCCGGTATTACAGTTTGAAACAGAAAGAAACGAAGACCTATCTTCTCGCCTTTAATCAATGCCTTAATTACTTTATAGATAACATAGGAGGAAACGAGAATAGCTATAGCTACTGGTGATGTTCCAACAAAGGCTATAAGAGAATGCGTGATGGCGCTTGCGATCATCAACTTCGACCGCTTTTGAAGGAATGAGAGCAATGCGGTAACTCCCGTAATATCGGCAATCATGATGGCTGGAATCAAAACTGGGGCCAAATAAGAGTGGTTTTCCAAACGCTCGATAGTCCCCACACCCGAAACCGCTAGGTCCGCCTGGCTTTGATAGCGATCGAGAATGGCAATGATCTCTGGATTACCGGAATAGGTTTTCCTAATCTGAGAAGTTTTATCGCTGAAATTGGTAAGCGCTTGTTGCCGTGCTTTTAGTTTATCTGCGTCTGTCTTAAACAAAAACCCGAATATTTTTGAAAAAAGAGTGAAGCGTATGAATCCTTGGTTTATATTCTCTTCTTGTGTAAGACCCGGTCTTTCCCACCACCGCTTTTTAAAAGCGTCCTGAAGCCCTTTGTAGGTGTCGTTCAAATCCTTTTGATCTTTTTCGGAGACATTAAGCCGCAACAAATCCTTGTTTAATTCATCGGCATTGCCGCGCGTGATAGCTTTTGCGCGGGAAATGTTGGACTTTAATGTGTCCGTCATCAACTCTGAATTTAAAAATGACTTGGCGGAATCGCCGCTGATAAAATACCCGGCTGTTTTTCGGATGTATCCAAAAGCGAACATATCCAAAACTTCATATCCCATACCAAAAACAAGGTGCCAACCGGCTAAAAAGCTTCCTTTCCCTTTTTCAGCTTTCCAGCTATTGAAATGAGAACGAATTTTGGCCTTGAAAATATCAAATTGCGAAGCGTTACGGTCAAGCTTGTCTTTGGGGTGGGAGAGGTTATGGTTTTCTATTTGTTTTTGCTTATTATTTAAACGGAGGAGTTTAAAAAATTGGATAAACCATTGCGAAGCCGTCAGATCATCCCTGCCATAACCTGTATGTTTTTTGAGAAACTCGTCCCTTTTATCGTTTTTATCGCCAAATTGATAAAAAATCCTGTCAATAATCCTGTCTTTATTGCCAGTAAGTATTGATAAATAAAGCACTGGGATTGAACTTATCTTTCCGATGGCTGTTCTGCCGACCACTCGTTTACCGCCAAATAAATTGGACTCCTCAAAGAAATTTGTTTTTTGATTGAGAGTTTTCTTGCTTCCTAGCCAAAATAAATTAGCAAACAGAAATATAGAAACACCTATCGCAAAAAGAGGCCAGGTTCCCAACAACGACAAAGTCGTAATACCATAACCAAACAACGCTATCACATGGGCCGCAGACCACATCGTAAAGCCCGATAAAATTGCTCTTGATATAAAAGAAGTCACAGAGGAAAACCAGCCCTGATTAGGAGCTAACCCAGTTAGAGGATTCACTGGGGGCGCCGCTGGAGGCGTCGGCTGTGTGACTTCTCGACTAACCTCCGCCAGCCGAGCGCCTTTTGGCAATATATCTTCTACAAAGTGATTAAAACGGCCGGACAGATTTTCTTGTAAATAGGCTGCCTCTGCTTTATCTGTGTTCAAACGCCAAAGGGTCATTCCGCCTTCAGATTCAAAAGACATGTCTTGATAGAATAATGCATCTCTTTTTATAAAGTTTTTGCCATCGGTTGTCAGGACAGGGGCCAAGACTCCTTTTTTAGATTCCACTGCATAACGAATAAGTAAGTCCAGAAGGAGCTTTGAAACACGTATTTTCGCATCCAAACCTCGATTGAGAGCAAAGGCTTCGATCTTATCAAACATAATTGGTTGCCCTGCAAGATGAGTCGCTTCGGACAAATACATATACCCTTCGAGTTTTGTCTGGCCATTTTTCAAGGTTACTAGGCCAATGATGACACCATCTGTTCCGGCCGGAGGTCGATCAAAAAAAGGTTTGGGTTCAGTTTCATCAATAAATCGCTGGAGATCTTCGGTTCCGAGTTGCTTGACGAAAAATTGTGTGCCTTCAAACTCTCTTGGCAATTCATTATCGCCCACGCGTTGGAGGGTAGGATTGAAATAAGAGCGCATTTCCCGACTGTCCAGTGCGATAGATTTTCTCGTAGCTTTGAGATGTTTAAATTCAGACGCCCAATTCTCTCCCGCCAGCCGAGCCCCCTCTTGCTTGAGCACAGGCTCGACAAGCTTTGTGGCGAGCCGCGCGCCTCGCTGACCAGCAGAAGCTCTTTGCAACAGCGTGCGTGGCTTATTCAATTCATTTACCCCAATAGATGCGTTAAGCGTTTCTAAGTCCTCATCACGAATTGCTGCCAACCTAGCCGCGGCGGTTTGGGTTACAGACGTGGGAGCAACAACAGAAGCTTTTGGAATTAACGGGGCTGTTATAGCTGGAGCAGATTTCTTGACAAGTGCTGGTGCGCGGTTTTCTTTGACTAGCGCCAATACTTGATCTACTGCCGTTGGAGGCGGATTATAAATACCTTTCTGACGGAATAGCCTTTCAACAATTTCACGATTGATCGGTTTGTCTGAATCGGAAAACCGGGAGGCTATATTTTCAATCAAGGTTTGTATGGCTTGGCTTTCAAGCACATTAAGCCGGCTCTGTGTGGTTTCAAGCTGCTGTTTAATGTCGGAGATATTAGCAAGCGTGTTATTAATAGTGGGACCTGGCTGTATATCGGAAATATTATCCCCATTTACAACGGTGGTATAAAAAGTCTTATCGGCAAAACTAATGGCAAGCCGTCCTCCTTGCTTTGTGATTTGGACGTCATTGGCCCATCTATCCAATTCATCCGGAGAAACAATTCCGTGGGTTGGCCTTAATCTATAGTTCTCCGAATATTTTTTTCTAAAGTCGTCCGAAATAGATCCAATCGCAAGACGCGCGCCGGCGAATAGACCAGCGAAGCTTAACTGTGCAAGCTCCATCTGCTGAACCGGATCCGATCCCTTGTCAAAGCCAGAAGACATAGCCAAATAAAAATCCGAATCCTTAAATTGCTCCTCATATTCTTTGGGCTTCTGGGTCAGGATCGCGATATACGGGCGGTTGGGGGATTTTTCGTCAAACTTAGGCATCACGACCAGATACGAAAGCTTTTCCTCATCCATGAGCTTGGAGATCCCTTCGGAGTGAAAACCTCCGGTGATCAGCGCCGCGACGTGGACCTTTTCCTGTTTCATGCGCAGGATCGTATTCTGCATCAACGCTTGGTTGCGTTTAGTGGCCAGTTCATAAAACCGCTTCGCGTCCGGGATCGAGGATTCCAGAACCTGAAAATCAACGTACGTTTCATAGGGCACTTTGTATTTCTGTCCAAAAGCTTGAAACTGGTCCTGAATGTTGCTGATCTCGCAGAAGCTTTGGTTCGCCACAAAAAACTCATAATCCTGACTTGTCAGGGTCGTATCCAAAAGCTGGCTTAGGATCGAGACGCAGTGATCCAGTTTGGACAGCGCGCGCTCGTCATCATTCATGAAGAATTTTTCCTTAAGCTCGTTCTCAAAGTTCTCAACCTCGTCAAATATCGCGATCAGGTCAATGTCTTCGTAAAGCACGACGTATTCGGAGTAAAGAATGATATTTTTGTACTGAAGCGGGTCAATACCGACGCCCTGCGACACCTGGCTCAAGTAGTAATGAAACGCGCCGGGTGTGACTTTGTTCTGTTTGTATTGCAACGACTGCAGGACCAGTTTTTCAAGCTCCGGCTTGGGCAACTTTTGGCCCAGCTCGTTGATCAGCGCGTCTCTTTCATCGCCGGCCTTTTTAAAATCGATCTCTTTTTCAAGCGCGACGGTGTCCGCGAGCTTCTTTAGGTTCTTGTAATGTGAATAATCAACGCCCTTAGCTGCCGCAGCCTTGCTGAAATAATCCCAATATTCGGTAAATTTGATATCCCCGTTCTTGTGAAGAAGCTTGCGGCTTGTCAGTTCCATAAGGTCCGAAGGATAAACTTTTTCTGCAAGTTCGTGGATGGCCCGTTTCAGGCCTTTCAACTGCGCGCGGACTTGGGTCTTTTTTTCAACCAGGGTTTTAAAAACATCCAGATTTTCTTTGTACAGTGCCTGGTCATCTACACCGTAAAGTGTTACAGGGTCCTCGGTGATCATGGAATAAAATTCACCTGCCGAGATTTTGCCCTCTTTCATCAGGTACTGCCCTGTTTTCTTGCGCACTTCTTCTATCGGAAAACTCGATACGATCGAGGTATCGATGAGGTCACTTGCCCCTTCCAGCGCGATGAGATTTAAATTGTAGTTTTTGACGAGGTTGTCCAGGATCTTCGTTATGCTTTCCTGAGCGCCAAGTTTCGAGTGGGCGTCCTGAATGTTGATAATGACATCATTGGTCCCTTTCACAGAGACTTTACGGGTAAGTCCGGAATCGGAGGGAATCGTAATTTCTTTGATTTGATTTTCGCGGGAGGTATTTTTTAATTCTTGCGCCTGTGCCACATGCGACCATAGGGGCGTGCCGCCTTGGGCATGAACAACCTCCTGACACAGAAAGGTGATCACAAGAACGCTTGAGATAAACCTAAGACCTCGACCATACCTTGAGGGTTTTGGTTTTGATTTATTTTCTCTGATTATCGCTTCATTTTCCACTTGTCTACCTTTATATAAACTTATATTAATACATATATAATATATATATAAACTACTCTAAAAAAAGGGCCCTAAAATAAGTGCTTGTTTAGTACTTTTTCTATTTACGTTGACCGATCCCAGAGCTAGTTAATATGCTACAAGTATACCTGACAAACAGCTATTTTTTCAATAATAGGATCATTTTTTTTAGTCTATAAGTTATTATACTATAATGAGTTATATAAACTATGAAATTATTTTATGGCTTTTTAGGCTTCAAGTTACCTAATTATGCCTTTAGTACCCACTTAATATTAAGCTATTTTTTTATTATTTAAGCCGAAATGGCTGCCTGGCGGATAGAAACCAAAATTTTCCTGAGTTCTTCCAGTACCTTGAGCGGAAGCGGCATGAATTCAAAAAGATTACGCGTGTTCGGATTGTCTAAGAAAGTTCTAAGAGTAGGATCGTCGTAAAGACCTCTTTCGCCGAGAAGCAGAAGCGCTTTGCCTTTTCTTCGCGCAATAACCGCCGAAACGATCTCTTCTGAAGCGTTGATCTGTAGTGATCTAGACCTCATCCGCTCTATAGATGGCACCAGAACGACGCTATCTCGTGTTTTGGGGTCGAGGTGCGGCCGTATCGATGCAAAGCTTGATTCTGATGCATGCACAACAAGTGTAAGAGGCCTTCCAGAGGGATCCCGGATCTCATCCTTAATTTGAGTGACCCTGTCCTCCCCGGATTTCTCATCGATATATTTGATATTAGAAGCCACCCAGCCAATGTCAGCTTCGATTAAAGCTGCCGCTATCCGCTTGCTTTCACCTTCAGTTAATCCCTCGCTAGAACGATACAAGAATAGATCGTGCTGTAATTTTTCCTTAAGCGATTTCATCATAAAAATAAAACTAGGATGCACATGCACCGTGCCGTTTCGTGTAAAGATATCCTCGAGAGGAATAGCCATGAGATTTGAAGAAGCCCCGGGCCCGGCGAATAATTCTCCGAGCATCCCGCTGATAAGTCTGTCTTGCGCGCTGAGTACGCTTGACCATAGTTTCATGTCCTTACGCGGTATATTCAGACGATTCATGGGTTGGCTATAAATCTCCGGCGGCAGTACAGGCGCGGGAAGCGGTGAAACCACTGTCCCCTGAAACCCTTGCTTTAAGTACTCTTCCACGTCGACCGGTCCGAATTCATCTAGATCATCTTGGACTTCTTTCAAAATCTCGCTCATCCGCGCGCCCACCTCTTCATCGCTCAGATCCACCAGGCGGTTATAAAGACCCGCCAGCGCTTGGGCCGCTTGGGCTTGTGACAAGGGAGTCATCTGCGGCGTTCGCGTTGTCAGCCGGGTTCCTTGGCCCGCTGTGGCGAGTCTGGCGCCGGCATAGTGATCCGCGACCGCCTGAGCCTCTTCGTTCAAATCTTGTGCCTTAAGAGCATCAACAAGGTCATTCACAAATAAAGGTCTTGGCGAAATATCGACTGCTAGACGGAAAAACACGGCGCTGGAAGCGTCATCTCCCTTCCATTTAAATAGAAGGCCGAGATTATAGAGAACAAACGCATCCAAGGGAGCTTGCAGAGCTTCTTTAGAAACCTTGTCCGTCCTGATCCCGGGGTCACGGGCAAAATGAGGCTTCGCCTGCGCTTTCAAATACTCGGCGAAGGTGCCGACAACCGTTCCCTTTTCATTCGCATCTCTCTCGGCTTTTACAATGCCTCCGACAGGGCCCACGTTAGTCTCGAGGATATAAACCTCGTCCTCTAACGGAATCTTCTGATCGCCGGAAACCATAAGATCCCATCCCGCCAAACCAATCTGTTTATAATTCGCCGCCACTTCAGCGGAAAACTCGGCTTCAACCGCCCTTGAAGCTTTTGCTATGGGGCCTTTTACCCTTTCAAAAAATTGTTTTTTCTCCTCGTCGCTGAATCCTCTTTCATTAAAGAACTCATCCAGAGACATGGATCCGCCACCCTCGGCATGAACATTGACCGCAGTCCCCTTTCGTCCAAAGTTTGCTGTGTTATAGACGACTCTGGTCAGTTTCGTATCCATAACCACTTCTCCGTGCTCATTCCAAGTGCTAATAACACGCATGTACCAATCATAAGGTTGTCCGGTTGATCGATCTTTCCATGAGTGATTGACGATCCTTTCTTGAATGAGCACACGACCATTGCTGGCCAATAGCTCCATGGCGTGGTCCAGCGCCAAAGATTGCGCGTCGCTGGTCTGGAACAAACCCACACCCACTCCCTGCCCCATATCGTGCGGTTTTACCACCAGTCCTTTCAACTGGCTATGAGACCCCACAAATGAGGAGATAGCTTTAGCGACATCTTTTCGGCTTGTTCCTTTTTCAAGAACGATAAAATCGGGTGTCGTAACGCCATATTTTTTCAACAGTTGTCCGAATATAATTTTGTCATTCACGGAATTAAGCGCTTTGGAAGAATTCATGTCGGGAACGCCCCTTTTTTCAAGCTCGTAAAGCACGGGGCTGGCCTGCATGCTTCCTGTCACAACCGCGTCCACTCTTACGGGATCTTTGAACTGTCCGATAACGAGTTTGCCGTCTCGATCAAAAAATACCGCTGATTTGGCGAAAGCTTTATCCGGGTGGTTTTTTCCTGGGAAAAGGCCTCTTTGAGGAGATACGAGAATAAAATTAACGTCCTGAACTCTGCCCAAAGCGGATAACAATGTGGCGGCGTCCAGATCCGTATTGTTGGGGAAAATAGCTACAATGGGCGCATTAGGATAAGGTAAATTTTCCCTGGTTACTTGGGTGACTGTGGGGGCTTCGGATAATCCGTCCAAATTCTTAACTAAACCCTCAAATCTTAGTTGAGAAAGATGCATCCGCATCCATTGATGCATTGCAATCAATGATTCTTCTTCTCCCGGCAGCTGAAGCTGGCCTTTTTTGTACTTTTCAAGAAACTTCCCTGGAGTGACCCAGTCCTGCGTCTCTTCGGCAATCGCCAACCGGGCGCCTTGCGGGCGTGACACTCCCTCTGCCATCCGGGCGCCGTCCTTTGTCGTAGCCGCCATCCGGGTGCCTAAAGCGGGCTGCTTTCTATCCGAGCCCAGTGTTTTCAATTGATTAATGACCTTTTCCTCATCGAGTTTTAGGCTTGTTGTAGCTTGCGTATAGGCCTCTTCAAAAAGTTTCATGTCCATCCCATGCTTTGATTCTAGATCACCTAATTGTTTGTATAGTTCATCTCTTTGACCCCATTTCTCATCCTCGATAGCTGAATCTATTAGCTTCCAAAGATCCTGATATTCCTTGTTATATCCCTCCCGATCAAAAGATTGCTCCATCCGTTCATAAACGGAAGCAAAATATGCTGCATCTTCCATTAGGCCAATCTGAAACGCAAGTCGGGAAAATTCTTTAAGGATATGAGGATCCCGAGTCACGCGGGATTTACCACGCCTGAGAGGCTCTTCAATATCAGATAAATAGTTTTTGGCCAATCGTGTCAGAAAACGATCTCTCTGGCTTTGGCTTTCACTTGAAAGAGTCATTTGAAGTAATCCTAGCTCTCCGTAAAAGAAGTCAGTCGGATGGTACGAACTAAAACCAGATCCTGAAAGTGAGGAGGATTGAAGGAAATGAACATGAATTGAAACCCATTTTCCAGAAAGATCTTGCACACTGATCTGGCCTTTATCATCCCAACTAACCCGGTCTGGCTCAAATAACTCAGAAAAATGTCGATGAATTTCGTCCAGGATACTTTTTTGCACAACCCCACCATAAGTAAACATTTCCATATCATTATTGTATATACGCACGTCGACATCCCCGATGGAATTCCATCGAGGGAGGTTTTTTTCGTCGCGCATATACAAGAAAGACCCGTGGATAGAAACAAGAGAGGCAAATACTTTGGCATTGGCAGCTTCAGAAATAAGCCTAGGCAGATCTACTTCTACCCCAAAACGACCCCGAGGCAAATGAAATGCCTCGCTTGAATAAGGATTTCGGTGAGTAAAACCTCTCGCCGGATCATAGCTAGTCATCCCAACTTCCGGCTCTCTGGATTGGCTCACAACAGCCATCCGCGCGCCTCCACCAAATCGCTGTTTGACCTGTTCGACCAAATCATCGATTATGTCAGCGTCTTCTCCGAAAATAGTATTATTGCCCCTCAAAGTCAATGCTACTTCAATAATTCTTGCTCGATTTTCCGTATTCCCTATAAATTCATCGTCTTCCAACCAGTTCCTAACTGCCTGTTTAATTTTAGCGGTTGCCGTATTTATCTCTTTGCTGACTTGATCCGATTGCTCCTTAGTAAGCAATGCACCCGCGCCGAGTTCGAGAAAAGGATCGAGATGAGTATAAACTTCTTCGAATTTTTCGACAGACTGAAGATCCGGATGATCCGCTAACGCTTTGCTTGTCACCTGCAATTGATGAGTGACTGCTTCGGCTAGTTTTGTTCTCTTGGCTTGGATGGCCTTCTCCACCGGACCCAGATCAAGCAAATCGCTCGTATTTTTATCCATCAATAGCGGATTTGCGCTCTTGAACACCTCTTGAAATTCCACCCAATGATTTGGATCGTCAACCACGGCATTCTGGATACGCTTCTCTAAGTTTCTGATGAAATCCTCCGCGCGTTTGTCTTTAAGGACGTCCACTATTCCATCCGTCAAAGAGTTTGCTTCTTGAACGGATAATGTCATGCCGGATCGGTTAGTGACATGATTCCATGCCACATTAATTGAGTCTTTAACGCCTTGCGCGTTATTTGAAGCCAGCGCTTTCTCGATATTAGGGACAGCACTTGTGATCACGGATGCCTTGGCTTCTTTCTCCTCTTGGCGTTTAGCTTCTCTAGCCTGCTTGATAGCTTGAAGCTTTCCCTTCAGTCGACGATCAATGTCTTCATAATATTCGCCATCTTTGTCGCTTAAAAGTCCTGCTATCGCCGAAAGGAGGCCAGAGACACCTTGAAGAGCTCTATCATCATATCCGTCTAACCGGCCTTCAATAATGGCATCTATCTTACCTTGTATGATAGATACTATCTGATCACGAATCCCAAGCTGATCAGCCTCTTTCAAAAATCCATCAATCTTCGTCAAATTCGTCTGTATTAAATTTGAACTATTCACCTTATCTCTCAGAACGTCTTTTTTAGATCTTTCATCTTTGTCGTCATCTTCTTTGCTTGGCAATGTCGCCGTGACAACCGGCGGTGGTGCCACCTTAGGTGGAGTCGGTGGATTGGGCAATGGCTTAGGTTTTGGTGCCGGTTGCGGAGCTGGCTTAAGTGGCGCAGGTTCGACGTCCTCTTTTGATTTCGGCGTGGGCGCTGTTGGGGTCGGAGCAGGTGTAGGAGATACCGCTTCCTCGACAGCGGCGGTAGCGATCTTGGCTTTTTCCGGGGCAAGACGCGTTTCCTTCTCTACTGGGATTACCTGCTCTACTGGGATTACCGGCCGCGCGCCGTCTTTTTGTTCCACCTCTTCGCGTGAGATTGGTTCATTATCGGTCAGGTTCTCATTCAAAGATTCTGTCGATTGATTTTCTGAGTTTTTCATACCTTCATACATGAGCAGCGAGTTTGCGATCTCTTTGGGATCAACGGGCCCGCCTTGACTTAAACTTCTCCTGAACATGCCTAAAACATCTTTCATACTTACCGAGGAATTAGGATTTTTTTGAATAACATCAAGCGCCACATCCGCCATTAAGGAGCCTATATCCTCCGGGACCTGAAATAATTGGAAGGCAGAACTGATCTTGTCATGGTCCAAATCCAAAGCTGATATCACCTCGGTAACTTTGGCTCTCGCTAAAGACTGCCCCCAAGCCTTGTCGGCAGATTGGATAACGCCTTTTTGACTTAAAGTGTGGAAAACGCCATCCAAACGGACCATACTCGATATCGACATGGCTGTCTTGGTAACAGTCATATTCCTGTCAGCTGTTTTAATTGTCACAACATCCTGGATAAAATCAAATAAACGAAGTGGAAATTGCGGATTTTCTTTGAGAAGCGCTAACATCACGTCAGCCGCAAAAAAACTTGTCTTTTCATCCCGCAGAAAATATTCAAATAAGAGGGCCCAATCATCCCTGTCAGAATGCAATACTGCCGCTATCTGATTTACCGTCGCTTCTTGCGAAAAACCGACGCGCGTGATCACGTTCCCCAGTTCAGCAAGTAAGTCGGATTTTTTTAGTACCTGTACGGCGTCCTCGACAGCAACGGCAGGGTCAGTCTTACGCGCGCTTCTTAAAGAAGCTTGGATAACGGCCAATAGATGAATGCCGGAATCCAGATCTTCTTTGGCAAGCTGAAGCGTCACATCAGCCATCCGCAGGCTCGATTCCTCATCCTGGCCGAAACCTTCAAATATCAGAGCAATATCTTCACGATTCTCTTGGAGAATTTTCACTGCCGCGCCAACCGTCGCGGCCGAAGTAAATACGTCGGCGTTTATGCCTTCGCGTGGTTGAATCAAATCGTGGTCTATAAAAAGTTTTCTAGATTTTTGATAACGCCCGTATCTTTGTGCCATAGCCGCTACGTCAGTTGCAGAAATTAAGGGATTTTGTTGCTTCCTTTGGGTCGCGATGGAAATCATATCCTCAATCGGTTGATCAGCGCCGCTGTTTTGAGTAGCGATATCTAAAACTACATCCGCAATAAAACGGCTTAGCTTCTCATCATGCGTCATGCCATGAAAAAAAAGCGGCAACTGGTCAAGATTTGACGAAAAGGCCTTGGCTAGATTTCCTACGGTGGCCCTCTCAGACCAATTCAGGACGCCTGGTTCTTTGCCGGGGATTAGCAAACCATGCTTTATCAACATTTCCTGAACCGCTTTGAGCTCCTTTTGTGTTTCAATATTTTTAAATATTTCAAGAATCTTCTCGGGATCCTGAATGCTATTCTCTGCGGCGTTTCGTACAATATAAATAGGGACCTTTGCCGACGGATCCTTTTCCGCGACAGCGATGGCGAGCTTGCTAAGCTCTGGAGCTTCTTTCAAGCTAAACAACCATTCGAATACTTGACTCGGCTCCACACGATGAGCCTCGGCAAAATCAAGCAAATTCGGCACCGTGGCATTCTCGGCAGGTACTCCATCCTTTTCCATAAAAGTTTCACGCGCGAGACGCGCCAAGGGGGCCAAGCGCGGCGCTTTGGGATCATTTTTATAGATGTCTTTTAATATCACGGCCTGCTCTGGCGTGATCTGATCTTGGGAAGTATAATTATCGATCATCTCTTCATAACTTCTATGGATCCCTTGGTCTGAGTAAGATTTATAAATTTCAATCGAACGCTGATACAACGGCATCGTTTCTGCGCGGTTGGATTCCGAGATAAAATGGCGCGGCTTCATCGGAACGGCCTTTACGTCTTCCAGCGCTTTTGGCATCGGCATTTGGGGGTGAAGCGCCAGATAATAGGACTTAAGCAAGCCGAGAACTTCATGTGCCGAGTGGCCGGTTTGAGCGCTTGTACTTCGCTTTAGCTCAAGTAATCTTTTCATGAACGCCTTAATTTTTGGCGTGGGGCCGTTTTTAAGCTTAGGATATTTCTTGATAAGCTCTTCATAATAAGCAGCTATTTTTTTGTCAATCTCTTTTTCTCCGATCTCGCGATTCGGATCTCCTTGATCATAGATGAGCTCCTGAAAAATACAAGCCCCAAATTCTCTCGGCAGTTCTTCCTCTTTATAAGTACCGACTCCGCGCATCACGTCGTCCCATTCCCGCAGAAGCTTAAGGAGCTCTTTCGAGTCGAGGTCGGTGTTGGACTCAAGCAGCTCTTTGATCTGAGACCACACGTCCAGGCTCAGATTGCCCGATTCTGTTTGAAGAATATGCAATATTTCATGCGCAAGACCCCAGGGATTCGCAAGCGCCTGAGTCGAATATATGACGGGAGTGCCGGTTTCGTAGCTAAACAACCCGCGCGGCGCAAATGGATATCCCATCTCCTCTTTAAACAGTTTTACATAAGAGTCAAAGTCTTCAATAATCCTGAAACGCAACGACTCAGGCAATATAGAAAGAAACTTTTTGAAAAACTCTTCCTCCGCGTCGCTCAAAACACGGCCGTTGGAAGCCGGATTCACCTTTGATCCATTCATGATGTCGATGAGCTCTGCCGGCGTGTGAGATTCCTTCTCGATTTTTTCATGTTTAGCCTGGATCAAGCTTCCTGCGGCTCTAGTGATTTCATTTTTCTTCATAAGATCGGATACAAAATCATTAAAGCTCATCAAAGGCGTTTGCGGTTCTGCTCTTTTTCCACTCTTTTCTTCTTCTTTTTTTGCCTTTTGAATCACTTCCTTAAAATATCGCTTGGAAAGCTTGTTATAAAGATCGTTTAGTTCTTTGGGCTTGAAATCTTTGGGATACGGAATGACTTTGGCATCCTCTTTAAATAAGGCGATCACATCGCTCTCCTCTTGCCGCTTGATCTGTCTTTGTTTAGCCATGCCACGCACCCAGGATTCAAACGTAAAGCCGCTGGATAAATGGTCTCTCTTAAAAATATCAAGAAGAAGGCCATACAGGGGCCGTGTCTCGCGTTTTATTTTTTCCGTGAGCGGTGCCGGGATCGATTTTGCCGATGCTTTTACTTTTTCAAGCGTTTTTGGTAGATAAATCTTCTCATCTAAAGCGGAATAATAGGTTTTGAGCACGCCGAGCACATTGTTTCGGGCAGCCTTTGGGGTCTTGGGATCAAATAATTTTGCAACAAAGGCTTTGGCCGCATCCGCGGGGCTTGCCGTAGCTGACTTTCTTGCGCCGGCCTCAGGCGGCTGAAGTGTTTGCACCTGGTTAAAAAGCGCCGCATAAATATGCGCCGCCGCGTCTTTTGAAATGTCTTCTTCCGGCGCGCCGGTATTTTTTACAGCCTCTTTTAGCGCTTGGAGCGCACTTAAAAGCCCTGAAGCGCTTTGGCCTCGAGAGCCTTCCAAAGCGTCCTCCACTGCGGCCACAGCTTGAAGCCTCAGATTACCTGTTCTTTCCTGCGCGAGATTTAAGATCTGACGGGTGATCTCTTTCGCCGCATTGGGCGAAGAATGCACGTAAATGATAGTCGCGTCGTCGTCTCTGACCACAAAACTATCCGGAATATTCTTTAAGCCATTTTCCACCTGAACCACACGCGTCCAATCCGCTGCTTCCACGATTCTGACCCGGATCCCTCGAGGAGCAATCTTTAAGAGTTCTTGCACAACGACTTGGTCGTTTGGTGTGCTGAAAAGATCATTGCCTTTAGCCAATTGTTCAACTAATTTATCCGGCGAAAAAATCTGCTTTTTGCTCTTTCGGTCTAGTGCGAGTAAGAAGAGTTCCTTACCTTTGACTTGGCTTTTGATATCCACGATCTTTTGTGAGATCCGTGCCCTATAATCCGCCCCCTGACTTTTCGCATATCGTTCGGCAATGACTGGCGTAGCACCCCGCTTCAGCGCCTCCTGTCGGGCCTTAGCTTCCATTCGCACGATCTCCGCTTCTATAAATCGGCCTGAAGGTTCGTCGAAGTCAATGATAAAATCCGCGTAGGTCTTTTTAAAGCCATTTTCAACTAACGAATTGTATATTTGCCTTGTTTGTTCGTAAAGAGCTTTGCTTTGGGAATCCTGACTTCTAATATCCTCCGGGCTATACGAGCCGATTCTTGCTCCTAACTTGGATCCAAGGTGTTGGCTCATGCCGCTGAAGGGATTGACAAGTAAAAGCGGAGCCGCCTCCCGCGACAGTCCCTCGGCAGCCGTCAGAAGATCACCGGTGAATTGGGCTAAGTCCATTCTTTCCTCAGCGCTCTTTTTAGCCAGTATGTTTGTTTTTTGTTTCCTCGTGGCTTCGCGGGCTTTAACTCCGGCTTCTTGAATTTTGTCTTTTGACAATTTCTTCTTGCGAGCGCTTTTTTCAGCCGTTATTCCCGCTATTTCGATCGCTTTTTCAGCCTCTTCGCTTAGCTTTACTGAAGACTTTCCTGCTTCAAAAAACCCTTTAAAGAGATGCTTAAAGACACCCCGTACCGGTTCCATGTAACCGGTGGATCTTTGGATTCTGTTCTTATCCTGCGGAGTGATTTCCTGGGTCGCTTCAATTGTCCGACCCTCGGTAATGCCTTCGCGCAGATCCGTCGTCCAAAAATCAACCGAGTTTAAATGCCGGCCTTCGTGATAGATGCGTTCCGCGAGTTCATCGGACACTTCCCCATTTTCATCGATAGGCACAAAAATCACGTCGGTGCCGACCATGTATGCCGCGGCAGCGCCGCCATAAGCCTGCTCGAGAGATTCTTTGTCAATAAAGATCACACGGTCCAACACCGTCTGAAAGCCGCCTGGCAAAAATAATCTTTCAGCGGCGGCATAACCACCATTCTCATCACTCAGCACGGCCCCCTCGGCTTGGTCGTATTCCGCCTTCAGCCGATTTTCAGCGCGCTCTATCGCTTTACGAAGCGAGACATCTTTATCGAGGATTCTGTCTCTTTCCTGGTCGGATTTTGAAAGACTCAATAGCTTAGCGGTCGTCAAAATACTTCCCTCTAAATCGCCTAGCGCTGCGGTCAGATTGATCCCCTGCCTTTCTATCTGCCGCAAGACGCGTTCCTGCGCCCTTTCACTTTGTAAATTGGTAAAATATTGTTTAAACCTGCCGGACATCAAAAGCGGATCTTTTTTTTCGGCTTCCTTCACCACTTTTTCGACTGTTTGGCGGATTTGACGCTTCGTTTCTTCACGATCCTTTTCAGAAAGCCTCAGGTTTTTATTGATCTCCTTAATTTTAATTTTGATTTCCTCCGTCAATAGACTTTTATCGGATAAGGCGTACGCTGGAAATATTTCGCTATGGAAAATAGCATGTATTCTTGTATCTTTATCTTCAGCGTCTGCAGGTATCTTGTCCACTTTTGCGATAGCTGTCGCTAAATATGCTTCCGGATCATTGTCCATCGTCGCAAGAAGCCTTGATTCATGAAAGAGCGAATAATCCGTGGGTCTTGTCATCACGTTTTTAATGTTCCGAGATGCCGTGAGAAGAGTAAAGATCAGCTGCTCGGCTGGCGAACGTATCTCCGTCGGTGATGCTTTTCTCAATTTAGCTTCACCATTATTTTTAGGCCTTGGTACAAATGCCTCGCGAATTGTTTTTAAAAGACGGTCGCTATCCTTTGGAGGTGTGCTGGGTGATAACAAGTGCTCGAGTTCCAAAAGCTGCTCCTCTATTTTCTGTCGCTGGAGCTGCGCTTCGACAGTTTGTGCGCTTATTTCTCCTGTGCCTTTCGGCGCATCTGAATGCAAGGCAAGTCGTGAAAACCAATGAAACAGCCCCTTATGTCTTTGGAGAAAAACCTTGATTGTTTCCGGATCAGGATTGTCGCCAAACGCATTTAACGCGATTTTAAATGACATCCCCAAATCTCTTGCGAACTCATCGAACTTCTTATGGTGATCAAGCTCCGAAAAGTATTCTTCCTTGCTCTTGCCTTCCCGAAGAAGCTTCTCTTCCAAGCCTGCCAAATGTGATTCTAGGTGCTTGACAACTTTTTCGCGAAGACGCTCGGCCACTTTTTCTATTGCATCGGAGGTCTGACTGACAGCATTATTTGCCAAGATCAATCGAAGAGTTCCGATGTCTCGAGCGGCCTGAAAGATTCCCTTCTCGCCGCTAAATTCCAGCATTTGGTCAAAGTTCCTATCATAATAACCATGGGCTTGGTCGATAAGTTCTTTTAAATTATTCTTAAAAGCAATAGCTTCCAGTGTCGGTTCGAGATTCATGTCGGTCTCAAGAGCTGGAGTGTCAGACAAAGAAGCGATCATGTTGAAAATATCGCGTATATTTTCAAGTGATTGGCGATTAAAGTCGGCTCCTAGCCACTCATTTTTCGTTTTGTTAAGATTGTCAACGAGAGTCGTCACAACAGCCCGGAGTGATTGACGCATCTCGGCGAGATCATCTAAAAACCTTTTATTTTCCGATTCAATATTCGATGAAAATACATTACTGATTTTACCCTCTTCGGTTTTTTGGCGCTTGATTTTATGCCCCTCGATAGATACCTTGAGATCTTTTACAACATAATCAAGTCTCGCCCCGGCTTCGGTCACCGCACGTTTATCTTTGGAAGTTCTAATGAAACTGGCATTCTCAGCTTTCTGAATATCCTCCTCAAGCCTAGAAATTTTCTTTTTTAGTGCGGAGGTCTTATTCTGATATTTAGGCTTTCCTTCGAGCTCTTTGATGTGGGCGAGAAACGATTGAATACGTTGTGCGCGGCCGTTGATAGCAGCCGCGGGACCCGCCCAGCGATCGCTTTCCTTCTGCCGCGCGACCACCATCGTGGCTTGCTCTTTGAGCTTCATCTTCCGGCGCTCCCACCAGCCTTTGCCTTCTTTCTTAAGCTGAGCGGTCCATTGCTCTATCTGCTCATCGCGATCCTCTTTATCTTCCTGAGTAAAATCTTTTTCGGTCTGCTTAGCAAGACGCTTTGTTGCCTTGCTTTCATCGCTAAAACGGGATTGTTTCCAAAAATTCTTCACGCTAAGCCATGCTTTACTTACTTTATTCACTATGCGCCATCTGCTCCTTGGCGCAATAAAAATATCCTGCGTGCTTTGGCTGGAATAATAATTTTTCGCTTCCAAATTATCTAAAAACGCCTTCGGGCTTTTATTAGCGATAGCCTCGCCGGCGCCGACGGTGATATTTCCTTCATAATCGATCGTCACGTCATTCGTGCGCAGCATATCCTCAATCACCGAATCATTCGAGCCCAGTAATGTCGCATCGGCGCTGCCCGTTGTGGCAGTCCTAGCCAACCGGATGCCGTCCGCAGTTGTCGCAAAAACAAATGACCGGCCGTTTATGCTGACCTCGCCCTGACGATGCGTCCGAGCTTTTTCAAGAAGACCCGCGAGGCCGGTTTTTACGGCGCCGTTCAGGCCTGAAGGTTTTATAAGTAAATTCTTGAGTTCCGACTTATCTTTAATCATTGCGACAAATGGCGGCGCTGTTTTTTTGTCTTCCTCATCTGCACCGCCTCTACCTGCGATAACGAGCGTATAACCGCCCGGAGATGCCTGAGTCGCTATTGCCGCCGCCGGGAACGCGCTCGCGATACGCTTTTTGAGTCTTGTTTTATCAGGATCGGGATCCTTATCGGGATCAGGCGGAATGCAAATTACGGGTCTATTCGACTGTAACTCGCCGCGCATTCTTGCGTTATTCAAAACCTTTTCAAGCTCAGCTTCTGATCCGGTAAAAACCTGTACCTCTTTGCCATCAAGTGTTACTAATGTTAACGGTGCTTCCTTTGTGGCATCTATTTCTATATCCGCTTCTAAATCCAGCCGCGCGGCGTCACTGGCTGTCAAACCGATCTGCCGATCCGACCTCGCGGCTTGTCTGACAATTTGTATCTGGGGGCCTCTATTTTTCTTTCGCGTGAAAATACCCCTTTTTTCCTCGACAACAGGACGGTTTTTTAATTTTTTCTGCTCGATAGCTCCGAGCTTTTCATATCCTAGCGCACTCGCGACCGCGTCTTTTTTTTCCTTTAATCCAATCAACTCCGCTTCGAGGTTCTCAATGTTGAACTCGTGGCCATCCGTGTTTCGCGTATCCGCCTCTTTCAAAGCGTTGTACGCCTCAATCTGTTTGTCGACGAGCTTTATCAATGCTTCGATTTGTCTTAATTTTTCCTCATTCAAACTTTTCTCATCCACTGAAATCATTTGCCCGGGCGCGCGCACGGGCAGAGCGGCTATCAAAGCGTCGATTTCCTCAATTCCCTTCCTCGCCCTGAGAATCTTTTCATTATTGTCCGAGGCCTCTTTGAGATAAAAATCCATCTGTCCGTTTCTCTGAGCCGTCTCCTCCACCTGGCGCTCCAAAAAAGCGTCAACCATTTCCGTACTGGGCTTTGTGTTTTTAATTTTCTCTAAAGCCTCTTTGGCTTTTTGATCGGCTTTTTTTACAATTTGATTACCCTTGATCACCGGTACCGCTCCGACCAGCGGCTTATTCCGTATCTTCTGGAAAAATTTATCAAACTCTCCTTCTACATCTTCTTCCCGCTGGAGGATCTCAAGTTCGCGGTTGTATTTCACCCTGATGTCATTGATCGCGGCTTCAAATGCCTGCCGCGCCATGAGGAATGTGAGCGTCTTCGCGAGATTCCGTTTAAAAGCCGCGCTTTGAAGGCCATGCTGGCGACCGTCGGTAGCCGCATTGCAATAATCGATCGTCCCTTGATCGATCTCAAAGCCCAGAATCTGCCGTATCCCTGCAATAATCGCATCAGCATTTTTGTAATCCAGCCGGTTCATAACACTCGCGTAAATACTCGGTGACGGTTCGAGTTCTGGAAATACTTTTTCCGCTGCCTCAGCCGCCACATTTTGACTGTCACGAAGAAGATTCGTACGGTCAAATTTAAGATCGCTCATCTTAAGGCCGCGTCGTATCTGGTCAACGGAGCGCTTTTCAGCCGCCCTTTGGACCTCATCGAGCGCTCTTTTTATCGTGGTTTTCTCTTCAGTCGTAAGATCATCGTAGCTTTTTTTCCTGTAGGTGTCGGAGGTGGCTAGCTCAAAATTCAGGCGCTTTTTGACTTCGCCTAGCTCCGTAACAACTAACAGCCCTTTATTTCTCAGTTCTTTCAACAAGTCATCGTTGGTTTTATCTTTCAGATGGTCGTCCTTCAAGTTGATACCTTTCTGATCAAGTACTTTCTGCAGAGTCTCCGCGTCAGAAGCTCCTCGGATCAGTTTGGCCTGAACAAGCACCTCAAGCAACTTTCGCGCTGAAATTTCTCGGTAATCGTGTCGCTCACCGGCGGACAATTCGAAGGAGCCCTTGAGATCCGCCATTGTGTTCTTCGAGTTTTTTCTGAGAAGCCCCGCCTTTTCTAAGCGAGCGAGGATCTTTGCACTACTCATATTGTCTTTCAGATTGATTTTCTTTTCGCTCAACGAGTCTTTGACACTTTTGAGATCGGTCGCGTTCTGAATGAGGCCTACCTCGAGCAAGACCTGTAAGAATTGATCGGTGTTGAGGCGCTTAAGTGCGTCGTGAAAGGAAATCGATTTGAGGAGTTTTGGGAGAGAGTTTTCTGTGGTGAGGTTTTCATAAACCAGTAGACTTAAAAGCTCAGTGTACGATAAATCGTCCAAGTTGCTTCTGGCTTGCCCTGGTGCGGTTTTCAGTCTGGCGGCGGCGTTTTGAAGAACTTGTTGAAAATGTTGAGATCTTTGAATGTTACGAATAGCTGTTTTTGTGTCAACTTTCAGCAAACCTTGCTGCTTCAGTAAATCCATCAGTGCATTTACGCCTAAGGTGCCCAAAATCCCCTTCATCTGGGCATATTCTCCAAGCTGCATGTCGATGATATTCAAAGCCTCGCGGATCAGCGAGTGATCCACGCCGTAAGTCTCCAATGCATCTTTGACAAGCCGACGTGTGGAGGAACCTTCTGTCATGAGAAGATAAAATTTCGTACTGCCGACGTCACCCTGGCGGCCTGAACGTCCGCGAAGCTGCATCTCAACGCGGAACGATTCATGGAGTGTAAGCGCGATCACCTGTAAGCCATGCCGCTTCGTGAGCTGGTTGAGGCTGATGTCGGTACCACGGCCCGCGATGGCCGTCGCGATGGTAATCATACGGGGCTTGCCGGCTTTGCCTTCGATGGCTTCTTTTTCCTTTGCTCCAGCCGAGGTGTAGACCTGAAGAAACCGCCTTAGGCCCTCGACGCCGCCATACGCTTCTTGCAGCCTTCGCACCGCAAAGTTTTTCGTACGAGCGTCCAAAAGCGCGTCAACGCGGCGTTTGGCCTCGCCGTCGCTTTCGACGAAAACCGCGGTTGGCGCCCCTTTCATGAAATTTTTCCAAAGGTCATTCGCCACAGCCGTATCCCGCTCCTCATCGTTCATAAATATTTTCTTATACGAGTCATCGGCGCGCTTTTTCAAGTTGTGCGCGGGTATGATCTGGCGGCCGAATTTATAATCGTCTCTCAAAAGATCCGCCTCATCGCCGCGGCCTAAAGTGCCGGTCATACCGACTACGTCGTTAAATACGTTGACTACGATCTGTTTGGCGGTGATCTCCGAAGAGGCGCCGCCCTCTCCCTGAATCATAAGGTTGTGCTTCATTTCTAAAAATTGATGAAGGCTCGCGCTGCTCACGCCGCGCAGACGCTGGCCCTGTTGACTTGCGCCGGTATTGGCTTGGACAAGAGTCACATTGCCGCCGACGATGCCATATTCCACGCCTAGCGCGTATCCTCGCTGTGCCGTGAACGCGTCCTGCAAAAGCATGACGAAGCTGTCCTCGAGCGGCCTATTTTTTCTGGGATCCATTTTCCATCGCTCGGCCCTCCGGAGTTTAGCTTTCTTGCTTTCGATTTGATTCTCAAGCTCTTTTTTCTCAGCCTCAGTTTCTCCTGACTTTGTTTGTTCCTCCAAAGCATTGATTTCTTTTTTAATGTCCTCAGCTTTTGCGGGGTTATCGATTTCACTGATCTCTGTCCCAATTTCACCGACAATCTTCGCTATAATTTTATCGAGCTCCTGGTCAGTAAAGTGAAGGTTCAGCTGATCCGAGTGAACTTTGAGATCTTTTTTGAACTCAGCTTTTTCTTTTTCGTCGCCCAGGATTTTCAATAGCTTTTGAAGGAGTTCTTTGCGGCTGCCTTCATAAATTTGGAAATAGCGATTGGCCTCGACGAGGCTTCCGATGGTCCCATCCGCCGCGTGTCCTTTCTTTTTATCCTTGGTATCACTTTCTTTTAGCTCAACTCGATGCGTGTCATGTTTTAACGAATCATCCTTTGCCAACAGCGACGCGGCGGTGATCTTCACAAGTTGAGTGAGTGTGACCTTACCTCGGTTATTGACTTGGATAAAAGCTGTGAGCGCCTGATCGATCAAAACGCTGTCGACTTCATCGATCACGATGGGAATTTTTTTCACATCCCCGAGATCCGTGCGAATATAACGGTCTTGTCCCTTGGTGTTCGGTAGATCCAGGTCATGATTCAAGTCGAAAGCTAACGTGTCTATTGACAAAAACGTGATATCACAATCCCGGTAGGCCTCTTGTTTTGCCTTAACATCGTTTTTCATCTCCGAGCTCACATAGCCTATTTTGAGTCCCGTGCACTCCAGCGCCCGCGTGGCTTCGTTATAATTTCTGTCGGCAAGCGTATCTTTGGTATCGACGTAAATCGCGCCGCGGCCCTCCACAGCTCTTAAATAAAGCGTCATAAGACCGACAGTGGATTTGCCTTCGCCGGTGAGCAGCTGAAGCACGGTTCTTTCTCCGGCTGTCATCGCGAGAGCCGCTATGACCTGCTCACGATGAGGAAGATACCCCTTCTCAAGCAGAGTGATCAGAGCCGTGGTGACAAGAAGCTCTTTTTGGTCCGGCGTATTTTCCTTCGCGGCGGTAAGCTCGACTTTCTTTTTAGCGATCTCTACCTGAAGTGATTTTTTCTTGGCTAGATCCTTCTCCTGGGTGAGACTTTCCTCAAGAGCCTTGAGTTCATTCGCGAGACTATTGGCAAGCTTGGCCCGGTCGGTAATGCCTCTGATAAATCCTCTAAACATCTCCCGGCCCTTTGTCGTCTCCGCGATGTCGGAGACAGTGACAGCGATTTTCCCTGAGGCCCTGATCCTTTCCGCTTCTCTTTGTTTCCCGGTTCTTTTCTCATTATCGCCGAATGATTTTTTCTCTTCCTCTAATATTTTTAAGCGCTCTTTGAGAAAACTAATTTTAGCTGCTAGCGTTTGCTTTTCTTCAGTCTCGCCTATCGCGAGAATTTGCCTTAGCGTCGCTTCATGCTTCGCGATCTGTTCCCGCGCCTCATTTATTTTTTGATCCAGAGTGATCTTGTCTTCATCCCAGATTTCATCCATATCCGCGATGAGCTCTATTTCTTTAAAAGAGCCGTCGGAATTTGGTGTCTGTATTTGATCAGCTATCGATTGTCGATAATTTATTTTCTCGGAATATACTTTGGAGTACGAGTCCGCGATCATTGAGATTTTCTCCTGAGAGGCTTTATCGCCGGACTTCAAGGCATCGATAGTTTCTTTCATATCATCCCGCACAGCTCTGACAGCCATGGAGAGTTTATGAATGTTTTGACAAAGCTCAAGGCCTGACTCTAAGACTTTGGTGATCACTCTAAGTTCATTCTTCAAGTTCGGATCTTTTTCTTCCGCAAGAAAAGCCTCGATGTCAATATCCCCGTTCGGCGTCATGCGCTCGATGAGAAGTTCCGTAAAACTTCCAAGGCTCCCCCTTTTTTTTGTAATCTCTTTTAAAGTCATGACGGGCACATCTTTTGAAAGAGACCTTAGTAACCCATGAGCCGCTGCGATTTTCATCGCCGCTTGGACTTGGGCCTCGCTAATTTCGCCTTTGGCAAACTTGTCCGCGAGTCTTTGCGCCGCGTTTTCAGTCTCAAGCGCTGTTTTATTGCCTTTCATGTTCTCTAAAATCGATCTGTCAACTTCTAAAAAACCGAATGCGTTCCCAAGATTCTCAACCATGGTATCAAATAATTTAGAATCCGCTTCGGACTCTATCGGCATTGCCCGAAGAAACTCACTGATATGCTTCATCGCATCAATCACCGCCCGAGCTTTCGGAGTCACATCAGACTGCGTCGCGATGATGAGCAATGTGAGATTCTGGTCGGTGAGTTTTCCAGAAGCTTGGAGAGTTTTTATAAATCCTTCGAGTTCTTGATTTCTTTTGTCAATTTTTGTTTCTTCGGAGTCGTCACTCGCATCAATAGTCTCAATGTTTCTGTAATATTCATTCCCGGCACCTTTAAATACATCATTTAAACCTGATGACTCTAGTAATTGTTTCTGATTTTGAGAGAGATTCATAAGATTCTCTGCAAATTTCTGCCTTGTTTCTGGATCTGTATTAAGCTTTTGTCTAAAATCTTCCACAGGACCATTTGTTAACATGGCTTTCATTGTTTTGATATATTCAAAAACCGCCGGGCCGTATTTCTCGGTGAGTTTGTCCGCCAATCCTCTCACGTATTTTTCGACAACTCTGGCGCGCGCTTCGTCCAATTCCTTTTGTGATATTAAGCCAACATTCAACTCCTGTGTCTTTTTATCAGAGATAAAATCTTTAATCGCGGTGGCAACCTCTTTGCCTATAATTTTCTCGATAGACTTTCCGGAGGGATTATAAAATCGTGCTGTCTGGTCTTTCCAATAGGCCTCAAGTTCCGCCCATCTTAGCGCCACTTGCACCCTTCTCTCCTGAGAGTTCCCTTCTTTCATGAGTGAAGTTATTTCTCCAAAGCGCTGTATGAACTCATCAAATTGTAAATTATCCCGGCTCATGTTGTCAGGGCCTAGTTTTAGAATTTGGGAGTCGTTGCCAAATGATTCTTGAATATTGATTTGGCGGGTTGAAAGATTGGTTTTCGCAGGCTTAGCGGCTGGTTTTTCTTTTCGGGCAGTGGCTTGCTTTTCGCCCGCAGGAGGTGCTGTAGAAGGATGCGCTTTAGATAACGGTTTTTTCACCCTCTCCGGTTCCCTCGCACGTGTCGGGGTCTCTAGTCCTTTTCCTTCGACACCAAGGCTAAATTTTGCGACAAGCCGCGCGACACCTTTTTGGTTTGTGACACGCGCGTTTCGATAGTTTATTTCATCAATCGCCTCGCCGGCCACCTCTACCGAGTCGTTTTCACCGTATCTTTCCACAAATTCTTTGAGCCCATACCCAAGACGCCCATGCTCCGTAAGCAGAAGCCGGATGTCTTTAGCGGTAAATCCCGAATCAAGAAGGCGACGCACAATATTCACAGCTCGTTCTCGACGGCTCCGCTCATCCGGAGTAAGATGCTTAACCTCGTGTCCTTCCATGACGCCGATGATTTCTTTCACGAGACCGGCCGCTTTCGTCACGGGATTCTTATAGCTCACCGGTGACAGCCGGACACCGGCCGCCTCCAGAGTCTGAGGATTGCTAAGAAACAGTCCATGAACCGATTCCCATTCTGCGTCTAGTTTGTCTTCGTCAATCTGTCCAGCCTCTATCCTTTCCACAAGAGGCATCACCGTGGCGACAAATTCATCATGCAAAATATTCTCACTTTCGGTAGCGGTGACGCCTGTGGCGTTATATGTGACGTGCTCATTTTCATGATCGATATTGAAAGACTCCATCGCGGCTGTTGGATTCAGCTCATCGCTTCCAATAAAACGAACCGCGATCCAGAGACCAATACCCGCAGGTCCCGCCTGAAACGCAAAAGAGCTGGCTTGGGTCATATCTTTTAGAATTTTTTCTTGAAGTATTTTAAATTCGTCCTTTTTGTCCCAACTCACATGTCCTGTCGTTTCGTCATATTGCGCGCTCCTGGCAATCGCCTTCAACTCAGAATCAATATCTTGATTCACCACAAATGTCTCGCCGCGGGCTTCTGCGCGTACTTTCAAGTGTTCGAGTATTAAAGTCATAAGATATTGAACCGCATTTTCTTTTCTAGCATCATCCTCACTTTTAAGGTCTGCTAAAATTCCACGGCTTCTTTTTCCGACTGCGGCGCGGATGTCGGATGTCCATTCCTTCGCCTCCGCCTCAGCCTCTCTCTCGATCTCTTCCCTGCTCTTTGACTCTAATCTCTCACCTGCCATGTTTCGTTCTTTTACCACGTGCTCGATTTCTTTTAGAAAATCTGCGACCATCTTTTGAATCTGGCTCTCGTGAGCTCGATCTCCCGAAAAATCCATGGTTTGGATGATCTCCGCGAGAATATCCCCAAAAGCCGCCAAGTCACTATTGGCCCATTTTTGAATTTTAAAACTAGCTGCTTCGCTAAGCTCATGCAGAATGTCTGAAACAAGGTCATCCGCGTCTTGCATTTTCAAGGCGGCGCCTAGATCGTTTAAAAGCTCGCGCGCGCGCGCGGATCTTTCTTTAGCGGATTCCCAACTCGCAATTTCGTCCTCAGAAATTGCTCTATTTTTAAGCTCTTCCTTAAATCGGTCTTCTGAAATAATAGTATAGTCCTCATTCTTTCCTTCTTTTTTACCAAGCGCTGTCATATCTCTCCGAATCTCTTTCGCCTTATCACCGGAATCGACGATCACTTTTCCTGAATCGTAGTCGACTAAAATACGTCTTCTCCATGCACTCATTCCAAAAGCTTCGTGCGCCTTGTGAAGCCAATAGGAAACTTTAGGATCTAATTGATCCGGTAGAATCAATTGAGTGCCCTTCGTTCGCTGAACCAAAATTTCGTATAAAAGATCCTGGGCGGCAGCTCTATCGCCCTTGTCGAGCAATGTTTTTAACTCATGAAGCTGACTGTGAAGAAATGCGTCAGCCGCAACGGCTTCCTCAAGATTTGCGTCCTGTAATATCTTCTCAAGAGTGGAAACACGTGTCGCTTTTAGATTTTCAGCTCTTTGCCGTGCCTTTTCAGCGGCCATTTGAACTGTCTTAGATCGTTTCTCGGCGGATCTGGATCCTGGATTGGCTTTAGCGTCTTGAGCTGCTTTCTTGGCTGCTATTTCAAGCGTCGTCGCTATCCTGTCTGCTTCTTCATATTGGGCTTGCGAAATTTTTAATTGGCGTTCACTTTCGGCTTTTACGGCTAATTTGAGAATATCCTTGGTGGATTTTCCTTTTAGAACGTTCTCATCAACGCCGGCGGCCAGCGCGCGACTCGTGGCCGCAATGCGTTCGTCTTGGGCTTTTTGGGCCAAGGCAAAAATTTCGTCTGCATTGGACTTAGTACGAATCTCTTCTTCGCTGACACCGGCTTCACGAGCTATCTCGATAGCCGTTTTCTTATCCTCGTCTGCTTTTTGTTTTGCTTTGAACTCGGCGGCTTCTTGAGCTTGACGCTTCTGATCCGCTTTTTCAGCAGCAAGATTGGCAGCGGCTTGTTCACTGGCGAGCTGATCTTGCTTTGCCTGCTCGGCCGCGATTAGTTCAACCTGACGCTGGGCTTCTTTTTGAGCGGCTTCTTGTGCCTGGAACTGCGCGGCTTTATTAATACGATCTCTCGCTTCGGAGACTTTGGCCTTTATACTGTCAATTTTCTCTTGGTCAAAACTCACACCCTTTTTACGGGCCGTGATAACAAAGTTATCAAATTCTGATTCGGCTTCCCCAATGGTACCCAAGTCGCTGCCTTCCAAAGCTACTTGAAGGCGCTTAGAGGCTTCATTAACAAGTTTGGTCAGCTGGTCTTTTATTTCTTTGGCGGCTGTCTTTGCTTCTGCGGCCTTTCTATCGGCTTCTGCTTTTTCTTCAGCCAATCTAGCCTGTTCAACTTGCCGATCTGCCTCCTCCTTGGCAAGCCGTTCCTCATCCGCTTTTTTGGCAACAAGCTTGGCAGCGGCTCTATTTAGAGCTTCAATCTTGTTGTTCGCTTGTTGTATTAATGCAATCTTTTGAGCTTCTGTTATTTCTCCATTCTTAATTTTTGCTTCCAGACCTTTTACGAATACCTCAATGATCCCACTGTCTTGGAAGAGCGCCAGTTCATCTGCGAGATCCTGTGCAGCTTTGGCTTGTTCAGCAGCGAGCTTGGCGGCGGCTTTTTCTTCTTCAGCTTTCTTTTTAAGGTCTCTGGCACGTTGCAAATCGATTTGGACTTGGCGAAAATTGTTTTTCACTTTTTGGACAATCTCAAGATCTTCGAATAAGTCCAACGATGGTCCCAGTTTACTGGCCTCGTCTAATCTTTTCTCCGCAGACTCAAGGTCTCCGCTAGTCATCATATCGCGCGCTTCGATCAAATATTGGTTGAGAGTCACCGCGTTCTTTTCGGCCTTCTCTTGGGCGGCTTGTTTGGCTTCATCGGCGGTTATTTGAGCTTCTTGAGCGGCGAGCTGATCTTGCTTTGCTTTTTCAGCCCGAGCGGCTTGTTCAGCTTTTTCCCTGGCACGCACTTCCGCCATCCCCTTGCCCATGGCTGCGATATCATCCAATTTCTCAGATTCTTTCCTTAGCCCTTGTTCTTTACCCAACCGGACCGCTATGGTCGACCAGTCGCTTTCGGCACTCAAGCCCCTATAAAAATCTCTTGCCTCAGCCTCACTGTTGAAATAAAGAACTAAACGAGGCACATCCGTGGCTGAGATAGCAAAAATATCCGAAAGCGTAGGGTCCTCCTCATTAAGATTTTTATCCAACGAAAGATACTTGAATTTGCCACCTTTTCCTGTCCTTGCCATATATTCCATGATTAAATGGACTAGATTAAAATGTGTTTCTTTTGTAGAAGAAATGTATATCCGTACCGCCTCCGCGTCTCTGCCCACTTGATAATTATTAAGACTGACCACTTCCCACTGGCAGGCGACAGCACCTCCTTCGCGTTTTATTTCGGCGATCATGTCTTTTTCCTCATTATTAGTAATGAGGAACTTTGACGTGCCACCTAGTTCTGCAATACGCGTCTTAATTTTTTCGTTCTCGGCTTTAAATGATAGCTGAGCCGGGACAATGGGCGTTTCTTGCCTAACGGTGGCTTCTTTTTGTGACGCTTCTACGACTTTTTTACCAGCTTCGGCTTTTTTCGCCGCTACCGCTTCCACTCTCAAAACAGCCACTGCAATGTCATCCTTTTTATGATAAGGATCACTTTTGTCCCGTGAAATTGCTATGGCTTTTTCGACAAAAGCTTCTGCAAGCGACTTCGCGTCCGAATGCTCTTGGCTCACTTCACTCATTCTCTTAGACCCAAGATTATCCGTGACGCCATCGGAGGTGACGATTAAAATATCTCCAGGCTCAAGTTTTTTCTCTATTCGATTTCGATTCGATAAACTGAAGTCAGTAGAACCCACGGCATTTGACATTAATCTTCTGTCCTGGTGAAGCTCAAACGCTTCATCGGTCAGCTCATGATTTTCATGCTGTACCGCTATGATGGAATCATCGCGGCTTAGTTGGTTGAGTTTGCCCGATGCTTCGCGAAGATAGATTCTGGAGTCGCCCACATTCACACCTAAAAGCCATTGATTGTCCTCCGAATCAGCCCAGACAAGAGCCACAGAAATCGTGGTGGTCATATCATTTCCCTGAGACTCTCTTATGATTTTTTCATGCGCTTTGTTGACCGCCCTCTCAATTACGCTCATTGCCTCTTCTTTTGTTCTCGCTTTTTTGATTGATGACTGAATTTCTTGGTGAACCTCTTGAACGGTCATCGCGCTTGCTATTTCACCTTGTTCATATCCTCCCACACCGTCGGCGACAATAACCAACCCGAGCTTTTCATCGACCAAAACATTATCTTCAATACTTTCCGCAGAAGGCCTGTCCGCGGAGCCGTATGTGGTCGTCCTTACAAAAGCAAAATTAGCGCCTGATTTAGATTCCAAGAGTTTCGGCTTTTTCTCGAACTTTTGTTGTTCCGCAACGAGTCTTAAGGCCTCAGTCGGTAAGGCCGCTTGCGCAAAGACACTGTTCGCGTCCGCGGCCGCCGATACGGCCCGATAAGCACTGATAAATTCCTGTTTTAAACGCTCAATCTCTTTTTGAACATCTTCCGCCGTCTTCATACGCGGGTAGCTCATATTTTCGGGAATAGACATCGTTTGAGAATAATCAAAACCAAAATTTCTTTGGCTTACTTTGCGCAGATTTTGCTCGTGCACAAATGCTTCTAGAAGCACACTGTATCTCTGATACTTAGCTTTTAAGTCTTCGGCCATTTCGACGGTTTTAGACTGCTTACGCACCGCTGGTATCTGGACTGCCCCATTTTCTTTGAAATCTCGTGTGTAGCTTCCGTGTGCCGAGGTCTGAGCAGCCAATTGACTTGTTAGACCCCCTATTATTTCTGCTTTTTTTTCCTCACTGATGGCAAGACCCCTTATCCGAGCAATCCTATCAATCTCAGCTTTGATATCCTCCGACTTCATTTGTTTTAGCCTTTCCATTCCGAGTGAAGATAACTTTGACTTCACATCACTAAAATCCATTTTATTATCTGACCCAGTTTCTAAATTGCGTAAAAATGCAAATTGATCTGTCGCTTCCTTTCCTTTTTTGAATAGGGAACCAAAATTGATGTTACCGTTGTTCTCTTGCGTAAAGACCGTAAGGTAATTAATGCCGCTGTAGGAAAGAAGCAGATACACTTGGTTGCCATTGACAATCGCGTCTTCCGGTTTGATTGGCCGTTCCCCCAACAAAACGGAGATCTCAGACCTAGCGGCCAAAGCACCCTCCGTTTGACTTGGCTGATTAGGGGAAGAGACCGGCTGATCCGTGGTCCCTGACGCCGCGTTCATATCAGACGCGCTTTCTTTCATGGATGAATCCAAAATACCCTTTTCACGAAGTTCACGCTGATAAGCGCGATAGTTATTAAGATAAATATTGAACGAATTGGCTATCTCTTTTCTGGCCAGCTTACTTTTGTCCGAATCACTTCCGTTGGAAATTCTATCAATGGCTTTAAAACCAACTTGCGCGAAATAATGCGCGGTCATGCGGATTTTTGTTTCAAGAACTTCGTCCGATTTGACAAAATCTTTGTAGGAGGTCGCGCTGTTGGTGATGATGGTCAAATAAGGGCGGTTGGTTTTTTTGCTGAAGCGTGGCAAGATGACGATATAGGACATCCGGTTATCCTTCAAAAGTTCCGTGATGCCGCGCGAGTGAAAACCGCCGGTCACAAGGCACGCCACGCTGTCGCCGTTTTGCCTCATCCGCGTGATGGTATTTTTTAGCAACGCTTGGTTTCGCGCCTCAGCCGCCTCATAGAAATGCATGGACTCCGGGATCTGCCTGAAAATAGCCTCGAGGTCCAGCCCCGGCTCGGGTGAAACACCGTACCGTGGACATTTTTCATCTAAAAATTGACGAAATTTTTCGATCCTGAAATCGACGCCGTGGGTCTTGTAATAGAGCAGGCTGGCGCTTGAAAGCCTCGCGTCAAACAAGTCCTGGATCACCTCGGCCTGATTCACCAGTCGGTAAAGTTCGCGCTCATCGTCATTGCGGAATACTTTTTGCCGGATCTTTTCTTCCAGCGCCTTCACCTCATCTTTCAATCCGTCAATATCGATGCTTTCATAGAGAAGCATGTAGTCCGCGTAGCGCGTGAGGTTCGGATAGCGTGAGGTATCCTGAGCTTCATGCCGCGCCGTCTCCAGCAAATAGGAGGAAAAACTGCCCTGGGAGATCTTGCCCATTTTGTAAGAGACACTTTCCAAAACAAGTTTTTCAAGCCTTTCGCGGGTGAGAGTTTTGCTGAGCGCGTCCATCAACGCTTCGCGTTCCGAATTCACGCCTTTAAAATCGATCTGCTTTTCGGCGTCGACCGACGCCAGCAGGTTCTTGATATTGGTTGATTGGCGGTAGTCTATCTTGTATTTATCGGCCAGCGACGAGATCTCCTTCCAACGCTCGCTGAATTTGATATTGCCGTTGGTCTTCAAAACGCCGTTCTTATTCAAATGCTGGAGGGATTCCGAATAAACCGCTTGTTCCAGCCCCGATAATGTGGTGAGCAATTTCTCGATTAATGAAAAATTGGCTTTTTTATTTTTTAAATTAGCCTTGAAAGCGGCCAGGTTTTCCTCATAGAGCTTGTTGTCGTCCATGCCATAGATCGCGATCTTATTGCCGCTCATTGCCGACAAAAACTCACCCGCCGACAACCGCCCTTCCTGCATCAGGTAATTGGCGGTGTTTAACCTCAGGTCCTCGTCCGGCAACGCGCCCAGCAAAGACGTATCCACATACCCTTCCATCCCTTCGACGCCAATGGTTTTCACGTTGTAGTTCGCGATCAGATTCTCCATGATCTGGACAATGGAACCTTGAGCGCCATAATTGTCGTGAATATCTTTTATGTTGATGATAGTTTCAGCATTGCCGGCGACGGGATTGACTTCTTTAACGACGGCGATATTCCGCGGGATAAAAAAGGAGGGTAGGTCGAGCTTACTCTTCGCGTTTAGGTCTACGGCCGCGAAACTGATGTCTTGGAGAAAAAAGCTAAAAACGACGACCGATGATATAAGCCGTATCCACGGCCGTTTCGGATGAATTAAGCGTCGAGACTTGTCTAGTCTATTAATAGTTATATACATATACTATAACCCTTGCTGGCAAAAAAATAACTCAATAAGAGTCATTAATAATACCTAATACTATATTATAATAATCAAATACTAATTATTTATAATAATATTAAACAATTATAGTATGCCATACAGCATCCCGAAATAAAAGGGTCACTCCTTCCTATATTAGCGCGGGTTTTATAGGGTTCCACAAATCCTGGATAACATATTTTAATCATATATTAACCTATATTATCTAATTTTAACTATATAAACTAATGGAAAAGGTAATTAAACATGGGCATCCTCAACACCGGATTCTATAAAGAGGTCATCCACATTCGACAGAATATTCCCTTCTTTTGTGCTCTCTCCCGCGGCGGTGTTTCTTAAGCCCACAAAACCGTTATCATTTATTTCTTTTCTGATGGATTCACTCATCATCTTGACGCCACGCTGGGCTAAAAGGGCTGGTAATATAATGGATAGCATCTGCGGCATACTTTGTCCTTCCTTCAGATAAATCACTTGCACGCCTATTTTGGCTTCCAAGCCCCTCCTCATCTCTTCTCTGTCGGTGATGACTGAAATGTTCTTCGTTTGGTTGGCGTAAGCAGAGATCTCGTCGGCACTTTTGACAGTCGAAACGGTCAGCATTTGATATCCCATCAGCCCATTGATCGTGTTTTTCACTCGGTTCAAATGAGCCACGATTTCCTGCACCTTCTCCTGGTCCATATTCGAATCCACGAGCAGGATGCGGTGCAACGCTTCCTGATCAATACCCTTAAATTCTGTCTTTATCTCCGTCAAGCTTTCCTCGAATGTCTGTTTCGCTCGTTCGTCATCCGCGTGGGTCGTGGAGGTTCTTAAATTTTTAATAACTTCCGCGACAGCATTTGTCAGCGCGCTTTCCGCCAGTACGGATTGCAAAGCTTTCTCATCGAGAGGTTTATTGCTATTCAAACGGCCGTTGTACACGACTACGGGCTCGGAGGTTTCTATAACAGTTCCTTCTTTCATGACAAAATGGCTCACAGAGATAGAGATTAATTTGGCTTTATTTTCATCGACGCTGAACGATGATTTGAGCTCCAAGCCGCCCTTCGTATGCACAGTAATGGCTGCCTGGTACTCGGTCGAAACGTTTCTCAGTTTGGTAATTGCATCTCTTGTTTCCTCTACGGAGCCTCCGATCGTATTAAAATAAGATAGTTCGCTCGTGATCTTGTCCAGTTTGTCTTTGACTTCTTGACCAACATTGGTCGTCGAGGCATCTAAAGTAAACGTGGCGTCTTTAATTACCACCGAGCTGTCAAGTGTCGTTACAACAATGGTCAATTGCTTTGACGCATTGTCATAGGATACTGTCAGTTTAGTACCGTCGGCAGTGATTGAAGTAACCGACACACCGGTTTCTTTGGCGGCGTTGGCTAAAATGTCGACCGCCCTGCCAAGACCCTCATTTGTAATTTCGGAGACTTCTTTTATCGCTTCAATAATGGATTGAATTTGCACTGCATCTGCCTGAATCCCAGAGATGGCAATGGGTTCTTTGAACGCAACGAATTCGCCCACGCTATTTCGCCTGCCGGAAATACTAATGGCGATTCCTTTTTCCGTTAATTGCATATTGCCTGTTAATTCCCCAATCATAAATGGTAGCGAGACTAAAGTTCCCTGCGGCGCGTTTAGCACTAAAGCGATGGCTTGGTCGATAGTTGAAAGATGAGTTGTGGACGTTAGAGCCACCCGAGAAGACCCCATAGAGGTCTGTATCTGCATCAATCCATTGACATTTAGCGATGCGCCTACTCTCGAAAGGTCTCCTTCTGTGGATTGAAGCAACGTGGAAGACGATTGGGATTCAATCAACCGGGCGCCGTCTCTCGCTAACAGCGTCATATCAATATGATTATTCTTAAACGTTTCCACATCGTTGGCACTTTCGCTCATCACACTGGTATCTTTCGGATGAGTATGCCCCACTTGGCCCAATGTAGGATACAGAGGTAACATGGCTGCGTTTCCTCCCTTTCCTCGGACGACAAGAAGAACTCTATCACCGCTGTCCGCGATAAGACCTAAATCGTGGTAAGTTGAAGGGCCGCCGACTCCATTCATCCGGCCATTTTCATTATAAGGATTGATATCGGCGCCTGTTTCTGAAATTTGCAGGTAATACTCATATTCATGAGCGGGGACGCGCCATTGGTCAGGTCTAGCGATGGAAACAAATATCAATTCATCGGACAAATCCGAGTATTCCCTGAGTTCTTCAGCATTTTTAAAAGTCCGATGAATGACCAAATCTCCTTCATTAGAAGGCCTTTCAGCATTGTTTTTGGACGCGTTCGTGTAAAAATTATTGACGGCTATAGCGACGGAAGATTCCAAAGGTAATTGGAACCGCTCTCTGAGATACAGAATAGCGGAATAAGCGGACAATCGATGATATAAGTTCGTAGTCTCATTATTTAACATATCCGCAAGTGTCAAAGAAACGAGATCAAAATCCTTCCTTTGGGAAACTTCAACCAAAGCTTGGATAGCTGCTGATCTTGATTTATTGCCTGACTCTTTCATAATGAGAGCCATAAGAAGCGGGAAAGCCTCCTGATTTCTGGTATGTCCCATGGCCTGAATAATGGAAGCTCTTCGATCATCGTCTTGCACATCTGTGTTGTATATCTTTGCCAAAATTTCAAAAGAAGAAGAATCCGCGATACGACCTATAATCTCCGCAAAGGCATCCAATTGTTTCTGGCTTCCCGTATCATTTTTACCAATTAACTCCTGGCATTTTTGGTTCAAAAGCGGTAAAACCTTATCTCCGAATTCTTGAAGCGTGCGGGCAGCGGTCTCACGAATGCCGCGTCTTTCATCTTTCAACCCTTCTGATAAGGCATCAAACACCGAAGGCAATTGTTCTTTGGACGACGTCACCGAAGGACTTAACAAATGGATTAAGGTCGCGTACATACCCATGTCATCGCGGATCCCGCTCATCCTCTTGTTACTGATCGTGTTCAAAATAATAGGTGTAATGCGCGAATCAGGGAGTGTTTTTGTCACCGCGGTCAGTATATTTAAAAGATCTTTTGCGGAATGGCTGCCGCCAGACAGACGGTAATACGGCCCGCCTATTTTGACCATCTTTGCGAAGTCTTTCCACGCGTCTAGTAGGCCGTCGGAATCTCTCAACGTGGCGTTTGTCAAACGTTGAATATAATTATTTAATACATCCGGATTAGAAATCGTCCGGTCAGCCTTAAAAGCCTCAAGGATTTGAGAAAAGCTTTCGGCTTCCATCTGAAGATGCGCTGTCGGCACTTGCGCAGCAACGGACGTATTGCTAGCCTCAGTGGTCACTGCCGGTGTTTCTTGGATAACAGATGGAGTTGGCGGTTCCACCAAACGAGCGGACTGCTGCTGGGCAGTGACTTCAGGCGCTTGGACCGCGGCGGTACCTTTAGCAGCGCTTGATCGAAACTCAATTTTGACGCTGTTATCCGTACCAATGCTAATCACCACTTCATCCTGGCCATTGTTGGAGTTAAAGTCGTCTCGAATGCGCACTTGGGCCTGCGGTGCCAGATTTTTGTACTCCGTGACAAATTCAAAGCTGTACTTTCCATCAGCGTGTAATGTAGTAGAAACAAGCCTAAGCTCAGCACCAGATTTCACATAGGCTTTCGCGGCGTTTAGCGCGGCACTCAGCTTACTTTGGTCAATTTCAATAACCTTAAAGTCCTTGATCTTACCGCCTTCAGCTGAATATTTCACTTCGACATTCACCACAGCTTCATCATTCACCGTCACTCCATTTGCTCGAAGTTGGAAACGAACATCTGCAATCTGTGCATCCACTTTATTTTTAACATTAGACAAAGCTTTGACCACGCCTCCATCAATAAGCACGTCCTTATGTTCTTCGAGGAACTGCGTCAATTGTTCAATGGTAGCTGAAGCGGTAATGGATGAAAGTCGGATCGTCCCTTCAGACTTTGCCGCGGTCTGGCTTTGAACCAAAGTGGCGCCAAGAGTCATCAAAGCAACTTTATACTCCATGATATTATTTATCTTACCCAATTCATCAGTGAATACTTTAGCAAGCGACAAGACGGACTTTTGCGCGGTGGCGTCAGTATTTGTTCTCAACACCTCACTGATCGTACCGGTGAACGCCGTTATCGTTTCAAGTAAAGAAATACTTTGATTGGTGTTATCAAGTTTACTTACCACTTCCGTAAGAGTGCTTGCGATACCCAAAAAGTTCTCTTGTGTAGCGTCATCTTTACTTGTAAATGAAAATGCCTCTAAAATGGCTATACCAAATTTGGTGAATTGTTCTTCCTTCTGATCAAACTTGGATATAGCGTCAGAAACTTTCAAATAACTATCCAATACTTCACCGGATGCTACATGCGCGGCGCCGTTAAAGAAGGCGGTTGCTAAGCCTACATTCTTAGTTTGAGCCATCTTATCCGTGATTGCGAAGAACTTGTTGATAGATTCTACTTTGATATCTTTGAGACCAGCCATGGATTCGGCGGCTTTCAAGAACCCTGTCATCACATCGTTATTTCCTTTAAACTTGTTAGCCAGAATATCCGTTGTGTTGAAGAAGCTCTGCATAGTCTTGGCGTCCATGCCATCCATCTTGGCAAGAGCGGTTGTGGTGTCGAAGAAGGCTGAGATCACAGCGACGCTGAAGCCTTGTTTGACAAGATTCTGTGTGCTGGCGAAGAACCCTGTCATCACATCGTTATTTCCTTTAAACTTGTTAGCCAGAATATCCGTTGTGTTGAAGAAGCTCTGCATAGTCTTGGCGTCCATGCCATCCATCTTGGCAAGAGCGGTTGTGGTGTCGAAGAAGTTGTTGATCGTTTCCGCATCAAATTTATTATTAATTAATAACTGGGCGACCTGCTGGAATTCGGCCTTTGTTTCTTGACTAATATTTAATTGACCCAACATTTGAGTGGAGATGTACACTGCCTCTGCGGTCAAACCCGCCTGATGGGCCTCATGATGTAGTTGAGCGGACGCTATGTTTGTCTGGGAATCAATCCAATTAACCACCGTCTTTTCGTTGCTTGCATCTAAACCTTGATCATGCATCATCAGGGCCGCTGCGTTCATTAGATGGCTAGATTCCGCAGCCTCGTGGTGGGCCAATGCCATGATGGCTATCTCTGGAGATACACTGTTCTGATTTACTACACGCTTTATGTCTTCTGTACCTACATACACTTGATTGCCAGCTTCCTGGACACCTCTAGCAAATTCGCCTCTTCGAGCGTGACTATATTCAGAGCCTTCGACCCGTAAAATATTGAACGTAGTGTCTCCCACGGTCACTGTGATAGGCTGATTATTTGAATCCACGTACAAAGTAAATTCTCTTCCAGAATAATCCGTACGCGTCACTTCATGGGCCTGACCCTGAGAACCTATACCGGCGCCCGCCATTTCCACCCCAGCCGCTGGCGCTGCGACAACCGCAGGAGCCTCTACAAGGCGAGCGTTGCCAACCACCGGGACCGATCCTAAAACAGACGGCACTTCATTCATCAACTGATCAAGACTGGAAACATTTGAGCCAAGAACGGTTTGTGGGATAGATGTACCAAATACAGCATTAAACGTTGATAAGCTCATTGTTGGATTGTAGAGGTGTAAAACCTTCTGTTTGTCTTCATCCGATAAACCGCTTACAGAAAATCCACGCGATAGATTTAAAGCATTCTGATGGGATGAATTTTCTGAATTGATACCCGACAGCAATCCGAGAAATATGGTCTGTTGAACTTGATTTGAAGTACTGCTGGAATTAAGAACCATTGCGACTTGACCTAAAGGAATCTTAAAGTTCCAATATGGTGCGCTCTCCACTTCAATAGCTTGAACCACTTCCACAGCTCTTTGTCTATCGATACTGTCATTATCTGCTTCGAGACCTTTCCTGACCAATGCCTCAATAGGCGATTTAGGCGTACCCTCAGCTACAAATTCATTTGTGGTCTCTGAGGCTTTCCTTAAGGAAGCCATATCCTCGCGGGCTAGTTTCAATTCTGATTTGTCTTGAATGTGTAAAATATCAGCCTCTGCACGACGGTAAACACCTTTTGTATCCTTAACATTTCCACGATTACTAGCCTGAATAACACCTGAGAATGTATTCGTAGTGGACGTTGTTATAATCGCTTTTCTGAACAAGCTTGATTCATTAGAGTATGCCGTTTTAATTCTCGATGACTCACCTGTCCCGTCCGCTCTAAGTATATTGGCGCCCGTGGTTAATTTAGCTACTACATGAATTTGTTTCCCAAAAGTTCTCTGAGCATCATGGCCTTCGGTCACTACCTCCTGAATACGAGCATCCGCTACGTTTGGATTCTCATATACAACAACTTCCTGGCCATTTGAGGACTTATAAACCCAATATGTCCCCACAACTTTTCCATCAGGTGATGACGCAGATTTTGCTTCTCCAGCGTTATCAACTGTTGCGATCGCCCTCCCACCCTCTTGCGCAATCTCAATAGAGCCGGAGGGTACTAAACTGAGCTGTAGACTATCGGGATTTTCCTGATTATGTTTCAATACGCCGTTATGTCTGGAAATAACACTGTCTCTTAATGTAACAAGCGTATCTTGATGGCCGTCGGTCATAATCCATCGCCCGGTTGTTTCCCATCCACTCGTGCCCAAATCTAAGACATTTACTCCAAGTAGAGTAATCTGTTTCTTCACTCCCTCAAATGTACCTGACCAGAAAATAGTAACATCTTTACCGGTGGGTGAATTCGCGTTAATTTCCCTTATAGCTTGTAAAATAGTGACTTTTTCTCCCGTGTTTGAGGTATGAAACGCGTTGAAAGCCTCAGCGGTAGTAGCTGGACGCGCGTCCACCGCTGTTCTTAACATTGCCGCCAGTGCCTTATAGGGATCTCCCATATTAGTGTTGAGCATAGTGTCGCCATTACCATTTAAAAGATCGGTCACTCTCTTACCATTTTCTGAGATACGCACACTAAATCCACCATTTGCTCCCAATGAGGCTGTAACCACGTCAGCAGCTCTTGTGACATAAGTTTCTAGTAAAAGCCGTATAGTCTCTGGACTACCTAATAAAGCTTTCGTATTTGGATCCAGAACTTTTAAGATTCCTTCAACGATTGCCGTTGCGGCGTCTGGTTCAATAAATCTCTCACCCCCTTTATAGTTGTAATTTGTGTCGATTCCTTCCCCATGCGCCATTTCTTCCATCTTTATCGCTGCCTGTCTCAGAATGCCAATGAAAGCCTCGGCTTCTTTTTTACCAGCCTCATCTAAGGTACCAAAAACATCACGGACTTCGGCGACCGATAACTGCACCGCTTGTAATACTGCTTCACCTTCATCAATGTTAAGAAGTGAAAATCCTTTCAATAGATTATTCTCCGGTGTACTCTTTTGAGCTGCTTCCATCAGAGTCCTATAATCCATGAAGAGGACACCTGTTTTGCCTTTCATTTCAGATGCGCTGTTAATTGGCGTAACGTCTACACCTATCTCTCCCGCATAGTCTGTTAATGCTTTATATGATGGGTTCTTATCAGGTGTCGTATCTTTTATCAAATTTCCTCCAGAGTCAAATAACACAATAAGTTTAAGCGATTTTACTCCTTCAGCTCCTTTCACGGAATGCGCATATAGTAAAAACGCTTGATTGACAGCATCAATAGGGATTGTTTTGCCGCCTCCAGATCTAAACGCGATGAAAAGCATTTTGGCATCGAACCCTGTTTTTCCTAATTGATTACTTTCCACGGCAAATAGTAGTCCTGCAACATATGCTGTACGTTGCTCTGCATCCATGAATTTTGTCTCTCCACTCATCCTGCTTCGAATCATAGTTTCAGCGGCTATATTTTGAACGAGCGGTCTTGTTTTACCAGCATCCGTCGGTATCCCATTTTCAAGCAGACCCGCTCTTGCGTCCTGAAGTTTAGCCAGTTCAGCTTCATATGCTTTAGTTTGATTTCCGGCGTCTGATTTTTCGATTCGACTTATAGCATCTTGAGCCACTGTGCCGACGTCTTCACCCATTTGTTTAAGCTGGCCTTGCATCTCCTCGGGTACCTTCAAGTAGTCTCCAGAAAAATCAGGAGCTATCGCTCGAGCCAGCTGGGCCTGTTCGATAGTCGTCGTACCGGTTACAATAAGAACTCTTTCTAATGTTGTATATTGACCAAACACCTGATTTCCAATAGCTTCTTTTTCTATTCTGGTAAATTTACCCTGACTGAGCGTTTCATGAAATACCTGAGCTCTAAGACTTCCCAGGGCGTAAAAATATTTCTGAGAAGCTTCGCCCTTAGCGCAGTCACCGCCTTTCACTACCTCGGCTCTAAGATTAGCGACCGCAGCGTGATATTCAGGAGAGTTTACGCCTTTCTCGCCAGCCACCCGCTCTACCTTCTCTCCGCCTTTTTCTTGACTTTGTATTCTAGCCTGTAATTCTGCATCAACTGCCGCCGCCTTTACTTTCTCTCCGCCTTTTTCTTGACTTTGTATTCTAGCCTGTACTTCTGCCTCAATAGACTTTGCCGTCGTGCCAACCCTTCCAGAAGAATTGAGATCTCCCATTTTTATTGCCCCTGTTTCGGCTAATCCTCTTGCAATAATTCTAGCTTCTGTAGGGCTGACACGTTGACCTCTACCACTTCCAATGTCTTGTAATCTTGATGCGCCAATTCCAGGTACCGATAACTTGGCAACGACATCGGGAGCGGTGGTAAGGAGCGCATTTTGACATTGCTTTGTATCCTGGAAGCGGCCGCCCTCCTGTTCCCCTCTCGCCTCTAAAATAGCCCTTGCGGATTCCGTTGCATTAGCTCGTGTTTGATACATTCCTTCTTCAACTAGCACCTGTTGCATTTCTGGTTCTGTTTTCGCATCATTGACCTTCTCAACAAAAGTCTCTCGTCCCGCCGCCATAATGGAGCTTGTGTTTTCACGACCCATACCTTTGAAGCCTCTATATTCTTCTCTCGACAAAGGTCTCTCGCCAAGTTTGGTTCCACGAGCTGCCCCTGGAGTTAATATTGCAGCAATCATTGCCATCGAGTCGGCCGCATGCTCACTAACACCAAAAAACTGTAGTAATTTAGAAATGCCCCGCTCTCTGGCCTGGAATAAAAACCCTCCTTCGATGCTACCAACAGCAAATCCACCGAGCCACGAAATCCCCGCAGCAAAATATGCGGCTGATTTTGCCAACACTCCAGTCGCTGATTGGGCTAACTTCGCGAAAAATCCGGTTATGGCATTAATCGAGCGGCCTATCACGCCGTGAATAGAAATAAAAGCTTTCGAGAAAATATTAGCACCTAGTAAAACCCCCGCAAAAGCCATGAGACCACCAAACCAATAGCTACCTAAACCACCTTTAAAAGCCCCCCACATAGCCTTTTCGCTCGAGAAAGCGCCTGTTTGAACGTAAGATGTGGCATTGTCGATAAGCACCATACCTGCGCCCATACTCAAGCCGGTTCTCGCCAGGCCCAAGCCTGTGGTAGTCAAGCCTTTCGATAAACCAGAACCAGCCCCTGTAAATGTCGCCACACTATTACATGCCAGAGAAAGATTTGTACTTGCAAAAGCAAGCACATTCCATCCAAATTTGGCCCAACCCGTAGCCCCCGCTGCCATATTAACCGCGTAGGCTGCAAAGCTCGTAAGACCTTTTACAGCCATACTCATTAGAGTTCCAACACCCCAAGTCGCGGCCGTAATGGCTATAAATTTTACGACTTCAAAACCAGCATTGATCCACCACTGCTGCGCTGCAGCAAGTTCATTGCTGTTTCCCCAAGTTTTAAATAGACCTACATTTCCTTTTTTATCCCCAAACATTGCCGTCATTGAATCCTGTACATGAGAACCGATGAATCCTTTTTCAACATAGGATGTGTAGGCAGCCGCTAAATTCTTAAAATCAGCTCGTGATTTATCCTTTTTCTCTGTTGAAATCCAATCGCCCTGAGTATAATCCTGCGTTTGCATGGAACTTATCATAGACTTGACAATATCAATGCCCGAATTTGCCATAGAAGAATATTGGGCTGCGCGACTTCCAAACTGTGCCGCAAGCTCCGGCTCGACGCTTTCAAGAAACCCTTGAGCCAGAGCGGCGTTGATCCGTATGTCCGTCTCGGCTGATCTTATAGTTTTTTCTAAACGGTCCCATGAAGGGACAAGATCTTTAAGTTCTTGGTTACTTAAACCCTTCCCGAGTGCTTCTATACTCGCCTTTAGCGCTTTGATTTCTCTTTCAGTCGGCATTATAGCCATTGCATGCAATATATTTGCTTCAATATTGGCTTGATTAAATTTCTTGTCATTGCCAGTATTCAAAAGCATGCTGGTGGCATTGACCCTTTCCGCATTATTTTTAGCCTGTGCCATGCCGATATCGGTTATGCCATGTCTTTCTAGCTGCTGCATCACCGCATCCGCCTCATCAGCATCAAGCTCTCCCTTTGATTGATCTTTAGCCAATTGAAATGCCTCTTTGACACTGTAGCCTTGTTGAATAGCTCCTTTGATCACATTTAAAGCTGCCAATTCATCGGTAGACGTATCAAACCAATAACTCACATCGGCCCATTGGTCATCTTTATCTCTTGTATCATAAATAATTGCTTGGACCCTGAAAGCGAAGTCACTAATCACAGCTTGTTTGGCATCAACTTGTAGCCGGTCAAGAGATATTGAAGAAACCTCGTTTAACCTGCTTGCAAATTCAGTCGTTACAAACTCACCGTCCAATTTGGCTTTACTTGCCTTAAACTCGGCATCATCTAGGGGTTGTTTCTGATTACCTAACCAATTTTCGTACTGCATACCCGCCCGTACTTTATTTAAATCATCTGTGCTTAAATTTCCTCCATTTCTGACATGATCAGTAAGTTTTCTCATAAATGCTATTTCATCATCTGCGTCCCAGCCCCTCGTCCAGGCATGATTTGAATCATCGGATATTGCTTGAAGGGCTTTAACCGTTTTTTCGCGCAATTGAGCCATGACAGTTGCATGCTCTTTTACAATTGTTTGAACCGCTTTCAAATTGATCTCTTTCGTCTTGTCGGAATCCAAGGACGTTAAAACAGCAGAACCTTCCACTACGTCCCAATTTTCGTCCAATTTGACATGAGATAAGGTGACCTCACCATTTTTATCAATTTTAAAAACACTCTCCATTAATTGCCTTGCAGCGCTTTTCTTGTCTGCGGATCCGGTACTAGTTTCAGATGCTACTCTAACGATACTGAAGAATAATTCTTCTCCCGTGACTTTAAACTGATCAAGCGTAAGGGATTTCACTGCACCGCTATCCCCATCAACCTCGAACCCAATATTCCCTTCTCCGCGTAGAGCCATTAATACAGGAGAAACCTGAGCAGCATTTAGCATCAATCTTAAAGGCTCTTTTTGATCCGCATCTAATTTGTGAATATTCAGTCTTATTGCGGTCCTACCTCCGCTGTCCTTTTCTATAGAAATATTAATGGATTGATCGGGTCTAAGAAGTTGATCGGGGCTAAAAAGCGTACTCAGAATAGCGCTCACTCTGCTAATGGCTTTTTGATCAACATCCTCACTGGCCCTTAAAGCAGTGAGTTTATCAGCGATAGTTGAACCCGGAATCTTTGTAACGGTTACTTTGCCGGTTGATGATGACCTACTAAGACCTCCCTCTAATGTTTCCACTCTAATTCCATCAATATAGCAAATAGTTTTAGTGCCCTCTATCACAGTAAAAACTGATAATTCCTGCCTACCGTTTAGTAAAGGTTTCCACATTTCAAATACCGTACTATTTGAATCTGAAGCGGTGTAAGTCCTAAATTTACCTTCTCTGCCTTGATCATCAACGGCTTCCTGTTTACTCCATATACGCGCTAAACCTTGTGTTAGCTTCCTATCGCTCTCAGGTAAATTGCCCGATGATTTCCATGCAATGTCAGTAACACTTAATGTCAGCCATGTTTCCCCTTCCGGCCCTTTCATAACCTTCTCACCCAGAGCCGTAACCACCCGGGACGAAATAACGGCGCCGTCACTGTTATACATTTTTTCCGGACCTTTGAAATAGAGAACATTATCTTCAGTAAAATGAGGATTAAGACCGAGCTTCTCTAGGACTAATTTGATCGTCTTAGTTTCCTTATCATCCTTATTAATATTTTTAACCGTTATCACTTTTCCGGCTTCTACGATAGCAGCCTTTTTCACATCGCCTGTCTCAAGAAGTTGCTTTATTGTGCTTACATCAGCGCCAGACACCACGGCTTCTACGACTGCTCTTTCAGAGACAATGCGGTCCAAAATATTGATCTCAGTTTCAGGAGAAGCTTGTAAAAATTCACTGACCTTGGAATCATCCGCACCAAGTTGGATAAGTTTGACAGCTCCTTGAATATCATTGCTAGCTTGTATTCTGGCTACCAAGGGTTGATTTTTGTCATCATTGACCGCAGAAAATTTGCTGACAAGATTATTGAATACATCATCATTTACTCCTAGTGACATTGCTTGTATTAATCCATTGTGAGCCCGAGCTTTAGCTAGCGCCACAACCACTGATTTTTTATCGTCAGAAAAGTCCTGGAGATATCCCTCTTGCACGGTCCCATCTTGATCCTGAAGATTGGATTGTTTAATCTGATGAGCGTATTTTGCCGTCAGAATAACTTCAGAACTGTCAATATCCGCTCCAGAAATTCTGGCCTGTAATAGCTCCAGAGAAGCTCTGATATTGGTACTTGCTTGGATACGTAATCCAATAGATTTAGAAGAATCATTCGCAGTGGCAAAATCATCTACAAGAGCGGAAAGCTCTTCTTTGCTTGCACCAAGATTTATCGCTTGAATCAACCCATTGTAAGTCTGCGCTTTGACGAGCGTCATGCTATCAATCTTTGTAAACTCTGTTGAAAGTGTTGATAGATAGGCCTCGTTGACTTTGTCATTCTTCTGTACTAATTGCGCTATATCAATAACAAAGGCGTTTCTAACCATTCCTGTCTGGAGCTTATCTAAATAAGCCTTGTTTAGCGTGCCATCGGAGTTCTTTAGCCTGTTTAAATCAATTTTATTTAGCATGGTGGTTACGATAATTTCATTATCCGTAACGGTTGCCCCGCTAAGTTTAGCCTCTAAAAGCATGACTGCACTTGACACGTTTCCGGAGGCAGTCATACGACTATTAAATGAATTACCGCCGCCATTCACATGATTTAGATTCTCAATCATTACTGCTAATAGATCACCGCTTGCTCCCATAGTTGCGGCACGCATCACACCGTTAAAGGCCTGCGCTTTTTCAATGGCAAGGATTGCTGTTTGGCCATTTTCCGATTGGGTCTTTAAATAGTCTTCATTTATAGAGCCCTTCGCGTTCCTGACTTTCGTCATGTCGATGTTATTTAGATTATTCGCAACCATAATAATTTCATCATTAGTGACAGCTGCTCCCATAAGTTTCGCTTGAAAAACCATCACGGCACTTTGGGTGGAGTTTGCCGCCTGTGTACGCAATGGGTTAGATACCTCACCGTCATTTGCGATAGTTAAATTATTGACGAGTACATTTACCAAGTTTTCATCCGCGCCCATATTAATCGCTTGTAAAAGTCCATTATGAGCTTGGACTTTAGCTGTAATGCCGCTTAATTTCCCAATCTTTTCATTTATATCCTTTTGCTTAGACGCTGAAAGATTCTTAAATTTCCTATCGTTAACAGCAGCGGAAACTGTGGCAACCGTGAGTATTTCATCATCAGAAATATTCGCTCCGGTAAGCTTAGCCTGCAATGCATTCAAAGCACTCTGGCTTCTTTGAGAAGCCCAAAGTCTTTGGCCAAAATCAGAGTTCGTGCTGACGATCTGCAAGTTATTGGCAAGGGCCGCCACTTCTCTATCATTGCCGCCCATAGCGATGACGGTATTCAGCGCGGTGAAGTTCTGCGCGGTCATCTGGGCTAAGACCAAGGTCTGAACGTCAGAGGTTTGTTCCTTAAGGTAAGCTTGATTAATTTTCTTATCGGCATTAAAGAGTTTGGCGCTATCCAGATGCATGTCCGTCGTGGCGGCTTTGAGGACAACATCTCTGTCGATTGGCGCCCCGGATAGGACGGATTGCAAGAGATTGACCGCTGTCTGCGATCTCTGAGAGGCATCATTCACCTGGCCTAAGTTAGCGATAGTGCCGGTGCTGACGATCTGCAAGTTATTGGCAAGGGCCGCCACTTCTCTATCATTGCCGCCCATAGCGATGACGGTATTCAGCGCGGTGAAGTTCTGCGCGGTCATCTGGGCTAAGACCAAGGTCTGAACGTCAGAGGTTTGTTCCTTAAGGTAAGCTTGATTAATTTTCTTATCGGCATTAAAGAGTTTGGCGCTATCCAGATGCATGTCCGTCGTGGCGGCTTTGAGGACAACATCTCTGTCGATTGGCGCCCCGGATAGGACGGATTGCAAGAGATTGACCGCTGTCTGCGATCTCTGAGAGGCATCATTCACCTGGCCTAAGTTAGCGATAGTGCCGGTGCTGACGATCTGCAAGTTATTGGCAAGGGCCGCCACTTCTCTATCATTGCCGCCCATAGCGATGACGGTATTCAGCGCGGTGAATGTAGTATTAATTCGGTCTACCATTCCCATTGATTGAACAAAAGCTATTGAATATGTGTTCCCACTTACCAAGCTTTGGGTCGCGGCCTTGATATGATCGGCTACATTTTTTGCCGCATCCGCACTAACCATTTTTTCAAGTTGCGGAAGACTTGCCTGAGTTCGTGCTAATGTGCTGTAGGCCTCTATTTTTTTCATGGGTTCATAAAAGCTCAGTCCACCAGAATTACTCCCATATTTCTCCATAACAAGCTGCATATTTTTGTCAAATTCGCCCTTTAATCCTTGCACTCCTGTCTTGTCAAGCTGCGTTAAAACCTCTGATCGTTCATGCGCAATGTTTAATATGCGAACCCCTTCAGTAACTGTTCTGCTGGTTATTTGCATACTCATTCCTGTCACTTTGCCTTGGCTAACTTGATCAATTAGATCCCCCATAGCTTGTTGATATCGTTCTCCAAAAGCGGTCGGAGCCTTTCGTAACTCAGCACGTACCGCCGATGATCTTCCGCTCTGAATTAAATCTAATTTTTGCCCCAAACTAAAGTTTTCAAATTTAGTCATATTGGCAATGAGGCTGCCGGTATATCGCTTGCCAAGGAATCGACCAATCTGACGTTCCTGGCCGCTATCAAGTATGAAGGCATTTAACGTCGTCGAATATGTGCCAACCACACCTTTAACTACATCAGCTCTTGTATTGTTATCAAAAAGCACTCCACCATTAGCGGTGTATGTGACTACGCCACTATACACATTACGATGATCTGGTAACAAATCGCTGGTCTTACCTGTTACGGTAAGCTTCGAACCGGGTGCTTTATACACCAACTGCTCACCGGCAAAAGCCACGGTGCCGTTGGATAACACGTGATACGTCTTGCCATCTTTGGTGACTTCGCGGATCTTCGCTTGGGTTGAAAGATCTGACGGGGTATTGCTTGGGCCGCCTTTACCGCTGAGTTCTTGATACAATTCATTGGGAGCACCGTTGACAGTGTACGTTCCGTAGAAACCGCCTGAGGACGTAATACCTTTTATCACAACTTTAGCGTCGATCTTTTGCCCAATACTGTTAATAATTTTCTGAACACCCAAATCAATCGGTCCGCCGACGGCTTCCAGATGTCCTTCGGTATTGGGTTTAAAATGCTTTTGATTGCCTAAGATGGAAGCATCCGCGAAATCAGCTTTGTTGTCGGCTCCATAATGGGTCACTACGAGAGCCGGTAAACCCGCCTGATTGACAACTTGCATGATACTTCCCTCAGCATGACGGATCTGGCCGTTGGATTTAAATTGAATAGAACCTTCGATCTTCGTACCGGCTGTGAGATCGCCCACGTTTTCAGTCAGTGTGCCTTCGGTCTTCACATACATCGGCACTACGCGTCCATTGGGCAATATGTGCATGGCTTGCTTTGTTATCAGACCCACGTTCGGCGAGCCAGTCAATTCAAAAACACCCGCTCTACCGGGTGCCGAGTAAGTAACGTTGAAATTCATACGTCCATCAGTGCCGACGATCGCATAAGAAATATTTTTCGCGTTGCGTGGAATCTCAACTTTCAAAGCATCGGCCAACTTAGGATTGATTTTGGCAAGCTGATCGGCATTGATATCGATTCGAACTGAGGCGGGTTGTCCATTCATCGATTTGGAAATGATAACGCGATTATCCGGTGTCAGAGCACCCGCAAACGCCGCCTGATCCCTGCCTGCAAACTGTATATTGTCAGCCGTTGTCTGTATCTCAAAACCTTGAGCGCTCGCTTTCATTGAATAGGTAAAAGTCGCCTGGGATTCGTTTTTGACTGTCATTCCTACCGCGTCCGCTCCGTGACCCATTTTGAGCGGGCCCACCGCCGCCATGATGTTCGCGTCGGCAGCGCCGTAAACCTCAACATTACGAATTACCGTAAAGTTCTGGCCGGCAGGCGCGGTGAACCTGGCGCCATCCGATGTCACAAATGAAGCTGCGGAGATAACATCGTGAATGGTTCCTTTGGCATCAACAACCTGAGCCACGAAGCCTGGTTTATTGCCGCCAAAATCAAACCGCCCATCCGCGCGGACCGTGTAACTGACGCCGTTCAATATCGAGTAGTTGCCGATCGCGGCATTCGCGCCGGATTTGTTGACGACCGTCGCGCCTTCGGCATTGAGAAGCGGGCCGCCCATGCCTTGTCCGCCTACCAGCGTATATTCAACAATTCCCTTAACCTCAAGCATTCCGTCTTTTTGTCCGACGATCTCGGCGTTCGTGATCGTCTTAAATCTTGCCGGAGGCCCTTGCGTACCATAACCCGACGCGGGGGCGGTGCGTGGCGCCGGCGGCTGGCCCATTTGTCCTGGCTCGACAAGAATCTTCTGATTACCTTTAGTTTCAAGCGCCAGCGTTAACTGGCCATCCTTTATATACACCCCCTGGATATTGGCTTCAAATTTCTGGCCGTTCTGTGCCATTCCTTTAAAGACCGAGCCCGGCGGAATAGGGATCGTAAAGCTGCCATCGGCGTTTGCAACCACACCAGCCGGAGGCTGGGCCTGCAAGCGGCCCTCTTTTACTTCGAATCGGACGCTGATATCATTAGCCAAGCCAGGCACATGAAACGACATTATGCCCGTCTTCGATAGTCTCGATCCATCGGCAGATCTGCTGTAATTAAGAACCGCTATTTCGCCGTTGGCTTTAAATGTGATAAAGCTCCCCCAACCTCCTAGGATCTTGCCCGAACGGTCCGTCTCCACAAAACCTTCGACATAGTAGACGCCATTCTTCTGGCGGATCGTGGCGCCTGCCATCTGGGCTCTCAAAATTTGCTCACCTTGCAAAATAGTCACTTGTTTCATGCGGCGGCCGCCGTCCGCAATGCGCGATGATCTTGTCTGGGTCATGCCATCGGGCGAGATTTGATAACTAATCAAATCGATTCTGCTATCAAAATCGGTCTCCGCGCCGCCTGCGTTTCCTGCTTGTGCCTTCGGCGTCTTGTTAGCCGGCGCCATTTCAAAAACCGGCATCGCGACTGTCGTACCAACATGCTCCTCTTCCGGCGCCAGAGCTGGCGCAGGTGCCACAGGTGCTGGAGCTGATTTGGGTGCGGCAGGCTTCGATGTTGGAGCAGCCAAAGGTTTCGCGGGTTCTGTCTTAGCTGTTTCAGGTTTTGGTGCTTCACCCGAGGGCTTGCTTTCGGCGGCCTGCATTTTCTCGGATTCGGCTTGCTTGGGAGCGCTGCTCTCAGGCGCTTGGTAAGGTACAAATAGTTGACCATTTGGCAAGTCGCGGGTATCGCGGCGATTCTCCCATTTATCTAGTTCCGGATGGCCTGTAGATATATAGTGTTGAACTTTTACGGTAAAGTCTTTGTCCGCGACAGGCAACTCCTTGATTCCCGTCGCCTGTTTGAAAAGTTCTACCGTTTCTGGCTTGTTGGCCATGAATGATCGGGATAAATTCCAGTCGCTTTGCACAGTAGCCTTTTCAAATATCTCAACCCCTTGTAGAGATATCACTGTAACCTTATTGGACGTTTGTCCAATAACCATTTGGTGATCGGTGTATTGTTTTAAGACAGATGCAGGGATCACCGGATGGTCAGACTTTTCATCCTGTTTCCAATGATTCAAAACCCGACCTGTTTTTGATTCGAACAAGAAATAGTCCTGCCCCTTTTGAATAATATTTAAGGAATGGCCGATAGGTTGTGGGTTGCCATCCTTGTCGACATAATCGTAATCCAAGTTGACTTGAAAAGCCTTATAAGATGGATCCTTAGCTGCTTGGTGCATCACCACTACGGCAAAATCTAAACAAACGAAGTCCGACATGCTGAAAGGCATACGGCTTACTGCGCCAAATTTATTTTCGATCTCTTTGATCGCTTTAGCCAATTCGGGATTGTTCTTGGTTATCTTGGCCTGATCCCCATTGATAGATTTGTTATAGACCTCGAGGGCCGCTTTATTTCTTTCAATACGAGCTCCCAATGATGCGTTGTTTGGAATCTTCTCTTGTTTGTTATCACTGAGAATTTGGCTTCCCGGGACAGCGATCTTGGCAGCTTGGCCTCCTTGAATAATGTCATTAACATTTTTTTGATACTGTTTGGCAAATTCCTGTCTATTCGTACTAGGATCTAACCCTTTCAATTTGAAATCCTGAATGGTTTTATTCCAGCCTTGGATTAGAATATCGACTGTCTTTGAAGCGACCTCGTCGCTGACGCCCTTGAAGCTTCTTTTAATAACGGCAGGAGCGTTTGTCATTTGCCCGGTGGAAGCGATTTGCACAGCCAACTCTTTTGCCTTTTGGGTCACCGCGTCCGCTTTAGGCAAGGACTTAGCCGACTCTTTGGTTAAAGGTGCCTGGAGTTTGGATTTTTCCGCATCGAGAACACCAAGCGAAGTGGTGATAACACTTTTTTCAACGGTGGACGGTTCATACCCAAATTCTTTCTTGTAGGCTGCGCGGGCTGTGTCTATTAATTCTTCTCTTGATAAAGAACCTAGACTTTCCAACTGCTTGGATAGGGTCGCCGCCAACGCTTTAAAGTCACCCGTTTTAATATACTGTTCAGAATTTAGGGCTTCTCCTTTGATCAAACCCCTGTCGACCGCCTCCGCATACAGTTTATCAATAGCTTGTGCGGCGTCATGCCCATAATCCCCGCCGAATACCGCCGCTTGGGCGCCTCGCGACATTTCGCTGTAAATAGCCACACCTTTAGCGTATTGACCCAAGTCTGAAGACATTTCTTCACGGTCTTTTTTCTCATTCGCTTCCCGCCGACCGGTAACTGAATTGAAGGCGTGTATGATTTCATTCTGTATGGTACTAAACACAAGCTTCTTGGCGATTTCGTCCTTCTTCATTCCTCCAAATTCTTTTTTCAGCAGGTTAAGCTGGGTCTTGGAAAGAGCCTCGGCTTCTTTTGTGAACCCGTACTTGCCTATAATTTCTTTTCCAAGTGCCTGGTTAGCCAACGCCAAGCCTGCGTTTTGCACGTCCTTAGGATTGTCCGAATGCAGGACATCGTGTATCGCCTGCGCCGCCGTATCAAGGCTGTGGGCATCCACAAAAGCGATATTCGTGTTGCCGGGACTGAAGCCCATGGTTGTCGTTTTCAATTTATTTTCCTCGGAACCGCGGATCAAAATAATCGATTGGCCGCCGACAGTCATGACTTTAATATCCGTATTTTTCAACGCGCGATAAACATACGCCTCCCTGTTGCCGGATATTCTATTTTCTTCATACATCAAAACCGTGCCGACAGGAGCGAAGAACTGGGCATTCAACTGGTCAATTGCTTTTTGTCTATCTTTGAAACTGGACGCCGATGCGAAATTCTTGATGCCTTGAGCTAACTCGGCTGAAACTTTGCCCGCTTGAGTCAGCAAACTATTCACCGTGTCACCATCAAGATTGTTCATCTGCGAAGAAAATTGTCTGGCAATATCACGGACTTCCATGGAAGCGTCGGCAACTTGTTGTTTAATAGACTCTACCAATTTTGGAGACAAGCCAATCTCCCTGGTTTCACCAGGTTTAAGTTCAATATTTGTATTTACTGTTACGGTCCCTTCAGCTGCTTTAATGATCAGCTTGGCTCCTTTAGGCACGAAGACTTGAATATTGCTGTCAACAAAAAATGCCTTGCCGGTGCCAATCACTTCAATATCTCCCTGGTTGGTGATTGTAATGTGGGTCGGATCGATGGTTGTTTTATTGCTTGCTCTTAATCTGCTTAATTCACCACCGCTATATTCATACGTAGAACCATCCGGCAAAACTGTAAGCTCCGCATGTCCTTCCATTTTCCCTTGTGTACTAACTCTTTTTTCGCCTTCGACTCTTTTATTTACCGGTGTTAGAAGGTCCAGAGATGTACTAGTAGAAATCTTGAATAAATTATCGGAAGTGGCTTGAGGAACGGTTTTATCAGCCTCTTTCGGCTGTACTGGCGTAGCCGCTTTCTCTGATTCTTGGGCCGCTTCCGGTGAAATGAGATTTGCGACGCCGGCAATCATGACCTTGGCTTTAGGCGCATTGGCGCCTGCAGCAGCCACCGGCGCGGTGGATCCTGCCGGAGCACTGCTCTCTGTCAAGGCTTTGATCAATTGAGGAGTGGTATTGGTACCAGCAAAGATTTGTGTGACTTCGCTCGGTGACTTGCCGCTTGTTTGCGTCAGGGCCACGATCTGAAGGGCCTGTTTGTCAGAGATCCTTGTGTTATTGCCCAGCGCTTTGGTGCCGACGATCACGGCCCGGGCGAAGAACTCTTTGGAGATCATACTGTTTGATGCTTTCATCGCGGCGATGGCGTCGGACTGTTTAATCTTGCCGGAAGCCACAAGCTTGGCAAGCTGGGCCTCGATCTTGGCTTTCTCGCTCGGAGACTTAGCATTATTCCAAAGAGTATTGAGGGCTTTGAAGAGATTAACCCCTGAGGCGTTGGGGTTTTTCTTGGGATCCAGTGTATCCCTGGCGGCTTGTATTTTCTCGGATTCGGCTTGCTTGGTCGTCTTGGTCAAGTCTTTAATGATCTGAGAGGCTGTCTTGGCACCGGCAAAGATACGTGTGATTTGACCCGGTGACTTGTCGCTTGACTGGATGAGAGACGCGATCTGAAGGGCCTGAGCGTAAGAGATCTTTGTGTTAATGCCCAGCGCCTTGGCGCCGACGATCATGGCTTTGGCAAAGAATTCTTTGAAGATCGCACTATTTGATTCTTTCATCGCGGCGATGGTGTCCAATGAGTTAATTCTGTCTTTAGCGACAAGCTTGGCGAACTGGACCATGATCGCCCTTTTCTCCGCGGGGCTGGCATTATTCCAAAGCGTATTAAGGGCTTTGAAGAGATTTACGCCAGAAGCATCGGGATCGTTCAGTGTCTTACGGGCCGCTTTTTTGGCTTCTTGCAAAGTTTCTGGAGAGATAATCAAGTTGATAGAACTGTCAATAAGGTTAGCCGGCGCTCCACCCTGGAGTCCGACAGATGTGGGGATTAGTTTTTGGACTTCTGCGATGGCCTGTTCGCGGACATTTTTTGTTGTGCTGGTAAGCTGTCCAACCAGAGACAGAACTGACTGACGAATGGTATCTCCACTGCGAACAGGAGCTTTTTTTGACTCGGGTGAAGAGATAGCGACTGCGGAGTTTTCACTCGGCGGGGCTCTGCCGGATGCTGTGTCCTTTGAAGACCCATTACGAGCTTGAGGTTCTGAAGTCAGTGCCCCGACTTTCTTTGTCTCATCAGGCAACCCGGGTTGAGGACCCCTAATTTCTGCCAATAACGCATCTTTTTCTTTTTGCAATGTATCGAATGATGACTTCTCGGATACCGTGGAGGGATTAACATTGGTTCCGGTGACCGTGGATTCCGTCACGTTAAAGCCATTTCTTGGGCTGTTTTGCGGACCGCTGATGACTATTTGAACGGACGAGTCATTATCGGCTCCCAAAACTCTTTCGTTTTGATCAGCGCCTTGAAATAATTTTTTGGCCCGGTCTATGGTCAAGCCATTTATAGTTAAGGTTGGAGAGCCCATAGAATCCGGAGAACCCATAGAGATCATGATTTCCAATTTTAATGACAGCAATTGCTCAAAAGCCTTGGCTTTATCCAACGGAGCCGCTGCTAGAGCTAATAAGATCTTTTCCTTGATAGAACTGTCACGAATTTCTGAAAGCTGTGTCGGCTTTAGCGTAGTCGCCAAACCGATAGAAATTTGATTAAAAGAAGAGTCTTGCGGAGCTGAGGAGGTGCCGGACGATGACTTAGGCTCATTTGATATCAGTTTAGATTCGAAAGGCTTATTAGCGGTTTCTTCAGATTTGGGTTGAGGTTGAATTTCCAGCTTGGCTTTAGCGTCAGTCTGAGCTACCGAGGGAACCGAGGGTGGTGGTTGCCTTAGCTTTTCGACAATCTTTTCTCCTATCTGCTTTCCTTCACTAAGAGCCGTGCCGACAGCTGCGTTGACTCCATTCTTTAACGCGGCGGAACTTGTAGTTTTCACTATCGCACCAGTCGCTCTTCCTCCCACATAGTTAAGCGCGGCATCCGTCCCGATTCCGACCGCACCCTGCGCCAACGTCTTTTGGCCGGTGGCCACTTCGGTGGTATTTTTAGCGGCGCTGTAAGCCAGACTTCCGCCCGGCACGAAACCGGCCGCTGTTCCCACCACCACATCCGCTGCTTTGACCGTCGTTTCGGCTGTGCCTAATCGCGCATCGATGCCCTCTAATTCCTTGATTAATTTATTGTAATTGACATTCCCTCTCGGGATATTTTTGGCGATGCTGAGCTGTTCTTCCGCGCCATTAATCGCCGCTTGTTTCTTTTCTTCAGAAATGCTCGGATCAGAAACTTTCTTCAATAACTCCGTTGCTTTTGCTTCAACGCCTCGAAGCTGTGTCAAAGCCGCTTGATCTTTGGCAATCTCCTGTCGCTGTTGTTTCACCTGTTCATTTAATTGCGCTTTGACAGGAATACTGGGAATCGCGCCGATGGGGTTCCACCACTTAGGCAAACTGTTAATTTCTTTGTCGGTATTTTTTATTTGGGCGTCTTCGCCTTTAATTTTTTCGGCAAGACTGGTCTTGGTGTCTCGAAGTTGACCTAGAACATCATTGGCCTCATCCTTAGAGGTTTTAGCGGAAGCTTTACCGTCAAATATTTTCGTTCCGGAGGCAGTATCGGTAATAACTACTTCATCTTTATCAATCGTGATTTTTAGATTTTGATTGACTATGTCACTGAGCAGGCCCGTATGTATTACTTTTCCGTTGACGGTCATTTCGACGTTGCTTTCGAGTATCTGCTGAGGACGTGCTCCATCCGGCGTACGGACATCAACCTCGCCATTCTTACCAACAACAAATCTTATATGCGAGGGGTCTACAAACTGGTTAGCGTTGGATTTCGCCTTACCTTCATTCTCAATATCAACAGTGGATCCATCGGGTTTCACATAACTGGTACCGGGGCCCGAGGGCTTTTGTCCCTTAAGAGTTGTCTTACCCTGAGGCTCGGTTGTCTCAGTTTGCTTGTCATTCTCAGCCGTTTGTTCAATCTTTTCAGGGACGATTATCACATTTCCATCCTTGTCCCGAGCAAAAGTAGGGAGTTTAAGAGCTTGGATGTATTGGGCAGTCTCGGATTTTAATCGGGCTGTCCCCTTGTCCTCGGTGCCTTTAACGCCTACCGCTTTGGCTGCGGCAACGGCTGTCGCAAGCTCAGTATCTTTGGTTTTCTGGCGATTGGCTTGGGCAGTCTCGGATTTTAATTGGAGTATCCCCTTGCCCTCGGGATTGACGCCTACCGCTTTGGCTGCGGCAACGGCTGTCGCAAGCTCAGTATCTTTGGTTTTCTGGCGATTGGCTTGGGCAGTCTCGGATTTTAATTGGAGTATCCCCTTGCCCTCGGGATTGACGCCTACCGCTTTGGCTGCGGCAACGGCTGTCGCAAGCTCAGTATCTTTGGTTTTCTGGTTAGCGGCGCGGCGTTCTTTCTCGGTGGTAGGCTCTACTTTTTGTTTTTCTTCTACTTTAGGTTCAGGTTGCGGAGCTGCTTTGGGTTGTGGTTGTCCGATTGCTGAAGAAGGTGACTCATCGCTATTATCCTCGCTCAATAAATTGTCGGCAGGTGCCGCCGTAGACAAAGGAGATGCCGCGCCTTCTTTGTGTAACGCGGGTTCCGGATGGTTTGGTCCGGTTTGGCTAGTTTGATCAGCAGATTCAGCTGGAGTTTGTTCGAGTTCTGCTAATGCATCATTGAAGTCCTGTTCCGAGGGCATGTATCTCTGCTCGTCTCCAGGCTTAGGAAGTAACAAAATCCGTGGATCGTTGAGCCGATCAATAGTGTCGCTCACTGCCCCAAATGGGCCAGCACTTGGAGAACCCAGGGATGCAAACGCGTTCAGAGGTGGCTTTGGAGAATCAGGCGTTGTAGCTGCGATTCCGCCAGTAGCTCCGGCGGGATTAGCAGCGACTCCAGCTGTGGCGCTGGCCGGTGGGTTGGCAGCGACTCTGCCAGCGCCTACAGTTCCGGCGGGCGGGTTTGCGGCGGCGACTCTGCCACCACGTGCTTGTGGTTTCAAGGCATCGGCTAAACCCTGAAGCTGATTCGGCGTAAGTGAGGATACGGCTATCAGTTCGTCAGTTCTAAGACGCGGCAATATAGCAAGAATCCTAGATTTTTCGGCCGGAGTCAGCTTGGATTCTTTGACCACACGCGGCGCATCCGTTTGCAAATAGCGCTGTAAGAAATTCTGGAAGAATGCAAAAAGGCCATTGGCACCCATCGGCATATTGATCTTCGGCGTGAATAAGAACAGGGCGTTCATCATTTTAATAAGAACATCATACGCGCCACGCGGCAGAGACTGTGGCCTTAGGAATGAGCCTTTGACTACTTTGCCAGCCGCGTCTATATATTTAAACTTATCACCGTTGAAAAGAATATTGGCCACATTCACGCCGGTCGCCGCATCGCGGACATTGATCCAGGCGACTCTCTCTTCCACGATCTGGCCGTTTTGGTCGATCCTTCCTATATTGTAATGAGTCACGGTCTGGCCCTGGGCATTCGGGGCTTGAGTAAAGCTAGTGACTCTTAGCATTTTTCCGTTCAGGTCCGTCACAAGGAAGGATTTATACCGGAAGACCCCTTTTTCGTCATAATAACCGTGCATCACGTGCGCGCCGCCGGTTTTATTGCCTTGCGCGTCAAAATCTTGTTCAATTATTTGCATCTCTCCTCTAAAATCGGCAAAACCGGGCAAACCACGCACAGCGCCTACCGGCGTGAGAAGCCTGTCTGTGTGAAGGAGATCTACACGAACAAGATTGCCGTCTTTGTCATATATTGACTTAGAATGAAATTCGCTTTTGGTGATGCCCATTTGGCCAAAATACATGCCGCCTTTTTCGTCAACGTTAAATGTCAGATTCCGGTCGGACAAATTAGCTATAAATCCGACGCCATTCACTTCCGCGATAAGATTCAGGGCTATTTTCACAAACAGCGCGTTGACCGCGTCGGCTATAATCGCGGCCTCCTTCAAAGTTGCGGACATATAGAAATCTTTTAAGTAATTAGACACGTTATTACCCCAGTCCGTGATAATGGCGATCACATTTTGCTGTGACTTTTGCCATTGGGTCCCGATAGTCACCATCGTGGCTCGGACGTCCTCCAGTATCACCGCTTGCAATTTTTGATATATCGTCTTGGCCGCTTCTTGACCGCCGCCGACCGCAGGTTTCCAGATCACTCCGATCTCTTGGTCGCCGACTTCCTCTTCAAGGAGTTTCAGATTGCGCTTGTACCATCCGTTGTAAAGCCACAGAAAATCCTTGGCGAGCCCCTGCGGATTAAAGATGTCCGCGTCGTTTTGGATCTGATTCAACGCATTATTCGCGGCCTGGATGCTTTGATTGGCTGCGCCTTGAGCATTATTAATTATCTGCATTGCATTATTCAGTCTTTCCTGATTTTTATTGTTTTTAGCATTGATCTTATCGTTAATGGCTTTCATTTGATCTTGATAGGACTTCCACGCCTTGGCTTTCTGTTGGGCGTTTTCCGCCATTGCGTCACCGTAAGGGCCGGAGGCCTCTTGAGCGGACCGAGACATCAGCGTTTTTATTCTTTCGATAGCCGCTTGAATTGCCATGATAGAGCCGACAGCGGTTGAGCCCATTCCAAGCGCGACTAAAGCTTCAAATTGCTGTCGAAGGCCATGAAGGATGGTCGGCCACTCCGTACTAAAAGAGGCAGGATCCATAAATATGATACTCGGAACTGTATAATTGCCTCCTAGATTTTTAATATCCTCCTTGTAAGAAAGGAAGAAAGTTTTAACCATCCCCAACAGTTGGACCAAATAGGCTCGGACGATATTTGCTTCGGCAATTCTTAGATGGGCCATCGCCTTTTCGTAATCCGCTCTCGCCTTGGCCTCCAGGTATCGCCTCAATGCTCTAAGGCGGGTATCTTCTCTTTGCCACTGGTTCTGGGCGTCTTGCTGCAGCGCGGTCACCGTGTCGTCGGACAATTTCTGCAGATCCGTGCCGACAAATTGCTTTTGTTTAGTTAACAAGGCCTGCATCAAAGTTTTTACAGCGGCCGCCCGAGCTGCATCCAGTGTGTATCGTATCTGGCTACGCGAATCACCGCTATCGAACCCATGCGCATCCGCATTCTTGCCGCTATAACGGGTCACCTGGCCAAGACTTGCGTATAAAGACAGGTGGTCGGGATCATCCATTACCGCTTGCAGTTCATTGCCGGTCAGGCCTCCCGACAAGCCTTTGTCAAACATTGCCCCATCGTAAGTTATGCCTGAGGAACTAGAATCTTTATCGTACTCGCCGACTTTTCCAAATGCCGTTTGCATTGCTTTGATATAAAAATGATCAGCCGCGGTAATACGATTCGGGTCGTTAAATTGATCAGTATAATCTGCCGTCGTCCAGGGACTATCATTTTCATCTTTGCCGGTTCCAAAGGCTTTTTCAAGCGGTTGAGAAGCAACATGGAAAGCCTTATCTCTTTCTTTATCATCCGTCCAATAAAATCCATGATGTTGATGCCACATTTTTAATCCCTGCCATGTCCAAGTACCACCTGGTGAAGTGTCCGGTATGCGGCGCGGCGTCGGAGCTAGGTCTTCTTTGTCCTTTAAGCCGGCGAGCTTTTTAATATTATCCCGCGGGCTCTTGGCTGCCCTTTCGAACCAATCCGCAGTATTCCAGAATTGGCCCACCACTGTGGGATCAAATCCAGCCACCATATCTTGTCCTCTTGTCATATCATTATTGCCGCCGTCGACAACAGCGTATAAGGACGGGATTATGCCCAAAAGTTCCGGGTTGATCCGACCAATCGCCCTGTTTGATGTCGGGTCCATCACGCCAATGAAACCGCCTCCCTGTCCTCTAAAATCATTCAAAATATATAGCTGATCCAAAAAGCCATGAGCGACAGCCTCCATACTCACCATGCCTAACGCATCATTCCCCTGTATCGGCGAGGGATCTAGTTCCTTTTGCTGTAGATAGAGGAGCTTTTGGGCAGCATCCTCAAATTTAGGCTTTAGCGTAGCCCAATTGCTATTTTTGACCCAGCCATCTTGGCCGACGGCTATCATATCGCCTTTATCGACGCCATCTGCCATATCTCCTACGTTTTTATCTGTATCGCGGATCAAGACCTCTGCGAGTTTGGCGATTTCTGCCGCTTGTTGGATCGTGATATCAAGGTTCGCGCCTTCTTTGTTGACGACGTCTCTCGCCGTTTTTTCTGAGTTGGCCGCTTTTATAAGTTCTGTGGTGGCTTTGGCCGTAATCGCTGAGAGATCGCTATTTAAGCCCGCAAGGCCATTAGATCCTTTCAACGCGTCCATGGCCGCTTTTGTCTGTGTACTCATCTCATCAAGGTACTCATCTATTTTGGAATGATCAAACGTGTCATACCAAGTGCCTTCAGCGAAATAATCGTCCTTGGGATTATGTTCTTCGGCTGTAATCGTTGGATCTTTATCGTTCTTAACAAGCGAGGTACCGGGACTGTCGAGTGTTTCCGCTTTCGCAATGATCTTGTCGATGAAGCCGTCCAATTGACCCTTCAAATTGCTAAGCTTCGTTTTCATCGCAGACAAGCCGCTATTAATTTGTGTCAGCACTGCGCTCAAGGAGGCCTCCGCGTCCTGATAGGCCTGCCTTACCGCATCGTAAATATTTTGCGCCGAGGTCGTCGGAGCCGTTCCGGTGATCGTACCGTTGAGAGCCTTGACGGCCTGATCCATGTATTTTCTAATCAAAGCATTAAAGGCGGGCGAACCAAAATCTACGCTTTTTATCGAGTTAAGACCGGCAATACCGTCAGTGATATTTTTTTGCACTTGGCCCACTCGCAGCGCATCGGCTCCACCGGGACTGATCAAGCCGCGGTTTGCGCCTATGCCGGCGATGGCTTGTGTAAAAGCATTCCCGATGCTCGTTTTTAAATTATCTATCTTAGCTCCGAACGGGGTGAAAATATTGCTAATCGTGTTCTTAAGAGTTCTCCAAACCTCTGCCCAAGGGCCGTAATCAGCGCTTTTCAAAATCTCAGCCTTTTTTACATCATTGAGCGCCTTTAAGACGGCCTCTTTAACTTCTTTTTGTGGGTCTTTACCGGGCGGTGGAGGCGCTCCATCGTTTACCATGGCTCGGTCTAAGTAATCGTTTTTCCATTTACCTTCCATCGTTTTTAACACAGTCTTCAATTTACTCGCAGTATCACCCACTGTTTTTCCGGAATCATCCAAGAACCCCGCCCAACCTGAACTGCCGATCATCAGGTTCCCGATCGTATCTTGATTTGTTCCTAGACTGTTCCAATAAGCATCTAAAGCCGCTTTTTGTGCCGTGGTGGCCGCATTGTAGTCATTCACAAAAGCCAGTTTTTCATTACTGATCAGGTTTACACCGTTGCCGACAAAATCCTCATAACGATTAATATAGGTAGTTAAGGCGCCGTCAATGGGGCTATCGACGCCTTGGCGGCCCCAAAGCGCTTTTCCAGCCTGGTCAATCAGGGTTTGGAATACAGGTAAGGCGGGTCCGCCTTTAAGCGTAAGGCCGAGCGCTTTGATTTCTTTGCTCAGCGCCGTATCTTCAGCCCTAACGACACCGAGAGCAGGGTCATAATACCAATTAGATTGCGAGGTCCATTGATAGATGAGTTTCCCATTCTTGTCAAACTCAAGCCTCAACCCAGCCTCAGTAAATGCCGCATTTTTGACATTAAAATATACGACCCAACCGCCTCCCGCATCATCTCTAGACGGGTCTGGCGGATAAGGATTGCCCGAAGCGTCTACTCTGCGATATACCCATTTTTCCCAGTCAGCGCCCGGATCGGGCTCTGGGGGTTGGAACTTTTGCTCCCACATTTTCATGTCGTCTGACTCATTCAGCCATTGGCCATAGGAGCCATACCCGGCTGCGCTGGACATGTAGTAGGCCCCCTTGCTAGAAACGCTATAGGATTCCACCCTCATCGGGGAAGTCCCGGGAGTGTAAGGGCCATTGGGCGTTAATGGCAGGACACTCGGCTGGACGCCTGGGCCTGCGCCGAGGATGAGCCTGGCTTCAGACGCGGATAATTCCGTTCCTACGGTAGGAGTGGCGTCGGCTAAAATATTCCCATCCCATAACGCCAAGAAATAGTTTTCAGAGATATCCGATTCGTGGCTATCCTCCATGATCGTGACCGTGCCCTGATCCGGATCGAAACCGATCACCACAAAATAATGGTCTTCTGTCGAGTGCACAATAACCTCTTTGCCGGCATTGACCAGTTCCTTCAAATTGTCATAATCAATATGTTGAGCATATAAAGTCTGCCCGGTCTCCTGTTCCGCTACCTCTTTCATCGCCTGCAAGGACAACTTCAAATCTCCGGTTGTCGATTCTGAGATCACGCCGCTCGAGATATCATTGATAATAAGTTTGGCGGCGATAGTCGCGATGATCGGCACGATGCCCGCCACGCTATTGATCAACGTCGCCACCGCGTTGTAGGCGCTGATACCGAAGTGCGAAGACTGGTTATTTAACCAGCTCATGATCGCGTCAGAGGCGCTTTGTGAGGTCGTGCCCTGACTGACTTGAGTATTCAGCCAATTTAAGACCTGATCCATAATGGACAATTTCGTCGCTGTATCCACCGACTGGGTTCCGCCAAATAAGAGACTGCCGGAGATGGCAAGCTGGCTCCTGGCTTCATGGCTGACGGTAAAATCCAATGTCGGATCGTCCAAAATCCTCTGGGCGATCTGATCGATCGTGATGGATCTCGGATCTAAAGGATTGGTCTTATCAAGCCAGGGGGTGGATGAGGTGAAGTCTATTCTAACTCCGCCGATGGTCATGAAAGCAGGTTGCGATCCAAAGAATTTCACGGAGTCGAGCGCTTGACTCAAAACTTGTCTGACCGTCACATTCGTCGCCGAAAGGCTGCCGTTAACACCCGTAATATCCGCGGTCACATAAAGACTCGACGGCACCTGAATGTGAATGATGATCGCGGAGCCGCCTCCGGCGATAATGTCGGCAAATGTCGAAAGGTTATTGGCGCTATTACCTTGGAATTCATTTATAAATTCTTGCGCGGTCATTGCGGTACCGTCGGCGTTCGTGAAGACCGTGTCGGCACTGACCAGATAATCAACCCCATTCACAGTGACTTTGTTCAAAACACCGGTGGCGCCGTCCACATCAATGCCGGTCAGTTCGTTAACCGGGTGCATCGACGCCTGCAGCAGAGCATTTAATTGGTCAAGCGTTATCACGCTCCCATCGGGAGCATGGATGATGGCGTCGTCCATATGAACCGTCTGTCCCAACACCGTGATACTCTTGCCGTTGGTGTCAACCTGCGTAAGTTTTGCGCTATAACTGTCCTCGAGACTCGTTGTCAGACTCATGCTTGACGCTTCCCACGGAGCGGAGTCGGATAAAATTACTTTTGCGTAGGTCGGTAATCCTTTGGTGGTGTTGCTGGAGACTATCGCTTTAAAAGCATCCCAATCCATCACCTGGCCGTTTGGATCCAGTATCGTCATGTAAGAAGATGGCGTGATCACTAGTCCGCCCATCGTAATCGTATGATCCGCATCATTGACCGTAAGCTCGCCATTCACCGTTTCTCTTGAGACGCGAGACGAGACACTTACTAAAGCGCGGGTTTCGTAATCCGTCATATCCAATTGGCTGATCTTCCATGCATTTCCAACTTTGACCAAAACCACGCTCGCATTGGTTACTGATTCGGATGACAATAAGTCAGCCAAATTTTGCAAAGTCAGTTGTTGGTGCGCGTAGTCACGTATCACACAACCGTCATTCAGTTCATATTCATAGCCGTTCAGCGTGATCTTATTGTTTTGTACATCCACGAAATCGATCTTCCTTAGGCCGGTTTGAGAGGCTACCAACGGTTTCGTCAACAGAGTGACGACTTGCGCCTGCAACGATCCATCAGAGAGCTTGACGCCGCCCACCTCGACGGATGTTTTGATCAATTGCTGGTCGTTCGCCGCCACTAATTGCTGGAATTGAGTAAAATCAACCGGTCGGCCGTCCGAATCAAGAAAAGTCGTAAGGGAAGGATCAAAATTGTAAGTAGCGCCTACCACCTGGAATGAATGATTTGTTGTGTCAAAATTATCCATTTCTCCGGCCGCTTGGGCGATGAACGATCCCGATTGCGCGGTGATCTGAATCATGTCTACATGATGGATGCCATCCGTAGTGGTCGTATGGATATCAAAATGAAGTTCCGCATTCGCACCGGTGTTCGCCAGCCAAACGGCCAACAAGTCCAAAGCAATGGTCTCATTGTTTAACCCATGGATCAGAGTCGCGTCGTCAATAACGGCCGGTACACCGGCAATGAGAATAGATGCCCGTGAAGTATCCAACGGATCCGGCGTCATAGAAATGTTCTGTGAAGAAACGGATTTGAAGTTATCCGATAAACCAGCCTTTTTCAAAATCCCTATTTGGGCCGCTTTCCATTCACCGCTTGAAATATCGTAATAGGCCACTAGCGAGATATCGCTCTTGACCGATAACTTGCTCAAGAATTCAGCGAGGTTAGTGCTGCCATCGGTGAATTTAGTAGTAGCGGTGATGCGGACCTTTGCGCCATTGATTTGGATCAACCCATAATCCGCGGACGCGGTATCCGTCGCTTCAACGATCTGTTGAACGGTAGCACTTTGATATGACTGACGCGGCCCCTTGGTTACAAAAGCGAGCGTGCCACTGGCCAAAACCCATCCGTCTTTGGTTAACCGCAGTGAGAGTGTTGAAGAATCGATCCAAGTCAATAGACCCATGCTATTATTGGCTTGTAACGCGGCGGTCAGCGCATCCGCCTGCGTATAGGTCACTCCATCCACCGTGGCCGTGAACGTATCCGGCAAGAGAATCGTATAAGAACCGATTGTAATTTTTTTGTTCCCGGCATCCACGTCGGTCAAGGGGCCAGCGATCGAAGTTTGTTCTGCCGTCTTTGTGATAAAGCTGATATCGCCGACAAAAGACCAGCCGGCGGATGTCTTCTTGATGCTCGCGTTGTTGAGCCATAGCGCGCCGTTCAAAGGACCAAGATCGTTAAATTTCTGTTGAAGGTCGCTCAGGCTCAGCACCGCTCCGTCTAGAGTGATCGTTGATCCGGTTTCGACGTTGACCTGGTAATCTCCGACGGTTATCAGAGCGTTAACCGGATCAATTGCGGCCATTGAAGAATAAAGGCCTGAGACCAGATTTTTACTCGTGATGTTGAGATCTTGCGTGAATACCCATTGAGTGCCGGTCCATTGAATAGCGCTGTTGTTTAGCCAGCTGATAATGTTATCCGCGTTATTCGTATCAATAATATTTTTCAACTGGTCCGCGGTGACCTGTTGTCCATCGATCACAATGCCGTAACCGTTCAGATCAACAGGTACCCCGCCAACGGTGACCGCCGTATTGTCAATGTTCGAAATAGTTCCTGAAAAGCTTGAGAGATTGGCGTTTCGGGTCGTAATATTGATATCATTCATGAATACCCAATCCGTGCCGTTCCACTTGATGCTCGGGTAGATGGTTCCTAGTGAAGGATCATTTTCAGAGTAGGTGGTCTGGGTGGTCAGCCAATAAATGTTGTCCGAGGTTGATTGGATCAAGTTCCCAAGATCCGCGATCGTCTTCAATACGCCATCGATATAAATGGATTTTCCGTTCAGTTTGGCCGGGACGCCTCCCACGGTCAGCCTGTCTCCATCGGCGGAGCTCACCGCGCCGGAGAGATTGGTTTGGGTGTATTGCTTGGTCGCTACGTTGATCGTCGATGCGAAAACCCAATCCGTGCCGTTCCATCGAATACTGTCATGAACTGTTTGACCGGAAGACGGATCCACATAGTTGGAGGTTGTCAGCCACAGCACCGAAGATCCGTCGTTCGCGCCCGCCGCTGCCAGTAAGTCAGACAGGGTCTTGGCTGCGCCGTTGATGACGATAGGTTTACCATTCAATTTAACCGTCAAACCGTTGATCGTAATGGAGCCGCCATCGGTGCTATTCACAGAGAGGATGGCCCCTGTGAAATTTAATTGAGCGGCATTCTTTGTCGTGACACTCAAATCGGAGATTAGTACCCATTGATCATTGATCCGTTGAACATCGGCAGCATTAAACAACGTGACGATGTGGTTGGCCTTGTTGGCGTTGAAAATGTCTTGTAATTCCATAACGGTCTTTATCTCGCCATCCACGCGGATTGTCTTTCCATTCAAATCTATCGGGATGCCGTCAGCCGTGAGAGTCCCTGCGCCGGCAGTATCGATCGCTGTGACAGTTCCTGAAAAAGCGGAGGTATTCGGATTCTTTGTCGTGATATTGATATCATTCATGAATACCCAATCCGTGCCGTTCCACTTGATGCTCGGGTAGATGGTTCCTAGTGAAGGATCATTTTCAGAGTAGGTGGTCTGGGTGGTCAGCCAATAAATGTTGTCCGAGGTTGATTGGATCAAGTTCCCAAGATCCGCGATCGTCTTCAATACGCCATCGATATAAATGGATTTTCCGTTCAGTTTGGCCGGGACGCCTCCCACGGTCAGCCTGTCTCCATCGGCGGAGCTCACCGCGCCGGAGAGATTGGTTTGTGTATACTTTTTCGAGGCGATGGATAGAGTGCCGGTCAGAATCCATTTGGTTCCAGCCCATTTAATATTGGTATTGTTCATCCAATATATAGCGTTCTGAGAATCGATCAGTGATTTCAAGTTTTGGACGTTCGTGCTGATTCCGTCCAACAAAATGCCATATCCATTCAGATCCACTGACATCCCGTTGACACTGATGTTGCCAGTTCCTAATGGATCAACAGCGCTGACCCTGCCGCTGACGGCTGTTTGGCTGCCAGGGATTTTCGTCGTGATGGTTATTGGTCGCGTGAAAACCCAATCGGTTCCATTCCATTGGATCGTATTATTGGACAGCCACATCACCCCACCACTAGAAGACAAAATTAACATCAGTTGATCCAGTGATTTTGTAACATTGTCCACGCTGATCCTCTTATTATTAATTTTGATGTCCAAGCCATTGACATTGATGGTGCCGGCACCGGTATTAACGCTTTTGACGGCACCGTTGTAGTTTGGTTGCGAAGCGAGTTTGCTATTGACGGAGATGTTGTTTATAAATATCCATCTTCCACCGATATATTTAATGCTGTCTGACTCGGTCGTATTAAGCCAACTGAGAATGTTCGCCGATTGATTGGAACCGACCAAATTTGCCAAATCTTGTATATTTTTTCCAGAAACGCCGTCGATGGTTATCTGGACACCATTCAAATCCACGATCAGCCCATTCACCATCACCGTATTATCGGCAATGTTTACAGAGGTCACCGGGCCGGTGAAATTACTTCCAACACCAGTCTGCAAGGTTATATTCAGGTCCTCTGTGAATACCCACTTCCCATGAGTCCATTTAAATGATCCGGATAAAAAGCTGGAACCACCCACACTGTCTAGAATCGATTTGAGCGCCCTTAGGCTCTTAACCGCTCCGTCGACTTTGATGACCATGCCATTTAAATTAACAACCATGCCGTTCACAGTAACCGTATTGTTATCGGCATCGATCGCGGTGATAGCCGCCGCGGTGACGTCTTGGCTAAGAGTCTTGGAATAAATGGAAGGATTTGTCGTGAACACCCAACCGGTTCCTATCCACTTCATGCTGGATGAATATAACCACGTTGCCACGTTGTCAATTCGATTCGTATTCAGAATTTCCTTCAATGCCAAAATGCTTCTCTTAACACCATTGACTGTAATTCCAAAGCCATTCAATGCGACTCGCAGCCCATTGACGATGATTTCCCCTGTCTGAGTATCCACCGCATCAAGAACGACGTTAACAAAGAGCTGTGTCGCGTTCTTGGCATAAACTGCTACCTCTTGGATAAATTTCCACTGATTATTGATGAGTTTCACTGTGACGTTGTTGACCCAGGTAAGAATTTGCTGAGACAGATTGTAATCAAAAAGATTTTTCAGCGCCGCGATGCTTTGAACCACATTGTTCACTATGATAAGCATTCCGTTCAGATCGATCGTCATGCCCGCCACCGTAATGCGATTATTGGTCAAATCGACATTGTCGATGGAGCCGGTAAGATTTGATATCTTATTGTTCTTAGAAGTCACGGCAATATTTTGAGTGAAGACCCACTTCGTGCCGTCCCACTGGATATTAGAGGCATTGAGCCAGGTCGTGTAGTTGTCAGTATCGGCGACGGCAGTCTGCAAAGATCCAAGGTCGGCGTTGACCGGCACCCCATCCAGCGTAATGGTCTTTCCATTAAGATAGACAACAATGCCATTGACCGTGATATTTTGATTGGCTAAGGTGTTATCGACAGCTGTGATCGCGCCGGTGAAGGTGGTTTGAGTAATTTTCTTAGTCGTAATAGAGATAGGAGTGGTCAGCACCCATTTCGTGCCATTCCACTGGATATTGGAAACATTAAGCCATGTGACACCGCCGCTTCCAAACGTTGCAGTAAGATCCGCCACAGTCTTTCCTGACGCACCATCAATCGTAATAGATTGGTTAGTCATCAAATAGACCGTCATGCCATTGACTATTATCTTCTCTTCACCTGAAGTGGTGGTGTCCACCGCGGTGATAGTACCCGAGAAACTAGTAAAACTAGTTTGAGTAAGCGTTGGCGTGCTTAAGAAATTAAGCACCTTATTCGCAGGATTCACATTGATAATCCATCCATTAGCAGTTTTTGACGCCGTATAGGAACCACCCAGTTCCACATGGCCACCTTGGGATTGAATCTCGGTTAACTTCTGGTTAAGTTCTGTAATCCCGCTCAACTGAACACCGTCCAGCCAGATCGTGGAAGTGGAGAACGGTTCATAGGATAAGGTAGTGGTAACTTGTCCAGCCACAGTATTGGTCGGTAGTTCGTTAGAAAATGTCGCTGTGTTGTTGTGGTTTGAAGAGTCTTTTAAGAGATCCGAAGTATCATCGAATGAATAATAAACTAAAAGATTAGATTCACTGCCCGTGAGTTTGGAGTGGGAATAGAGATTGACGTTCGCTTGTGAGAGTGCGCCGTTAAAGACAGCTACATCATCAAAGGTGCCGATAGAACTATATTGATAATCTGCGTTGCCAATCGTTGTCAAGACTTGCGGTATTTTAAAAGTGTTAACAGCATTTCCTACCTTATTCCCATCCACATAGAAGGTAGTTTTGCCATCGGAAATGACTGAGGTGATATGATGCCAGCCCGTTAAAGCGCTGCCATTATAGCCGCTAGAGATAAAGTTATCGTTTTCCATAAAGCCAAGTTCGCCTGCTGAATTAAACATCACATACTTGTTAGAGTAGTTAGAAGAACTGAATAAAGTTCTGTAGGTCTGCGCTGTGGCAGGCAATGGAAAGTCAACCCAACCCATCAATGTCATATCCCCTGTTATTGAGATATCAGTACTAAGGTGGACGGAGCCCTGAGATTGATACGCTAGACCATTGCCTGAATTACCGTAGGAGATAGAATTATTTAGAGTAACCGAGCTTTCCAGCTTCACCTCATCCACCCAGACATGGTTGTTGGCGGTAGTAGCAGTAGGGGTGCCTGTACGGTCATAGACCCATTTCAACGTATGATTGCCTGAGGTAAGATTTACTGTCTGGGTAACCCAGCCGTTGCTATTAGCCGTATTGGAATCAAAGACCAAGTTCGTGCCGTCGTATAAATAGAGGCGGTCAGCGCTGTCAGAATCGATCTTCCACTTGAAACTTACAATACCGGCCATCGCCATAGAGATGGTCTTCCAGAAATAGGAAGTCTGTCCCGCCGCGGTATCGCCCGCTTGGGCGGCAAAACCTCCGGGATCAGAAGAAGTTGTGTTTTGATTCACCCAAGTATAGGAAGGATCACCTGTGACGTTGTCTTTCCAGCTGGAAGAGGCTGAGAAAATATCATAGGTTTGGCCGGCGATCGTAATAGTGCCGGAGCCGGTATCCACCGTATCCAGAGGGCCGGTGATCATCGGAAGAGGCATTGCGCTCTTAAAGAAGATTTTCCTACTCCCCGGATCTACATTGATAGTCCATCCATTAGCAGTTTTTGACACTGTGTAAGAACCAGAAAGTTCCACATGGCCACCTTGGGATTGAATCTCGGTTAACTTCTGGTTAAGTTCTGTAATCCCGCTCAACTGAACACCGTCCAGCCAGATCGTGGAAGTGGAGAACGGTTCATAGGATAAGGTAGTGGTAACTTGTCCAGCCACAGTATTGGTCGGTAGTTCGTTAGAAAATGTCGCTGTGTTGTTGTGGTTTGAAGAGTCTTTTAAGAGATCCGAAGTATCATCGAATGAATAATAAACTAAAAGATTAGATTCACTGCCCGTGAGTTTGGAGTGGGAATAGAGATTGACGTTCGCTTGTGAGAGTGCGCCGTTAAAGACAGCTACATCATCAAAGGTGCCGATAGAACTATATTGATAATCTGCGTTGCCAATCGTTGTCAAGACTTGCGGTATTTTAAAAGTGTTAACAGCATTTCCTACCTTATTCCCATCCACATAGAAGGTAGTTTTGCCATCGGAAATGACTGAGGTGATATGATGCCAGCCCGTTAAAGCGCTGCCATTATAGCCGCTAGAGATAAAGTTATCGTTTTCCATAAAGCCAAGTTCGCCTGCTGAATTAAACATCACATACTTGTTAGAGTAGTTAGAAGAACTGAATAAAGTTCTGTAGGTCTGCGCTGTGGCAGGCAATGGAAAGTCAACCCAACCCATCAATGTCATATCCCCTGTTATTGAGATATCAGTACTAAGGTGGACGGAGCCCTGAGATTGATACGCTAGACCATTGCCTGAATTACCGTAGGAGATAGAATTATTTAGAGTAACCGAGCTTTCCAGCTTCACCTCATCCACCCAGACATGGTTGTTGGCGGTAGTAGCAGTAGGGGTGCCTGTACGGTCATAGACCCATTTCAACGTATGATTGCCTGAGGTAAGATTTACTGTCTGGGTAACCCAGCCGTTGCTATTAGCCGTATTGGAATCAAAGACCAAGTTCGTGCCGTCGTATAAATAGAGGCGGTCAGCGCTGTCAGAATCGATCTTCCACTTGAAACTTACAATACCGGCCATCGCCATAGAGATGGTCTTCCAGAAATAGGAAGTCTGTCCCGCCGCGGTATCGCCCGCTTGGGCGGCAAAACCTCCGGGATCAGAAGAAGTTGTGTTTTGATTCACCCAAGTATAGGAAGGATCACCTGTGACGTTGTCTTTCCAGCTGGAAGAGGCTGAGAAAATATCATAGGTTTGGCCGGCGATCGTAATAGTGCCGGAGCCGGTATCCACCGTATCCAGAGGGCCGGTGATAACAGAAGCTGCTAACGTGCTGATAAAAAAGAGTTTGTCTTTGTCTATACCATTCCCCTTTAGGGTCCAAGTGCCTGAAGATGTGCGTATCAAACCATTGCGGCCAAGAGTCGTGTCAACTTCAACATGGCCACCAGCAGCAGCGATGCTCTGAAGGTAGTCATTAAACGTGGTCAGATCCATTGGAGCACCGCTGTTGCTATCCATAATGATCTGATAGCTCGGTGGGATAGAATAGGTTTGCCCTGCAATGGTGATGGTGTTGTCTGTCGCGCTCACTGAACTCACCGCGCCTTGAATCGTCGCATTCTGGCTGAAACTGTTAAAAAGGATTTTCTTCTCATAAACATTGCCCTTCAATACTCGGATTACAGAGTGCGTTAAAGGATCTTTAGTTTCGATAACTTCATTCCAAGTATCATCAATACCGATATAGCCGCCAACGGCGGTGATGCTGCCGCCAGTGGGCGAAAGTTGAGCAGCAAGATCATCCAGACCGTTTATCAACAGAGTTCCATCCAAATAAATTTGATAATAATCGGCTATTTTATAAGTAACCCCCGCTATCGTGACCTCTCGATTGCCTGCATCTACCGAAGCCACGGGGCCTTGAATGATCGGGCCGGGGGTATAGCTTATAATATAAAGTTTATTTGACCCGTCTCCCTTCAACACCCATTCGGTCCCTGTCCATACCAATCCATTAAAATAGGGATCAACCTCTGCATAACCTCCATTACTGATTACAGAAGAAATCTGTGAAGCGAGTTCTGAAAGCGATGCCACTAGCTGGCCATTTAAATAATAGGTGTAACCATCCGGAATTTTATAGGCTTTCTGGCCGATACTCAGACTTTGAGTGGTCGCATTCACATCCACCGAGGTAATAGATCCTTTAATACTCGCTGAAGGTAAAGTGCTTATAAAGCGGAGCGTTGTAATATTATTGATGGCGGCACCCTGCAAAGTCCAAGTACCTGTTTGTGATTGCACGGCTGTCGTGAATAGAGGGTCCAATTGGATAGAACCACCCTTCGCGGTGATTTCCGAGAGTTTGGTATTCAGATCTGAAAACCCGTTGAGCGGAGTATTATCCAGATAAATCTGAAAAATGCCTGTGGTTTGAGCGGCGCTGGTCGGAGTTCCAACGAGTGTACCGTCATTGTGATTAACCGAAATATCTCTGGCCGTTCCATCATCAAATGAATAATAGGCCATCAAATCAGCTTCGGTACCTTGGAACTTGGTGCCCATAGCGCCTTGTATTTCCGTTTGTGTCATCGCACGGCTAAAAATAGAGACTTCATCTATACTGCCGAAATGATAGTCATAAGTTTCATAATTACCTATTTCTGTTAAGGACTCCGTAACCCAAGTGCCGATCGTAGCAACTATGTTGCCATCGATATAAAATTGCGTCTGCTGATTAGATTTGGAGCTCACCATTGTGATGTTATGCCAACCGGTGGAAAGAGAATTGACATTGAAGTTGGTTACGAAATTATCGGTCGTTGCGATTTGTAAATAACCGTTTGGATCAGTCCAAAGAACACTACTTGGTCCAAATTCATACAACACGTTGTAGTTAGCGCTTGTAGTGGAAGGCAGCGGGAAGTTCACCCGAGCCATAATGGTTCTTTCGCCATTCATGGAAATACTGGGAACTGAAACGGAGTCTGAAGCACCAATATTCAAGCCGTTTCCAAAAGGCAGGATCTTCATGTCATCCACCCAGGCATTCTTGTTGGTGGTGCCAGCGTTGTTGGCTGTGCGATCATAAACAAATTTAAAAACATAGCTGCCGGCGGCGGCCAGATTAACCGATACCGTCGTCCAATCGGTATTGCTTGAGACAAATTCTCCTGAATCTACTCCATTAATGTAGAGTTTTAATTTATCCGATGCGTCGGAGTTGATCTTCCATCGGAAGGTGACTGCGCCTGCCTTATCAAGCGTCACGGTTTTCTGCAAATAAGAGCTCCCGCCGATAGCCGTATCGCCTGCTTGAGCGGAAAAATCCCCGTCAGCATAGAAGTTGCCCCAATTATAGGAAGGATCACCCGTAACCGCGTCGGCCCAACCGGGGATATCGAAGCTTTGGCCGGAAATCGTAATATGTTGCGAGGCAATCGAGCTTATGGGTCCCACGATATTTAAAGTCGACTGCACTGTCTGGAAATACAACTTGCCGTTTGAATCGCCTAAAAGCATCACGCCAGTAGCTGTCTTGGAAGCGCTCGCGTAGAGAGGATTTATCTGGATAAATTTATCATGCGCCTTAGCCTGCGTGATCGCCGCCACAAGATCCGTCAATCCGTTCGCCAGTTGAACGCCATCCAGCCAGATCGTGTAACCAGGAGACGGCACCTGGGCGATCATATTTCCTACAACCAGCTGATTACTGGCATTGACATCAATATTTCCCTTCACTGAAAGTACCGGGACAGTGCTCTTGAAAAATACTTTCTTAGAGGCGGAACCAGTCAATACGCCACCTTGAACGCCGTTGAAATAGCCATACACAGGCGAAGCGGAAAGGTCGGAGCGATAAGAGGAATCAATGTTGACATATCCGCCTTTTGCTAGAATATCGTTCACTTGATTTGCGAAATTAGAAATGCCGCCTGAAACTAACACGCCATTCAGATAAACCGAATAGCCGTTTTGGATCTCATAGGTTTGACCGGAAATCGTGACGGTGTTCTTTGGCCCAGGTGTTACAGCGCTGACAGTTCCCTGGATCGTCGCCGAAGGCATCGTGCTCTTAAAGAGGAGTTTTCCATGAGCCGCATCGCCGGTTAGTTTCCATCCGAAAGAATCCTTCGACGCGTTTTTAAAGTTGGGGTCTAATTCAATATAGCCGCCGCCCGAAACAATCCGGCTCAAGTTGGTCATAAAATCGGAAATGCCTCCACTGAGTTGCACACCATCCAGCCACAACGAATAATTAGCCGGCACATCATAAGCCAGGTTTCCTATCATGATCTGATTAAGACCATTGACTGAATTGACAGAGGCTTGCGCAAGTGTCGTTGAAGGATAATTCAATGAATCCTGGATCGTGGTGGATGGTGTGGTACTTACAAAAAACAGTTTTTGGTTGCCGGAATCTCCCACCAATTGCCAGTCCGTGCCCGTGTAGGCGGTGGTGTTGTATGAGGTATCCAAAGACAAATAACCGCCGTTAACGATGATATCCGAGAGTTCGCTCAGACCGTTGGTAAGCTGTACGCCATCCAGCCAGATCGTGTAGTTAGTGGGAACACGATAGGCAATTCCCCCGATCGTGACCTGTTCGTTATTAACCGAAGCAATAGTTCCATTGACAGTGATCGCGTTTGGAATGGTACTCTTAAAGAATACGGTCTTGTATGTCGTGGAACCGGTCAATGCGCCGTTACTGACTCCATTAAAATAACCATTATAAGCATTTCCGCCATAAGTGCCGTTTATCAACGAAGAATCTATCTCGACATAGCCGCCCTGCGCGATAATATGGTTCACCTGATCGGCAAAATCAGAAGCACCGTTGGAGACCAGTTGACCATTTAAGTAAATTGAGTAGCCGCCTTGAATTTCATAGATTTGGCCTGCGATTGTGACGGTATTCTTTGCCCCAAGCGTTACGGCGCTGATAGTCCCTTGAATTGTCGCGGCAGGGATCGTGGTTTTTAAATAAATGCGGGTATGCCCTGTCGAGGGATCATAGACCCCGCCTGTATAGTCCCACCCGCCCGACGTCATGGATACCGTGTGGGAAGCTGCGCTGGCCGCGGCAAATTGGATATAACCGCCGCGATCATTCGCGCTGTTAATCTGTGTGGCAAGATCAGATAGGCCGTTTGCCAATTGAACGTTGTCCAGCCATATTTCATAGGTACCCGCTATGTTCAAATATTGTCCGCCGATGTTCACGGAACCGGTTCCTACGCTATCGATCACGCTGCCAGACACATTGGATGATGGAGTCTTGGTAACGAACTTAAGTTGTTTTGTAGATCCACTGACATACCCTTTAAGGGTCCACCCTGAGCCCGAATTAAAAATATCGTTATAATTAGTATCTAATTCAAGGTAAGTCCCCATTTGTTTCAGTTGGTCGATCTTGGCCGCCAAAACGGAAAGATCCGCAAGCGGCGCGCTAAACAGGACGTTGTCTATATAAATGCTGTAATCCGTTTGAATCTGATAGGCCATTCCTCCGATAGTGATCGTATGGTTGATGGGATCCACAGCAGACACGCCGCTTTGCATGCTGGCAGTATTTGCGTCCGCCTTGAAATAAAGCGCGCTATTTTTAAACTTCCATCCACTGGTCGTCTGAATCGCATCCAACGGGCTCGAATACACCTCAACATGAAGACCGCTCGCCTGGGCTGATGCTATCCGGTCCACGAGATCGTCGAAATTGATGGTCTGATTTGTTGAAATATCTAATCCATCATTCCAATTAATCGTGTAGGCCCCCTCCGGCATAGCGAACGTTTGGCCGCCGATCGTAATCGTGTGGTTGTCGCGATCGGTGCTTTGGACAAGCGATCCGGCGTTTAGACGGTTGCTGGCGATCACCGTGGCAAGCGCCAAGGTTGCGCCGGTGGTTGTCCATTGACCGGAAATTAAATCTTTCGAGACATTGGCAAATGAAGTCAATTCAATGGCATATCCTTTATTCTGGGCCTCGGTGAATTTATTCGCTAAAGTCGCGAGGTCTATCGCGGTACCATCCAGCGTGAATGAAGCGGACATCACATCAAGATTCTGGTCGCCAAATTTTAATGTTGAATAAGCGGTATCTACTGCGGACAGATTGCCGGATAAAGTATTGAGGCTGCCCGATAGATCGACAACAAGATTTGTGGCCAACCAGGTGGAACTGACATCCTTTTGCAAGAACGCGTCTGAAGAGACAAATCCGTCTGGCAGCCCGGGTTGACCTGTCCATTCCAAATGATAGTTATCGTGATAACCGTTGTTCAAAGGCGCTATATTGACCTCATCCAGCCAGCCAGCATCGGATCCGACAAAACCCGTATCGCTTCCATCTTTGGAGTAAATCCACTTGAACGTGTAATTTCCGGCCGTTAAATTTTTGGTGACCGTCTGCCAATCCACTTCTCCGCTGATGGCCGTAGCATTGTCCACTAACGTTCCGTCTTTCCAAATTTCAAGCTTGAAGAAATCCTTATTCTGTTCGGAAGAGACTTTCCAATTGAAGCTTAAAGTGGAATCAGCATTTAGGGTCAGATTCTTTGTGATCGTAGAAGTCTGATCATTGCCGATGGGGCCTGTCTGCAGTGAGTAAGCTTTGCTTAAGATACCGGACAAATAAATATTGTTGCCGTTCGAACTTTGGGTTCCGATCAAAGCCTGTAATTCCGCAAGCGTATAAAAATGTCCACTGCTATCCCGGATCGTATCAATGTCCGAAATAATAACGGGCGTACCATTTAAGTAGACGATTTCTTTATTGGCATCCACCGACTGCACTACCGCGCTGACAGACCGGGATTGGTCGGCCGGAGAATCCATAGCCTTCGCATTGATTTTAATCACTCGCCATTCATTGCCTATCTTAACCGCTGTCACCGTCACTCCGATAGGTGTGCCGGATAAGACACGTGGAGATTGTCCGGCCACAAATCTGAAAAGACCGCCTACGCTGTTATAGTTAGCATCATTGATAGGATTCTGGCCAGCTTTTCGCGTGGCAACGACCGTTCTATCTTCCGCGCCGCTATAATCGGTGTACTGCAACTGCACATCCGTAAAGAAGCCGTCCGTCTGAACATTATTTCCAACTTTTAATGCCACGCCATTGATCGTGATCTGAGTGACGTTTCCGGACGCGTCTGTCTGAATATCTTGGGCGGTCAAAGTGGAGCTGTTAAAGTCCATGCCCTTATTCAGGACTTGCATCACAGTGATAGTATCCGCCATCCATTGACCCGCATCGTCTACAAACTGCGTCGACAGCGAAACACCGTTAGTCGCGAACAAACGAGACAAATCGGCCAGTGTCATTAACGCGCCGTGATTATCCTTGATTTTTGTATTAGGCCCGATATGGATCGTCAAATCTGATACGCTAATAGTATTGGCTGTTAGATCAACATCGTTCACAGGTCCTTGTAAAAGGTTGGTATCGGCGTAGCCTGTGGTGATCGTCACACCGCTCGCCATCCATCCATTCGGCGTCCGGACTAACTGGACTTGGACATTCGCTCCGATGGATAAATTCTGGAGCGTAATGCGCTGCCCATGTTCATCCCGCAGGCTCGTCGTGCCATCCACATGAACCACAATGCCGTCATTTAATGTAATAATTCCTTTCGCGGGATCCGATCCGTCAACAATAACACTACCCACTTTTCCGACATGTCTAAGCTGCACTTTTGTGATCGTAAGAAGCTTAAGTTTTGAGACTACAAACATCGAGGCGTTCATGCTGAACTGCACATCAACTTTGGACGAAGCGCCTTGAAGCTGGTTGTCTGACAGCATATTCAGCAATTGTGAGGTCGTCATCACCACATCGTTCACGTCGGTGATCACCGTTGAAGAGTTCACGACAAATGTTTTGCCATCAATGGTGACCGTGCTGTCGCCGGGAATAGTGGGGATCGTAACTTCATCCAGCGTGCCGTTAATAGAGGCCTTGCCATTGGCGTCAGAAACGACAACGACATTGGACAATTCCCACTCACCTGAAACACGTTTTACAACCGCTCGTATATATGTACCGGTATTCTGGCCTTGATTATTTGACCAGAAAGAGCGCAGAGCTTCTTGGCTGATTCTTTGACCGTTGATGTCTGAAATCTCAGTATTTGCTGTCAAATTCATTATCGTGCCGTTCAAGAGAATGTTGCCGGCACCGAGATCAATATTTAGTAAAGCACCCGTCATCGTTGAGGCTGGCAAATCTGTCTGATCGGTAGTTATAATAATTTGTTCAGCTTCCCATCCGTCCGACCCACGCAAAGTCACCAATTTGATAACTGTAAAAATCCCATCCGCGGCCATGGCCTGTCGAATAGTTTCCAGACGCGAGATCTTTTGCAATGCGGTACCGGCGATGAGGTTTCCGCCGGCATCTTTAACGATGGTCGTATTAAGGACTTTAATGTCCTCATTGGAAAAACGTATCGTACCGGCATTAACATTTGTGGCTTGCATGACACCATTCAAGATGCTGAGCCCGCTGGGGTTGTAAAGATTATCTATTTTACCTGTCAGCTTCTGCACAGGATTGGGCAACACATCGATCCTCGACGCGACCCATAACCCATTTTCATTTTTTGCCATGGCAACTTTAAGGTAAGTTGAAGTGGGATTCGTGGTATACATGGTATTCAAATCTTGTGCGGTGATCACTTGACCGTCGATGCTATAAAAGGTCGTGTTGGGGTCTAAATATACAATATTGCCGCTGATGATAATGTGCCCGCTATTCGCTTCACCTAAATTAATTCCGCTCAGCCAGTTTGCGACCTCCATTGTTTGGGCGTCAGGCAGAATAACACTACTATCCCCATAAATAGATACCGTACCGCCTGCCTGATTGCTGACTTTTGCCACGTCTGAAGCCGTAACGGTGACTGCCGCAATAATAGTTACTGCCTGATTAGCGGTTAATTGAATCACATCTCCCGCATTAACTTCTTGCGTGGTTCCGTCGCTCAGCTGGATCGTCGTGGCGTCGTCAAATGTGAGCGTTCCCCCATTTTCCATCACCACGACCGTATTCGCAGGTGTCGAAACTTTACCGCCTTGAGGAAGAGTTACAAACCCATTCGCTGGAATATTAATTGGGACGCCGTTTGTTCCGGAGCTTCCTGGGAATGAGATAGAAGTTCCGACCGACGGAATAATTTGTCCTCCGCCAATGTTGGTGATATCTCCTCCTCCGACCAAACCAATAGTGGCGGACCCCTGAAGGACCACGGTGCCGCCGGAAAGTAGAGTGACCATCTCCATCGCTCCAACTTGAATGGTTTCACCTGCCTGAACATCGATGACCGTCCCATTTTTTACAACGGAACCGCCATCGACTAATTGAATGCTCCCTTGGCTTCCTAAAGTCACCTGACTGTTCGCCGGCAGTGATAGGGTCCCCCCTGAAGGGAGATAGACCGTTGACACGGGCAGCACAAGTTGGCTCATGCTGGATGTAAGCGCGATATTAGCTGTCGATAAATTACTCGTGTCGAGCGACAACGCACTAGCCTGCGCGATAATACCCGAGATAGCCGATGAAGCAACATGCATCGTCGATGACAGTGCGCTCACCGCTGAAAATACGAGGTTGTTGGCAGCCGAAATGGAGGATACGTTCGACAGGTTATTTGCCATAGACAACAAAATATTAGCCATTGAATTTAAACTGGTGGCTGACGAACTCAATTCTGAAATAGCTGAAAAAGAACTGGCCGCAGACGTGAGATTATCTGCTAAAGATGTCAAACTGCTTGCGGCGGCGGAAAGACTGGAAGAAGCGTCGGATAATGTTCCGGTAGTCGATAAGCTAGTGGCAGCCGCAGAAAGGCTGGATGACGCGGCAGCTATAGCAGTCAGGACCGGCGATAAGCTGCCCGCGGCGGCGGATAATGTTCCGGCATTGGCAGCCGCAGGAGCGCTGGAAGATGAAGCTGATAAACCAGCCACGACCGGTGACGAACTACTTGAAGCGGCCGAGAATGACGACGTGCCGGATAAATTGTTCGAGGCCGTTGATAGATTTGACGCAGCCGTAGAAAGACTAACTAAGATAGATAATAGGTAACTCGCGATACTGGCGAGGCTCAATTTTGGCGCTGTCAGCGTGAATGTTGTATGAGGAGACAAAGTCATCGAGCCGTTTCCCGGAGTACTGGAATAAGTGTAATTTTGCGACGTCCCCCATACCTCGACCGTAGAGTCAGCTACGGGCATCCATTCCTCTACTGAGGTGAGTCTCATTTCACTATCGAAATGTTGTATCCTATACCCAGAAGCGGTAGCTGTAGCGCTGATAATTGCTTTCGTTGTGGGATCTATGACATAGGTGTAATCATAATGAACGTATACGTGCATATAAAATGTATCATAGTCATGCTTGCCATCTTCAGGAGGCAGAGACGAGACTACGCTGTAACTCTTAATTTCTTCTTGGTCTATGCTCAGTAACGTTCCATTCAAATCGTAATTGTATTTAGCCGATAAAACCGATTGTTGTTGATTGCCGGGTACGCCGAGTCCAGCAGCATCAGTGACAAAATACTGATAGCTTGATACACCCGCACTATTCACCGTGGTCTTCGTTTCGCCAAACTTATTCAGGATAGTGATCGAATCAAACGATAAATAAGACTGCAGCTGATTGCCGGCGCTTAAGCTACGTGTCAAAATGGTACTGAATTCATGAGTATTAGGATCAATTCTCTCTTCATAATGATAAAAAGCCCGAGTACCGCTTGGTTCTATAATAAATGAGACGATTTGATCGCCAAATTCGTTGGACTCAAAGAAAGTTTTAGTGACCTTCCCTTTGGCGGTCTGTTCGGTGCGTCTAAGCGTTCCGTCGACCGGACTATAATCATAAACGGTCGTTTCACCGGTACCTCGGGTTTCTTGCGCAATCCTTTCAGTTCCATATTTGTCTGTTTCATAAAATGTCTTGTTATGTTGGAGAACTCTTGCTCCCTCCCATACATAGATATCTGACCACGTCCAGTCTAAGAAGCCGTTGCTATCGTAATGATAATTCGTCGTAATATTGTGATTATCTATAGTGTGATCGACGACATCCTCGTCAAAGGGGCTGGTTGTATAATATGTCACAAAACCATTCCCTAGCGTAACAACACTGGTTAAATTTTCGCCACTGTAATTATATTGTTGTTTCACCCCTTTACGGTCCAGGCGTGTAAAGATCTTTTCTTGTCCTTCTTCATTGCCTGTAAATGTTCTCAATTCGACAAACTTCTCCGAATTGGGCAAAGGCGGTTCAGCCGTTAAAGCCGAGGCTGGAAGACTAGAGCTGTTCATTTGTTTAGCGTAAACAACCTGTTTTTTCATCACTCTTGTATTCGAGGCAGTGGCAAGGACATCACCTCCACTGGAGCCTTCATAATAATTGATCGTCGTTGTTTGCAGATTGGCAGTTCCAACGAGATACCGGTAAGAATAACTAAGTAGTTCATCGCCCTTCTCGCCGACAAAAAAGTTCTTAAATTCTCTGCCATATTCAGCACCGGCGATATTGGCATCAGGATTTGTAAAACCTGCAACATTCTGAATAGCGCCCCTATAATCAACCGTAAGAGTAAGGGCAGTATCTGAATCTACAGAAGGATTTGAAGCGCGGTTATATGCGCCGGGGTTATTTCCATAGTAATTAATAGTTGTGGAACTAACATAATCCCTGCCAATTCTATAAGTAACCCGATAATCAGCGATCTCATCTCCTTTTTCACCAATAAATACCGTCATCGATGTCCTATCGGCAATATCGGCGTTGGGGCTGACAACACCGCTTGTAGACTTTCCTCCTTTATAACTAGTGCTCATCGTCATAGCTGTCTCACTATCTGCCTGAGAAGCTCTTAAGAATGCTACTCCATAGAAATTAATGGAAGTCGAAAAAACCTGGATACCATTCGATTTATAGTTGTATGAGTAGTCTGCGATCTCATCGCCTTTGCCTAAGTGGATATCAAAAAATGTCGCTGACTTAGAACGCGTGAAATCGGCCAACGCAACGGTCGTGGCGGCAGCAGATAAAGATTTCTTGAAAGACTCAGTGCGGATTAAGGCAGCGCCGCCATCAGAAATCCCCATCGTACTGGCACGTTTGTCGCCCTCGTAGTAGTTGATCGAGGCAGATTTCGTCTGAGTATTATTGGCGTTGTAGCTAACACTGTAATCAGCTATCTCATCGCCTTTACCTAAGTGGATATCAAAAAATGTCACGGACTTAGAACGCGTGAAGTCAGTTACCGCCGTCGTGGTGGCAGCAGCAGATAAAGATTTCTTGAAAGACTCAGTGCGGATTAAGGCAGCGCCACCATCCGAAATCCCCATCATAGAGGCGCGTTTGTTGCCCTCGTAGTAGTTGATCGAGGCGGATTTCGTCTTAGTATTATCGGCGTTGTAGCTAATACTGTAATCGGCGACCTCATCGCCTTTGCCTAAGTGGATATCAAAAAATGTCACGGACTTAGAACGCGTGAAGTCGGCCAACGCAACGGTCGTGGCGGCAGCAGATAAAGATTTCTTGAAAGACTCAGTGCGGATTAAGGCAGCGCCACCATCCGAAATCCCTATCATAGCAGCGCGTTTGTTACCCTCGTAGTAGTTGATCGACAATGACTTGGTCCTAGAATTATCCCAGTTGTAGCTAATCGAGTAGTCGGCGACCTCATCACCCTTCTCACCTAAGAAGTAGGTCTCGGATTTGGACTTGGTGAAGGTCGTGCCGCCATCGATCGTGCGGAAGGATTCGGTCTTTGAGAGCGCATAATTAAACGCAGCCCCCACGCCACTTGCGATCTCAGCCACGACCGCTTGGGCGGTCTTGTAGTTAGTGCCGTCATAGAAGTTGGTGGACTGGGTCTTCTTGGCGGTGGAATCCCAGTTGTAGCTAATCGAGTAGTCGGCGACCTCATCACCCTTCTCACCTAAGAAGTAGGTCTCGGATTTGGACTTGGTGAAGGTCGTGCCGCCATCGATCGTGCGGAAGGATTCGGTC